>Ga0209373_10000903_pt1 | contig 40162 bp, 20 predicted proteins | sample Higcelweek5metaG_FD_187173 | JGI IMG/M metagenome (GOLD analysis project Ga0209373, IMG submission 187173) | Freshwater pond sediment microbial communities from the University of Edinburgh, under environmental carbon perturbations - High... | ecosystem: Environmental > Aquatic > Freshwater >... | reverse complement strand
TTGTGCAGGACAAACTATTGTATTTAATGCAACAGGTTCTGGTGGAACATCATACTCATGGACAGGTCCAGTCAGTTTTACTAGTGCAATTGAAGATCCAACAAGACCAAGTGCTTTAACTACACATTCAGGAACTTATACAGTAGTTCTTACAAATACAACATCAGGCTGTACAGCTTCTGCAACAACTGATGTAACCGTAAATGCAAATCCTACAATTTCGGCCGGTAACGGTGGCCCATACTGTGCTGGCGCAACAATTTCTCTTACTGCAACCGGTGCAGGTGGAAATACATTTGCATGGACTGGACCAAATGCATATTCTACATCAACTGAAGATCCAAGTATTGCAAATGGACAAACTATCAATGCTGGAACTTATACAGTAGTATACACAAATACGACCTCAGGCTGTACTGCATCTGCAAATACTGTTGTTGCTGTAAATGCTGTTCCAACAATTGCCCCAGTAAATGGAGGTCCATATTGTTCAGGTCAAACTATTACACTAACATCAAACGGAGTAGGTGGAACAGGTTATTCATGGACAGGTCCAAACGGATTTACAAGTACTGCATCAAATCCAACTATTGCAAATGGACAAGTAGTTAATGGCGGCACATATAATGTTACCATTACAAATACAACTTCTGGCTGTACTGCTGTAGGCTCTACAACAGTTGTCGTAAATGCTTCACCAACAGTAAGTGCAATTAATACAGGTCCTTATTGTGCTGGGCAAACAATTACACTTAATGCAACCGGTTCGGGTGGAACAGGATACGCATGGACAGGACCATTAGCTTTCAGTTCTGCAGTTGAGGATCCAACTCGAGCAAGTTCTTTAACTACTCATTCAGGTATATATACTGTTGTTTTAACAAATACTACAAGTGGATGTACGGCAACAGCAAACACCACAGTTACAGTAAATACTCTCCCAACAATAAGTGCTACTAATACAGGGCCATATTGCGCCGGTCAAACAATAACACTTAATGCAACTGGTTCGGGTGGAACAGGATATGCTTGGACAGGACCTTTAGCCTTTACAAGTGCTGTAGAAGATCCAACAAGAGCAAGTTCTCTAACAACTCACTCGGGAACTTACACTGTTGTTTTAACAAATACAACTTCAGGCTGTACAGCATCTGCCACAACAGATGTTACTGTAAATGCAGTGCCTACAGTTAGTGCTGTTAATACAGGTCCTTATTGTGCAGGGCAAACAATTACGTTGAATGCCACAGGTTCGGGTGGAACAGGATATGCATGGACAGGACCTTTAGCCTTTACAAGTGCTGTAGAAGATCCAACACGAGCAAGTTCTTTAACTACTCACTCGGGTTCTTATGTTGTTGTTCTTACAAATACCACAACAGGTTGTACCGCTACTGCAAACACTTCAGTTACAGTCAATGCAAATCCAACATTAAGCGCAGCAAATACAGGACCTTATTGCTCTGGTCAAACAATTAGTTTAAATGCTACCGGAGCAGGTGGAACAGATTATGCTTGGACAGGTCCTCTAGCCTTTACAAGTGCTGTAGAAGATCCTACCAGAGCAAGTTCTTTAACTACACACTCAGGTTCTTATGTTGTAGTTCTTACGAATACAACTACTGGCTGTACTGCTACTGCTAATACAACAGTAACAGTTAATTTAAGTCCTACGGTTAGTGCTGTAAACTCAGGCCCTCATTGTGCTGGAGTTACTTTAACTCTTGACGCTACAGGAACAGGTGGAAACACATATTCATGGACTGGTCCAAATTCATTTACATCATCAATTGAAGATCCGACTATAACAAATTCTCAAGCAGTAAATTCGGGCACATACACCGTTGTTTACACAAACACAACAAGTGGTTGTACAGCATCAGCAACAACAGCAGCTGTAGTTAATGCTAACCCAACACTTAGTGCCGCAAACTCAGGACCTCATTGTGCTGGCGCAACATTAACACTAAATGCTACAGGTGCTGGAGGGATGACATATGCTTGGACAGGACCAAATACATTCACATCTTCTGCTGAAGATCCTACAATTGCGAATGCACAGGTTGTAAATTCAGGAATATATACTGTGGTTTATACCAACACTACAAGTGGATGTACTGCTTCCACAACAACTACTGCTGTAATAAATGCTAATCCGACAGTTAGTGCTTCTAATTCAGGTCCTCATTGTTCTGGAGCTACTTTAACACTCAATGCAACCGGAGCAGGTGGAACAGCTTATGCATGGGCAGGTCCAAATGGATTTACTTCTGCTGTTGAAGATCCTACAATTGCTAATGCACAGGTGATAAATTCAGGAACATATACAGTTGTATTAACAAATACTACCTCAGGATGTACAGCTTCAGCTACAACAGCAGCTATTATAAATGCAAGTCCTACATTGAGCGCTACAAATTCAGGCCCTCATTGTGCAGGCGCAACACTCACACTTAATGCAACAGGTGCAGGCGGAACAGTTTACGCATGGACTGGGCCAAATGGATTCACATCTTCAGTTGAAGATCCTACAATTGCAAATGCACAAACTGTGAACTCTGGAACATATACTGTTGTTCTAACTAATTCTACAAGTGGTTGTACTGCTTCAACTACTACTACTGCAGTAATAAATGCAAATCCAACACTAAGTGCTTCAAATTCAGGCCCTCATTGCGCTGGGGCTACATTAACACTTAATGCTATAGGTTCTGGTGGAACATCTTATGTTTGGACAGGTCCGAATACTTTCGTTTCAGCTTTAGAAGACCCAAATATTGCAAATGCACAGGTGATAAATTCTGGAACTTATACAGTTGTTCTTACAAATACTACAAGTGGATGTACAGCATCGGCAACTACCGCAGCAGTTATTAATGCTAATCCGACATTGAGTGCTTCAAATTCTGGTCCTCATTGTGCTGGTGTAACATTATCATTTAACTCCACCGGAGTGGGTGGCACATCATATGCATGGTCTGGTCCTAACGGGTTTATTTCTGCTATTGAAGATCCTTCTATAGCAAATGCTCAACCAGTAAATACAGGAACTTATACAGTTGTTCTAACAAATACTACTAGCGGATGTACAGTATCAGCTACTACAGATGCTGTCATTAATGCTAATCCTACATTAAGTGCTACAAATTCAGGCCCTTATTGTGAGGGTCAGACAATAGCTTTTAACGCTACTGGAGTAGGGGGATCAGACTACTCATGGACTGGACCTACAGGATTTACTTCAGCAATCGAAGATCCAACAAGGCCATCCTCATTAACAACTCATACTGGAACCTATACTGTTGTTCTAACAAATTCAACATCAGGATGTACAGCATCATCTACAACAAATGTTGTTGTAAATACAGTACCTGTAGTTTCCGCATCCAATACAGGTTCATACTGCGCTGGACAAACAATAGTTTTAAATGCAACTGGAAGTGGAGGAACAGCATACGCTTGGACTGGACCTTTAGCATTTGCCTCAGCCGTTGAAGACCCAACAAGAGTGAGTTCATTAACTACTCATTCAGGAAATTATACTGTAGTTCTTACCAATACGACATCTGGGTGTACAGCCTCTGCAACAACCAATGTTACTGTAAATGCAACCCCAACATTAAGTGCTACAAATTCTGGTCCTCATTGCGCTGGAACTACGTTAACATTTAATGCTTCCGGAGCAGGTGGAACTATGTATGGTTGGACTGGACCAGATGGATTCACATCTTCAGTTGAAGATCCTACAATTGCAAATGCACAAACTGTGAACTCTGGAACATATACTGTTGTTCTAACTAATACCACGAGTGGTTGTACTGCTTCAGCAACAACTGCTGCTGTAATAAATGCAAATCCTACGCTAAGTGCTGCAAATTCAGGTCCTCATTGTGCCAGTGCAACATTAACACTAAATGCATCTGGTGCTGGAGGCACGAATTACGATTGGACTGGTCCAAACGGATTTACTTCAACCATTGAAGATCCAACTATTGCTAATGCTCAACCAGTTGCAACGGGAACATATACTGTTGTTCTTACAAATTCCACTAGTGGATGTACTGCAACTGCAACAACAGCAGCAGTTATAAATACAAATCCAACTGTAAACATCGGGACTACGATTAACTCATGCCCTGGAAATACAGTTGTGCTGGATGCTGGTGCTGGATATACTTATGAATGGTCTACTTTAGCAACTACTCAAACTATTAACGTTAATGCACCTGGCACATACGACGTAACAGTTACAAATGGTAATTCATGTACAGCAACAGACGACGTCGTTGTAAATTTCTATCCTCAAACGACTTTAGCAATGTCATCAACTCCAGAATCTGCAACTGGTGCTAATAATGGAACAGCAACAGTAACCCCTACTGGCGTTGGACCTTTTATTACTATCTGGGAAGGTGGCCAATTAACCGCTACTATTACTGGTCTAACTGGTGGAAATTACAATGTTACCGTTACCGATGGCAATGGGTGTACTGTTGCAGGTTTAGTAAATGTTGCAACTAACAATACTCCTCCTGTAGCAAACTTTATTGCTAATGTAGTTGCATTATGTGTTGGAGAATCCGTAACTTTTACAGATTTATCAAGCAACACTCCTACCTCATGGAGTTGGAATTTTACAGGAGGGACACCTGCAACTTCAAACGCTCAAAACCCCGTAATTGTTTATAATACACCTGGAACATATTTAGTAGAATTAACCTCTACAAATGTTGATGGATCTGATATTGAAACTAAAGCAGCTTACATTACTGTAAATGCAAATCCAACCGTTTCAGCATCAAATACTGGAGCTTATTGCGTTGGAAACACTATTTCACTTAACGCAACTGGTGCAGGAGGGACGGCTTATGCTTGGACAGGGCCATCAGGATTTAATAGCCTTATTGAAGATCCAACCCGTGTAAATGCTCAATTAACACATGCAGGAACATACACTGTTGTTCTTACAAATACAACGTCAGGTTGTACAGCAACTGCAAACACAGTTGTTGCTGTAAATGCAAATCCAACAATTAGTTCAACAAATTCTGGTCCTCATTGTGCAGGTGCAACACTGTCTTTAGATGCCACTGGTGCTGGTGGTACAGATTATGACTGGACTGGCCCAAATGGATTTACTTCTGGGATCGAAGATCCTGCAATTGTTAATGCTCAGGTTGTAAACTCTGGGATTTATACAGTTGTTCTTACTAATACTACAAGTGGTTGTACTGCTTCAACTACAACAGCCGCAGTAATAAATGCAAATCCTACGGTTAGTACTTTAAATTCAGGTCCTCATTGTGCAGGTGCTACGTTAACCCTTAATGCTACAGGTACTGGTGGAACGTCTTATGGCTGGACAGGTCCTAACGGATTTATTTCATCAATCGAAGATCCTACTATTGCAAATGCTCAACCTATAAATTCAGGAATCTACACTGTAGTTCTGACGAACTCAACAAGTGGCTGTACAGCAACTGCCACAACAAACGCTGTTGTAAATGCCAATCCTACTATAAGTGCATCTAACACAGGGCCTTATTGTGCTGGTGAAACATTGAATTTAAATGCAACCGGTGCCGGAGGAACAGATTATAGTTGGACTGGTCCTAACACATTCGCCTCAGCCATTGAAGATCCTGCAATTGCAAATTCTCAAGTCGTGAACTCTGGTACATATACAGTTGTAATAACAAATACAACAAGTGGTTGTACTGCTTCTACAACAACACCAGTAACCGTTTATGCTGCTCCATCTGTTTCGGCTGTTAACTCAGGCCCTCATTGTGATGGACAAACATTGTCATTAGATGCAACTGGTGCGGGTGCAACACAATACGATTGGACAGGACCTAACGGATTTACTTCAAATATTGAAGATCCAATTATTGCTAATGCTCAACCAGCAAATTCAGGTCTATACTCTGTAGTTTTAACAAATACTACATCTGGGTGTACTGCAATAGCTACAACAAATGCTGTTGTAAATGCCAATCCAACTATTAGTGCATCAAACACTGGTCCGTATTGTGCAGGCGAAACATTGAGTTTAGATGCAAATGGTGCGGGTGGAACTGCTTACAATTGGACTGGTCCTGATGGATACACATCAAATATTGAAGACCCTTCAATTGTTAATTCTCAGGTTATAAACTCTGGAACATATTCAGTTATTCTTACAAATACTACTAGTGGTTGTACTGCTACAGCAAATACAGCAATTGTTGTATACGCGAACCCAACTCTTAGTGCTTTAAACTCTGGGCCGCATTGTGCTGGTCAGACTTTAACTCTAAATGCAACTGGTGTTGGTGGTACTGATTATAGTTGGACTGGCCCTAACGGATTTACTTCAAATTTGGAAGATCCTACTATTGTTAATTCTCAGCTAGTGAACTCTGGTCTCTATACAGTAGTTCTTACAAATACTACGAGTGGATGTACTGCAACAGCAACAACTACAGCAGTTATTAACAACAATCCTATCTTAAGCGCATCTAACACAGGTCCGTATTGCGAAGGAGAAACATTAATTTTAAATGCAACTGGTTCAGGTGGAACAGATTATAGCTGGACTGGTCCTGATACATTTACTTCAAATGTTGAAGATCCAACAATTATTAATTCACAGTTCGTGAACTCTGGTACATATACAGTTGTTCTTACAAATACTATCAGTGGTTGTACAGCATCGGCTAGTACCGCAACTGTTGTAAATGCTAACCCTACTCTTACTGTTTCAAACTCTGGTCCTCATTGTGCTGGACAGACCTTAACATTAAATGCAAATGGTGCGGGTGGAACAGATTATAGCTGGACTGGCCCTGATGGATTTACATCAAATTTGGAAGATCCTACAATTGTTAATGCTCAAGTGATTAACTCTGGTGCTTATGCCGTAGTTCTTACAAACTCTACTAGCGGATGTACTGCTTCTGCAAACACAACAGCTATTGTAAGTGCAAATCCAACATTAAGTGTTTCAAATTCAGGCCCACATTGCGAAGGAGAAACATTGACTTTAGATGCAATTGGTGCAGGCGGAACAGATTATAACTGGACTGGTCCTGATACATACACATCAAATGTCGCAAATCCTTCTATTGCAAATGCTCTGGCATTAAACTCTGGCACTTATACCGCTGTTCTTACAAATACTACTAGCGGATGTACAGCATCTGCAAGCACAACAGCTGTTGTTAATGCAAATCCTACATTAAGCGCCGCAAATTCAGGGCCTCATTGCGAAGGTCAAACTGTGATACTTAACGCAACGGGTGTTGGTGGAACAGACTATGCTTGGACAGGTCCTGATGGTTTTACTTCAAACTTGGAAGATCCTACAATTGCTAATACTCAAGTTGTGAACTCTGGCACTTATACAGTAGTTATCACTAACACTACAAGTGGATGTACTGAGACTACAACAACTGATGTAGTAATCAACGCCATCCCAACTATAAGTGCAACAAATGCTGGTCCTTACTGTGAAAATGAGACTCTGACTTTTGATGTAACTGGAGCAGGTGGAACAGATTATAACTGGACTGGTCCTGATGGATTTACATCGACCTTGGAAGATCCTACAATTGCAAATATTCAAATGATTAATGGCGGAACCTACACAGTAGTTTTAACAAATACTACTACAAGTTGTAATAGTATTGCAAATACTGCAGTTCTTGTTAACGCTAATCCTACAGTTGTAGCTACCAATGACGGATCATATTGCGAAGGTGAAACCATTAACCTGAGCGCAAATGGAGCTGGTGGCGATTCATACTCATGGAGTGGCCCTGATGGTTACAGTTCAATGATACAGAATCCTGCTATAGTATCGGCAAGTTTAACTAATAACGCTATGTATACTGTTGTAATTACAAACACAATAACAGGTTGTACAGCAACCGCTACAACAACTGTTATTGTAAATGCTAATCCATCAATTTCTGCTTCAAATGACGGTGGATATTGCGAAGGCTCAGACATTAATCTTAGCACAGTTGCTGCTGATGGCGACACCTTCAGTTGGACAGGACCTAACACCTTCGTTTCTTCAGATGCAGCACCTGTAATTACAGGAGCAGTTATTGCAAACAGTGGAACTTATAGTGTAATTTATTCAAACTCTGTAACTGGTTGTTTCGCAACTGCTTCGACAATTGTTGAGGTAAATGCAAATCCGATAGTAAATCTTGGTGCAAATCAGGAAAGTTGCGATTATAATGCTGTAACATTAGATGCAGGTACTGGTTTTACGTCATACACATGGAACGGAACAATTGGCACATCAACTTATGTTGCTCCAGCAACTGGTACTTATACCATTGTTGTTGAAGATGGTAACGGATGTACTGGTACTGACGTAATTGATGTAATAATTAATCCTTCACATACTGTTGAAGTTACAACAACCTCAGAATCTGGTATAGGAATGAACGATGGAACTGCTTCATTCACTGCTGTTGGTGGCAGCTTTCCAATAATGTGGACATGGTCGTCAGCACAAACAGGAAACCCAATAATCGGTTTAGCAGGGGGAGTATATTGTGTAACAGTTGAAGATAGTAACGGATGTACCGCCAGTGCTTGTGGAACAGTAAATACCGACAACGCTCCTCCTATTGCAGCCTTTACTGCTGATGTTACCGAAGGATGTGCACCATTAACCGTAAACTTTACAGATGAAAGTACAAACTTCCCATTGACATGGTTATGGAACTTTGATGGTACCAATACTGCGAACACACAGAATGCTTCGTTTACTTTTGACACTCCTGGTACTTATAACGTTAGCCTACTTGTTGAGAATCTTGATGGTAATAATACTTATCAGTTAGAAATCAACGTTTATGCAAACCCAACACCTGAACTTGGTGACAATATTATCGAATGTGATGGTAACACCGTTGTTCTTGATGCAGGAGATATGTACGTAGATTATTTGTGGACTGGCGACTTCGACACTCAAACTATTGACGTTACTGTTGGTGGAGATTATTATGTTACAGTTACTACTGCTAATGGCTGTACTGGAACTGATATGGTTAATGTTTACTTTAACCCAAGTCCTGTTATTGACTTAGGTGATGACGTTACAATTTGTGACAATGAACAATACACACTTGACGCTGGTGAAGGTTTTGCTTCATATTTATGGAATGGAACAATTGTTGGACAAACATTGGTTGTTGATGCTGCTGGTACATATTCAATAGAAGTAACAAATAACTTCTACTGTCCTGCAACTGACGAAATTGTTATTTCTGAGATTCCAGCACCATTTGTTGATTTGCCAGAAACAATGCCTGGTTGTATAAATGAACTATTTACTTATACTCTTACTGATACTTACGAATCAATAGTTTGGTCAGATGCCACAACTGAACAAAGTTTTAGCATGACTTGGACTGAAACTGGAGAGTATATTGTTTCTGTTATCGTTCATCAGGGAGTTTGTCAGGATGAAGATGCTATGACTGTAATTGTTGACATTTGCGAAAACATTGACATTGTCAACGAAGAGTCGTTTATAGGTCTTTATCCTAACCCAACTAATGGCTTAAGCAACCTTATTATTAAAGGTCATACTGGCGAAATAAGCTATATTGTTGTTGATGCTCAGGGTAAGGAAATAATTGGCAAAACACTTGTAGTAAACTCCGAAATTAGTGAAGAAATTGACATTAAATCACTTGTTCCTGGAATGTACTTCGTAAGAGTTACTACTGAAACAGAAGTTACTAATCTGAAATTAATCAGAAAGTAGCCAACTTATAAAACAAAAAAAGAGGCATTCATTTTAATGAGTGCCTCTTTTTTATTTGTTTTAATTGGATACGTTCTTATATGCTCCCTGCTAGCCAACCTGTCGAGAACGCTATTTGTAAATTATAGCCACCTGTATTTGCGTCGAGATTTATTACTTCGCCAGCAAAGAACAGTCCCGATTTTATTTTAGATTCTAGAGTTTTGGGATTGATTTCGTCGAGAGCTACTCCACCAGCTGTAATTACAGCTTCTTTAAATCCTCGATGTCCAGTAATTGTAAATTTAAGGTCTTTTAACAACGAAACTATTGCTTTGCGCTCTTTTCCTGACATCTGATTTGCCGGTTTTTCTTCGTCAATCTTAAGTTCTTTAATGAAAACAGGAATAGCTTTCTGAGGTAGCCATAGTTTAAATAAATTTCCAACTTTCATTTTGCCATGCTCATTAAAATCGCGCATCAGCCTAGCATCTAGTTTCTCGAAATCTAGAGCTGGCTTAAAATCAACCGAAATAGTGACAGCATCTTTTCTTTCAAGCGCAATCACAACTTGTCGGCTCAAAGTTAAAATTACTGGTCCCGATAACCCGTAATGTGCAAACATAAGATCGCCAAATTCTTCAGCTACTTTTTTGCCATTAATGATTAGTGTTGCATTAATATTTTTAAGTGTCAGTCCCTGCATTTGCTCTCCAAAATCTTCCTTGGCAACTAAGGGTACTAATGCTGGAAATAATTTTTCGATTTTATGACCTGCTTCTTCTGCCAACCTATAGCCATCTCCAGTAGAACCTGTTCCTGGGTAAGATTTTCCACCAGTGCAAACAATTACTTTTTTGGTATCAACAAATCCTGTTAGGCCATTTTTAATGTAAGTTACTGAATCTACCTCATTACTTTCATATTCGATTGATTTAACAGTTGTTCCAAACCAAAACTCTACGCCATTTTCCTTCGCTTTTTTGTAAAGTGCATCTGCAACATCTGATGCCTTTTCAGATTTTGGAAAATACCTCCCTCCTCTTTCTAGCATTGTCTCAACTCCACAATTTTCAAGTAAATTAATAATATCGTCATTGAAAAAACTCTTAAAAGATGAGTAAAGAAAGCGACCATCAGGATAAACCTGAGGCAAAAACTCCCTAATATCTGCAGAGTTAGTAATATTACATCGCCCTTTTCCTGTAATTAGTATTTTCCTGCCATACGAAGACATTTTTTCCAAAACCAGCACTTTTTGTCCACATTCTGTAGCGCTAATTGCTGCTGTGAGTCCAGATGCACCTGCTCCTATTATTACAATGTCAAAATCAAACATAAAATAAGTTTAGCGCAAAGATAATCAAAGTTAAATCAATCTACATATTTCGAACTGCAAGATTTTGCAAGTCGTTCGGCAGTTTTTTTATGAAAAATATCTGATTAATATCCTTGATTTTAATGCAAAAATAATTTAGTTTTGTGCAGATACTCAAAGCATCAATTATCAGAAAAACAAAACCGAAAAGAAAAACAATATGGGACACAACTTAGAAGAACTCAGAGCAAAGCAAAAGCAGTTAAAAAGCTGGTCTTACACATGGCATCCTATCGAAAGAGGCTATAACAATCGCACTCTTTATATTAATGTAGGCACATGCGAAATAAAAGAGAAACCTGTATCTCAGGAGATGAAAGATAAATTCGTCGGAGGAAAAGGTTTTGGATTAAGATTACTTTGGGATGCAACAAAACCTGATACTCACTGGAGCGATCCTGAAAACGAAATTATAATTTCTCCCGGCCCTATCGGTGGAATAACTCAATATTCGGGAGCAGGTAAATCGCTTGTTGTTTCGATTTCTCCAGAGACAAACTCAATTATGGACTCAAATGTTGGTGGTTATTTTGGGCCATTTATGAAATTTTCTGGATTTGATGCACTCGAAATTCAAGGAAAATCAGATAAAGATGTAATTGTTTTTATTGATGGTGTTAATCATAAAGTTGAGATATTTGAAGATCCTGGTTTTGAAGTTGATTCTCACCTTCTTGGCGAGCAGCTAACAGAGTATTTTGCTGTTGACGAAAAAGATGCTAAAAACATTGGTATTGTTTCGGCAGGTGCTGCAGCTGAACATTCATTAATTGGAATGCTCAATTTTACCTTTTGGGATTCAAAGCGTAAAATGATTCGTTTAAAACAAGCTGGCCGTGGTGGTATAGGAACTGTTTTCCGCAATAAAAAAATTAAAGCTATTGTTGCTAGAATTCCTGGCGTTCAGGGAAACTTAAACAATGTTGCTGATCTAGAAAAAATTATGACAGTCGGTCGTGACTATGCAGGCGAAATGCGTGACCTCGACGACAAACAGAATCAAATGAAGAAAAAAGGTACTGCAAACATCGTTAATGTGATGAGTGACTACGACCTTTTACCAACTCACAACTTTAAATTTGGATCTCACAAAGACGCAATTAAAATTCACAGTGACTTGCTTAGAGACAAATGGTTTACACAAGGAATTAACGATGGATGTTGGATTGGTTGTGCAATGCAATGTGCAAAAGGCGTTGACAATTTCGAGCCTAGAACAGGCCCTTACAAAGGAACCAAAGTAATTGTTGAAGGACCAGAATATGAAACAGCAGCTGGTCTTGGTTCAAACATGGGTATTTTCGATTATAGAGATATTATTGAAGCCAACTTCTATTGCGACACATACGGGGTCTGTACAATTACCTGGGGAACAATAATGGCCTTTATCATGGAATGTTACGAAAACGGGGTCATTAATAAAGAAATTACAGGAGGTCTGGAACTTAATTTCGGGAATGCAGAAGCTGCTTTCGAGGTACTTCACCAATGTGCAAGAGGCGAAGGTTTTGGAAAAATTGCTGGCATGGGCGTTCGTAAGATGAAAGAAATATTTGTTAAAGAATATGGCGCTGATCCTAAATTCCTCCAAGATATCGGAATGGAAAATAAAGGTCTTGAATATTCTCAATATGTTTCAAAAGAATCACTAGCTCAGCAAGGTGGTTATGCAATGACCAACAAAGGCCCGCAGCACGACGAAGCTTGGCTGATTTTCATGGATATGGTAAATAATATGATTCCAACTTTCGAAGATAAAGCTAATGCTCTACACTGGTTCCCAATGTTCAGAACATGGTTTGGACTTCAGGGACTTTGTAAAATTGTTTGGAATGACGTTACTCCTGCCGACAATAAAACAGAATTTGAACCTCATAAAATTCCAAAACACGTAAGAAATTATCTTGCTGTTTATGAAGGTGTTACTGGAACAAAATTGGACGAAGCAGGACTTATCCGCCAATCAGAGAGAGTTTATAATTTCCAGAGAATTTTCAATATTCGCAGAGGTTACGGATTAAGAAAACACGACGCTCAACCATACAGAGCATGCGGACCGGTTACTGTCGAAGAATACGAATCAAGAGCAGAAAGATACGATGGACAATTGAAGTCAATTCTTAATGTTGAACCAGAAGGAAAAACCACAATCGAAAAAATGGCAATTCTCAGAACATACAGAGAAGCTCAATATGAAAAATTATTGGACGCTGTTTATGAAAGAAGAGGCTGGACAAACAACGGTGTTCCAACAATCGAACACTTAAAGAAAATCGGAATGGATCTTCCTGAACTAATCGAGGTTATTACACCATTACAATAAAATTTAAAGCCCTGTAAAAAGGGCTTTTTTTTAATTCAAATATTTCAACATTGCATAGTGCAATTTAACTTGAAAATCATTTATTTTGCAAAGTAATTCGAAGAAACAATTATGAAATTCAACGACATAAAAAAAATTCTAAAAACAAAAACTGTAGGTGTTGCTGGTTGTGGCGGACTAGGCTCCAATTGTGCAGTGGCATTAGCAAGAGTTGGCATCGGGAAACTCATTATTGCCGACTTTGATAAAATAGAAGAATCAAACCTTAACAGGCAATACTATTTTTACGATCAGATTGGTTTACCAAAGGCAAGTACTCTTAAAGCTAACATTTTAAGGATAAATCCTGAAACAGAGGTGGAATGTCACGACTTATTTTTAAATGCCGAGAACATTCCTCAAATCTTTGAAAACTGTGATATTATTGTTGAAGCATTCGACAAAACAGAAATGAAAGAGATGATTATGAAATCTGTTACAAAAAATTTCCCAGATAAACACCTGATTATGGGAATAGGAATGGCTGGCTGGGGAGCAAACAATCTTTTCGTGGACAAACATTTTGATAAGCTAATAATTTGTGGTGATGGAGTAAATGAAATTGGAGAACACAATCCTCCACTTGCACCACGAGTTGGAATTGTTGCTAATATGCAGGCAAATGTAGTTTTGGAAATATTATTAGGAAAGAATGAACATCAGATTAAATAAGTTCGGCGTGCGAAGTTCGGCCCTTCGACTCCGCTCACTTCGACAAGCTCAGCACAGCGCAGGGACCTCACAGTGCGAAGTTATAAATACTGCTGAATCTAAGACAATTGCAAAACTAACCTTAGTCTCATCCTAAAATTAAAAACATGAAAATAAACTTAAATAATCGAGAAGAAAGCTTTGAAGCAGACCAACTAAGTGTTGCTGAAATCATGGCGATTAAGAAATTTACTTTTTCAAAAATAATTGTAAAACTCAATGGAGAATTTGTTGAAAAAGAAGACTATGCTAATACAATTGTTAAAGATGCAGATGTTTTATTGATTTTGCATTTACTTGCTGGTGGATAATATACAATAAAAAAACTCCGGAATAATCCGGAGTCTGTCTGCCCAAATTTAAGTCCTTGTTTAATAAGCTTTGTTTGTTATGAGAAAATTTACACTTGATTTTTTAAGGACTTAATTCTTTTATCTGATAATAGAAAATCTCTGAACCGATACATTTCCTTCTTTACCAGTAAACTTCACAAAATAATTTCCAGGTTTATAATTGCTAATATCAATGTCTATAAAATCTCCTGTTGGATTTATTACATCTAAACTTCTGCCTAGATTATCGGATATTTCAACCCTACCATCTGCAACATGATCTAAGGTAATAATATCTACAGCAGGATTAGGATAAATCGTTAATTGAGATTTAATTTCGTTTTCAGCAACCTCTGTTTCTGAGAACAAATTTATTCTTATCATTGGAACACCAACAAAATTTGTTATTGCATACCATTGATTAGGGTTTGCGCCGCCCTGCATATACCATAGTGTTCCCCATGCGCTAGATGGAACTGTTTTGTCGCAACCAAGCCATAGCAAGTTGTCAGGATCCGAGTAATAAAATTCGAAACCAACAAGAACGGGAGTCATGGCATATTCCTCATCAGCATAAATATAGGCAGGATCAGGAAAAGTAAATGTAACCCAAGTTCCTACATCTCCTGCTTCAATTGTTCTTACAGGGGCTGAAGCCATAACAACATAATCACCAACTCCTTGATCGTACTGATATATATTACATAACAATGAACTGCCAGCATCTGAGTCAGGGTGAATAAATACCATAACTGAAGTAACTAAAGAATTCTCAAAAAATGGATATCTTACTGTAAGAATGTCACCATCTGTTCCACCACCATCCCAGTATTGTGGACCGATATAGTCATCAGGATTGTTAGCATCTCTTGCATAAACGCTATTGTCTACTTCAAAGCTCAGCGTTTTTGTAAGAATTTCTCTATTTCCACCCTGAGTATTATGAGGATATGATGATGATTTCCCGTCAAAATATACGGTATATTCAACTGTATAGGTACCAAGCATCGGATTTTCGAGTAAAAACTCTGTTCCTTCCTCATATGCTACATCAATTGTATCAACGCCCATTTCGCCAATGGCTAAATCATTTGAACTAGTCATATTATAGATTTCTGTGCCTTGTGGATCTTTAACACTTACATTACATTGAGCAACTCCTGTTCCGTATCCTTTGTTAATAACCATAGCGTTAAATGCCAAATATGCATTTTCGTTGTTTTGTAATATTTCCAATGGAATTCTTTGGTAGTGAGAGCTATAGTGAAAATCTGATGCATCTGCATGGTAATCATAAATTTCGAAGAAGTTTATTCTTGCATCTGTAATTTCCAGGTCAAATTCTGGCAATCCATAGACCAATACATTGTCTATATAGAACCAACAAGCATCAATTCCAACATATTGAAAAGCAATTTGTGCCGTCTGTCCCTCATATGCACCTAAATCCACAAATTCCTCAGTCCATACACTGTATTCAAACCCAGTTTCATTCTCATCCCACAACTCTGTCCATGTTGTGCCACCATCTGTTGATATTTTTACAAAAACATCAGCATTATCATTAGGATCTACCATCCAATAAGGATTTGAATGATATACAAAATTTAAAAATGCATTTACTGGAACAGTAAACTCTGGACTTATCATCCACTCATCTTGGTTATGGATAACACCGTCGCCATTATCGTACTGTACGGATGCATACGCATCGGTAGAACCTTCTTGATGCCAGTGCTGGTTACCAACACTTTCACTTCCGTCAACAAACTCCCAACCTGATGGTGGCCATGTTTCAAAATTTTCATCTAACACATTTGTTTTCTCCTGATTATATGGACTGCAATCCGGTTTCATAATCATATCAACTGCAATTTTACCATAGTGATTTACAGGAATCTCAGTGTGCTGAGCGTATGTAACAATTGCTGCAACTGTTAATACTAAAATTGTAAATAATCTTTTCATAAATCTCGATTTTTAGTTTATGAAGCAAATATATTCGCTCGATATCCCTGTCACAAATCGTTTCGACAAAACCGAAGTAAAAATCGTCATGCCTTTTTGAAATATTTTTGTTAATTTGTGTTAAAACGCCCAAAACATAGCAATATCAACACATTAAGTGCATGATCTAATTTATAAAAAGCTTTCGCACATACAATTTGATAATTCGCAGATAAGATTGGCTGTTTTGTAGATTTGCTATTAAAGAAATGTTAATTAAGATTTCTTTAATACTTGGAGATTTCATAATGTATTAGTTTTACTTAGCTAATATAAAAAGTAATGACAAATCCTATATCACTGATTCTCGACAAAAAAAACACACGATTCAGGATTGTAGAGCATATCGGATACTGGGTATTCTACTTTTTATTTTACATCCTTTACATTTCTTATTCCTACAAGTATAACATTCTCCTTTCAATCCGGGACCATGGTTTATACTTGATTGTCGATATATCTGTTTCATATTTTATAATATACTTGACCGACAAGTTTCTTGAAAAGAAAAAATACATACTACTTATATTTCTTTCGGCAATTAGCTTTGTTATCGGGATAATATTGTATCGTATAACCTACTATTATGCCATCAGCTATTACTTTTATAATATTACGCCTCATCACTTTTGGGATTATAAGTTTCTTGATTATGCCTATGGATTATTTTTCCCAGTTGCGATAATCAACATTTTACACTTAGTACGAAAATGGGTTCACTCTCAAAAAGAAATGTACGAAATCTCAAAATCGAAAATTATCCAAGAACTGAGCTTTTTAAAAATACAACTAAATCAGCATTTCCTTTTTAACACACTTAATAATATTGACTCTCTAATTTATTCAGATCCCGAAACAGCTTCTCAAACTATTGTGAACCTGTCCAATTTATTACGATATTCTATTTACGAAACAGATGTTCAATATGTTCCTGTGAAAAAAGAAATCGAGTACATAAACACTTTCATCGAGCTCTACGAACTCAGACTTACAGAATCAGATAAAATTGAACTAAAGATAAGTGGAGATTATGAAGATTTATGCATTGTTCCAAGACTCTTCATTCCATTTGTCGAAAACGCATTGATTTATGGTAAAAAAGATGATGATTCGAAAATTTACATTTCAATAACTTTCGTCGACAATAAGGTTACTCTTTGCACCATGAATCAGTTAAAGGAAATTAAATTACAAAAACCTGGAGGAGTTGGGATAAAAAATGTAAAAAGAACCCTTGACCTTATATACCGTGGAAAGTATAATCTTGAAATATATAATACGAACAATTGGTACACATCTAAACTAACAATAGAATTAGGCAATGAAAGAAATAATGAATTGTATAATAATTGATGATGAACCTCTTGCAATAGAAAAGCTTGTAAGGTTTCTTCAAAAAGTATCGTTTTTAAAAATAGTAGGAACTTTTAACAGTCCCATTCCGGCATTAAAGTACATTCAATCAAATGAAGTTGATATTGCATTTCTTGATATAATGATGGAGGATATACATGGCTTAACGGCAATCGAATTGATGAAGGTAAGACCAATAATTATTCTTACAACTGCATACGATAGCTACGCTATTAAGGCTTATGAACTTGATGTTTGCGATTATTTGCTTAAGCCATTCGATTTTAATAGACTTTATAAAGCTTGTCTTAAAGCTAGGGAGTGCTACAACTCACGAAATGAAAAACCTGTAGAGGAAAAATCAGAAAAAGACAGCAGGAATTTTATGTTTGTAAAAACTGCATATAAGCATCAGAAAATATGTTTTGACGATATATTGTATATTCAGGGAATGAGAGATTATTTAAGAATTTTCACAAAGACTGAAAACATTATGACATTGCAGAACTTTTCCGAATTCGAAACAAATTTACCAAAAGACCACTTTTACCGAGTACATAAATCATACTTGGTCAGTCTTGATAAAATAGAATCTATTGAGAAAAAGAGAATAAAAATCAGAAACGAAATTATCCCAATAAGCGACAATTACTACGATGATTTTCTGGTTTATCTGAAATCAATGCAAATTATTTAATAACACAAAACTTCCTACGACAGTTCGGATGCATCCTCTGGACGATATCCTGTTGGCACGTCAACCGGTACAACCTTTATTGGGGCAGCACCCTGTTTGTCAACGTCTATCATAACACGTCTGTTTAATCTGCGGATTCTATCATCATCAACAGGAATTGTAATATTTTCTTTTTCGCCAGCCGAATAAATTACGATCTGAGAATTTTTCACCCCCTTATTTAAAAGATAATTCCTGACTGCTTTTGCACGATTTTCACCCAAAACTAAATTGTAAGATTCTGTGCCATAATGGTCGGTATGACCTGTAAGTTTTATAACTGCTGTCGGGTATTTTTTCAAATAATCAGCAAGAACATCAAGATTCTCTTTGTATTCTGGTTTGATTTCATATTTGTCAAAATCAAAGAAAACATTCTCAATAACAATAGGTTTTACCTCTGTAGTTCCCGTAACAGTATCAGTAACGTAATCATTTAAGGTAATAATATCTTCAACAAATATTTTCATATTTTGTCCAGTAATGTTCCAATTTTCATTTAGAGGAACATCTACTGGTAATGTCATCAAGTCTTTATCGCTAATAAAAGCGACTATTTCGTATGATCCAGTTTTAACTCCTTCGAAAATATAATTTCCATCCTCATCTAAATCAACAACAGAAACCTCCAGACCTGTTGTTTTGTCAATTAGTTTCATCTTTATTTGCATCATCAGTTCCTCATTATCAGGATCAAGCTCAACGATTCCAGATATTGAAGCAAGTTGAGGAGCTTCCTCATCAAGTAAACTTATGCAATCACATTCGCCAACACCTTCGCGTCTCTTGTTATCATTAAGAGGACAAAAAGCAAAAACTGGTGAATTTTCAATAATATATCCCATATCATTACCGGCAGTGCTGAAAGGATATCCTAAATTTTCTGGCTTAGACCACGTTTTTGATTCGGAATTATAACTAGAATAAAAGACATCAAACCCACCAACATTGGTATGCCCTTCTGAACTAAAATATAACGCATTACCATTACGAATTACATATGGCATTTCTTCATGAAAAGGAGTATTAATCTCTGGACCCAAGTTAATAGGTTTTTGCCATTTACCCTCTTCGTCTCTATCGCTATACCAGATATCTAGTCCTCCCTCACCACCTTTACGGAGACTTGTAAAATACATTCGTTTACCATCTGCAGTAATTGTTGCGTGAGATTCCCATTTTCTAGAATTTAGTGCTTTTACCTTTTCTGCTTTTTGATACTTTCCATTTACAAACTTACTCATGTAAATATCTCCGTTATCATTTCTGTCAACAATAATGTATAGTTCGCTACCATCGCCGGTTGCTGTAACTGGAATATTTGGGAAAGGAATCATTAAGTCTTTTGTTATTGCTTCAGGCGAATAAAATGTACCGTCTGGAGCTTTAATTGCAGTATAAACTCCATCAAAAGGACCTTCGCTGTAATTAATATCCCAATTAATATCGGGTGGGAACATATTATACTTGCCATTTGTAAAAATCAATCTGTCTGCATCGAAGCATAAAATCGGACATCTCACATTAGGATCTTCAAGATCCTTGATATAGATTTCTTCTACTTTAATTCTGTCGGAATCAATTCCAGTTTTAGCATCATGACAAGATTGGATTTCGCGATCGATGAAAGTACCACGCAAGCTTTTACGTTCCTGCTTTGTCATCAAACCTTCATATACTTTAAAAGCGTCGATTGCTTTATCAAATTCACGGTTAAGCCTATAAGCTACTCCTAAATAATACCAAGAATATATCGGAGCTTCTTTTTCTTTAAGGGTATTTTTATATTTATCGCCTACATTTTCGCAAGCCATCTTTAAAAAATCAATCGCCGCCGAAACATCTTGAACAGATTCTCCACCAACATAGCAGTAACCTATTTTAAATGCCAAATTGTAGTTTTGAGGATCATTCTTAAACAACTCCTCATATATTACCAGAGCTTTATCAAAGTCATTATCTGATAAAAGTTCTTCCGCTGTTTTCCAATTATCTTTATCTGAATGCTTCAAATCACCAGCTAGTAAACCCAGTCCTGACAACAAAAACAAATTCAATAAAATTATACGAAATATTATTCTGTCCATAGTTAAATATAATTACTCTACCACTCTATTTAACTGCAAATATATCGAATTAAATAAAACGATAGCCTTAAACACAATAAATAATTGTTAAATTTAGTCAACAACAACAACATTAAACAGCTACCAACCCTTCTCAAATGCAGTAATAGCCTTGCAACAAGGTGTCTTAAAACATCATCAGAATGAAATTATCAACAAGTTTTTAACGACAATTATTGCATTTATCAAATTTACTCAGGTAGTAATGTAAAAGTATGTTTTACAACTTTATTGATAAAATAGACTCAAATTGTTTTAAAATCTGATATTTTTTAATTATTTTCGTCCACATAAACAATAACAAATTTTAAAAATAAAAATATGCAAAAGTTACTTTTATTAGGGGATGAAGCAATTGCGCAAGGAGCTATTGATGGTGGGATATCTGGATTTTACGCATATCCTGGAACTCCGTCAACTGAAATAATGGAATTTGCTCAACACTCAAAAGAAGCAAAAGAAAAAGGAATAAAATGCAAATGGTCGGCTAACGAAAAGACAGCCATGGAATCTGCAATCGGCATGTCGTATGCTGGAAAAAGAGCAATGGCTCAAATGAAACATGTTGGACTTAACGTCGCAGCAGACGCATTTGTAAATGCTTCAATAACTGGTGTAAATGGAGGACTGATTGTTGTGGCAGCTGATGACCCTTCAATGCATTCATCACAAAATGAACAGGATTCAAGATTTTACGGAGATTTTGCTTTAATTCCGATTTTGGAACCTTCAAATCAACAAGAAGCATATGAAATGGCATACACAGGTTTTGACATTTCTGAAAAATACAATGTTCCAGTAATGCTCAGACTTACAACCCGTTTAGCTCACTCAAGAGCAGGTGTTGAAACCAGTGATAAAAAAAATCAACTACCTGGTTCTTTACCAAAAGATCCACGTCAATTTGTATTGTTACCAGCAATAGCTCGCAGAAACTATAAGAGACTGCTAGAGATGCAAACTGCCATAAAATTAGCATCAAACGAATCTAAATACAACAAATATATTGATGGCGCAGACAAGTCTGTCGGAGTTGTAGCCTGTGGGATTTCCTACAATTATCTGATGGAAAATTTCGAAGGCAATTGTCCATATCCTGTTGTAAAAATATCACAATACCCAATACCTGAAAATCATCTTAAAAAACTTAGAAACGAATGTAAAAGTATTTTGGTTCTAGAAGATGGTTATCCACTAGTTGAAAAAGAATTGAGAGGATTTTATAATGAAGGCATTACGATTAATGGTCGTCTCAATGGCGTTTTACCAAGAGATGGTGAATTAAATCCATCTTTAGTTGCAAAAGCTCTTTCTCTACCTGTTTCAGAAGGCGAAAATATTCCAGAAATTGTAAAGAATAGACCACCATCATTATGCATGGGTTGTGGCCACAGAGATATGTACAATGCACTCAATGAAGCTCTCATTCCATACGGCGAAGGCAGAGTTTTTTCAGACATTGGCTGTTACACTTTAGGAGCTTTACCTCCTTTCAATGCAATTAATTCTTGTGTTGATATGGGTGCTTCTATTACAATGGCAATAGGAGCCGCAGACGCAGGTTTGGTACCAGCTGTTGCTGTAATCGGTGATTCTACATTTACTCACTCAGGTATGACAGGATTATTGGATGCTGTTCTTAAAAATTCTCCAATCGTAGTGCTGATTTCAGACAATTCTACTACTGGTATGACAGGTGGACAGGACTCGTCTGCCAAAGGAAGAATAGTAGATATTTGTCATGGTTTGGGCGTTGATCCAGCTCACATTAGAGTTATGAATCCATTGCGCAAAAACCATGAGGAAAATTTGGCGATAATTAAAGAAGAATTGGCTTACAACGGGTTATCCGTAGTTATTCCACAACGCGAATGTATTCAGACAGCTATCAAAACAAAAAAAGCTGCACTCAAATCTTAAATCAATAAAAACAAAGAAAATGAAAACAGATATAATTTTAGCAGGAGTAGGCGGACAAGGGATTTTAACTATTGCGGCAACTATTGGTATGGCTGCTGTAAACAAAAACCTTTTCCTGAAGCAAGCTGAAGTACATGGTATGAGTCAGCGCGGTGGTGATGTTCAATCCAATTTGAGAATATCAGATAAACCAATTTATTCTGATCTTATTGCAAAAGGCACTGCCGATATCATTCTCTCTGTAGAGCCGATGGAAGCATTAAGATATTTACCTTTCCTTAAAAATGGTGGGTACGTAATTACCAATACTGTTCCTTTTAACAATATCCCAGATTATCCAGAAACTGATGCAATCTTGGCGCGCATAAACGAATTGCCAAATAAAATTGCACTTGATGCAGATCAGATTGCTAAAGACACCGGCAATGCAAGGGCTTCAAACATTGTTATGCTTGGTGCTGCTGCTCCATTTCTTGGACTTTCGATCGAAGAATTAGAAGGTGGAATTAAGTCACTTTTTGGTCGCAAAGGCGAAGAAATCGTTGAAATGAATATTAAAGCATTGCGTGCAGGTTACGATTTTGCAAAAAAACATATGTAGGAGATATTATCCGCTAAAAAAATGGCTGCCCCGAAAAGGACAGCCATTTTTTTGTTATTGCTTAATACATCTCACATATTTCCCACTCTTTGGTTCTGAACCAAAAGTATTTATCTGGTAAGAAAGATAATCATACAATCTAAAATCTACCTAATAACCGCCATCAGCTCTAGTTGTTGTCTACCAAAATCCGTGCTGCGAGTCATAATATGTTCCACGACCCACTCTATAACTGCCGTTAAGCCCTATCCAACATTCCAATTTACACCAGAAAAAAAACATGCATACGTATGATAAGAGGAAATCTGTGTTTGCGTTTTCAAGACTTCTATTCCTAGTAAATTCTCTCAATCGTCAGGCTAATGAACAAATTTCTTATTTTATTTAGATTTTAATAAGTACTCTAAACAAAAGTAAAAGTTTTTGTGCTTTTTATCACAAACAATTTATTAACAAAATACTTATATTCTTCCTTCAATAAACCGTTTTAATTATTTTTGTAGAAAATAAATCAAAACATGGATAATTATATTGTTTCGGCACGAAAATACAGACCTGATAATTTCGAATCGGTTGTTGGACAGGATTCAATTACCCAAACCTTAAAGAATTCGATTAAAATCAATCAACTTGCACAGGCATATTTATTTTGTGGGCCTCGTGGTGTAGGAAAAACAACATGTGCGAGAATATTTGCAAAAACAATAAATTGCAGTAATTTAACTGCAAATCATGAAGCCTGCAACGAATGTGAATCTTGCGTTGCATTTAATAAACTACGTTCTCTTAATATTCATGAACTTGATGCTGCATCAAACAATTCTGTTGAAGATATTCGTAATCTTATTGATCAAGTTCGTATACCTCCGCAACTTGGATCTTACTCAGTGTATATCATCGACGAGGTTCACATGTTGTCGAGTGCAGCATTTAATGCCTTTTTGAAAACTCTTGAAGAACCACCAAAACATGTCATTTTCATTCTTGCAACAACCGAAAAACATAAAATAATTCCAACTATACTTTCACGTTGTCAGGTTTTTGATTTTAATAGAATCAGTGTTGAAGATATAAGATCTCGACTAGAGTTTGTTGCTAGTCGCGAAGGTATTGAAGCCGAACATGATGCTTTACACATTATTGCACAAAAGGCTGATGGCGCAATGCGCGACGCCCTGTCTATTTTTGATCAGATTGTAAGTTTTAGTGGTAAAAATATTACCTACGACACAACAATTAAAAATCTTAATGTGTTGGATTATGAAACTTACATTAAAATTACAAAGGCATTTCTTTCTGGAGATTATGTCTCGGTGCTTGTAAAATTTGATGAAGTTTTAAAGAAAGGTTTTGAAGCTAATTATTTCATATCAGGTTTAGCATCATATTTCAGAGATTTACTAATATGCAAAGACCCGGGAACAATAGATTTACTCGAAGTAGGAAAGAAAACAAAGCAAGATTATCTCGAAAATTCTCAGAATTGTTCAGTTTCGTTTTTACTTAAAGCAATTGAAATTGCAAATCAATGCGATCTCAACTATAAATTAAGTCAGAACAAGAGATTATTGGTCGAAATTGCTTTGATGAATATTTGTAATTTTGATAATAAAATTGACAAAGCAACAGTAAAATTACCTGAAGAAGCTACATCCATCGTAACAGAACAAAAGCTAGGCGCAACTCCACCACTAGTCGAGAAAGTAGAAGCAAAACCAGTAGTCAGCGCAAGTATTCCTGTAGTAGAAGCAAAACCCTACATAACCGAGGAACCAAAACAAATTACCATTGAAGAACAGGCAGCTGAAACAGCGACTCGTCCTGTAATTAAAAGCATTTCGCTCAAAGACTTAGCAAAAGAATCAACCGAAAGCAAAGTAACAGAACCTACTGAGCATAATATTATTCAGAAAGTTGAAAGCACGGATGTTTTTGATGATGAAAAATTAAATTATGTTTGGACAAAATATGCCGAAACTCATAGAGGTAACCCTAGACTGTTTACATTTTTAACAAATCATGCGCCCAAGCATATAAGCGATTTCGATTATGCTGTTACAGTGGAAAGCATGGGAATTAAGAACAAACTCGAAGAATTTAAATTTGAGACTTTGTCTTTTATGCAAAAGGAGTTAAATAATAAAAACTTTAATCTGGAATACATAATAGGTGAAACAGAGCAAAAGAAGATTTTTAAAACTGATGAAGAGAAACTTCAGGATATGATTCAAATGAATCCAGAAATAAAATCTCTACGTGATCAGTTGAATCTTGATTTTGAATAGAAATTAGTACCTAGTTACAGACCTTTGTCGTATTGCCTCATAAACTGCAATAGCAGCAGACACAGACACATTTAAGGATTCTGTCTTCCCAAACATCGGAATTTTAGTTTTCTTAGATGCACGTTTAAGAAGTTGATTTGATATTCCAGTATCTTCCGAACCCAGAATCAATGCCAGAGGAACTTTAAAATCGGTTTCGTAAATTGATTCATTTGATTTCTCCGAAATTGCAACAACTTCCAACCCAAGCTGAGTAAGTAGAAGTACGCAATCCACAAGATTGGCAACTTTGCATACAGGAATATTGTATAATGCCCCAGCAGATGTTTTTATCGCATCTTCGGTAATTCTCACACTGTTCGAAGAAGGAATAACTATAGCATCGACACCCGCACATTCGCACGTTCTTGCAATAGCACCAAAATTGCGAACATCTGTAATGCTGTCAAGAATTACCACTAATGGAACACTTCCAGCTTCGAAAACAGCAGTAACAACTTCCTCAATATCATAATAAGCAACAGGAGAAATATAAGCAATTACACCCTGATGATTTTTTGAACAGATTTTATCCAACTTTTCGACCGGTACGTACTGAACTTGAACTCCAGCTTTCCTCATTTCGGTCACTAATTCACCTGAAAGTTCACCTGTGAGATTGTTCTTTATCAGAACTTTATCTATTTCTTGTCCCGCTTTAATTGCTTCGTAAACAGGTCTTAATCCGAAAATAAAATTATCCATATTAATTATTTGTAATTGTAAAAATTCGTCCGTTTTTCCATGTACTAAGTGCTTGCGCCCAAACAGATTGATAATTTGCATCCCTTCTCAGGTTGTAGCTGTAACCACAATCGGGGTTATTAACCTTATCGAAAATAAACAAAATCCCAGCTATATCAGGATTTTCGCCGTAATACCACTCCTCTCCTGTCGCACTCATATTTATTACCGATGGTGGGCCTAGCAAAACATAAATGCTACCTCGGTCTGTTTTCCACCCCTCTTTATCATCAGAGAAAAATTCGTTTGCCAACTCCACTCTATTATAGAAAACACGAATCTGCTCTTTGGCAAACTTTTGATTATTCGATTTTTTTAACCAGAAATTATCAATCGCTAGTTTAAGATTTTCACTTTCGATAAGTTCGTTATACTCTTTATTGGTAGTAATTAGCTTTAAGGGTTCTAGCATTTCAGATAGTACTCCAATCTGCGGGAAACTCTTACCTGCATTTATAAAAGCCATTGCAGAAGGATTGCTTTTTGATGGTTTCATTACGTACAAACCTCTTCTATTAAAACAAATCGTATCACCTGTCTTGTATGTAAAAACCGAATCGGGCAGCCTAGTGTCAGAAACATTATTAGACAAATAATATGGAGGAATAAATACAAAATCAGAAAATTCATAATAATTAAAGCTCACTGTAACGTTACCGACAGAAGAACCTGTGATTCTATATTTTTCATTTTCTCTGACATAGTTTTTGTATAGTACCGACCAACCATTTTTGTCAAGAACCTGAGGTAAAAACCTATCAGCCGACATACTGCTAGAGTTAGTAATTTCCGCAATCAGTCGTTTGCCAGAGTTTTCGCGTTGTCCCGACATACTAATAATAAGCTTAAAATTATCTTTCGAAGGAATATGTAAATTAAAATATCCATTAATGTACTCCCCATTTTCTTTAATATTGATAGAGGCTACCATTGAGTTGGAGTCAACAACTTCAAAAGAAGTATAGTTTCTCAAGACATATTTAATTTGCAGTTTAGCTTGACCAGATGTAGCATCAGTAATTGTCTGCTTCAACTCGCTAGTTTTAATTTTATAAAAACACAAGGCTGAAGTGTCAGAATTGATGTAAACCCTACATTCTGGATGAATTATTGATTCGCCAGGATTGTATAAAGACGAAAAATTGAATTTGTACGACGGTGTAGGTGTCGCAGATTGTTGCACTGTGACACACGATAATACCGAAATTGAAATAAATATCAGAATTACATAAAAACAATAACTATTCGATTTCGACGTCTTCATCAATTTTAAAGAATGTGTACATATCTTTTTTGAACCTCTTCATATATGTTGAACTACCTAAGCCATACTGATAAAACATATCTCCATTTTTAAGTTCTCGCTGAGCAGGTTTAGTATCATATACCACCTGATTAAAAGTTTCGTCAGACGAAATAGCACTAAACGTTCCGGCACTGTATTTAAAATAGTACCATGTATTTGCATTTGGCTCAAGTAACATTTCAAAAACATCACCTCGACGAGATTTTTCAATTTTAATAAATCCGAAGACATATTTATTAACCTGCTCTTTACCAATATTTGCAATACCTATAGGACCATAATGGACAAATGAGCTAAGTGCTGGATGCCACAAAAACATTAGATCGCTCAAAATTATTTTATCAGAAAGTTCTTTAGGAAACTTGTTGTAATTTCCTAAACTCATATTCGAGAACCACTCGTCTGCAACCTCAGTACCGAGGTATTCGACCAAGGCTTTTTCGAAAACCTCATCACGCATATCAAGTCCATTAAGTCCAGCGGTTGTATTTATTCTTTCCGCCATCAGTTTTTCGGCATCATTGCTAAAATATGCATCAAGAATCATTGTAATGTTGAATTCAGTTGTGTCTGTATCTGGATAATAAAGGAAATTTCCAATTGCGTTTGGTTTGAACATCCCAAAATCATTGCTGAAATTAAATTTACCTTCGCCATAAACATTACAAATATTCTTATGCATGTGTATATAATTTCCGGGCAGACTGGTTTCTACAATCTTGTCTTTTGATGCAATTGTGTATTTGCCCTCATCCTGATCGTAATGCAAGTATCCATTAGCTGTGAAAATTTCTTGATCATATGGACTACGCTTTTTACCTAAAAATGAAGGATATATAGTATTTGAATTTGACAATACTAGACCTGAAACAAGTCGGGCATTGTTAATACTATATGGAATAGAGTCAACAGGAATATATACATCTTCTGGATCTGCAAATGTTTTAAATTTTAGCCAGTTAGTATTTGAAGTATCACACTCATCAACGGTTCTAGTAGCACCATTAAACTCCAAAAAAGGATTATTTGCAAAAAACTTTGCTTCACCTTGAAATCTAAAATAAGGACTTATTTTAAAGTTGTCTGGTTCAAGAATTTTGCCAGAGCCATAAGATTGCCCCGAAGCATCAACTGCAACTTTATCAAGATGAATTGTCTGTGGATTCTTCGTATTATCAATATAATCATAATCACCGTAGGCTGAATACTTCATTTTTCCATAAATACTTACAACTGCATTGTAAACTGTATGGTAGCGTGTAGTTGAATTTGCTACAATTTTCGCATTACTTAGTGGACGCATAACGGCATCCGGCTCAATCGTAACCATTCCGTCATCAGTGTATACTGTTGCATCTGCAACTCGGATAAACTTAACCCCTTCCGCATATATTATATGATCTTTGTAGTTGTATTTTGCTCTAGGAGCGACAAAAGACAACGAATCCTGAGATGGATGTACTGAGGTAAACTTCGGACCTTCGAGAAAAATGTCCTCCCATTCGTTTGGACTAATATTAGGATCTGCATTTTCCAGTTTTTCAAGCACATCAGTATCTGCACTGATCGCCAGTTCTTCTTTATCCATATACCATGTCATCTCATTCATTTCGCTGATATATTTATTCTTCGGGAAAGTCCATATTGTTTTTTCGCCATTAGTTCGAAAAACGCCCTTTCTTTCCGTAAAATCTACATGAGCTTTCACATTGTCCGATTCGAAATCAGTATTAATAACATTTATTGTGTACAAATCAAAGTCAGAAGTATCGGCATCAAACATATCGGCTTTATATTTAAACTGATTTGACGTTAATTTTGCTTTGTCAATATGCAAGATTCCTTTGCCTTCCAAACCCATTGATGTAATATTTAAATCACCATCAAAAATTGCTTGATTATCATACATTTTGAAATCTACAGTATCTTTATTAACCCAAAATTCGTCTTCGTCAACATTCCATCTAAGCGTGTTGTCTTTACCAACAACAGACGGATATTCAACAGGGCCAAGTTCTTTTTTAATTTCGAAATTTTCCGAATGTCCTTCCATATGATGTGGGAAAAAGATAAGAAAATCGGCATTCATTTTTGTAGTCAGATAATCAATTTTTCCAGATCCCCTAAGACCTTTATTACTCAAATCTATTTCGTGCCAATAAGTTGCCTTTCCACCATATAATGGTAACCCAACTGGACCAGTTTGAGTATTAAATCCCAACGAGAAATCACTAATTCTCAGTACCAGCGTCTCTTTAATTGGTGGGAAAATATCTCCCGAATACAACGTGCCTTTAAACTTAAGATTATCTCGCGAATATCCTTGAATACTGTCAAGTTCAAAAGGATCAACCTCAAAGTAAAACTCGTTACGCTTGTATGCCCCTTTGTACACATCTGGTCTGTCATAATAAACATAAGTTTTATCCTTCGAAATAAACTTTGGATATTCGGCATAATCAGACTTTCCAGATTTATTCATTGGTTCATCAATATAGAACTCACCATTTATCTGCTCTAATTTATTTCTAACAATTGCAGGTTTTGGATTTCCTTCGGCATCAAGAATTTCGGTTTCGGCAACCATCTTCATGGAGTCGCACTGCGTGAGTTCAATCATAAATCTATTATAATCAAACTTAAAATTACTTCCATAATAATAGAATTGTCCAGCCTGAATAGTTCCATTAAAGGTAAAGCTTCTGTCTTTTAAAAGTGTCAACTTTTGATCTATCGGAAAAACCTTAACATTTTGCGAGTCAGATAAGTGAACAGAAGGTATTCCATTTATTTTAAGATCAAAGTTTAAAAGGCTAAGCTCTGCGTTTGCAACTTCAGACTCAGTTTGACTGTAAAACTGTATTACATCAGAGTCTCTTGTTCTGTTATGAGCTTCCATAAACTCCCACGCTCTAGGATATACTTTTATAAATTCTGTTTCAGTATCATAACTGAGAAAACCAAGATATGCCAAGTTTAGTACCATCTGAACGACTTGAGCAGGACTATAGCCCATATATTTAGCCAAATCATTTAGATAATACTCAGGATAACCAGCCCATGCACTTACAAAGCCAGTTACGATAGCCAAAGGATGCTGAGGATCTCTTTTCTGAATTTCCTTATATCTTTCAGATCTATAATAATTTTGAGATTCGAACATTACTTCATTCGGCACTCCAGGAGTTTTTATCATTGTAAACTCAATTTTAAACTTGTCGATATACCAACGCATCCAAGTAAAATCCATAGTAATGGCATGATACGAATTTGTAAATAGCACTTTCGACATATCGTCTTTTGTACGTATTAGCTCAAGAAAGCCTTTATCGATATCATATCTAAAGGTTAAATGTGGATGATAAATCGAGTCTTCACTCATTTTCAGAACAATAGCACAATTGTCCGTAACTATAATTTTACTGTCTATATTAAATGCTCGGGAATATGCAGTAAAAGATATAGAGTCATTTTTTGTAATCTTTAACTGTGCTGGTTCCTCTTTTGTACCTGAACCAATAAAACTTCTTCCCTGAATACTGAATCCGCCTTCATAATCCATTCCAGGAACAATGTCTTTAAGTTCAAAATGCTGATTGTATGATGTAAACTTTGGATAATCGGATTTAGCTGGATTGTCAAGATTACCAGCCTTGTCTATTAATTTTCCAATCATAGGTTTTTTAAAAAACATCGAGTTGGTAAATACAACAGAGTCGGCAGAATAAGTAATATTTCTCATGTCGATTGTATAATTCGACAACTTAGCCTCTATACTGTCCAAACCATAACCCACTCTCTCCCAACCAACAATACCGCCCTTACCAATCCATGAGTTCTTTACAGGCGAATATTCACCGTCTGTTTTATAAATTTTTACACTATCAACTCCTTGGTATCCAACAAGATTGATATTATCAAAAATGATCTTAATACCTTTATCATATTTAATTAAAAATGAACTATTTTCAGCTCTCCAATATGTTCTCGCGCCTTTTGAAACAATATTTTTTGATAAGAGAGCATTCATATTTAAAAGGTAATCGGAAATATCTGTCAGTTTCGGGCGTTTGCCATCATTTAATAAATCCTTCAAAGCTTTCTCATAATTATCATACTGACCTCTGTCAAAACCTTTACGATTAAAAAGCATACAATTGTCTGCAAAACATACAAAATCTGGATACCCCTTACAACCTTTGGACGCCATAAGGTTTGCACTATTAATAAATGCTTTTTTCTCGTCAGCAGTCAAACTATCTGTTTCCCAAAAATCTGAAAACTCCTTACTGATACTTTTGGCACCTTCGCGAACTTCGCCAGTGTATCCTAATTCCTGAGAGTAGGCTTTAATAAACTTATCAGGATCTTCTGAAAAAACCTGTGAAAAAGCAAACTGACAAGAAAATATTATTAAAAATGCTGAAAAAATTCGTTTCATAAATTATATTTTATTAACAATACAAGCAGTCCAATTGTCTCTTTCAATATTTTTTACAAAAAGTAAACCATTATCCAAGCCCACTTTTTCAATCTGTGGTAATTCGTTGATTAGAAAACCGCTGAGAAAGAGTACGGCACCTTTGTTCATGTAGTTTGATAGAACTGGAATATCTTTTTTAAGAATGTTAAGATTTATATTTGCAAAAATAAAATCATATTTACTTTCGGGCACTGACTTGATATCGCCTTTGATCGCCGTGATATTGAAAACTTGATTTTTTTCTGCGTTTTCAATTGTATTTTCATACGCCCACTCATCAATATCAACAGCAATAACATCAGAGGCACCTAAAATAGAAGCATAAATAGCCAGTATTCCTGTACCACAACCATAGTCCAACACCTTTGCTTCGGCATATTCATATTCGGCAATTAGCTTACACATCATGTGAGTGGTTGCGTGATGTCCAGTTCCAAATGACATTTTTGGTTCAATTATTATCGTATGTATTGTGTGAAAATCTTCGTGATGAAATGGGGCTTTAATGGTCAACAGGTTATCAATAATTGTAGGATCAAAGTTTTTTTCCCACTCCTCGTTCCAGTTTTGCTGTGGAATAATTTTAGTATTAAAACTCAAATCGTAATCTTTTAAAAGCATACGTGCGCTTTCTTCATCATAAACATCTTCTGTAATATAGGCAAGCAACAAGTTCTTTTCTTCCGAAAAGCTTTCAAAACCCTGCTCAGCCAGAAAAGCAATAATAATATCCGACAACGCACTTTTTTCCTCAGGAATATTTACAGATAGCTCAATATAATTCATCTTAAACAGATCTTATTATTGTTTTAAATTCTTCAATTTTTAGCGACGCTCCACCAACCAGACCACCATCAATATCTTCGCAAGCGAAAAGTTCTTCAGCATTGCCGGCATTTACACTTCCACCATATAAAATAGATAATCCTGCGGCGATCTCAGATCCAAATAAGTCTTTTACAATTTTTCTAATAAAAGCATGCATATCCTGAGCCTGTTCGGGAGTAGCAGTTTGTCCGGTGCCAATTGCCCAAACAGGTTCGTAGGCAATTATAGTGTTTTCAATATCTGATTTTCCGACTTGAGCTAATGAATTGATTAACTGAGTTTTCACTACATCATAATGCTGATTTTGATTCCTTTCGTCAAGACTCTCACCACAACAAAAAATAGGCAAAAGACCATTTTGATAACACTGTGTAAGTTTTAATGAAATTAGCTCATCGTTATCTCCGAAAAACTGTCGTCTTTCGCTGTGTCCAACAATTACGTATTTTGCGCCTAAACTCTTTATCATCTCAGCAGACACTTCACCTGTATACGCACCTTTTTCGAACTGAGAACAATTTTGAGATGCTACCGCTAACTTACCAGAACCAATTCTTTGTACAATTCTGTCAATATGTGTATAGGGAATTGCAATTATAACTTTTGTGTTGTCGTTTAATTGAAAATCATTGAGAAAAGCATTTATTTCAATCGCTAATTCCTCTCCTTTAGCAGGCAGTGTATTCATTTTCCAATTACCCGCAACAATTTTTTTTCTCATTTTAGAATATTAAAAATTAATGTACTTATTCTTTATAAGCCATTTATAAAGCTTGTCTATCAAAAGCATAAATAACAATGTGGTCAAAATATAAATAGCTATCAGATAATTTGTTTTGGTATTCTGATGTTCAGTAATAGATGCCGCTGACAAATCTTCTTTCAACTCATCAACTTCAGGAATATCCCTGCAAGACCACTTATTCAGTACGGTTCCGTGCTTGAGTAACAATAATCCAGGATTTGATCGTATTACAGTTTTTAGAGTAATTGGGTCAGTATTGTAGAAATTGAAGGCTGGCTTATATTCCTTTGCAAAAGCTGATATCTCTTCAACATTTGAAGCTGTTAGACAATAGAAATTGTAACCTTTAGATTTGCAGAATTCCGCTATTTTATTTATTTTTTCAATATACTTAGGATTTGCATCTTTTACATGTAGCATGACTAGGAAAAAGTAATAATTTTCGTCAGCAAGGACAGTTTGTGTAATATCTTCACCATAAGGGATTTCGACAATTTCTTCACCGGTGTCATAAACTGCATCGAGAAAGACATACTCGGCATCAGGTATCTCATCTATTCCAAATGTTACTTCCGAACCATCTGGAGCAAGATATACCAAATTTATCAGCGATAAGTCCAGTTCAGGATCACTGATTACAGACTCCAGCTTCCATGTGTTATCTGGGAGCATATCAACAGTGTAAGTTACCGTATCTTTCCCTTTTGAATAAATAAACTCAGCATCGTACAGATTTATGTATATCGGCTCGATTGGTTCTGGGCTGATTCCTGGTAAAAATCCTGGCTCGATAGTAAAATCATGAATTGGAGGTTTGTATCCTTCCTTTAATAAAGTATGTTTTGCATCAACAAATTTCCAGGTCGAATCGGGCAAGTTTTCGACTTTAAACTCTTTCTTCTCACCGTTCTTTTCATAAATAAAAACGCTTTCGTAAACATCGATATTCTCTTTCTGATCTTCGGGCACAGTCATACCCTCTGGAATATTTGCACCAATGTGATATGGCCTAAAATCGATTATTGGAAGATGGCGCAGACAATACACCGACAAAATTACTGAAGCGAATGCAAAAACAAACCCTAAAGTCCACTGAAAGAAATCATTAAATGGTGGTTTGTACTTTTTTCGAAAAATAAAAATTACAACAACAAAAGCCAGAATAATAAGATTTTTGTAAAATGTTTGCCAATTCGTAAGTATTAAAGCATCGCCAAAACATCCACAATCGCTCACTGGATTTGCAACCGCAAGCCATAAAGTAAGAGGCGTAAAGAATGCCATAAAAGCAAGTACTCCCCATGAAGCCAGTTTTGGAACTAGGTTAAAAATTAGTGCAATACCAATACATAACTCGGCCACAGACATAAATATAGCGAAGAACAATGCTGCTCCGCTTAGGAATTCAAGATTTAATGCGGTAAAATAATCTGCAAACTTATACGCGGATCCAAGCGGATCAATAACCTTTACAAATCCTGAAAAGACAAAAACTATCCCAACAAATAAACGGCTAAAATTTCTCAACACTTTCATATCGCCTAAAAATTACATGGTTAAATTAAAGAACGTTTTTCTATCTCATTTGTTATTATATCCGAAATATTTTGAGCAGGTAGCATTACACCATTAGAATCTGCACAATCTATTCTAATAAATTTCTCATCTCTCTGTACAGCCTTTAGATATGTTTCCCTAACAGATTTCTGAAAATCTAAATCAGCTTCATGAATATCTATTTTGCCCTGCAGATAATCTCTATCAGCACCTTCGCGATTCTCGGTGAGACGCTTTTTTGTAAAGCTAAACGGGACATCGAGAAAAATGCTTAGGTCGGGTTTTGGAATTTTAAAATAGTTAAATTCCAAATTAAAAATCCACTCAAACAAATCATCAGCTTCTTTCTGTGAATTCATTTTTGCACACTGAAAGCCTATATTTGAATAAACATATCTGTCGTTAACGACCAGTTTACCCTGCGACAACCACTTGTTGATGTCGGCTGCCATATTATACCTATCACCAGCAAATAGCAAGGCTACCAGATATGGATTTACTTCGCTAAGTCCACCAAATTCACCTCGCAAAAACCGCGAAATCATATCTCCAAAAATCTCCGAATCAGATGTGGGAAAATGAATAAACTCAAATTCCCGATTGCGATTTGTGAGATATTTTTTAAGTAATTCTACCTGTGTTGACTTTCCTGCTCCGTCAAGTCCTTCAATAACAATAAAAGCCATAAACCTCAAATTCGTTAATTGCTCAAATTTAATCAAAACCTTAAATATACTGGTTTAAAAACGTTTTTTTTATTAACGTAAATAGTTAATAAATTCTTAATTTTGTAAGTCATTTAAATACTTGTAAAGCAGTGAATTTAGTCTTAAAAGGAAAATTACATAATTTCAGCAATCCTATGGTAATGGGAATACTGAATATAACACCAGACTCATTTTATTCGGGAAGCAGAGTTGACAATCCAGAAATGGCAAAAGAAAAGATTGCTCTTATGTTTGAAGAAGGTGCTGACATTGTCGATATCGGAGCTATGTCATCTCGTCCTGGTGCCGAGATACTCGATACCGAAGATGAGTGGAAAAGATTGGAACCAATTCTTAAAATTGTTTCTGCCAAATTTGCGGATAAATACTTTTCACTTGACACTCTAAACTCAGTTATTGCTGCTAGGGCTGTAAATGATTATGGAATAGATATCATTAACGATATCAGTGCTGGGAGTTTAGACAAAAAAAGGTTCGAAACAATTGCCGCTCTTAATGTTCCGTATATTATTATGCACATGAAAGGAACTCCGTCAAATATGCAGCAAAATACTGAATACAATTCTTTGTTGGGTGATATAATTCTTTACTTTTCTGAAAAAATTAAACAACTCAACTCACTAGGAGTAAATGATATTATTGTCGATCCAGGTTTTGGCTTTTCGAAAACCCTCGACCAAAATTTTACGCTACTAAATAATCTGGAAAGCTTTTCAGTTTTTGAAATGCCAATTCTTGTTGGATTATCTCGAAAATCGATGATTTGGAAACAATTAAACACGACACCAGAACATGCGTTAAATGGAACAACTGCACTAAATATGTTGGCTTTATCAAAAGGCGCAAATATCATTAGAGTTCACGATGTAAAAGAGGCTGTTGAGCTTGTAAGTTTATACAATAAAACATCTAGTTCAATTGAAAAAAAATGGAAATAAAAATTGCATTTTTGGACATTAAATTTGATGTACAACAATTAAAAAAATTATAATTACTTTTGTAGCATAAATGATAGCTGCTTTTATACATATCAGATTTCTTGACATCCTAGACATTCTTCTGGTTGCTTTCCTGCTGTACGAATTGTACACATTGATAAAAGGGACTGCAGCGATGAGAATATTTGTCGGAATTTTCGTCATTTATTTGGGTTGGCTTTTGGTTAAAGCCATGAAAATGGAATTACTTGGGAGCATTATGGGTCAAGTAATCGGCGTTGGTATGATTGCCCTTATTGTGGTTTTCCAGCAGGAAATCCGACAGTTCTTACTGCTAATCGGTAATAAGTACATAAAAGGTGGAAAGTTCAACATTATCAGAAATTCTAGACTTCAGGCAGGTTACAGCTCGGCTAATATCGATAAAATTACTTTGGCAGCGATGGAAATGTCTTCGACAAAAACTGGAGCTCTAATTGTAATTGCTAGAGATGCCTCATTACGAAGTTTTACTGAACATGGCGAGGTTTTAAACGCCGACATAAGCGTACAACTTTTAAAATCGATTTTTTACAAAGACGCACCACTTCATGATGGTGCAGTTTTAATCGAAAACAATAAACTTTATGCTGCAAAATGCGTTTTACCTGTTTCTTCAAATACTGATTTACCAGCAGAATATGGGTTAAGACATAGATCTGGGCTTGGAATGTCTGAAATTACAGATACTATTGTGGTGATAGTTTCTGAACAATCTGGAACAATTTCTGTAGCACGAAATGGCAAAATTTATAAGTTATCGCAACCTGAGAGACTTAGTAAAGTTATAACTGGATATTTGAGGAAAAACGAATAATCCAACTGGATTTTATTAATGCAATTCTTTCTTAACCTGATTTATTCATAAACTTTCGTCATGAGATGTCCTAGAGCCGAGCAGGACGACCGCCCGCAATTTTTTTCAACGAATAAATAGCGAGCTATTTTGAGGAAGAAAAAAACAAGGAAGAGAGTAATGCGAAGGCTATCGGGCATCGTAATAGATTGTTTATGAATAATTCAGGTAAATATTAAAATCTACGGAACCAACAATTTTTGATGATTCTCTAAATGCTTTTAAGATGCTAGGCAATTTGGTTGTTATTTTTCATGACTTTGTCTCTATGAAACACTTTCCATTGTCAAGTTAATTTTTGTAAGTTTAACTTTCTTGCTTAATCAAGAAAGTTGCAAAGAAATCAAGGCAAAACGAAGCTACCCTACCCGCCTCGTGCAAAACAATAGAATTGTACGTCGACCTAGCCTAAAACAAATGCCAACACCTTTGCCCATTCAAAAATTTGTTTTAGAAACGATATATCGGCTCGACACAATTCTAATTATTTTGCCCTCACCACCTGTTCTTCCCGCCGTTTTGCCATGGCCAGCCCGCGGCACACAAAATACTGGTCGGAATCTTTGATTCGTTCATTTTGTGATGATACTAATTTGCTAAAATATGAGTGAATAGCCATAAAACTTAGTAAAGTTATTACTGGATATTTAAGGAAAAACGAATAAACCGACTGGATTTTATTAATGCAATTCTTTCTTCATATTAAAATCTACGGAACCAACAATTTTTGTTGATTCTCTAAATGCTTTCAAGATGCTAGGCAATTTGGTTATGTCCTTCTCATGAGAAAAATCTATTAAGAATTTAAAGAATCCTTTGGATTTGAACTTCGAGATATTGTGTGTAAATGAAACAGGTGTCACATCAGTAATTATCGTAAACCCATTATAAACTGACTTTGCATATTTTTTTCCATTATCATCGCTAAGTAATTTTCCAGATTTAACTGGCATACGCGAATAAAACAATTCTGGGTGGAAATAAACCGGAAGAATTCCTCCCCGATCTCTTCCAACAAGCATATTGGGATAGTCATTTTCAAACGGATAGCAGTAATCTTTTATCCCATGCTGATTAATAAACGAAACAGCCAAGTCATTAAGCAGAAAAACATTCTCGCTCGAAGATATTTTTGCACCTGCAGGCAATAAGTCAATTTGCGAAATATGACCCAGCACAAAACTTTTCCAGCCAGCGGAGAAAAGAGCATTTATAGTTTTTCGAAAAGCATTAAGTCGAGTTTCGCTAATGAACTTAGGTAACTCTATTCTGATTTTTGATTTAATATCTGCAGGAATATTAGCAGCATTTAGTTTTTCAAGCTTCGTAAATGGCAGTTTTAAGAAAATTGCTTCAAAATCGCGAAGTTTTACTGATTGCAACTGTGCTAAATCAGAAATTCTTAAGAAAATCTGGGTTTCACGATTTTTAAATGCTGGCAATGAAAAAGAAGCTTTGAGTGTCTCGGCTTGTTTTGGTAAGATTTGTCTGAAATTATATCTGATATAATCAGGAAATGAAGAAATAAGTTTATATGAATCTGTACCCGACAAATAAACCTCATCACCAACCGATACGCCATCTGTAGAGCAACTTACAAAACAAGCATCATTAACATCCTTAACTGCCGTGATGCGAATAAAACCGGAATCAGAATCACTAAAATTTCGAATTCTCAACTGATAACCCGGCTTAAGTTCGACCTGCGATTGCAATAAAAAACCCTGTTTGTCGACCGAAATAATTTTTCCTGCAAATATTCCTGTACCTTGATTCTGCGCAATTGCTCCTCGCAAGTCCTTGCCCATAAACCAACTTGTTTTTTCGCGGGCGAAATCAAAATTTAGGATTTCTTTAGCTTCTTCGATTCTGGAATGGTCGTCAATAGCCATCCTATATGCTCGGGCAGTATTATAAACATACTCAGCATTTTTCATGCGGCCTTCAACCTTAAGTGATGCTATCTTTAATTCTGAAAAAAGTGGGACATAATCGATTAATTGAAAATCCCTGAGGCTAAATAATGTGGACTTCTCGTTTCCAGATTTAAATCCGCGACGACAAACTTGAGCACACATTCCTCTGTTTGCGCTGTTTCCTCCAAGATAAGAACTGAACAAACACTGACCTGAAAATGAATAACATAAGGCTCCGTGAACAAATATTTCGATTGGTAGTGCCGAACGAGTTGCGATTAACCGGAGTTCCTTTTCTGTAAGTTCTCGAGGAAGAATAATTCTCTCTACACCGCAGTTTTTAAAAAACGATGCCGACGCCGAATTGTGCGATGACATTTGTGTACTGGCGTGTATTTTCAAATTCTTAAAGAACTTTCGT
>Ga0209373_10000902_pt1 | contig 40179 bp, 34 predicted proteins | sample Higcelweek5metaG_FD_187173 | JGI IMG/M metagenome (GOLD analysis project Ga0209373, IMG submission 187173) | Freshwater pond sediment microbial communities from the University of Edinburgh, under environmental carbon perturbations - High... | ecosystem: Environmental > Aquatic > Freshwater >... | reverse complement strand
AAGCATTTCAAGGCGTTACCCCATCATTCTACTTCTCGGATTATCAATTCTCCTAATTAAGAATCGATGTTACGTTCTCTTTATTAGTGCCTAAACTTTTCATTTAGGAACGTCTCGCACCTGCCCAAGAATCAAAATGATAAATACCCATTTGCTCTAAGGCTTCTTTTTGAAGATATAACTGCATAACATACATTTCACACATAGTATTACTAATAGGCGTTCCTGTTGCAAAAACTACACCTCTTCCATTGTTAATCTCAGATAAATACTGACATTTAAGTTGCATATCTGTTGACTTTTTAGCTCCTGATGAACTTATTCCTGATACATTATTCATTTTTGAAAAAATTGCAAGATTCTTAAAGTTATGAGCTTCATCTACCATAATAGAATCTACCCCCAGAGCCTCGAAACATAGCAAATCATCTTTTTTACTTTCATCAGCTAAGCTGTTTAACTGTTCCTCTAATTTTTTCTTTTGTGCCTCCATTTGTTTTACTGTCCAGCGTTCTCCATTATTAGATTTCATGTCGTCAATAGAATATGCTATTTCTTCTATTTGCTGATTTAACATTCTTTCTTTTCGTTCTGGTGATATTGGTATTTTTTCTAATTGTGAATGACTCATAATAATACAATCGTAATCTCCAGTAGCTATCCTTGAAACAAATTGTTTTCTCCTACTCTTTTCAAAATCTCGTTCTGTAGCGACTAAAACATTAGCTGATGGATATAACCGCAGAAACTCCGATGCCGTTTGACCAATTAAAGATTTTGGTACAACAATAATTGTCTTATTTGCTAATCCCAATCTTTTTTGTTCCATACAAGCAGCCATCATTTCAAAGGATTTTCCTGCACCTACACAATGGGCTAGCAAAGTATTCCCACCCATTAATATTCTCGCCACAGCATTTTTTTGATGTGGCTTAAGTTCTATTTCTGGATTCATGCCCGGAAACTGCAAATGTGAACCATCATATTCTCTAAGCCTAATGTTATTAAATGTTTCATTGTAATATTCTACATATTTTGCTCTACGCTCTGGATCTTTAAATAACCATTCCTTAAAGGCTTCTTTAATTTGATTTTGTTTTTCCCTTGCAAGCATTGTTTCATTTTTATTTACCACATAATGATACTTACCATCGCCATCATCAATTCGATCCTTTACTGTTACTGTCTTTAAATTCAAGGCATCTTCAATAATAGAATAAGCGTCCATTCTTGCTGTGCCAAAAGTTTTGGTTGCAAATACTGAACGCTTGTCATAGGATTTATTTTCAATAAACCATTCCATATTTAATTTATTAAGGTGTACTTGAATTCCCGAATTATACCACTGACTCCTTACTGCTTGAACTCTCTTTGGTGTATGAAGTAACTCATAAATAAACTGCTCATAGTCTGCTGGTTCAATCCATGTAGTTCCAACTTTTACATCTATATCGGCTGCATCTATATCCACTGGCTGAACCTGTTCTAAAGCAGTTACATTTATTCGAAATCTTTCAGGATATTCTTTTGCCATAGCTTTTGCTACACGAAGCTTATCTCTTACATTACCCGATAAATATTCATCCGAACTTTCCCACCCTACACTTAGATTATGCTCGTTGTAGATACTAGGATTTAAATAGATAACCCCCAATAACTCCTCGAGCATAACTTCACGCATAATTTCAAATTTTGCTTGTTTCGATAGTGTCACCTCTTTTGCTAATTTTTCTACTTTGTTTTCAATATTGGGTTCATAAATACTAAGCATAAATGGTATATTTACATTTCCATATTCATGAATCGATACATTTAATGCTTCCACTGCAGTTTCTACTTTTTCAATTTGAACCTTCGCCTTAATGGTTTGTTTATAAAACATATCTGCCTTTTTCACCTCGCCGTCTTCATTTACTTCTTCAAGAGAACATAGCAGAGGATAATCACTATCATCCCGAAAAGCTTTTGCATTTACTTGAGTAGTAATAGCGCCATATTTTGCAACAAAGTGATCATATTTTTCATTCAAAACTTTTTGTCCATCTAATAATTCTTTCTCGCTACATCCCTCTGTCTGTATCTCAATTAAGGACCTTGTTGTCTGCCTAATTTCATCGAGCAATTTAATTCTATCCTCTATTGTTTGTGTGAATTCCCTTCGATACATTTGAGAATTTTCACGGTAATAAAGTTTCTTATCAACAAAAGAAAAGGTGAAATTTCTAACATCCGGATCTGCTGGTATTACATCAGCACTTGTCTCTGGAACTTCTACTAAATCATCAAAATCGATCATTTGTGCTGATAAATTCTTAATAACATGATTCAACTCATTATGCAGATTTAGATTGTCATTATCATTTATACATACTGTGTATCTACTATCTGTTCCATAAATACGTTTATCATATTCCATGTGCCCTAGCATCATTTCTGGATGGTTAGCAAAATAAGAATTAACTGCAATACCATTTTGGGTATATCCTAAATGTACCCAATCTGGCTCAATGTCAATTTTTCGCATTCTCTTTTGAAGAAAGATAATATCTGCTGTAACCTCCGTGCCTGCATTTTCCTTAAAAGCCATACTTGGTAATCTAATGGCACCTATTAATTCTGCTCGTTCTGCTAAATATTTTCTAACTGTTGGATTAGCTTTATCAAGAGTTCCTTTTGTTGTTATAAATGCTATCATTCCACCTGGTCTAACTTGATCAATCGCCTTTGCTAAAAAGTAATCATGAATTCGAAAATTATATTTATTGTACTTTGGATCAAATATCTTATAATCTCCAAAAGGTACATTTCCAATAGCTACATCGAAAAAGTTATCTGGGAATGTGGTTTTCTCGAATCCATTAATTTGAATATTTGCATTTTGATAAAGCTGACTGGCTATTCTTCCAGATATACTATCAATTTCCACTCCATACAATTTGCTGTTTTGAAGTGGTGTAGGCATACTTCCAAAGAAATTCCCAACACCTAAACTTGGTTCTAATATATTACCACCACGAAAACCAAAATCTATTAGTGCTTGTTCTATACAACTTGATATTTCAGGTGACGTATAAAAAGCATTATTAACTGTTGCTCTAGCAGCTATATATTCATCTTCTGTCAAAGCTGCTTTTAACTCTAAATATTCCTTTGTCCAATTCTTACTATGTTCATCAAAGGCTTCTGATAGTCCACCCCAACCAACATAATAAGATAAGGTTTTTTGCTCTTCACTAGTTGCAAAACGGTTCTCTCCTTCAATATGCTTTAATAATTTAATCGCTTCTAAGTTCCATTTATATCTAGTTTTAGCTCCACCTTTAGGTAACTCCCATAAATTATAATGAAAGTTAATTTTTTTTGATTCTAAATCCATACTCCCATTAATTGTTTCGTGTGGGTTTAATCCCTTTTCCTTTAGATAGGCTTCTCTAAGAACACATTTATTCAAGTAATCTTGATAGATTGTCTGTAACGCTTCTCTATTTCCTGCCATCATTTTGTCATAAGATGCTCTTTGATCTTCTCCCGCGTAATATGGTAGCTTTGTCATATATAATAAAACTTCAAATAATTCACGATATCCCGTGGTTTCTTTTACTCTCTCACCAAAACGATTTTTATATGAAATATCAATACTATAAGGTTTAAAAGAATACTCCACTAAACCATAATTATTGTTGGCATATCCTTTTTTCTCTTCCTTGTCACCAAGAACAATTCCTGATAAAAAATCCAACTTATTTGTCATAAATAAAAACTCGTTATTAACTAAATCTTGTAAAAATGGTTTAAAGGGATTAAAGATTGAGCATTCTGAAACAAGAATCTCCATAGCTGTTCGCATATCTTCATCAAGTTCATTAACCACTTTTCTAAAATCAGTAGGTGCTATAGACGGAATTATTTCGCCTGTTTCTGCAGCAATTTCTGCACCATACTCTGCCATTGTAACAAGTTCATCTTCTGACATTTCATCATAATCAATATTAGTTTCCCATTCAAATTCGCGTGGGATTTCATTATCAATAGTTTTATTAGAAGATCCATAGCTTTCTATCTCATCCGGAATCGCAAAAGAATCAAAACCCTCAGTAATGTCTTCACTAATCGATTCTTCAATTACACCGTCTTCTAGATACTCACCGGTTAAAACAAGCATACTTATTTCTTTTTCAACTGCATTCCAAGAAATATATCCTTCCTTTTCTCCCTCTTCATCACGCCACTGAAATCTAAGCCCTTTAGCACTAAATGAGTCATAGCCATGAAGTCCAACACCATCTAATGGCCAACCTGCACCACCAAGTCCATATTCCATTTTTATTAGTTTTGCTCTTTCACTTGCATCACTATTTTCTTCAAATAACTTGTTAATACGTTTTTTCCCATCTACAAAACCGGACCCTCTAAGTAATGTTTCCACAACATAATCATGAGGCACAATTAATTCTACTTTTGGTGAGTGGTAATCGTATTTCATTTTTTTATTAGGAGGATTTTGGAGATCAAAAAAGGAAGCCTGCACATATTGGCCTGCTTCCCCACTATTTCCTAATGAATTTATTTCTTCAAGTTCTTTATTAAATTCTTCAACTAACAAATCATCTGTTTTATTATCTAGTGAAAATTCAGTACTATCTGTTGTAACACGATCTCCTCCGCTTGAATCTTCGCTTGTTCTCTCAGTTTCCACATTTCCATTGTTGAATTTGGATTTGTTGGTTTGTTCTTCGCTAGATATTGTTCCATCAGTTGGTCTAAAAGTTTGTAAGCTTCTTCGTTCACTTCGTGCATCTTCTGCGCTAATATCCCGAATCGCTGCAATGTCATGAACCTCTGTTTCTCGTTCTCCTTTAGATAATTCATTGCTAGAATTCCGTATTTCCCTAGATTGGTCAGTGTCATTTCCTGCTCTGTTGGCATCTGTAGATCTGGATATAATAATCCGTCCACTTCGTGGTAAGTTATCTCTTCCATGTGATATTCTCCTTTCATTTTCAATGGTCTTTAGATTGGTGTTAAATTCTCTAAGAACATTACAGGAGACATCGCATACAAGAGAACCAAGACGGTATATTACTTCTTCATCAATAATATCCACAATTCGACTAAAATCCTGTTCCTTGCTAGATAAGTCAAATCCACATCTCGTTCCTACAACATACATAACACTTTGATAAACTAATTCTTCTAGCTGTGTATGTTCTAAGCTCTCGCGTTTTTCGCTAAATTCCTTAATCACACTGCCTGTAATAAGCGATAATTCTGACATTCGTTCTTCGAAGTCATTACTTATTATATCCCAAACATTTGTTCCTGTAAATATTTTTAGCATATTTTGATAATTCACTTCATTACTTTCTTGATACTGTTGTAGCTGACCCACCTTTATCAAAAAGTCGCAATATTCTTTTAAATTATTTCCTTCCAAATCCCATGAGAGGCTTCTGTCTCTTCCTCCCGTATCTGCAATATCAAATACGTATCTCATATAAGGTTTTAAGACTCTTGACGGAAATATCGCAATTCCTTTACTTCCCCTTTTAACATAACGGTCCACCTTTTTCCAAGTATCATAATCAGCTACTAATGTGGAATTAGGGCGTTGTGCATACACCATTACAATGTTATCAAATTCATATCGATATAATTGTCCCGCAAGCCGAAGTACATCTTTCCAAGCATTTTCACTTTGGGTGATCTGGTTAATGACCGTGTCATAAATCAATTGCACATGGTTATTTATACCCATATTGCCGTACCTCCACTATCTATATTCTGGATAACACTCAATAAAGAATTTATATTCTTCCTTATCAAGTAGCACCTCAAACAAATCACTTTTCTTTGATGATTTCATTCCTGCTACTAGCTTTTTGGCAATTCTAATCACAATACAATTTTGTTTTACTAGTGCCATATACTCCTGAAAAGAAATATTACTATTCCCAAGCATAAGGGTTAACATATCATGCATTTTGATAATATCTTTATTAAATTCATCAACATGGTTTTTACTAATTAGCACCTTTTTCTTTCCTTCTTTAGAACATAACCACTCTTCTTTTATCTGTGTCACAAGATAATCAAAATTATCGTACAGTTCTTTTCCTTCACTTTTCTTTGATTTATTAAATAAATTCATTGTCTATTACCTCCGTCTTAAGTATCAGCGTACTGAGCAAGTATCTGCTGACCTTTCTTGTTTTTTCTCAATTTCTTTAACTCCAAATTCTTTAAATTCAACTTGCTTCATATCCTCAGCATCAAGAACAATTTTTTCATCATAGTATTGATCTCTTACAAAATCTATGGCTTCATCCATTGAGCTTGCTTCCCTTTCAATTACTCTAGATAAATGCTCTTTAATTTCAACTTCATAAATCATAGGAGTATTGGATTCCTTATTATGATGTTTAGTTCCATACGCTTCTCTTAAGTCCCTGAAATTAATATTGGATGGAGTGGCGCCTAAATATATTCCGTGTCCCCAAGAAATCGCAATGCAACAATTCTTTGATTCTTTATTTTCACCTTTGGGATACATTGCATAGAGCTCTGTTGAAATACCCACTACCATATCCCCTGATTTAACATCCATTAAAAGTAAATTTTGTTTTGAAAACCGTTCAAGAACCCGATAATCTTTTCCATTAAAATTGCGCAAAATCTCACCTTGCTCAAATTCTTTTTCTATTTTTTCATATATTTCTTGCATCAACATCTCCTCTTTTCTAAATGCTAGTAGGCAGAACAAATTGTCCTGCCTACACTAAGGTCTTCCTATAAGTACAATGCTTCCTCTCGCTACAACATCCCTATAAACAACACCGTATGCTGTACCTTTCGCATCAACCATTTTCCCATTTCCAACATAAATTCCTACATGAGTAATATTAAGATACGCACCATTTTTTTCAAAACTATAAAATATCAAGTCACCCGGTTGTAATTGTTCATACACTACTGTTTTACTTGAATTTGCTAATCCTTGCGCTTCATAGGCTGCCGTTGTTGCACCGCCATAACTTATATCGACACCCGCATCTTTCCAAGCATAATAGACCAACGAGCTGCAATCATAATATTTACCGCTATGCCTTAATTCTTGACTATAAGGATATCCAACTCTTCTTAGTGCGAATTCACATGCCTTTTTGGCATTCCCCTCAGGAATATCAGCTAATATTGCAGCAATTTCTGTCTCAGATAATGTTGATGCTTCTAATCCACCTCCACTATCCGCTCCACCAGAGTAACCAATTAATGCTAAATTTTCAGGTTTCATCATTTCCCTTAAAATCTGCTCTTGATCTGAATCAAATCCATACTGGCTTATCATTTGAGTATATGATTTTAATGTTACATTTACATAAAGAATTGTTTTCGTTGTTGTGGTGGTTGTACCATCCTCATTTTCTGAAACCACCTCTTCAGTTCCAGTCGAAGTTGTATAAGTGCACATATCATTTACAACAGATTGAATCCACCCTTTTGAAGTATCATTCATAATTATCGCTGTTTTTCCAATTCCATACTTCACCATATAAACAGCTAAAATATCATAATAATTTGAAGGATTTGATGTTTCTCCTTCGTAGTCCACATAAACAATCATACCCTCATCATAGCCAGCATGCTCACTTGCTAGAGTAGACACTTCTCGATTAAATGCTGAAACATAGGCACTTGTTACTGTCAAAACCGTATCACCTTCTTCAAGTGGTGGAAAAAATATAGCAAAAGGAGAATTGTACACTACCCCTACAGCGACTACAACTGGTGTAACTGTGATAGCAACAACAAGTGCTAGTAACAAGAAAAAAAGACCAACATTTGGACCGACAATTTTAATCTTTGTCATTACCTTGCTAATGATTAAATCTTTAACCAATTTTAGAAGGCTATCCTTTTGTTGATCCTCTGAATTCATTTTGTCTAGGAAAAATTTAATCATTCTATTTTTCTTAACCATTTCCCCATCTTTCTTTTCAATCTCCGCACCAACTGCATACCCTGCTGCAATACCTATTAGAGTACCAACACCTGGAGAAATTGTCGTTCCTGCAGTAGTAGTAACTGTTGTGGCTGTTGCACTGGCTACAGTTTTAGCACTTTCTTTTGCAATCGCCTTAGCAGTTTCCTTTGATGCTGCTTTTGCCGTTTCCTTTGCAGCTGTTTTAGCAGCTTGCTTACTAGAATTTTTTGCAATATTTGAAGCAGATTGTTTTGCTTTTTTTCTTGCTAGATTCTTGCCAGCATCTACTTTTTTAATTCTAGCAACCTGTTTTTGCATGACACGATTATTGAAAAGTGTTGCACCTTTTGATGCCGTTCCTGCTATCGGTCTAGTCGCTCCATAAGCAAGCATAGCTGCTTCTTTGACTTCATCTCCACCTTCCATCTGATTTAATGCATTATTAGCACCTGCTGCCCCAACAACTTTGATAGAAGATCCTTTTGTTTTTATGGACTGTTGCACATTCTTCATGCCTGATTTCCATTCATCAATATGACCTTTTGACTTCTTTAAATTTTCACTGTCTTTAATATCTGATTTTTTGGATTTCACAATATGAATCTCGGCTTTTTCTTTGGTGTGGATGATCATTGGTTTATCATCTACCTTTTTAATGTTCAAGTTTATCACCTCGCTTTCTACATAAAAAATGCCACTTGGCGGATTAGGCCAGGTGGCTATGTAATATATTGATTAATAACGTTGTCTATAGCAAATCCAACTTTATAAATTAGAATAAATAATTGTCTCAAGTCACGTATACAAGTGATAAATTAAATGATTCAATTTACCATAATTAAAATGAAAAATGAATCTATATTTTGTCACTACAGATTTTGTGAAACGGAAATATATTTCACAAAAAACCAATTACACTATTATAACTCAAATATTGAAATACTATTTCCTTAAATCTTTTGCAATCCATTTACTTATATGCTCCATATATTCTTTTGCAATATCTAATTTTGTTTCTTGAATAGCATTAAATAATTTGTCCAATTGATCCCATTCTTCTTCAGGTAAAAAGGCGTATAAACGCTGAATAGCAGAACCCGCATTAGGAAAATCAGAATAATTTCCATAAATCACGAGATTTCCAACTTTTTGAAAATATTCTTCATATGCCTTAGACCTGTTTTCTTTATTAGCTAAACTTATTTCCATTTTTTTCATCTTCATTTGAAATTTATTGTTTGCTATTTGTGTAAATAATGGTACCAATATAGAAAGAACTAATGTTATTGCTATTGCAGTCCATGGTGCTATCTCTTTTATTGTCATACTTTAACCTCTACCATTTCTATAAATTTATCATACTAAATAATATTATTCAGAATATTGTCACACGCGATAGAAATGAACTTTTGAAAATCACTGAACTTTCTAAAACTCTCTTTGCCGTTACACTAGGATGATTTTTCAATTCAAAAGCATAACTAGCAATTGCATATTAGGATATTGAAAAATGAACATTTTTCATAAAAATAACCTTCACAAAAACTAAATAACTTATAATTCATCGCGCTACTTCTCCAGTAACAATAATACAATATGAAACTTAACTATCTTTTTATTTGTGCTTACCATATTCAACTATCAAATAGTTTACAAATGCACTACAACTAACAAGCATAAATTTAGCCTCTTCAAAAGATATATCACTAACAAATAATCCTTCACAATGTCTAATACCACCTTTATTCGAAGTATATCCATACAATTTTAAAAACGCTGCTTCTAATGCGGGATGAATTTGAAATCCATTATCTTTTAACTTCTTCAGTGCAGCCCCTAACGTTGCTGATTCATCTTCCATAATAATCTGACACATTGTTTCTACGGCACTAATACTCTCCTTAATACAGTTCTTATAATCTTTTATCTCTCTATCTGACAAAAATCCTACTGCTTTTTTAATATGCGCTTTACATCCGTCTATTGATATCCTACATGCTATTTCAATTTCACTAATTTCTGCACTATCTGTAATAGCTACAATTCTACCATCAACAAATCGATATCCAACATATTCCTTTTCAAAAATATTGTTCATAGTGTCATAATGTACATATCGTTCATCAAAATTGAAATAATAGTTATCAGTCAACCAATTGCATATATATTGAACAATATCTAAGACTTCATTGTAGGGAGCTTCTGATATAATTTCATCTATTATTTCATAAATAGATCTCCAATTAAAGGTTTGCCCCTTGAGTAATTTTGTTCTTTTTTTTAAAACATTGCAGAGAATTGATTTACAAAACAAATGTGCTGGAACTCCATTTCCTTTATATCTGTTTTCTATTTGATAATTCTCAAAAAATAATTCTAGCAAATCAAATATTTTATTACTTATAAAACATCTTGTAGTATCATCAAATTCCTCGAATTGCATTTGTTTATTGCATGTAGATAATCCATTAGTATCACTAAATCCACCTCGCACACTAATTAATGATTTCCTCTTACTAATTGTTTCTTTCATAATTAACCTCTCATAAGCATCAACTTTCCATTTTCTTTCACCATGATTAGAATTTCTTGTACCAATAAGTATGGCGGTGGGGAATGATCCCCACTTTACAATCGCCACGCACAGCTAATGGTTACGCCATCTTCCCACCCATATAGCTCTCTAACTGTGCACATACTATATGGGGGATAAAATCAATAAAACTAACACACTCGCTCAATAATTATATCTGTTTTCTCACGACCAAGAATGATGCACGCCACATACTGATAATGATACTATTCAGAATTAAAGAAATCTCTATTTTTTCTATAATCTCTTTGATAATTATATTTTATGCAAGCACCACATTTTACCTTGCTCTATTATACTACAGACATCTTGCATCTACAAATGCATTTTATTCCCTATCTCTGGCTTTCTGCTCCGCAATCTTCTCATGAATATTTGTATTATAAAGCTTATAAAGATCCGTACTCTTGCTAATCTGATTATCAAATGGAATAACCACCGATCCACATTTCATAAGTCCCATACCTGATGAAGTATTAGACACAAATCTTAGTTGAGCTTCTGATACTCCAATTACTTCTGCCATCCGAGAACTATCTGTATTAGCCTGTTTTAATAATGCTACAAACTCAGAATTAGCCAGCATCGTTGTTGCTGTATAGTTTTGCAATAAGTCAACAACATTTTGAGTGATACCAGTACATAAGCCTCCTTGCTTTCTCACTTTCTTCCAAAGCTGTTGCAAGTATTTTGCCGAATACTCTGAATTAAGTAATACATGGAATTCATCAATATAAAGCCAAGTCGCTTTCCCTTGCTTTCCATTTTCTACAATTCTTTGCTGAATTGATTCCATCATAACAAGCATCGTAATTGGACTAAGCTCTGTACCTAAATCTCTAATTCCATACACTGTGAAACGATTTTCAAAATCAACATTTGTTTGGTGATTAAAAATATTAAGAGAACCATTTACAAAAAGTTCTAGGCTAAGAGCAATATCTTTTGCCTCTTCCTCTGGCTGTAATACTAGTAAATCATAGAAATCTGACATAACCGGAATATACTTTTCCTTACTTCTAGCAATATCAATATAGAGCTTTCTGATGCAGCGATCGATAATGGATTTTTGCCTTGAATTAAGTGTATCACCGATACATTGCTCGCATAAACCAAGCATAAACTCACCTTTTTCTCTTATCCATCCCTTTGAATCATTTTGATCAAGATCCCATACATCCATAGAAAGCGGATTCACGTAATTATCTGTGTATGTTGACATATTTACTACAGTACCACCATAGGTCTGTGCCACATCAAAATATTCATTCATTGGATCAATTACGATGATTTCATCATCTCCTGATAAGAATACACTTCCCATTTCCATCTTACAAAAAAACGACTTACCAGAACCAGGTACACCAAATACGAACCCATTTCCATTAATAAGTTTCTTTCGATTTCCTACATTGATGTTTTTGCTGACTTGATTGATTCCATAGTAATTTCCACCAACATCATTTAATTCTTGTACATTAAAAGGCATTAGCACAGCTAATGATTGGGTAAGCATTGTTCTCATGGTTTCCACCTGTCTTACACCTATCGGTAATGCTGTATTTAATGCCTCTCTTTGTTTTAAATAATGCACCTCAATGGTACAACTATTTCTCTTTCCAATGGTTTCTACGGTTTCTGTAATGCTCTCAAGTTCCTTTTTACTATCTGCCATTACAACAATCGTAACAGCTACATAAAATAGACACTGGTCATTCTCTCTTACATCATCCATAATTTCTTCAATTTCCTTTTTCTCAGTTCTTTTTGCATAAGAAATTTCTGAAGAAAAATCATTGTTTTTGTTACGCACTCTTTGCTGCTTAATAATGTCGGATTCGATTCCAAGATACTTTTTCTGTAATGTTCTTGTCGTTAAATCTTTTGGAACAGGGACAACATCAATACTTACAATTGAATGAACCGGTAAAGAAGTAATCTCATTTAAAAAACGATCTGACAAACTACTTGGATATTTCTTAATAAACAGAGCCTTGCAAAATTTCCCTTCATCTTCAAATTTTTCAGGGAAGAACTTAATCATTCCATTGCATAAGTCATTTCGAAAATCTGCTCCTACCTTTTTTGCCTTCCTAATATCGAAATCAAAACTTCCTTCGTTTCCTAAATGGTAAAAATCATGAAGTATTTTTATTCTCTCATTGCCATTTAAAGGAATAATATCAGCCCCTAGTTCGATAAATGCTTTATGAACCGTTGCCTCAAGTGTTGCAAACTGTGCCTTTGCTTCTTCAAAGTTTTTTCTCTCAATGGTTAAAGTCAAATATCTTTCCTGCTCTATACCTTGTCGCCCTTCAATAATCTTTTCCTCAATAATATCATTATAAATCTTACGATAATGATCATATCCGTCACCTGCACTTTGAATCATAACAAGATTTCTAAGGTCTTCCATATTCTTGTTTTTATTGTTTACTGTAATCTTAAAGTTACAATCCAGCGAGTTTAGGAACTTACAATACCTCTCAAAAATATCTATTTGCTCCGACTCATTTGTAGTGGAATAATTAATATCCTGAAAACGATAACACTTTGAAAACTTATTTTTGGATACTTCAAAGATCCCATTTTCTGCTATTGCCATAATCTCAATTGTTTCCTGAATAGATTTTGGCGCCTTATACAAAGGCTCACTTGCCTTTTTCAGTGCCTTAAATCCGTCTGAAAATAATCCCATAGTTTTTGCCTCCTTTAGTGTGTATTCTTATACAAAACCACAGCAATAATAGCTGCAATAACGCCTATAATACTTACAATTATTGTTGTTTTCATTTTTTTCTTCATCATTTCAAATTCCTCCCGGTTTTCATTTGCATCTACTTCTCTAAATTTACTTTTCGATCTTTTTGAATTTGCTCTTTTCAATTCCTCTAGCTCTAACTCATGAGATTTAATTGCTCCCTCTCCCTCAGTTGATACATAGGTTAATGCTCTATTCTTAAACATAAAATAAAACTTTTTGCCCATCACCTCATAAAAGCTCATTCCATTAAACGAATAAAACCCACCCAATGCAATCGGTGCAACTACTGGAATTGCAACATATGCAGATGCAGTTAGACCAATATATCGATAAAGTAGAAATACTAGTCCTCCACCAACCGTTATACTAATAGCAGAAAACACTAACTGCTTTGCAGTAAGTCCAAGTGCCACCGATTCTTGATACCGATCAATATCTTTATTAATTTCAATTACCATGTTTTCACTCCCTTCTTATCTGCTTTTTTCTACTTTGACTGACTCTTTTCTTTGCTTACATGCATCCTCATAGGTTTTCATTCCATCCGGACACAATTCTCGCAATTTATCTTCATTAAAAAGATACAGTGGATATTCACAAAAACCACTTCTTCTAGTTATTCCTGTGAATTCTCCAAGATCATTATCCTTAATAAACTGCTCTAGTTCTGGCATGTTGTTTGTGTCAATATATGCACAACAATCTGGTGCCTTATCTTCAAGATTTACCGTAACATCTCCATATGACTCAAGTTGACTATCTTCTTTTGAAATAAGCCCAATATACATACCACCATTATTAAAATAGCAATTTATATCTAATTGAACCTCCATTACAGTTCCCCACTGTGTATTTAACTCTAATTCGCTTTTCATCATTTCCTCCTTCTATAACCCAAATGCCTTGCTTGTTAGTGACTGGGCTCCTTTTACACTTCCTACGGTTAATGCAATTGTAAACGTCATTTCGCACAAGTAAATCAACGTCTTTGCCCAATCCGAATAACCTCCTGTAAATGTTGGAAGTCCTGCACTTATAAAGGAATTGCATACAATGATTGCAAGTGCCATTGTTACTGCTTCAAAACAAACAGCTAAGAAGTATTTGCAATAAGTTACTAGTGTATGACTTACTGTTCTATTTCCTCCCATTGTCGAAAAAGCAAGTGAGCCCATTGGAACAATAACAAGTAATTTCAAAAACCTAAAATACACATTGTAGATCATAAAAAAACCACAGATAAGAACAATAATAGATAAAAGTGCAGACAGTATTAGCATAACTAAACTTTCCCCAAATCCTAAGTCCTTGATGATTTCTGCTTGTGTGCTATTAATAATTAGAGTACTTGTAGTTCCTTCTGATAAGGAATTGACCAAATTACCTATTGTTGTAAAAATTGCTTTCATAATTGTTACATTATTTGCCACAAAAAACTCTGCAAGAGCAAGTTTAATAAGCATTCGAAGTATTACTTCAAAACGCATCTCCTCTTTAATATCAACACTCTCTGAGCAAAATCCTATTACAAAAAACAGGACTACTAAAGAAGAACCAACCGCTACAAAAATAGGATTGATTGCTTCAATAGCTGCCCAAGGTCCTCCACCTTTGAAATTAACAGGCGATTGACCTAACATTGCAAATACTAAGGAAATTTGATTGTTCCAAAAGCCAAATACTACTTCGAGAAGAGCAAGTATTTCATCACCTAATTTAAAAACATCCATTTAACTTCTCCTTCCCATAAAGTCTGGTATTTTCAGTATCACCTCTTCTTAAAATCCTAAGAATGTTAATACAGTTGAAATACCAGCCATCATAACTCCGGCTACAATCCCTTTTAATGCAGAATTCATAGTAGATGAGTCTTGTTGCTGATATGCTTGCGCAAATTCCATTACATTTTTTGCTAGAATAATGACACCAACCGCCCCAATTACAGCAATCACCAATGTCTTTAAATTATCAAGTGGTTGTGTAATTGCACTTGTGTCTCCTGCCGCGAATACTGTTGTTGGTAAGTAAGTAGCTGCAGCTACAGCTCCTGATACACATGCAATAATCTTTTTAACTACACTATTTTTCTTCACTGTTATTTCCTCCATGCTTTCTTTTTTTATTTGTACATTTTTAAAATTCTTTTTCTTCATAACTATGACTCCTCGTTTGACTTGAAAAAGAAAGAAACAGTTCTACTTGGCTTTCCAAATAAAACTGTTTCTGTTCTTGTTTTTAGTTACTATATGATTATCAGGATATATCCTGTTATAAAAATTAGTCGGGCTTTCCCCGATGTGTTAATGCAATAAACACCTCCTTTGCAAAAGACATTAGATTTCCCATGCCTGCTTCATTGTTTCCACATCTATACATGGGTAAAAATACTTATATAACTTATGTTTTACGACACCTTTTCTTCTTGCTTCTTCATAAATTTCTAACTGTTCATCTGAAAAATCCCATTGAGCAGCTCTTGCAAGAAGCGTATCTTCTCCATTTAGCTTGTATTTTGAATAATCTATTTCCTTATCTTGGGATTCTGGTGAACTATACACTAGTTCCTGTTGATACTCGTTTTGGAACCTTTCTTTTTGTATGAGTTCATCAATTTCAGTAAATCTACGATTCAATTCTTCTTGACCAAGGAGTATAAATGCCTCGAGCTTAATTTCATCTATAAAAATGTTTTTTCCATCTTTCATTAACTTTTCGTAATGCTTTAATGAATCTGGAGTCAATATCATAAATGGTGGTTCATTACTTATTTCATTTTTTTCTTTTTTATGTTCATATACCTTGCCACCACCATCAGCTGTTTGCTTAAACATAGGATGTTGTATTGGAATATATTTATTATCCATAATCGGATCAAACCCTCTGACGAAAATAATACATTTCTTGTTATCTAGCTTTCTTACTTCATCAGCTGTAAATAGTTCTCTTCCTAACACATCATAATTTCTCGATGAGCTCCCTTGTCTTCCTTTTGTTTCACCAGATGTCTTTTTATCAATTGTTCCTTTTCCTAATAATTCAGAAACATACTTATGCGTTGATTGCTCATTTCCACCTAGGTAAATAAAGGTATCACAGTTGCCAGGAATAGTTTCCCAAGTATCCTTAAAGAGTGCTTTTAACTGAGCAAAGTTTTGGATAATAATAATAGAACTAATTTCTCTACTTCGCATAGTAGAAAGCAGGGAACAATAATCATCTGGAAGTGCTACATTGGCAAACTCATCTAGCATAAATGTCACGTGAATAGGCAACCTTCCACCACAAACAAAGTCGGCTTGATAATATAGTTCCTGGAAAATTTGTGTATAAAGCATTCCAATAATAAAGTTATAGGATTTATCTGAATCTGGTATTACACAAAACAAGGCTGTTTTCGTGGTTTTATCACCATTTACACCAGTTCCAAGCTCAGCTAATTTTAAATCGTCTTTTGCCAAAATTCTAAGAACCTGTTTATTTTCCAAAAAAGCAAGTCGCGAATTAGCACTAATAATAATCGACCTTACTGTATCCCCTGCACCGCGCATACACTTGTTGTATTGCTTAATTGCTGGATGACTTTTTCCAAGAGACGATGTTTTTTCTAGCGTTTTCATCCTTATACCAAGCTCTGACTCTTTTCCCTCACCAACTACTTCAGCCTCACCAATCAGCTTAATTACGGATTCAAAATTCTTTTGATTTTTAGGAAGTTCTAACCAAACATAATAAAAAATAGACTGGAGGAATAATCCTTCAGCCTTCTCCCAAAATGGATCACTTGGTGTTGCTCCTTTTGGTGTTGTGTTAGATATTAAATTTGTAATTAGTTTAACAATATCTGTTTCTTCTCGAATATATGCAAATGGATTATAGCCATCTGACTTTTCCATTTCCAATAGATTTATTACTTTTACGTTATACCCATTATCTTTTAACATCTGTCCACAACTTCTTAAAATTTCTCCCTTTGGATCAGTACAAATAAACGAGCAATGATGTGGCATTTGCATAAGATTGGGTTTCACTTCATAAAACGTCTTTCCTGACCCCGAACCACCACAAATCAAAATATTCCCATTTAGTTTTAACCTTCTAAAATCCAGAGACATTTTTAGATTTTGACTTAGTATTCGATTAAATTGTCCATCACGATCTGCCAATACATTATTTGCATGTTGTGGGCTCTCAAATCTTGCAGTGCCAAATTCTTTTCCTGGCATATAGTTTCTCTGACTTGTATAGTACATGATTACAGCCATACCATAAATTATCAAGACTACAAAAATACATTTTGCTGTATTTTCACTAAAATAGTTTGAAAAGGGCTTATTACATACTTTGGTAAATTCAGGTAGAAAAGTACTTAGTTCCATACCCTCTACCCAAACTCCACCAATCAAATACCCTATATATGCTACAAGAATAGCGCCAAGCAAAAGAATCACGTAAGGTGGTTTCTTTTTACTTACCAACATAGGTTATCTCCTTTTTGTAGTTGTTGTGCTATTCGTAATATCATTTGTAGTAATTGAGACACTCTTGTCTTTTTGTTGCTCATAATGCTTGCGAAGATTTTGTTCTACTTTATCATAATGACTTTTATATAAAACATCACCTCGTTTTGTTTCAACAACACGATTACTCTCATCGTATAACTTATACTCCTTATTCTTATCTAGAAAAGTTAGTATTGTTTTTCCATTATGAATTTCCATCATATTTTCTTTATTAAGCCACACATATCTTGCTGTTTCTCCCCAAGTACCTGGCACTCTAGTTTTAATAGCATGCTCGTTTTCAACAACAATCAAAGTTTTACTAATGGTTACATCCGATAAATTCATATTTTTAGAAGCTGAAATTGCTCGCATTCGATCTGCTAAGTCCTGATATCCTCTAATACGATTAATAAATGCATCTCTATCCATAACAACCTTATAATTTCCATTATCATCTTTTCCATTTAAAAGTCCTATGGTTTCAAGCTGCTTAATCACATCCTCTGCTTGCTCATGATTTACACTAAAGTTCTCTTTTACTGCATCCACACTAATGCTATTTTTATCCATTGCAAATAGTCCAACTTTTTCAATCAGACCATCCATAATTTCACTTACCCTGCTCCCATCCTCAGTGTGGATTTTGTCGTTTCCCCTTTTTTGATTATGGAGAAAGTCCATAATATTAGCTAACGACTTCTCGTCCCCATTTTTTAAATAATCATCAAAAGATGCAATACTACCAGCACCCATCTTTTGGATAATCAAGTTTGCTCTCGGTAGAGCCTCTGTATGGAAAATAAATTCTGAAAAGCCATCTGTCTTATTGGCGTCTGGTAACACGGAGTACAAGATTCCATATTTTTTTGCCAGCTTCATCACTTCTTTCATGTCACTCGTTTTAAATTGAAAAACCTGCAAATCTCCCCCTCTCATTAAGAGCTTCTTCATAGATGTCTTTCCTAATGACTTTTCGTAATCCAACATACCTCTTAGAAAATCAATTGCCTTTTGCATAGCACTAATTCCACCGCTACCTACCTTCATTACAATTTCGATTCCATCATATGCAACCCGAATAATTTGGACCGCTTCTTGTATTTCTTCAGACATAATACCACCTCCTATTTTACTCGTTCACTTTGAACTTTATCCTTGATTACACTAGTATCTAAATTTTTAATCTCATCAATAGAAACATCAATTCCATAGGCTTTTAAAACATCAACTAAACTTTCAACTGCTTTTTCCTCTTCAATACGATACAATTCGATAGCAACTAAAAGGTTTTCTATTTGTTCAATCCAGTGTGGTTTTATATCCATCATTGTTGTAAACCTTTGAATCACCATTTCATTATTTGTATCAGGATCAATTAATTCATCAATTAACTTCTTTGCTAATTGTATATCTCCTGACTTAAAAGCAAACTGCACTACAAATTCTCGTTCTTTATTTGTTAAAAAAGACTGCTTTTCACCTAATTGCCCGACTGTTTCATTAATTGCCATTAATCCCATAACATCCTCCTAATTATCTTCATTAAATTCGTTATCCATAACAGCTATGGAAATGATTTTCGCCATTCGATCTGGTTCTAGTTTATTATTAATAAGCTGCTCTAATTGCATTTCATCTAATCCAGATTCAATACCTACACATACTTTTTCTAATTGCTCTACTGATAAATCGCCACTAGCTACTAAACGCAAAATATCTCGTTTTGATTTTTTCTTAAAACACAGCTTTCCAAGTATTGCTACTACCCCACTAGTTTTTTTCTTTGTGTTATCAACTAGCACTTGTTCTACCATAAGACCCCTGTTCATAATTGGCACTTGTACATAAACGGGTACAGCATTTGTAACACTAGCCCTATTAATTTCAATCGCTTTTTCAGTCACACTTTCTTTCGTTAATGATTCTTGAAAAAATGTGCTCGTAGTAGAATCTTCCCGTTTACTGGTTTCACTTAGTTTTGTTTCTGCCACTGATAATTTTTCTCCCAATGTCCTCACCTCTTCCTTTTTATTAATCAATTCATTTCTTAACTCTGAAATGGTTTTTAACCCTTGATTGATAAGATCCTGTTTCCCTGAGAGTTGGCTTTCTAATTCTACTTTTTCCTTATTTAACAATTCATTTTCTCTAATCAAATTTTTCTCTACTACATCATCTTTTTTTGCGGTAATGATAAGATCAATCTTTTCAGCAAGTTTTTCATAATTTGATTTGTCATCTGTAACACTCGATAGGGTTTTTTGAACATCCGCTAGCAACTCAGTCACATATTCATAATCCGCTGGAATCTTATCTCTTTGATTTTCTATTTCCTTTACACATTCAAGTAAGGAATCTCTCATTCTTTTTGCAGGAACGTCATCATCAATCACTTTTTTTACTGTCTCAAGGGGAACTCTTCTTTCATAAAATTCAAATGCTGTCTCCATCTGTTGCCAATTCATTTTTGGATTGGTAATTATATCAATTGCTTCCTTTGAATAACCAGCACGAAGACATTTTGAATAAACAATTATTGCATTTTCATCTTTAAATTTCTTTAAGTACTCATGAACCTGCTCCTTTGAAATACCATATTCAATGTCTTGTTGAATTCGGCTCAAAATCACGTCATTTTTAATTCCTTTTGCGCGCATTGCACCCACAAAATCATCTGCCATTTTCTTCATTTCCATGTTTCGTTGTTCCATTTTTCCTCCTGTTTAAGCATAAAAAAAATACAGCCTAACGTTTTGGCTGTTTCTCAATTTGCTTTTCTTTATTTTGTTTTCTTTCATCCTCAATTTTAGAATAAACTCCAATATTAGTTGTATCACTTATAACCGCTCTAGCTAAAGCCAGTTCATTATTGACAGCTGCTACTTTTGCATTAACATTTGCTATTTGTTGTTTATGATGAACTTTTAAAGACAATACTTCTTCATAAGTGTAACCTTGTTTCCTTAAATTTTCTTCTAACATCATCCACTGCTGATATTCTTTTTCAAAATAAGTATCTCCATATAGATAGGTGATTTTTCCACAAGTCAGTTCTTCCATTTGAACTGCAATATCAAAAAGTGATTCACATTTTGCTTTAGATTTATAAACAACACTTTTTTCAGAATAAAATTCTTTTCTTTTATCATTCAAGACGCTTACTAACGAAACTAACTCTTCCACGGTTTTAATATCATGCCTTGCAAGTAATAAATACTGTTCCTGCAATTTATGCATCTTCTTAATCTCATCCTTGTATTTCCATGCTTGACTATAGGCTCTTTTTTTTAGTTTTCCAATTCTATAAAGTCTTGAGTAATACTTTTTTTGAATTCCAGACATTTTAGCCTTGCGATATTTTTTTATATAACATTTCACAATCTTTGGTTTTTCTTCTTTATCTAAAATATACGTTTTCAGGTTTTCTGTTATAATCCTCTCCCTAATACGTTCTTCACTATAATTGTCACCTAACGTCTTGCATCTTTTATATCGCTGCATTCCTTGCGGCTTAACAGCAAGATATTTACCGTTTTTAACTACGTATCCTTTATCACTAAGCATTAGTAGGAAACTATCAAAGGTTGACGACTGCAAAATACAGGCATCCAAATCTCTTTTAATCATATCACCCCATACAAAATCTCCATCTTTTTGAATGGACCACTCCTTCATTTCTGAGTTGGCTTTTTCACCATCAATTTCAATCGTTGATAATCCATGTTCCTTGCATAAACGATTGGTAATTGGTTGAATATCCTTTTCCCAATCACCTTTGCTATAATGATATTTTTTACCGTCTACAAAACTTACGCTATTATAAACAATATGACTATGAATATGATTTGTATTATCATGAACTGCAAATACTGTCTCATACCGCTCACCAATATAAGCATCAACAAATTCTTTCGTAATTTGAAATACTGTATCTGCATCCACTTCATCTTCCTTAAATGAAAGAACAATATGATATCCTTGCCTTTGATTATTTTTTCCAAAGGATTCCTTGGTTTGCCTCATCTGTTCAAATGCACGATCAGCTAAACAATTTACTGCACCAACTAATCTACCATTCTGTGTTTTTTCAGGAACTAAAATATAATCAATGGAACGTTTTAAATGCACACCATGATAGCCAGTTTTTCCATCTTTCATATGCATAATTTTACTTATTGCCAATTTGATTCACCACCTGATCTAAAGATATATTTAATCGTTTCAGATATGCAACTAATTGCTGCTTATCATTATCTGAATATATACCGGCATTAACCCCTTTAACAATTTGATTAATATTAGTACCTACATGATTTACTTCATTTATTAAATCCTTTAATAAGACTCTTATTTCCGGGTAATCATTTGGCTTTTGACTTAATAGAAATCGAAAGTATTCTGCTTCCTTCATTTGAAAAATTTCGCACAGTTCCTTCAGCAACTTTTCTTCTTCAACTGTCAGTCGCAATGTCTTAAGAATATGATATCTCTTATTTGTCATCCAATCACCTACTTCTATTATTTGTGAAATCCACCTTAGCCTTGTTACATTCTAGAACAAAATTTTTACTAGGTAAGTTGTCTCTGCTTTTAATAAGATTTGTAATAACATCATTTGCTAATTCTTTTCCATAATCTACACATTGTACCCTGTACTTTGTTCGATTAAATAAACCATCTAAGATAGCTTCATCCTGAACTAGTTTTTCATACCTATTTTGATCATTCACATACTGAATAAAATTATCCGGATTATTTCTTCTAACATCTGCATCTAATTTCAGTTCATAATTCCAATCACACACACAATCAATTACCTCATCAATAGAATATAAATCCATTTCTCCATCTTCTGAAGCAACATCTTTTCTTATCAACTGGTTATTATCGTTTATCCCGATAGCATAATCATGTCCTTCTAAATAATCTAATAACAAAGTAGCTTCAATTAAATTTACCTGTACTTGTTCAGCTGTTTCTTCAAGCCACGCCACTAATTCTTCAGGTTTTGTAAATAGTGATTTTTCTAATACCATTGTTTCTATGCACCTCCTTATAAAAATTTGCTTGGGTCCTCTTGATTCGATGAGTATTTGAATGAAGACTGCAAGATACGCGTCCTCACTATCGCTTTGCTTTCGGATGCATCTTGTTAGGGGAATCTCCCCTAAAACCCCTTATAATATAGTTTCACTAACTTATTTCACTAAAACCAGCTTTTTTAGTGTCTGTTTTTCACTAAATCACGCTTTTTTAGTGTTATATTTTCACTAAAACATGTTTTCAACATTTTCTAATTATCGACTTTAGTGTTATATTTTCACTAAACTGATGTTTTTTAGTGACTGTTTTTCATTAAAATCTATCTTTTTAGTGTCATTTTTTCACTAAACTTTGATTTTACGACTTTTGATGCCACAAGCCAGGCGTTGTAGTCCTTATATTGTTCTGGCGGAGATAAATCTTCTACATCAAAACCTAGTTCGAAATACTTTTCTAATAGTTCCTTTGTAGCCTTTTTTCCTGGTACATCATTATCCAAACAAAAACATATAGTAGAAATCTGAGTATGCTCACTTAAGAAAGTAATAAGTGGTGCATCTGATAACATTCCTAATGCAATCATATTAGACTCAAATTCAAGATTCAGATCCACAAAGCTCATCAAATCGATTGCGGCTTCGAATACAAACACTCTATTACTTTTAGGATGAACAACATTAAACCCATAATTTTTATCATTGCCAGAAACATCACACTTAAATGTTTTACCATTTTTATCAAACACACCACGCATACTTGCGAATCTTGTCACACCATTTTGATCATTACCTTTGAAAACAATATTATGATAATGCTCACTTTCATAAATAAGATTTTGATTTACAAAATAATCAATAACAGCCTTACTAATTCTTCGTTCCTCATTTAAATACTGATAAAGATGATTATTTGATGCTGCTTTTTGAGGTAAAATGAATTCTTGTTTCTCTACAATGTTTCTTTTGACCTGATATTTTAAGATTGGCTCTACTTTAGTTTCTACAGCTCTATAACCCGCAAAATCTAACAACCAAAATACCGCTTCTTTAATATCCATCCCACAAAACACTTTCAGAAAATCGATTTGTGATCCACCATTCTCTCCCTTTTCAAATTTTCTAGACCAGCGATACCAATGGGTTCTATCGTATATCCTAATTGAATCCATTTCTTTTAATGTGTAATACTTTCCAATCTTTTTAGGTGTATATCCTAAACTTGATGCTACTGCTACAAGGTCAACACTTTTGGCAATTGATAGTTCTTCTTCTGTAAAATTATTTGCCATTTCTTAGCCCACCTCCCATAAATTTGTGCAATAAAAAAACAGACCTCAATCAGCCTGTTCTCTCTCTCATATTCAATTATAAATTTCAATATTTTTTCAAAAAGTATAGGTGCTGTTTTGTGATAACCTTACATATTCTGCGACCAAAAAATAATTCTTGAAATCTTGTGTATTTAATCAACGATACCACAAATATGAAAGGTTTACTTTTCAATAACCTTCCAATCCCACCAAGTATAATGATACTCACGTTCCTCGACTTTATATTCTTTTTTACAGTTTTTGCAATACATCACATAATAGTCGACATAGTTGCTGTCTTTAAAATAAATTGTATCAATAAGTTCAAAATAAGAATCCTCTATTAAATTTCTTGGATTCGAATCTTCTCCAAGCAAACAGCACGGACACCCTTCTTCCTTTTTGTAATAACTTAATATTTCGAATATCTTTTTTAGGAATCTCTTATTAGGAGCGATTGCACCTCCTAATTCAATCCCCTGAATTGCTTCAATAAATCGCTTCTCATATGGAATCAATTCTCTAATTCTTTTTTCATTTTGACTCAATGAACAAATGCCACAACTAGCACTCCATATCTTCATAGAATCTCCAGATAACATATCCTCTATCAATTTGTCTGTACTTTCAGCAGTTTCTTTCATTTTATCATCTCCTAAATGCATTTGGGCGAAAATTCTAATCATTTATCAAAAAAAGTTATTCCCAATTCAGATATTTCTTTATTATTAAAAAAAGTTATTTGTTCTTTTGCTATAGCCTGATATGTCAATTCAACCAATTCTTCAATATCACTTATTCTATCTTCATAATGATAATAATTTGTACCTGGATATAACATCCACGGAGAAAATCTTTTTCCTTCTTCGTCTGTTACTTGAATTGTAATAAAACCTCTTTCACATTCTATCATGATTTTATACTTTGAAGGCAAATACATATATTCAAGATAAAATACACACATTTGAACTGGTCCCCAATAATTAACAAGATTTATATTATCTTTAAAATAATCCCTCATTAGTTTATCTGCACTTCTCATCCCCAAATGATTCTTTGATTGACCCTCTAGTTTCATTGATACCTCCATGTTCCTATAAATTAAAGATTTATACCTCTTGTTAATGCTATCTACTAATTATTGCTGTTTACAATCCAGTATAAATTTTTCTACACGATAATCGGTAAACCTATCAATTGCGTTTTGAGCTAATTCCAACATACTTCTCCCACTACTTTGATATGTTAAATCGGCACCTTCCTGCACAAGATATTTTACACATTCATATTCACCAAACCATACTGCTGAAACAAGTGCATCATTTAAAATTTGTTGTTTTTCATCTGCATGGACATAAGTAAATAACTTTGCAAGAATAGCCACTTGCTTTTCTTCATACAATCCCATATGTTTTCTAAACCTCACTGTATGTTGAATATATTCATTAGGATTACAAATATTTGATAAATGCACTAAAATATATTCAAATATTGCTATGTCACAATTAGCACATACTGGAAACAATAGTTTTTCCCATTCATCTTCTGTAATATCGTTTTTACTATTTAATTTCTCTATATGAACCATCACGTCACTATCAGATTGTCCTTTACTCCTTTTGCCAATATATCTTTGCAAATCTTTTAATTTCTTCTCATCCATACATTATATCTCCCATAAGTTTTATATTATAAAATTGTCAGGCAAAAACAAAGTTTAATTTCACATATTTCTGAATATAATATATCATTTAGGCTTGAGGTTTTCTACCTACTTTTTCCTTTCTCCGCCACTAAATGTGATTCAAATTCCAATTCCTTATAATCACTCTTAAATATCAACTTAGAATGTGGAATCAGATTCTTTTCTTTAAAGCTAAAATACTCTTTGTTCTTTCCACCAACAATTAAATGATCCATAAGCGGTATTCCCATTAGCTCACAAAGTTTATTCATTCGATCTGTCATCATAGTATCTGATGAACTTGGCAGACACCTTCCACTCGGATGACAATGAATTAGCATAATACTAGCAGCATTTGATAATATACTTGCCTTAAATAATTCTCTTGGATGTGCCATTGCCTCATTTAATGCACCAATACTAGCAAAATGAATATTAATTGGAGTTAAATCAGCTTTTAAATTTACAACACATAACACTTCTCTATCAAATTCACTCAATATATCGCCAAGCACCTTCACCACATTTGTTGGAGAGGTCATAGGACACTCCGAAATAATCGGAGCATCCTTAACAAGTCTTACTGATACAACATCTAATTTAAACGGATTTTTCTTTGGCATTTTCTGTTGCCACCTCCCCTAAATTGACATGAACAATATACTCTCCCTCTTGGGCATTAATAAGAGCAATTAGTTCCTCTATCGTAATATCTTGCTCCATAACATCCTCCTATCTAAACTTTTCCGCCTCATAAAATTGTTTTGGCTCTGCAACTACACCATCTAATCTTTTGTTTGGTGTATTTGTTGCAAGTGACAACTTACGCAAATCTTTGTCATAATGATAGACCTGATTAGACAATCTTTCATCGAGAGAAACCTGATCCATATTAATTTCAGCAACCATTTGTGCCAATTCATTTGGATCTCCCATACTAGTACTTACAGCGATAACCTCGTGGACACTCGAGGGCATAATATAAAGATCATTATCAAGATCCGTTGCTAATTTATTCAACTTATCTTCATAAAGCATAGAAGCTGCACCATTTATTCCTCTTTCGTTTGAAATCACCCACATTGTCTGTTCTGCTGGCATTTCTCCAATCATCATATCCACAATGTCTCCCGGCATACCATCTTTCATAAACATATCACGAATAACATCGTTCATTGATTTTACTACCGGTGGAAAAATTCTTTTTGTATTTTCAACAGCTACTTTAAATAATTGTTCTTCACTCATTCCCAATTTTTCTGCAAGTGCATCCTTAACAATTGTACTTTGAATTCCAGTTTCATCAGTCTTTATCACCCAGCGATACATAATTGATAAATCTTGAAATTTTCTATTAGGAACTCCCGATAGTAATTCTATGTTTTGTTCCGTATTAATCAGCTGAAACACAATATTATCCTTAGCTGTATTAAAATCAATTGCTCCTACCATTGGTACTTCCTCCATTGCATTTTCCAACATTACTGCAGAATTTTGTAATACTTCCTCAAGATTCTCATTTTGTAAATACTTATTGTACATATCATTAATATATATGGTTGGTGTAACCATATTTCCCTCACTGCCTGAAAAATGCAAACTATCTAAACTTCTATTCACTTTTTCTACTGATTTAATACTTACTTCCATATTTGCAAATTGTTCAGGCAAATAATCTTTAAACTTTTCCGCTACCACTTCTTTAAATAATTCATAATTCATCATATAATTTTCCTCCAATTATTGTTATAAGGAGCAACTACATTGAAACTCCCAATAATCTATTTATCTTGTCTTCTAGTTACATAAAAATAAGAGGTATAAGCACTGGCCCACACCCCCTAGATTTTTATAAATCAGTTTCCTCTTCCTTCTTCCAAAAGAAAGATATAATTCCTAATACAATTGCTCCTAATCCAATTCCTACAAATAGCCAAGGATTAAAGTTGTCTCCTGTTTGAGGTAATCTTGGTTCACTTGGTTTGTTCGTAATACTAAGAGTATACTTTACAACCTCTGGCGTTTTTCCATCGTACTTCAAAACCAACTCATGAACAGTCTTATCTAAAATATATCCCTTGGCTGCTTTTGTTTCTACCACATAATACTTCAGATCCTTTTCAAATTTACCATCTTTAAATAATGCTATGTCTAATTCTTTAGATTCCGCTTTACCTTTTTTGTCAGTTACAAGAGTTTCAACTATTTTGTTATTCTCATCTCGAATTTCAAACTCTACTCCTTCAATTCCTTTTTTTGTGAATTCATCTGTTTTTTCTATAAGAATCTTGCCTTTTACGAGTTCATCCTTCATAGTTACTTGTTGAATTTCTTTTGTCTCTTTTACTTCAAATTCAACATCGTTTGCAATCTTATATCCATAAGGAGCAATTTCTTCTCTTAAAATATACTTACCAACTGCTATTCCCTGAATTACATGAGGTTTCAAACCAGAAATCCAAGTATCAACAACCTTGCCGTCTTTATCAATAACAGACATTGTTGCACCTTCAAGTTCATGTTCACCTGTAATATCTGTTTTAGTGATTTTTATCCTTATTGGATGATTTTCAAATTCAGATTCAAAATTAAGAATATTTTTGCCTTCCTCATAACTAGCATCAACATCAAACACTTCATCAGATTTGATATATCCTTTTGGCGCTTCTAATTCTTTAACATAATACTTTCCTAGTGGAAGATCCAAAACAAATACTGTTTTTCCGTCTTTTCCACTTATTGCTTTTTCAATTAACGTATCCTCTTTTACAACTTCTTTTCCATATACATCCAAAATATCTTCTTTTACATATAGTCCAAAAACTGCACCTTCTAAGGCTGATTTTGTTTCTCCATCTTTTTTTACCACTGTAATCTGAACTTTTTGTCTTTCATTCACAAAACTAAGACCTTCTTTTATGACAGGCGTCTTATCATCTACATAAACAAACGTCACAAATTGTTCTTTGTCATTTAATATATGACCATATGGAGATTTTTTTTCAACAACTTTATATTTACCAAGTGGTAACTTAGATACGGTTGCTTTTCCATCTTCATCAGTTTCTACAGTTGCAACTAAATCTCCCTTAGAATAATACTTTGTACGATTTTCTTTTTCATCGAGCTGCATATCAGCTGTATAGATATCTTCTGCTGCATATACTTCAAACTGCGCACCACTTAACACGCATTCTTTATAAGAAAACTTCTTCTCATAAGATTTGGCAAAAAAACCGCCTTTAAAGTCATCTAAAACTTCACCCTTTTTCTCGATAATCAGCTCACCAAATACAGGTTCATCTGCATAATCAACCGTAATTATAGCTTCATTAGTATCAGAGTCAACTTCATAAAAGGTATTTGTATCAATGATTACTTCAACATAATTTTTATTTACTACATAACCAAAAGGTGCTTTTACTTCCTCTACACGATAGTTTCCAATTTTTAATGCAGCTGGCAAAATCAAATCTCCATCTCCATCTGTAAAAAAGGATTTATGAACTACCTTAGATGGATATGTTGTAATCATTTCTACATATTTATTTGTATCCATATTGAAGATTTTAAACTCTGTATTTGGAATCAACACTGTCATTTTTGTATCTGCATCCTTTTTTACAATACGAAGTTTAGCCTTAAATTCTCTATCAATAAATACTCTCCATGTTTGTGGTTGTGTTGGATTGTTTTCTACTACTTTTACTTCAAAAGGTTTGATTGTCTTCATGTTATGTGGAGTCACTTTTTCAATAACCACATACGTTCCATACGGAATTGGACAAGTCATCAAATATCCTTTATCATCTGTAAAAAGTATTGTTTCCTTATTATTCCCAATTACAATCGGACTCGCTGAATCGAAATCAAAACTTCCATCTTTTTTTACAGATAATGAAGATTTCAAATATACCTCAAATCCTGCTCCAGAAAGTACTGGTGCTTCTGTATCTTCACCATTATCAGAAACTTTAATTAATTGAAATGGTTGTTTAATTACCTGTTCTTTAGAGATTGCACTTCTAGATACTTCTGTTACTAAATCTCCCTCATAATCACATACAAGATCATATTCATTTTCATCAAGTAAGTATCCTTCTGATGGTGTAATTTCTTTAATATAATAATTTCCAAGATAAAGATTATCAACTTTCGCATTTTCATTATCATCTGTAGTGAGTGTAGCAACAATATCTCCTGCTTTAAATAAAACGCCTGTTGCACCATCTGGATGATAGATATCATTTCTAGCATATAAGCCATAGACTGCACCTTTTAAGCTAGCATCTCCTTGAGGGACTGCTTTTTGAGTCTCACTATCCACTTTAGAAATTTGAATTCTTGCTGTTGTCCTATCATTCTTAAAAGTATGAGTGAACATTGCTTTTGCTGTTGTCTCAGGTAAATAATTGAAATAGAATGAATACTTATCATTACTATTTCTTACATAAGCATTGGGTGCCTGTGTTTCCATTACATAATATCCGTTTAGTATTGGTAAATCTAATGTGTAACTAGCACTTCCATCCTCTTTTGTAGAAATTGTTTCTAGCGCTGTACCTTTTGTTACGATTACTTGACCAGCATAATTCTTAATATCGTTATCCGCATATAAAGTATATTTTCCACCATCTAGTGGATTTTCTGTAACAGAATCTTTTTTTATTACAAACACTTCCGCTTTTTGCCTACTGTTTTTTACTGTAGTAGCTTCATATTGTACATCAACGTTTTGGTCTTTATAGGAAATGATTACTGTTATTGGTGTAGTATTAATTGTGAATCCATCAATACTTTTTGTTTCTGTGACTATATAAGTACCCAAATGAAGATCAGTAAGAATTACTTTTCCATCACTTCCAGATACTAGATTTTCAGCCATAACATCACCATTACTATAAACCTTTGTTCCATCTGCTTTATAGATATCTGCTCCGGCAGTTACCTTAAATGTTGCTCCAGGAAGTTTTTTTGTTTCATAGGTAAAGCCCTTACCATTCCAGCCTAATAGTACTTCCCCTTCTTTATAAATTGTAATTGCACCAAGTTGCTCAATATCTGTTGCCGCAAAGCCTGTTGTTTGACCAGCTCTAACTACAAGTGTGTGAACCTTTCCATTTAATACATATCCTTTTGGTGCTGTTATCTCTTTTACGTAGTAAGTACCTACAACAAGTGCTTTTGACTTAGCATAACCATCTGTATTTGTAGTCATCTTACCAACTAAATTTTTACACGGACTATCTGAATAAATGCCATAGACTGCACCGGCAAGTTTCACGCCACTTGAATCATCTGTTTTTGTCATTTCCCCATAACCAATGTTTTCTGTCTTAACCTTAAAATATGCATGCACAGGATCAGCCTGCGGTCTTTCTGAAACAAATTCCTGATCTCCCGGTCTGCCTGTTAGCCAAAACACACAACTTGTTGTTGTTTCTACTGCACCCACAATTGAATTCATGGTAGCCATAGTATCATTCGTATTTACATTTTCGCAAGAAATTGTAACACTGTTACCATTTCGATTTATAGAATATCCACCTAAACTAAGGTCGAAATTTCCTAATACTCCATTTGCATCATTTAAAGTGATTTCAAATCTTTTATTACTCTCATTCCACTTTAACTCATGTGTCGGTGCAATACTCATTCTACCTGAAGCAAAGCTTGGTACCGTAGCATTATAGGATGCATTTATTTTGCTTTTGATTGCCGCATAATAATTATATGAATTTGTTGGATTAGGAGCAGTATTACAAAGTTTTAATGCCGCCGAATCACCACTAGGTGTTCCATAAATATTAGCTACAATAACCCATACCATTGCTTGTGTTGCAATATACTGATCAAATTCATCACTACTAGGTGTCCCTGATCCATTACTACCATGTCCAAAATAGAGACAATAATTTAACAGCAACTCTTGGGCATACGATAAATTTGTGTTTGGATTATCATAACTATTCATCAACTGTCCACCCTTTGCTGCTAAACCAAAATTCATACAATACCCGATGTTTCCATCAATTCTTGAATAAAGAATATGACCATGATTATATCCAGGCTTTAATTCACTTACTTCTCCCGACTCCCTTACTGATGCTGTCCAAAATGATATATTAGCACTTGGACTCGCTGCAAAAGCTGTTGTACCACTTGAAAAAAGTGTTGAAAATGCAGTAAGTACTGCTAAAACTCCTGCTAAAACTCGCTTTGTTTTTTGTTTCAATTTTTATTCCTCCTAAAATTAAGTAAAAAAATAACAGGTCACTTTCATGGCCCGTTATTCCTTCATTATTTTTTACTATGCTCGATAACATCTAAATTCGTGAAATTCTTTTCCACCAACTGTTGAAACGCCAGCGTATTCTATGTAGAAATATGTCAACGGACCTGTTCCTAACATTCCGCTAATATAACTTGCAATTCCATCTACCGTTTCAAGTTTACTACCTGATGTAGTAGATGCCTGGGCTAAGTTTATTTCTACAAATACACTGTAATAACCTGCTCCATCATATGGATAACATTGATCATATAATTCCCTGGTTATTTCTCCATTAGCAAGCATCTTATCTAAATCTTCAGGTATAGATATTTTTCCGTAACCTTTTGTTTTTGATGTTGCTAAAGCTACTACACTACTTGGATCATATGATACAAACACTGGTTCCTCTGGAGCTGGTTTAGTTGATTCTTCCTTAGGTTGTTCTGGTTTCTTTTCTTCAGTAACCTGAGGCGTTGGTTCAACTTCAGTTTCCTTTGAATTATCTTTCTTATCAGTATTCGCATTATTTTTTTCGCCACTATCTTCCTTTATATCTTTTTGTGCTGATACATCTTGTTTTGATGATTGAGTTACTACTGATTCAATAGATGCTTCACTCACTGTCTCTTTTACTGATAATTCTACATCGCTAACTTCTGTTTCTATTTCATCGTTCTTTTCATCAATTGCAACGACATTTTCTTTCATCTCACTTGACGTTTGATCATTGCTACAACCAACACATAAAAGAACAATTACAGATAATATAACACACATTATTTTTCTTATAATCTTCACCTAACCATTCCGTAAGAGGGATAGGCTACTATTTTCCGTATTTAGCCTATCCACTCTTACTGTAGACATTCTATACGGAATTTGGACTATCCCGTATTCTTTGCATATTTAATTTTCACTCCTTTAATTATACTATTAATTGTCGTAACAAAAAGAAATATCTTAAAAATCTTCTGTTTAAAATATAGTTTAACATTGGTACTCACCTCCTCTTTTAGGGCGTTCCTGCTTTAACAAATGCCAAAAATATTCTCATAATCAAACCCAATAGTAATAACACAATTTTTAGTATTTCTAATGATAATTTTAAAATACCTAATAGTAACCATGCCATTGCTTTAAGTATCATCAACACACCAGTTCCTATTTTTATAAGAATATTTTTCATAGACTACCTCCCTTTATTCATCATAATCGTCAAAATCAAGAGCAACTTCCAAAATAGCATTTGCAGTTTGAGAATCCATTTTACTTTTCGATACTTCTTGTATTTCTCTTTTAACCCCCGCTACTTTATCACCAAGTAATCGAATTACTTCTACCCTTGCAGCAGTTGCTGCTTCCTCTTTTATGCGCTCACAAATGAGCTGCATTTCTTCCTTGCATATATAAGATTTCAGCTCTTTATTAGAACCATTCTTAAAATACTCATCTCCATAATGATCAATATAAAATTCTATTGCAGAAAGAATAAATTGCGTCTTGTTTTTGTGAACTTCTGGATTTAGATTGTTCAATATTTGAATCGCCCTTAGTTGCTTGGGATTATCAGTATTTAATCGTAACGTTGTATAAGAAATATTATCTTTTGCCATAAATACCTCCTGCTAATTTCCTCTTCTATTTCTCATAGAAAGGATTCCTAAATATTCAAATCCTTTTGCATTTGCTTTTACATCTTGTATATAAGATATATTTTTCTGGTTATGATCACCAAAATTTTTCATAACCGCTGCTCCACCTCCAACAAATATTATTTTTGTTGTTTTTACATTGATTTTATATTCTCGAAGTAAATTATAAACTCTATTTGCATATTGCTTTACTTCATCGTCTATTATTTTCAAAAATTCATCATCTAGATCTACATCCTTGAATCTCAAGTAATGTTTAATAATACTTCCATCTATACCTGAACCAGTAATTCGATAACATTTTTCTTTTATTGCATTCATGCAAGGTATCAATCCATCTTCTATGGAAATACATTCACTATTTACTGGTTTTTGGTTTTCAATTGGCACTATATCTATTGTCCACGATCCTATATCTACAACTACAACCCTTTGCTTAAATTCCACAAGTCTACTTACAATTGCTGCATAACATTGTGGAAAAACAACTACATGAACAATCTTAATATTAAAATAATCATCTTCATACCGAAAAGACATTTCTTTGTCTTTCTGTAAATATTGTATAAATCCCTTCTTTTCATCACTGTACCTAGAAATCGGTAATCCGACAGCCAGATAAATATTTGCTTCTCTTAAATTCCTAGTTCTTAATTCTTTTGCTATACCAGCAAGTGTTAACAAATAAAAATCATCATCTTCGATTTTATTACCTTTTACAACCATTCGATCTTCTCCAATTGAATAGAACTTTCCATTCAATTCTAATATGTCATTTCGTAATGGCGGTTCATTTACTAAATGCTTTGCATCTGATGGAAAAACATGGTGTACCGTCTTAATCAATGACCAACCATGATCAATGCCAATTACTTCAACTTTATTGCTCATTTTTCATTCCTCCATTTTTCAATACTTTATACAATTATGAACAAATGTATTAATACTACATAACTTTTGCTATGTAAATGTACTTTGATCCAAAGATCCCCTCTTACACCCAGTACACGTGGGAGTTATGGATAGGCCACTTAAGTGTTTACGACGCCTTGGTTGCTACCAATACGTTCTTCTCTAATGCCTTTTCGAGAACCGGGAGACCGCTTTTGGGTACCCTCATAGATTATTATCCTTCCGCAACAGATTCATACTTACTCGCTCCATTTTCATCTTTCGATCCATCAACACTCATCGCAAGTTACATTAGATTTTTACTAGTAACTGAACCGGAATTTTAACCATATCCAAAACTGATATTTAATTTTGAGCTTTCACATAGCTCGTACAAATATATTATGTCAGAACAATAAATTATGGAACGTCGTTTCTTGATGCATTTACCATATTTAGTAATCTTAATATGATGCATTAATTCTTTTATAATGCATTAATTCTTTTATAATGCATTTCGTTCTCTTTTGTGAACCTTTCAACTTAATTATATAGTTCTCTTTTGTGAACGTCAATAGTTTTTTAATATTTTTACCACTTTTGTGAACTTTGTGGTAGAATGTACTATTATATACTACAAAATTCTATGGGAGGTTAATGACGTGGATAATATAAATGCAATTGCATCAAAAATACGTAAATATAGAAAAGAACAAAATATGTCTCAAGATGAACTATCCGCAAGATCCGGTATAAATGTTTCTACAATTAAAAAATATGAAATCGGATATCGGAATCCTAAAACAGAACAGCTAATAAAAATATCAGCTGCTCTTGGGGTTAGTATAAATGAATTTATGGATTTTGAAATTTCAACAATAAGTGATGTTATGTCGCTCATAATGAAACTTGATAAACAAACAAACATGAAAATTGAAGGACAAAAAGATAAGAAGGGAAACTATGTTCCTTGCAGTATTTCAATAACATTTACTGATGAAAAAATAAATGATGCTCTCGCAATATATCTTTCCTATAAGGAAAAAAGCGGTATTAAGAAAGATGAACTCAACTCAAATGATATAACAATAACCCATGATGATTTGATCCTCACATTAGAAAACACAAAAAATAGTTTTCTTTTTTCGACAGAAAATATTGATAAAAACTAAAAATAAGCCTATGAATGAAATATCTTCATTCTTAGGCTTATTTTTAAAAAGGTAAACTCTCTTTATATATATTTGTTAATTGTAATAAAATTTCTTGTCAAAAAGATGAAAATCCTTTGTTTAAAGCATTTCTAACAGTCTAGTTAGTATATTACCATAGCAGACGAAATTTCTATATTCTAAGTTTAAGCTAACCACGGAGTAAAATCAGAAAACAACCATATATTTGAAATAACAGATACTTAATAAAATTCATTCCAATCAATCAAGCATTCCTGTATAATTAGTACATGTTGCTCCAATACTCAATAAATCTTCCTCAATAAATCTCGATACTCTTTCAAAAAGATAATTATCCCTAAATGTAACTTCTGTAGCGATAAAATACTTTTCTTCATCATAGAAAAATTCTACACTTGGACGTTTTACTGGCCAATAGTTACCGTCCTTTTCGAATTCTAGTGCTAATTTTTCCCATTTATCAAAACATTGTTCCAATTTATCCACAAAAGTTTTATTCTTTATCTCCTTATATGTCTTTGGGTGTGAATACCACTGCTCATGAGTCATCCATACTCTATCTGAATTAAAATCGTTAGGTCCTGGATCACAGCTAATCGATAACGCAAGATTTTTATCTTCTGGTTTTTCATCATATTTCAATCGAATCATATGCATCGCTCCTTTTAAATAATACAACATTATAAATGCTAGTAGCTATTCTTTTAATGTAATTATACGATCATTTTCCTTTACATACATCTAATAACAATCTATACTTTCATCACACAAACCCATCTAGATTATTTCAATTACATAATCTTCCATCCTTAAAAGAACACATACCAAATTTCTAATTTTATAGGGTACAGACTGATGTTACAATATAGTTCATACATATCTAGATAAAGACTATCTGTTTCAAAGATAAATTGTATATTTGATTTTTATCTCTAAATTATCTCTTCTATCATATTATAATCTTTCCTTCTAGATTTGTCATTAATTCTTTAATTGACTTTGTTGTACCATCTTCAGTATCTCTCTATTCAATTTCACTTGTTTTATTTAGAAATGGTTTGTTATTGGACATGTAGTGGATAAGGGCGGAAATCAGTAATAAAGAAATTTATTCTTCTATAAATTAAGCCCTCTACTTATGCAGAGGGCTTAATGACTTGTCCATGGTGTATTTATTCACTGACTGTCACTTACATGAATTACAGCACTCGCATCACTATTAGCGAGAAAACTTGTTAGTGGTGTATTTATTCACTGACTGTCACTTACGTGAATTACAGCACCCGCATCACCATTAGCGAGAAAACGTATTAGTGGTGTACTTATTCACTGACTGTCACTTACGTGAATTACAGCACTCGCATCACCATTAGCGAGAAAACTTGTTAGTGGTGTATTTATTCACTGATTGTCACTTGCGTGAATTACAGCATCCGCATCACCATTAGCGAGAAAACGTTTTAGTGGTGTATTTATTCACTGATTGTCACTTGCGTGAATTACAGCATCCGCATCACCATTAGCGAGAAAACTTTATTCCTATATGTAAACATATTAATATATATATACAAATATGTCAATAAAGCATTTAACGTTATCATATAATTATTCCTTTCTGGTTCTTCATATTATTTAATAGTTATTAACGCAGAAATTATGTTAGTTTCCATTTCTTTCTGTTCAGATGCTTTTAAATTATTGGATGTTCTCACCACAACAGTACCTACGACTTCATGTGAACCAGATGCTAAAATCCCTCCATCAAATGCTGATAAATATACTTCTCTATTTTGTGCATCTTCTGACGTAGAATAAACTTCAATACTTCCACCGCAATCAGTGCCTTTGTCAATAATAGTATTTCCGTCTACCTCCCCCTGATTTACAAGATCACTGGAAAAAAATATTTGTGCAGTATAACATCCTTCTTTATTAAGGTTTCCATTTGGATCGTTATCCTCTGTAACTGCTGAAATATCTACAATCTGTTTTACCTTTCCAAGACATTCAATCACATATCCTTCAGCTGGATTATTAACCAAAGCATATTGTTGAATACTTGTATCAAGAGCTGAATATGCTTCATTGAGTTTCATGAGTGTATCCGTATAATCAACTGCTATCAGTTTTTCTATTTCCGCATTTATCTCATCAACTGTATCTGGCATCTCAGGTGTTGTAACCTTTTTTGCTTTTGTTTCAGAAACAACTGTTTCCAGCGTTGTTCTTAGTTTTTCATCAAGTGCAAACCCCTCGCCTACAATTAATGTTTCTGCTTTTGATATTTCAGCATCTATTTTTGTATTCTCTGAATCAACTGTGTTTTTTGTGGTATTAAATTTATCAATTGCAGTTATATATGCTTGACATTCCAATCCTCTTTCCCCAGAATCTTTATAATCACCAAGTATCTCATAAATCGTTAATGCTGAGGTATAATCACTTGCCTCTTGAAATGCTACCGCATCTTTATAATCACTACTTTTACATCCTACGAATCCCAAACACATCATACCTAGCAAACACGCTACTAAAATTTTCTTTCCCATTATACTTTCCTCCATTACACAAACAGGTTTTCTTAACCATTTCCAGTTACCTTAATCATTTTTCTTATATAATTAAGTTTCTTTTTAATAAAAAAATAAAGAAGTATTACCTATTCATCATTTCATAATTAATTTTGGTTTTAGAAAGAATAGGAACGCTTCTTTGTTTCATCCAGTTTATTTATATTTTCCATTTACAACTCCCCTTTTTATAAGCATCCTAAAAGTATTTCATGACTATATATTTCTTTATCTTTTATGTAAAATCCTTTTTTTTCTAAATCTTCATCAATATATATATTTAATTCTTTATTATAATCTCTTTCAAATAAAGGTAATATTTCTTCTGTTGTTGAATTTTTTTGATAATATAAAATTTCTTCTGTGTCACCATCACTATAAATTTCATAATAACCAATTTCATTTTCATCATTAAAAATAATCATTTTTGTTTTATTTATTTCTATCTCTTTTTCAATTACGACAACTTTACAAGTAACCTCTTTTAAATTTTCCATACTTTTTTCCTCTTTTTTATTTTTTATTTTTTATGAATTTTACAGCCTTTCTTTAAACTATGATAATATTTTATATTCATAAAATTTTGAATTTTAAAATTTTCTTTATTTTAGCACAAAGTAATGTCCTTCTATTGGTACATTAACTCATAACGAATATAAATTCTCAAACCTGCTATTGAAAAAGTAATTTAGACTATTTTAGCCATTTTCAGTTGTCCAAGTACGGGTTTAGTTTTGCATTTAATGTGAATTATTTTTCTATTGTCACATATTTATTGTCCAATTATTTGTATTTCACAAACAAAAATAAAAAAAATAATATAAATAGTAAAAAAATATACTGTCTCTACCCATTGAATTTACTGCTTTGAGTTAATCACTGAATAGTAACATATACTTTTATTTTTTCATTTTTTTTTCACAGCTAAAAAACTGTTATAGCCAGTAAAAAATCAACACTTTTTGGTTTTACTACTTCAAACATTTAATTTATTGAAACATTTCATTTTTTATAAATTCTACAACCTTTCTTCAAATTCTGATTACATTATATCTACCTAATTTTGTATTTACAAATTCTATGTGTTTTAACACACATTAATATCATTCGATTACTGCATTCACTCATAATATATAATTATAGAATATAAAATTGCATGTTTTCTTTTTGTATTATAAAGTATAATTTTCATTTACACAAAGAAATCCCTTGAAAATTCCACCCTGGTCTAAAAAATTACACACTTTAATTGACAAGACACTTATTTACTCAAATACTAATTCTGAATTACTCTAAATTCTCTATGATTCAATCATGTATTCTTATTTTTCTTTTTTATTCAACAAGCGTCTTTCTTGCATGCATTATTCGTGTAAGTTCCTCGACTTGACAACATATATGATGAGTAATGAATATTGTTTAGAAATAGAAATAATCCTAAGAATGATATTTTTTAATATTATCATTCTTAGGATTATTTTGCAAAAGGTGAACTCTCTTTATATTTATTTATTAATAGTGGTAAAACAGTGGTAAAAATACTTGTAAAGAACCAACAAATCCTTTATTTATGCTATTTTCTAGGAGCAAGTTAGTATGTTGCCGTGGCAAACGAAAAGTATTTTTATCATCCCTTTAAAATCCTCATTTTCCTTGTATTTACGGGCTTTGTAGCCCTTTTGTAAAAAGCGTCTTGGTGGCATATTTTAGTATAATTTGGCAT
>Ga0209373_10000901_pt1 | contig 40199 bp, 36 predicted proteins | sample Higcelweek5metaG_FD_187173 | JGI IMG/M metagenome (GOLD analysis project Ga0209373, IMG submission 187173) | Freshwater pond sediment microbial communities from the University of Edinburgh, under environmental carbon perturbations - High... | ecosystem: Environmental > Aquatic > Freshwater >... | reverse complement strand
CTTCGCCAAAGCCAACCTCCCGTCAAATAGGAGATTCATAGTACGTTCGCTGGGCGCCGGGCGGAATCCCCTATCGCCTAAGGTTCAAGCGATTACCGTGATGGGAATGGGGCGTCGTATGGCATGGCTGACGGGGTGGGAATGGCGGCGGGCGTCGGCCACAGATGAAAAAGCCGAGAGAAAATATTACGAATAAAACATATCAAAAGATGCAACGCTGATTCAACTTGTCTTAAAAAGTAGTATTAATTCTCTATACAACATCGAGTTGCTAGTGCGAAAAATCCTTCAGCAAATTTGGAGAGAAATCCAATCTTGCCCGTGATTGTCGCAGAAGAAAATCGAAAATCACGCGTTGAGAGGATGAAAAATCCTCCTAAAAATCCCTCATTTTTGAAATGGTGACGCATGTCAAACAGCTTTCCGTACAACCAAATTCTCACCACCTATTCGCCGAGTGCAGGATCGTACGAAGGCTATACTTTTGCCGCCGCCGTGTGGGCCAACGGGTTGACGATGGTGGAGCTGCAAAACGGCACGGATTCGAGTGGAACTCCGGGATACAGCTATCAATGCGTTCCCGGCATTGACGCCAATGGAGATTCCAACACCAGCCTGACGTTCCTGGTCAACACCAACAACGCCACGCAGGAGCCGCCCTATTATTTCCTGTGCGGATCAACGGCCAATCACGTCATTCTTTATTCGTTCACGCCGCAGGCCACGCCATCCAATTTGACGTCGGATTGCATCACGCAACTGTCCACGGTCATCACGCTGGACTGCCCGGTGGCCAGCGTGATGTTCTATCCGCCGACGGGGGTTCTGTACGTCGCTGGCTCGAATGGCGATTTGTCGACCTGGACGGTGACGTTCGACAGTGAAACCGGAATCCCCTCCGTCGCCTCGATCAAAAGCACCAACGTTTATGATTCCGCGCCCAATGGGCAGATCCAGCTTTTCCTGGTCAACACAGGGAGCGGTTCTCCCTACGCGGTGGCCACCGGGCTGTGCACGTCGTCGCAAAATGGGCTGGTGTATTTCAGCGCGGATTTGCAAGAAACCGGCTTCCTGAGCGACACCCCCGCCGACACGGTCGCGATCGCCCCGGCGCCCAACGGTCTCTACGCCGTCACCGCCACCACGTTGCAGTATTACAACGCGGCCAACATCAAGACGTCGCAGGCGCTCGCGGACTCCTTCACGGCGGCTTGGCAAACGCAGGTCACGGCGCCAAGTGGGGTGACGCTCACCTCGGCGACCTTCTGCGCGATGTCCGACGCGACCAGCTATCCGCAGGGGGCGCTGCTGATCGGCGGTTACACGGGATCGTCCGACAACAGCGACAATGACGGCGTGATCTACGCCTACAATCCGGCGACTGGGAGCAGCGAGGCGCTGGAGACCAGCATCTCGGGACCCGTCTACGGTATTATCGGCGATTGCCTCACCCACGCGCTGTATTGCAACGGTTCCAATGGGTTGGGCTTTCTCAATCTGAATCCCGGCCCGGACGGCGCGTTGAACACCGCTCTCGTGGTGAACACGCCAAAGGCGTCAAACGGGAACGGCTGGCTGCACATTCTTGAAGACATCGCTTTTGCGGCGGTCATCGTCGCCACGACCGCCGTCGGCGCGCCGGAGGTCGGCGTCGAGGCGGTGGAGTTGGACGCCGAGTTCGACGCCGGAGCCGACGCCGTTGTTGATGAGAGTGGCTATGACGCTGATTCAGAAGACAACGATGACACCGATTCTGAAGGCGGTGATGACGATGACGCGCCGGTGAACGACGCTCAACTGGCGCAGTCCCAGGCGGTGCAGGCTCCGCCGCCGGTTGACGGAACGCCGACCGATGGCGTTGACGCGCCGATGAACGACGCTCAACTGGCGGAGTCCCAGGTGAACCAGGCTCAGCCGCCGGTCGATGGAACGCCGACGGCAGGGGCCAACAACGTCTGAAATCGACAGCGACGCGTCCGCTTCCGAACCTCCCGGTTTGTGGCGCTTGGACGGGTGGGCGCGTGGCTTTGCAGGTTTTCCGGACCCACCCTTGCGTGGGCAGGGTTCGGAACGCCGATTTTCAGGGGGCCGCCGCCCACAGTTCCAAAACGGGGCGGCGGGCCGAGGGCGCGACGCTCCGTCTCTATCTCACCGCGATGATTGGGTGTTGACGTCGCCCCTCGGGCGGACCAACTCTAGGCGTCCGAGCGGAGGACAACCGCCGTCGCGGGCGTCCGCGATGGTTTGGGTTTTCGTCAAAAGCTCTCTCGTCAAAGGCTTTGACCCATGGAATCCGTAAAAGCCGCGCTTGAGCGCCTCAACCGCGCGGTGGACCGTTTGGAGCACGCGGCGACGGCGCGCGAAGCCCGCGTGACGCGCCGCCATCAGGAATTGAGCCAGGCGCTGGACACGGCGCGGGCGGAGCGGGCGACCGCGCAGGCCACCGCCGACACGGTGTCGCAGCGGTTGGAGGTCGCCATCGGCCGTCTCGAACAGGTGCTGGAGAACTGACGCCATGGCCCAGGTCGACATCGAGGTCAACGGACGCGCCTATCGGATGCTCTGCGAAGACGGGCAGGAGGGGCGGTTGCGCGAACTGGCCGCCTATGTCGATGGCCGTCTGAAGCATCTGACCGGCGGCGGCAAATCCGGGTCGGACGCGCAGATGATGCTGATGACCTGTCTGGTGATGGCGGACGAGCTGCAAGACCTGCTGGCCGGGCGCGGAGTCGTCCCCGTGTCGGTCGTCGAGCAGGCCGAAGTGGTCGCCGGACTCGATCTCGTCACAAAACGCATCGAAGAGGTTGCCGTTCGGCTCGAGCGCGCCTAGATTGGGTGTTGGAAGGTCGCTGCCCGGTTCGACAGATCGCAATAATCCCCAGGGCCGATAACCTTGATCCATTAGGGAGCTGTCCCTGTCCAGGCCCTTGGCCTGATTACACGGCGCCCACCTGCTCATGCAGGCCATGGAGGATAGGCATATGATCACCGGCCATGGCGGCCCCTTCCGCTTTCTTTTTTCCCTTGCTCCGCGACTCTGCTGATGATCGACCCGCTGGGGACCGACCCGCTGGGCAAGGACGCCGCCCGCGCTGTGGCGCGCGTCGTGCGCGACTCCATCGCCGACCCGGACCAGCGCGACCGCGCGGCTTTGGCGGTGCGCGACCGGCTCGCGCAACTCGCCCTTCCCGCATCGAGCGTTGGCGGCTACTGGCCGCTTGGGTCGGAACTCGACGTTCGGCCCGCTTTGCTCCATTTTAAACAAGCAGGTTGCGCGGTGGCGCTGCCGGTCTCCGGGCCGCGCGGCACGGCGTTGGTCTTCCGCGATTGGGATCCGGCGCTGCCGACGGCGGCGGGCCGCTATGGCATTCAGGAGCCGGACGCGAGCCGCCCGGTGATTCAGCCTGCGGTTCTGCTGGTTCCGCTGCTGGCCTTCGACCGCAGCGGCCAGCGTTTGGGCTATGGGGCGGGTTATTATGACCGGACGCTCGACTCGCTGCGCGCGCGTGGTCCGGTGGTCGCGGTCGGCGTCGCCTTCGCGGCGCAGGAGGTCGCGGCGGTTCCCTGCGGCCCGCATGACGAGCGGTTGGATTGGATTGTGACGGAGCGCGAGACGCTCCGTTTTGGGGAATAAGGCGGGAACGATGCGGATTTTGTTTTTCGGCGACGTGGTGGGCCGGGCCGGGCGGGACGCGGTGATCGCGCACATGCCAGCGCTGCGCGAGCGGCTGGACCCTGACCTGACCGTGGTCAACGGCGAAAACGCCGCCGGGGGCTATGGCGTCACCGTCAAGATCGCCGAGGAGTTCTTCGCCGCTGGCATCGACGTGGTGACTCTGGGCAACCACACCTGGGACCAGAAAGAGCTGGTCGGCACCATCGAGCAGCAACCGCGCATCGTCCGCCCGGTGAATTACCCGGAAGGCACGCCGGGGCGCGGCTTCGTCCTGTTGCAGGCGCGCGGTGGGCGCAAGGTGCTGGTCATCAACGTGCTGCTGCGCCTGTTCATGGAGCCGATGGACGACCCCTTCGCGGCGGTGGACCGGGTGCTGAAGGCGCATCGACTGGGCGCGGGCGGGGTGGACGCCATCCTGATCGACGTTCATGGCGAGGCGACTAGCGAGAAGATGATTATGGGCCATTTCTGCGATGGCCGCGCCTCGCTGGTGGTGGGGACGCACAGCCATGTGCCGACCGCCGACCACACGGTCTTGCCCAAGGGAACCGCCTATCAGACCGACGCGGGCATGTGCGGCGATTACGACAGCGCCATCGGCATGAAAAAAGAGGTGGCGATGGCCAAGATGGTCCGCAAGCTGCCGACCGAGCGGCTGTCTCCGGCGGAAGGCGAGGGCACGGTCTGCGGCTGCTATGTGGAGACCGACGACCGCACCGGGCTGGCCCTGCGCATCGAGCCGCTGCGGATCGGCGGGCGGCTGAGCCAGACCTTCCCGGAACGGAGCCAGTGACCGGGCTGCCGGAAGATTGAGGCGAAAAGCGGCGCGCGGTCGTCTGCGCCGCGCTCTCGCCATATTGACTTTCTAATCCGGTGGGTGTCGTCTGCCGCGCCGAAAGCGTGCGGTGGCGTGACGGACCTGTTACATGTGTTCTGCGCCCATCCACCGATTTAACCCGTTCTTGTTCGAGGCTCGTTCGCCCCATGGCCGGTCATTCCCAATTTAAGAACATCATGCACCGCAAGGGCGCGCAGGACGCCAAGCGGTCCAAGATTTTCAACAAGCTCGCCCGCGAAATCACCGTGGCGGCCAAAGCGGGCCTGCCCGACCCGGCGGCCAACCCGCGCCTGCGCGCCGCCATTCTGGCGGGTCGCGCGCAAAACATGCCGCGCGACCGCATCGACCGCGCCATCAAGCAGGGCACGCCCGGCGGCGGCGACGACGCCAACTATGAAGAGATTCGGTACGAAGGTTACGGCCCCGGCGGCACCGCGCTGATCGTCGAGGCGCTGACCGACAACCGCAACCGCACCGCCTCGGAAGTGCGCTCCGCCTTCACCAAGCATGGTGGCAGCCTGGGCGAGACCAATTCGGTCAGCTTCATGTTCAACCGGGTCGGCGCGATCCTCTACCCCGTCGCCGCCGCCAGCGCCGACGCCATGTTTGAAGCGGCCCTGGAGGCGGGCGCCGACAATGTGGAATCGGACGAGAACGGCCATCAGGTGACGAGCACGATCGAGAATTTCGGTCTGGTGCGCGACGCGCTGGAAGCCAAGTTCGGCGCCCCGGAAAGCGCGCGTCTGACCTGGCTGCCGCTGAACACCGTCGCCCCCAGCGAAGAGGCGGCGGCCAGCCTGCTGAAGCTGATCGACGTGTTGGAAGACAACGACGACGTTCAGGTGGTCGAAGGCAACTTCGACATCTCCGACGAGCTGATGCAAAAGCTCACCGCCTGAATTTGGGCGGGGCCTGATTGGGCTTGGGTTGGGGCGAACGGGGGCAGGGTTGTGTTTGCGCAGGCCGGACGACACGGAACGGCGCCGCCATCGGCGGTTCGTCTGCTGGGGATCGACCCTGGCCTGCGCCACACCGGGTGGGGCGTCATTGACGTCGTCGGCAACCGCCTGACCCACGTCGCCGACGGCGCGGTCCATTCCGACGCCAATTGCACGTTGGCCGAACGTCTGGTCCAGCTTCACGACGCCCTGTCGGCGGTGCTGGAGCGATACGCCCCCGACGAGGCGGCGGTCGAGGAGACCTTCGTCAACGCCAACGCCGCGTCCACCCTGAAGCTGGGGCAGGCCCGCGCGGTGGCGCTGCTGGTTCCGGCGCTGGCCGGGCTGGCGGTGGCGGAATACGCCAACAACATGGTCAAAAAGGCCGTCGTCGGGCAGGGCCGGGCGGACAAGGCGCAGGTGCAGGCGATGATCCGCCTGCTGTTGCCCGGCTGCGCCATCACCACCGCCGACGCCGCCGACGCGCTCGCCGTGGCGATCTGCCACGCCCACCATCGCTCCAGTTGGACCATGTGGCGCCGTGGCGGCGGGGTGTTTCCGGTGAAGCGGTCCCTCTCCCCAGAGAGAGCCGAGGCGCGCGCCCTGCAAACCCTCTCCCCCCCGGGGAGAGGGCTGGGTGAGGGGGACGCGTCGTGGATCCTCTCGGGTTCGGCCAGCGCCCCCCCCTCACCCCAACCCTCTCCCCGGGGGGGAGAGGGGGTGAAGCCGGTCGCGGCGGCCAAGGCGAAGCCCAGCGACCTTTTGACCGCGCGCGCGCGCGATCTGCGGCAGTCGGCCACCGATGTAGAAAAGATGGTCTGGCAGAAGCTGCGCAACGCCCAGCTTGGCGCGAAATTCCGCCGACAGGAGCCGATCCTTGGCTATGTGGCGGATTTCGTCTCGCACGATCACCGTCTGATCGTCGAACTCGATGGCGGGCAGCACGCCGAGCAAACCGCCGCCCACGACGAACGACGGACCAAGCTGCTGGAGCAGGCCGGTTTCCGCGTCCTACGCTTTTGGAACACCGACGTGATCGCGAATCTCGACGGCGTTCTGGAAACCATCCGCGCCCGTCTGGACGAAACGCCGACGCTCCGCCATCAACCATCCGGTCGGGAAACGCTTCTATGATCGCCAAACTCACCGGAATCGTCGATTCCACCGGAACCGACTGGGTCGTTCTGGACGTCAACGGGGTCGGCTATCTGCTGTCCTGCTCCAACCGCACGCTGTCGCGGCTGGTGGTGGGGGAGCGGGCCTCGCTGGTGGTGGAGACCTTCATCCGCGAGGAGCGGATCGTCCTGCACGGCTTCGGCGATCCGGGCGAGCGCGATTGGTTCAAGCTGTTGACCACCATCCAGGGCGTCGGCGCGCGGTTGGCCCTGTCGATCCTGGGCGTGCTCGACCCCGACCAGCTCACCCGCGCCATCGCCGCGCAGGACAAGACCGCGCTGATCCGCGCCGACGGCGTCGGGCCGAAGGTGGCGGCGCGCATCCTGAACGAGTTGAAGGACAAGGTCGGCAATCTGACTCTCGGCCCCGCCGCCGCGCCCGCGACGCCGGTCAAGGGCGCCCCGGCGCTGGCGGCGTCCACCGCCAACGCGGCCTTGGCCGACGCGGTGTCGGCGCTGGTCAATCTCGGCTATGGCCGGTCGGAAGCCTTTGGCGCGGTGGTCGCCGCCGGGCGGGCGCTGGGCGATGACGCCAGCGTCTCCGACCTGATCCGCCAGGGCCTGAAGGAATTGAGCCAATGACCGGGCCGGACCGTCTGGTGCAGCCGGGCCAAGGGCAGGGCGACGGGGCGGAATCCTCGATCCGGCCCTTGACGCTCGCCGAATTCATCGGCCAGCGGCAGGCGCGGGAAAACCTGTCGATCTTCATCCAGGCCGCCCGCTCGCGCGGGGAGGCGCTGGACCATGTGCTGCTGTTCGGCCCGCCGGGGCTGGGCAAGACGACGCTGGCGCAGATCGTGGCGCGCGAGCTGGGCGTGGGATTCCGCGCCACCTCCGGCCCGGTGATCGCGCGGGCGGGGGATCTGGCGGCGCTGCTGACCAACCTCCAGCCCCACGATGTTTTGTTCATCGACGAGATTCACCGCCTTAATCCCGCCGTGGAAGAGGTGTTGTATCCCGCCATGGAGGATTTCCAACTCGACCTCATCATCGGCGAAGGGCCGTCGGCGCGCTCGATCCGCATCGATCTGCCGCCCTTCACGCTGGTCGGCGCGACGACGCGCAGCGGCCTCATCACGCGCCCCTTGCGCGAACGCTTCGGCATTCCGGTGCGGCTGCAATTCTATGAACCCGACGAGCTGGAGCTGATCGTCCGCCGCGCCGCCGGGGTGCTGAACATGGCCATCACGCCGGAAGGCGCGCGGGAAATCGCCAACCGGGCGCGCGGCACCCCGCGCGTGTCGGGGCGCCTGCTGCGCCGGGTGCGCGACATCGCCGCCGTGGCGGGGGTGGACGAGGTGGACAAGCGGGTGGCCGACGCCGCCCTGACCCGGCTGGAGGTGGATCGGCTGGGGCTGGACAGCATGGACCGCCGCTATCTTGGGCTGGTCGCCACCAATTACGGCGGCGGGCCGGTCGGGGTGGAGACTCTGGGCGCGGCGCTGGGCGAACAGCGCGACGTGCTGGAGGAGGTGGTCGAACCCTATCTGATCCAGCAGGGCTTTCTGCAACGCACGCCGCGCGGGCGCATGCTGACCGACCAGGGCTTCCGCTATCTCGGCCTCAACCCGCCGAGCGCGCCGATCCGCCAATTCGACATGCTCGACCGTCTGGCCGACAGCGCGGAGGGGGAGGGCGACGATGCCTGATCCGGCGCTTTTCCTGTCCGGCTGGTTCGCCGAGGACGGCACGCACCGCTTTCCCGTGCGCGTCTATTACGAGGACACCGACGCGGGCGGCATCGTCTACCACGCCAATTACCTGCGCTTCGTCGAACGGGCGCGGTCGGAGATGCTCTATCTTCTGGGCTTTCGCCAGACCGCCATGGCGGCGGGCGGCCCGGATTCGCCAGGTGTGTCATTTGCGGTACGGCGGACGACGATTGACTTCGCCGCCCCGGCCCGCCTTGAGGATACGCTTGAAGTGGAGACAAGGATCGCCGATATCGGCGGTGCCTCCTTCGCAGTTGCACAAATCATCCGCCGCGATGGGCGCTTGCTCGTCCGCGCCGATCTGCAATTGGTGACGATCAACGCGGCGGGGCGCGCCGTGCGCCTGCCCGGTTCGGTGCGCGCGGCGATGGATCGCCTGCGTCGGACGCAAGAATCGTTTCAACCCGGCCCCAATCGGCCCAACACCCCGCAAACACGAGACTGACCGCGATGGATGCCCTGCAAACCGCCCAAATGGTCGGCGCCGCCGCCGCCACCAAGGCTCCCGAGATCACGATCCTCGGCCTGTTCTGGCAGGCTGACGCGGTCGTCAAGATCGTCATGCTGATGCTCGTCGTCGCCTCGGTCTGGTGCTGGGCGATCATCATCGAAAAGCTGATGCGCATCCGCCGCCTGAACGCCCAGGCCGACGCCTTTGAAGAGGGCTTCTGGTCGGGCGGGTCGCTGGACACGCTCTATGACCGCATCGGCCAAAATCCGGGCGACCCGATGGCGGCGACCTTCGCCGCCGGGATGCGCGAATGGCGCTTGGCCGCCGACCGTGGCCTGTCCGGCACCATGAAAGGCTCGCTGCAACAGCGGGTCGAGCGGGTGATGGCCGTGACCATCGGGCGCGAGATGGCGCGGGCCGAACGCTACATGACCTTCCTGGCCTCGGTCGGTTCGACGGCCCCCTTCATCGGGCTGTTCGGCACGGTGTGGGGCATCATGAACTCCTTCACCTCCATCGCCGGGTCGGGCAACACCAGCCTCGCCGTGGTGGCGCCGGGCATCGCCGAGGCGCTGTTCGCCACCGCCATGGGCCTGCTGGCCGCCATCCCCGCCGTGCTGTCCTACAACAAATTCTCCACCGATCTTGGCCGTTACGCCGACCGGCTGGACACCTTCTCGGGCGAGTTCGCGGCGATCCTGTCGCGCCACCTCGAGGAGCGGGGAGCCGCCTGAACCATGGCCGGACAACTCGCAGGCAAATCCCACGGGCGCGGCAAGCGCCGGGGCTATCGCGCGATGGCCGACATCAACATGACGCCGTTCATCGACGTCATGCTGGTGCTGCTGATCGTCTTCATGGTCGCCGCCCCGATGCTGACCGTCGGCGTGCCGGTCGATCTGCCCAAGACCAACGCCGCCCCGCTGGAGCAGCAAAAGGATCCGCTGTTCGTCACCGTGCAGACCGATGGCCAGATCTTCGTCCAGGAATCGGCGGTGGAGCTGGGCAACATGGTGCCGTTGCTGATCGCCGTGACCAACAACAACCCCGAAGCCCGCATCCTGGTGCGCGGCGACCGGACGATCGCCTATGGCAAGATGCTGGAAGTGATGGGCACGATGAGCGCCGCCGGTTTCAAAAAGGTCGGTCTGGTGGCTGAGATGCCAAGCGGCCCCGCCGCGACCTCGGCGCGCGTCGGCGCCACTCCGGTGCGTTGAGGCGGGCGGATCTCCATGCGCAAGCCCCTGATCGCCTCGGCTGTTCTGCACGTCGCGTTTGTCGCGTTGATGGTGCTCGGCATGCCGCCCAGCGATCGCAAGCTCGAAATCACCCCGTCGATCCCGATTGAGATCGTCGAGATGGGCGAGGTGACGCAGGCCGCCCGCGTTGAAAAGGGCGAGACCAAGCCCGCCAACGCGGTTCCGCACCCGCCGGTGCCGGAAACCAAGCCGACGCCGCCCGCCCCGACGCCGCCTGACGAGCAGGACGAGCCGCCGCCCCCGCCGCCGCCGCCAACCCGCACGCCGGAGCCGCCGAAGGTCGCGCAGGTCCCGCCGCCCCCGCGCGAGCCGACCCCGCCGCCCAAGCTGGCTCCTCCGCCACCTCCCCCGGCGCCGCCGCCCCCACCTCCGCCGCCTCCCGCGCCGCCGCCTCCGCCGGAGCCGTCGCCCGTTCCCACGCCCAAGCCCCCGGAACCCAAACCGGAGCCGAAGCCGGAACCGCCGCGCCCGCCGGAACCGCCACGGCCTGAGCCGCCCAAACCGGAACCGCCGAAGCCGCCCGAGCCTCCCCGACCGCCCGAACCGCCGAAGCCGGAACCGAAAAAGCCGGAGCCGCCCAAGCCTGAGCAGCCCAAGCCGGAGCCTAAGAAGGCTGAGCCTGCGCCCGCCAAACCGGAACCGGCCAAGCCCGAACCGGCGAAGCCCGCGCCCGCCAAACCGGCGGAACCGGCCAAGCCGACGGAAACCGCCAAGGGCGATCCGAAAAAGACCGACGCCCCGGCCAAACCGGCGGAAAAGGCGGCGGCCAAGACGGATCCGCTGTCGGACCTGCTGTCGAACGTCGGCAAGCTGAAGCCGTCGGACAGCCCGAAGGCTGATGGCAAGCCGTCCGCTTCGGCGTCGGCCAAGGCGGACAGCGCGGCCAAACCGAGCCAGCAAACCGCCTCGGCGGCGCCCGCTGGCGCGGCCAAGGCGGTGAACGGCCCCGACAAGCCGTTCAAGCCGTCGGGCCGGGCGCTGGACGCCATCCGTGGCCAGCTCAGCAAGAACTGGAACTTCGATTCCGGTCGCAAGGACTCGAACTCGATGCAGATCGAGATTCACGTCGAGGTGGGCCGTGACCGTTCCGTCATCCAGGCCTACATCGACGAGAAGTACCGTTCGCGCTATATGACCGACGCGGCGTTCCGCGCGTCCGCCGACGCCGCCGTTCGCGCGGTCAAGCGCTCCAGCCCGCTGGAGCTGCTGACCAGCGAGTTCACGGCGGACAAATACGACCAGTGGCGTTACATCGTGTTCAATTTTGACCCGAGGGACATGTTCTGACCATGACGACGAAGACGAGGCTTCTGCTGAAGCTCGCTGGCTTGACCGGCGCGCTTCTCTTGTCCCTCGGCGTTGCCGCTCCGCAGGAGGCGCGCGCCGAGTTGCGCATCGACATCACGCGGGGCGTGGTCGAACCGCTGCCCATCGCCATCACCAGCTTCGCCGGGGCCGGTGGACGCGACGCCCAGACCGGGGCCGACATCGCCAAGGTGATTTCCGCCGATCTGGAACGGTCGGGCCTGTTCCGTCCGCTCGACCCGCGCGGCTTCCTGCAAACGCCCGAACAGCTCCGCACCGGCGATCCGCGTTATCAGGATTGGAAGGCGCTGGGCGCGCAGGCGCTGGTCGCGGGCAACACCACCACCGGGTCCGATGGCCGCATGAAGGTGGATTTCCGCCTGTGGGACATCGCGTCCAGCCAATACATGCACGGGCTGAGCTACACCGCGCCGGTCCAGGAATGGCGCCGCATCGCCCACATCGTCGCCGACGCCATTTACAAGCGTCTGACTGGCGAGGACGGCTATTTCGACACGCGCATCGTCTATGTGGCCGAATCCGGCCCGGCGAACGTGCGCAAGAAGCAGCTCGCCATCATGGATCAGGACAGTGAGAACCACCAGTTCCTGACCGACGGGCAATCTTTGGTCCTGACGCCGCGCTTCTCGCCGACGACTCAGGAAATCACCTACATGTCGTACTTCAACAAGAAGCCGCGCGTGTATCTGTTCAACATCGACACGGGTCGGCAAGAGGTGCTGGGCGATTTCCCCGGCATGACCTTCGCCCCGCGCTTCTCGCCCGACGGCAACCGCGTCATCATGAGCATGGCGCAGAACGGCAACACCGACATCTACACGCTGGATCTGCGGACCCGCCGCCAGACCCAGTTGACCGACTCGCCGGGCATCGACACCGCGCCCAGCTATTCGCCGGACGGCCAGCGCATCGTCTTCGAGTCGGACCGGGGCGGCAGCCAACAGCTTTATCTGATGGGCGCCGACGGGTCGGGCGTGAAGCGTTTGAGCTTTGGCGAGGGGCGTTACGGCACGCCGGTCTGGTCGCCGCGCGGCGATTTGATCGCATTCACGCGTCAGCGTGGTAGCAGCTTTGCAGTGGGCGTGATCCGCCCGGACGGTTCGGGCGAGCGAATCCTGAGCGAAGGCTACCATGTGGAAGGCCCGACCTGGGCGCCCAATGGCCGCGTCTTGATGTTTTTCAAAGACTTGCCGTCGGGTGACGGGCGTGGCCGGAACGCGAAGCTTTATTCCATCGACATTACGGGGGCGAACGAACGCCGCGTCAGCACGCCGTTGGACGCGTCCGATCCGGCGTGGTCGCCCTTGATTCCCTAATCAACTGCTCCTATTTTGCGGCAGCGCGAAGACAACGCTTGCAGGCGGTGGTCGGACGTCGGTTTTCCGTCGGGGTTGGCGGAAAAGAGCGGTCTTCGCAATGCTGATCCGACCATCCGAACAGACGTTGTTTCTAAGGGGTCCCTGAACATGCGCATGAAATTCCTGGCTTTGGCCGCCGTCGCTCTGCTCGCCGCTTGCGAAACCGCTCCGAAGGACGCCAACACCGGCGCCGCCACCGGCACCAACGCGATCCGTCCCGGCTCGCAGGAAGACCTGGCCGTCAACGTTGGCGACCGTGTTTTCTTCGGTCTGGACCGCTATGACCTGTCGCCGGAAGCCCGCGCCACCCTGGACCGTCAATCCAAGTGGATGCAGACCTACGGTTCGGTCACTGTGACCGTCGAAGGCCATGCCGACGAGCGCGGCACCCGCGAGTACAACCTGGCGCTCGGCGAGCGTCGCGCCAACTCGGTGAAGAACTACCTGGCCGCCAAGGGCGTCCCGGCCAACCGCGTCAAGGTCGTGTCCTACGGCAAGGAAAAGCCGGCCGTCGTCGGTTCGACCGAAGCCGCCTGGTCGCAGAACCGCCGTGGCGTGACCGTCGTCGACTGATAAGTCGGCACGGAACCGTTCGGGTTCAAAAGAACGCCGCGCCTGGGAAACCGGGCGCGGCGTTTTTTATGCCCGGTCTTGGGGCCGCTGCGGCGGTCTTTGGCGGGGCAGGGTGATCGGGGCGGGTGCGCTCGGCGCTCTCTTCTGCTAAATAGCGGTCATCACTTTGCCTTTTTGACTTGGCACCGTCACAACGGGATCCTCAAGCCCGGACAGGAAGATTGCGCATGACCAAAGCCTCCTCCGTCGCCGCTCTGCTGTTGAGCGGTCTGCTGTGCGGGACCTCCGCCCTTGCTCAAACGGCGTCCCAGATCGACCGTGTTCAGCGGTTGGAGGGGCAGGTCGCCGCGCTTGGCGGGACTGTGCAGGTGGCTCAGGATTCGTCGCTCGCCGCCGATTTCGAGGTGCGGCTCCAGCGGTTGGAGCGCGACGTGTCGGTGATGACCGGGCGGTACGAGGAGACCACCTACCAGATTTCGCAAATGCGCGAACGTCTGGAAAAGATGAACGCCGACATTGATTTCCGCCTGAAGGACGTGGAGTCCAAGGGCGGCGGGGCGATGGGCGGCAACGCCATGGGCGACAGCGCGTTGGGGCCGTCGAAGGCGGCCAAGGGAGCGGACAAGCCGCAAGAACGCGCGCCCGAGAAGGCCCCGGAAAAGCCGTCCGCCGTTGCGGCGTTGCCCGCCAACGCCACGCCGGAAAAGCAGTATGAGCGCGCTTTTGAACTGTTGCGCCAGTCGGACTATGACAAGGCGGAAAAGGCGTTGCAGGAGTTCATCGCCAAAAACAAGACCCACGCCTACGCCAGCAACGCGCAATATTGGCTGGGCGAGAGCTATTACGTCCGCAACAAATTCCCGGAGGCGGCGCAGGCCTTCGCCGAAAACCTGTCCAAATACCCGAAGAACCCCAAGGCGCCGGACAGCCTGCTGAAACTCGGCATGACCTTGCAGCAGTTGAACAAGAAGTCGGACGCCTGCACCGCCTTCAACCAGTTGATGACCAAATTTCCCGAAGCCTCGGCCAGCGTGAAGCGCCGCGCCGACACGGAGCGCAAGCGCATCAATTGCCCGACCTGACGACCCGCTCGGCGCCAGCGGCGGCGGCTCCGGTTTCCGACGCGGAGTTCGCCCGGCTGATGGCGCGTCTGGGTGGTTTTGAGTCTGCGCCCCGACTGGCGGTCGGCCTTTCGGGCGGCGGCGACAGTCTGGCCCTGACCCTGCTTCTGCATCGCTGGGCGACGGAGCGGGGCGGGGCGCTGTTGGCGCTGACGGTCGATCACGCCTTGCGCCCGGAATCGGCGGCGGAAGCCGCCGGGGTCGCGCAGACGATGGCGCGGATCGGCGTTCGCCATCGGGTCTTGCGCTGGGAGGGGGAGAAGCCCCACGCCGGTCTTCAGGCGGCGGCGCGGGAAGCCCGGCATCGCTTGCTGATCGCCTCGTGCGTCGAGGCGGGCGTCCCTGATTTGGCGCTGGCCCACAATCAAGAGGATCAAGCGGAAACCCTTCTGCTGCGCCTGTCGCGCGGATCCGGGGTGGATGGGCTGGCCGGGATGGCGCCGAGTCGCCCCGCCGGACCCATCCGGCTGATCCGCCCCTGTCTGGATCTGCCGCATGAGCGGATGTTGGCGACCTGTCGGGCGGCGGGGGTGGGCTGGGTCGAGGATCCCTCCAACCAAAATCCGCGCTTCGCCCGCGCCCGTTTGCGCGCGGTTGGTGCTGTGTTGGCCGAGGAGGGGCTGACCGCCGAGCGGTTGGCCGAAACCGCCCGCCGCGCCGCCCGCGCCCGCGCCGCGCTGGACCGCGCCACGGCGGACCTGCTGGCCGTGGCGGCGTCGCTGCGTCCCGAAGGCTGGATCCGTCTGGACCCGGCGCCGGTGATGGACGCCCCGGAGGAAATCGCACTGCGGGCGTTGACCCGCTGTCTGACCGTGGTTGGCGGCGGGGCGCGCCCGATCCGCGACGCGGCGGTGGAGCGGCTCTATGGCGAGCTGCGGGACGGGTTGGAGGGCGGGCGGACGTTGGCGGGCTGCCGGGCGCTGCGCCGCCGTGGCGCCGTCCTGATCGCGCGGGAGGCCGAGGCCGCCACGGATCGTCGCGTCGTCGCGCCGGGGGAATGCGTGTGGTGGGACCGCCGGTTCGCCGTCACGCCGTCCGCCGAGCGGCGGGCGCCCGTGGAGGTGGCGCGTTTGGGCGTTTCCGGCTGGTCGCGCGTGGTCGCTGAAAAACCCGAGTTGCGGCGGCTCGATCTGCATGCGACGGTGCGGGAGACACTGCCAGGTCTGTGGTCGGATGGGCGGCTGCTGGCGGTTCCGACGCTGGGATTTGCCGGGGATGACCAACCGATGACCGACCTTGTGCGCTTTTCTCCGGCCTTGCTGTTGGCAGGGCCAGCTTTTCCGGTTGTTTTGGCAAGCGGCGGCATTATTTAATCTGGGAACGTGCCCGTGGAGACCGGGGTGCGGCCTTGTCGGCGCACCGCACGGCGATGGGTTCGCAGAAAGGCGTGTGACGTGAACAATTTCGGCAAGAATCTCGCCCTCTGGATCATCATAGGGCTGCTGCTGGTGGCCCTGTTCAACCTGTTCCAGAGCTCTTCGACCCGCAGCCCGCAAACGACCGTTCCGTTCAGCGAGCTTCTCGCCGAAGTGGATCGGGGGCAGGTTGCCGATGTCCAGATCAAGGGCAACCAAGTGTCTGGCCATTTCAGCGATGGCCGCTCCTTCAGCACCTTCATTCCGCCCGAAGCCGGGCTGGTGGAGCGTCTGACCAACAAGAACGTGCGGATCAGCGCGGTTCCCGACGACAGCAACGTCCCGTCGCTGTTCTCGGTCCTGCTGTCCTGGTTCCCGATGCTTCTGCTGATTGGCGTGTGGATCTTCTTCATGCGTCAGATGCAGTCGGGCGGCGGCAAGGCCATGGGCTTTGGCAAGTCGCGGGCGCGTCTGCTGACCGAAAAGGTTGGCCGCGTCACCTTCGACGACGTCGCCGGCATCGACGAGGCCAAGCAGGAACTGACGGAAATCGTCGATTTCCTGAAGGACCCGCAGAAGTTCCAGCGGCTGGGCGGCAAGATTCCGAAGGGCTGCTTGCTCGTCGGCCCGCCCGGCACCGGCAAGACCTTGACCGCGCGCGCCGTCGCCGGTGAAGCCAACGTGCCGTTCTTCACGATTTCCGGTTCGGACTTCGTCGAAATGTTCGTCGGCGTCGGCGCGTCCCGCGTCCGCGACATGTTCGAACAGGGCAAGAAGAACGCCCCCTGCATCATCTTCATCGATGAAATCGACGCGGTGGGCCGTCATCGCGGCGCGGGCTTGGGCGGCGGCAACGACGAGCGGGAACAAACGCTCAACCAGTTGCTGGTCGAAATGGACGGGTTCGAGGCGAATGAGGGGGTGATCCTGATCGCCGCCACCAACCGCCCCGACGTTCTTGATCCGGCGCTGCTGCGTCCGGGCCGCTTCGACCGTCAGGTCGTGGTGCCCAACCCCGACGTTCTGGGCCGCGAGAAGATCCTCAAGGTCCATATGCGCAAGGTTCCGCTGTCGCCGGACGTGGACGCCAAGGTGATCGCGCGCGGCACGCCGGGCTTCTCGGGCGCCGATCTCGCCAACCTCGTGAACGAGGCGGCGCTTCTGGCGGCCCGCATCGGCAAGCGCGTGGTCGGCATGAGCGAGTTCGAGAACGCCAAGGACAAGGTCATGATGGGGGCCGAGCGCCGCTCCATGGTCATGTCGGAGGATGAGAAGAAGCTGACCGCCTATCACGAGGCCGGTCACGCCATCTGCGCCGTCCACAGCGTGGACAGCGATCCGGTCCACAAGGCCACCATCATCCCGCGCGGTCGCGCCCTGGGCATGGTGATGCGTCTGCCGGAAGGCGACCGGATTTCGCTGTCGCAGGCCAAGCTGTTGGCCGATCTGTGCGTCGCCATGGGCGGCCGCATCGCCGAAGAGTTGATCTTCGGCAAGGATCGGGTGACGACGGGCGCCTCGGGCGACATCAAGATGGCGACCGAAATGGCCCGTCGCATGGTCACGGAATGGGGCATGAGCGAGAAGCTCGGCCCGCTCCTGTACGGCGAACCGACGCAGGAGGTGTTCCTCGGCCATTCGGTGACGCAGCACAAGAACATGTCGGACCGCACGGCGCAGACGGTGGACGAGGAAATCCGCCGGATCGTCGATGAAAGCTATGAAAAGGCGCGGACGATCCTGACCGAGAACATCGATCAGTTGCACGCGCTGGCCAAGGGCTTGCTGGAGTTCGAGACGCTGAGCGGCGAGGACATCAACCGTCTTCTGCGCGGCGAACCGATCATCCGCGACGAGGACCGGGAAAGCTACACCCCCGCCCCGCCGCGCCAGCCGACCTCGGGCCGCCGTTCCTCCGTTCCGCCCACCGGCGGGAAGGAAGGCGGCATGGGGCCGGAGCCGCAGGGAACCTGATCGCCGCTCAGGCTTGCCGGAGGCGTTTCGCCTCCGGTGGGCTTGGCGGGTGAGGGTTGAACGATTGTTCGCGCACAAAAAAGCCGACGCATCCCCGGGGACGCGTCGGCTTTTTCTTTGATGGCGTTCTGGAGGAGTCTTAGAAAGACCCCTTCTGCTCGCGCCGACGGTCCAGCGCGATGTCGAACTGGCGCAGCAGCTTTTGGGTTCCTTCAAAATACAGCTTGCGCGAGGGCGTGTTCTTCATGCAACGGGCGTCGAGATGGGACACGCTGGTCAGCGCCGACACGCAATAGCCGAGCAGCCAGTAGCGCGACCGGATGGTGCGCAGATACTCGCGGAAGGGTTCGGGCTTTCCGGCCATGAACGAGCTGAAGGCCGTTTCGTAATCGGCCAGAATGCCCCGGATGTCCATCAAGGTGGTGTCCAGCAGCTTGCCCACCTTTTCGATGTGCATCAGCAACTGGGTCTCATAGGGCTTGTGCATGCGGATGTCGACCGGCACGCAATCCTTGGATTTCAGCCAGTTCAGGATCACCCGCGCGCGCGGGGCGATGCGGCGCAACTGGTATTCGTAGAAGGTGGTTCCCTTCCAGGCGCTGAAAATCGTGTCGGCTTCGCTGCGTTCGATGCCGAAGGCGGACACGAACAGCCCGGCCTCTTCCAGATTGGGGTTCCAGATGGCTTCCAGGAACCGCTCGATGCTCTGGGCGTTGCCGCCGCCGCCGCTGCCGCCCAACGCCTTGCGGACGATGGGTTCGATGCGGGCGCGGATGAGGCGGCGAAGCTGGTGGTCTTCCTCGTTGCTGATGAGCCAATGGCGAGGATCGACGTTGACCTTTTCCGCTTCAAAACAAGTTTTCAGCAGGAAGGCGTCGAGCGACGGGACTTCGTCGATCATCGACAGCATTTTCATGTCGCCGATGATGCCATTTTCCCCCGGGCCGTTCTTGATGCCGAACTGCTCTTCCAGCAACAGCGCGCTGTTGTGGCCGCGCAGATAGACGGCGACCCCGCCGGATTCCGGCGACTTGGCGTTGTGCGGGACATAGATTCCGGTTTCGACCGGCCGTCCGCCACCCTCGGCGATGTCGTCATCATCCCCCGAGATCGGGCCGCCGCCGCCGTCGTCAAGGCCGTTGAAGCTGGGGTATTTGAACAGAATTGAGCTGTTCAGCCCCTGCGCCTTGAACATTCTCTGCTCTTCGGGGATGTCACGCGTGATCGCGATGAGATTCATCGACACGCTGGAGCCGCCGTAGAGAATCTGTTCCAGAATCGGGGAGACCGAATCCATAGTCTTGCGAGCGCGCATCAAAATTACCCGATCTCAGGAATTATGGGCAGAGCATAGACGGCATGGACACAAACGGAAAGGGGGATCGGCTGAGCGATCCCCCTTTGCAATCTATGGATGCTCTGTTGGCGATCAGCCCGCTTTGGGCGCGCCGCCCAGCGAGTTCAGAAGCTGCGCCACCCCGGCGGCCTCATCCACCGCAACCATGCCAACGGTGTGATAGCCGCTGTCGACATGCATCACCTCGCCGGTGACGCCGCTGCCCAGATCGGACAGCAGGAACAGGCCGGCGCCGCCGACCTCCTGGATGGTGACGTTGCGCTTCAGCGGGGCGTTCAGCTCGTTCCACTTCAGGATGTAGCGGAAATCGCCGATGCCGCTGGCGGCCAGAGTCTTGATCGGACCGGCGGAAATGGCGTTGACACGGATGTTCCGGCCCCCCAGATCGACGGCGAGGTAACGCACGCTGGCTTCCAAGGCCGCCTTGGCGACGCCCATCACGTTGTAGTGCGGCATGACGCGCTCAGCCCCATAGTAGGATAGAGTTATCATGCTGCCGCCGTCGGTCATCAACGGCACGGCGCGTTGCGCCACGGCGGTGAAGGAGTAGCAGGAGATGTCCATGGTGCGGAGGAAGTTGCTCCGCGTGGTGTCGAGATACAGGCCGTCCAACTCGTTCTTGTCGGAAAACGCGATCGCATGAACCACGAAATCCAGCTTGCCCCATTCCGCTTCGATGGCGGCGAACGTCGCGTCGATGCTGGCCTCGTCGGTCACGTCGCACGGCAGAACAAGGCGCGCGCCGACCTGATCGGCCAGCGGCTTCACCCGCTTCAACAGGGCGTCGCCCTGATAGGTGAAGGCCAACTCCGCCCCGTGCTGGGCCAGGGTGGACGCAATCCCCCAGGCGATCGAGCGGTCGTTCGCCACGCCCATAATCAGGCCACGCTTGCCAGCCATGAGCGGCATCGGATTGGACATTGGTACCTCGTGAACAGGGCTATTGCCGCGAAAAGTGGGGCGCATCCTACACGAAAGCGTCGGCCGGTCAAACCGACGCCGCAGAATCCGGGGCAGGAGATTCACCATGACGCCGCTTGAACGCCGGTTGGCCCAATCGCGCCGGATGGTCGCGCGCTTGCGTGATTGGGGCGGCTTCTTCGGCCATTCGATGCTGCGCTTTTACAACGACAATTGTTTCCAGACCGCCGCGTCGCTGACCTACACCTCGTTGCTGGCCATCGTGCCGCTGATGACCATCGGCTTCGCCATCTTCTCCGCCTTTCCGGCCTTCAGCGCCTTGCAGACGCAGATCCAGATGACGATTTTCAAGAATCTGGTGCCGGAGATCGGCGACGCGATTCTGGATTATCTGAGCCGCTTCATGGCCAACGCCGGGCAGATGCCGATTTTTGGCGTCATTGGGCTGGCGGTGTCGGCGGTGCTGCTGATTTGGACCATCGAGGGGGCCTTCGCCACCGTCTGGCGGGTGCGCGAGCCGCGCTCCTACGTCACCCGCATCCTGTCCTTCTGGGCGGTGGTGTCGCTGACGCCGCTGTTCGTCGGGGCCAGCCTGTCGCTGTCGAGCACGCTGTGGACGGCCCTGGAGTTCGCCCATCTCGACGGCGTGGCCTATCCCTTGGCCGGTGTCGGCGTGCTGTTGCCGTTGCTGCTGCAACTGGTTGGCTGCTCGCTGCTCTACCTCATCATTCCCAACCGCGAGGTGTTTTGGCTGGACGCCTTTTGCGGTGGCGCGGTGGGAGCGGTGTTGTTGGAGGGGTCAAAGGCGGTGTTCGCTTGGTACATGCGTGAATATCCGGCCTATCAAACCATCTATGGGGCGCTGTCCACCGTTCCGATCTTCCTGTTCTGGCTCTACATCGCCTGGTCAACGGTCCTGTTCGGCGCGGTGGTGACGGCGTCCTTGCCGGAATGGCGGGCGGGAAAGATCACGCGCGGCGGGCCGGAAGGGCTGTCGCCCGCTCAGCGGCTGGCGCTGGCGTTGGCGGTGCTGGCCGAGTTGAAGGAGGCGAGCCGACTCGGCGTTGGCTTGCCGCGCCGGACGCTGGTGGCGCGGGTGCCGGTGGGCAGCCTGTTGATCGACGGGATTCTCGACCAACTGCTCGACGCCCATTGGGTCGCCCACACCACCCGCGACTCGTGGGTGGCGACGCGCGATCTGGCCGAATCGACTCTGCTCGACCTCATCAAGGCGCTGGGCATCGGCATGAGGGGATCGGTGCGGGAACTGGGCGATCTGAACCGCCCGTGGCAGGAGCGAACCGCCCGCCTGCTGGAACTCGCCGACGGACGCCAGGGCGAGGTGCTGAACGTGTCGATCAAGAGCCTGTTGGCCGACGGCGTGGCGGAAGAGAACAGCTCGACCACGCTGTCGGTTCGCGCGGTGAAGGGGTAGGGGGCTTGCTCTCCAAAGAAAATGGCCCGCCAAAGGGCGGGCCGCTTTCAGAAGTCGCACAGGCCAATCAGGCTATCAGTCCAGCCCCGCCTTTTTGCGGACGTCGTAGCTGCGGGTCTTGGACCATTGCTCCATGAATTTGACCAGCTCGGCGTCGGGCGGATCGGGCAGCATGACCTTCAGCTTCACATACTGGTCGCCCGCCGTTCCGCCCGATTGGCTGGCGACGCCCTTGCCGCGCAGCCGCAGAACCGATCCGGTGTTGGCGCCGGGCGGCACCTTCACCGCCACTTTGCCGCTGATCGTCGGCACATGGATGGTGGCGCCCAGAACAGCCTCGTTCAGGGTGATCGGCACCTCGACATGGATGTCGCCGTCCTGACGGGTGAAGAAGGGATGGGCCTCGACATGCACCTCGATGATGGCGTCGCCGTTGGGCATGCCGCCCATGCCGGGCAGGCCCTGACCCTTCAGCCGCAGCTTCTGCTCGTTCTCCGTGCCGGGGGGAACCGCCACGTCGATGCTTTTGCCGTTGGACAGGCTGATGCGCCGTTTGGTGCCTTGGGCGGCCTCGACGAACGGGACCGACACCGAATAGGCGATGTCGCTGCCGCGCACCTTCGGCCCGCTGGACGATCCGGCGCCGGGGCCGCCGGTGGGGCCAGCCCCCGCGCCGCCGCGACGGCGGGCGCCGCCGAACAGGTCGGAAAACCAATCGTCGCCACCGCCAGCGCCGCCGAAGAATGAATCATCGGCGGCGCCGCTGTAGGCGCGTCCACGTCCGGCATGGCCGCGCGGACCCGCGTGACGTTCCTGGCCCGAGGAGTCGATCTCCCCCCGGTCGAACTTGGCGCGTTTCTCGGAGTCGGACAGCAGGGTGTACGCCGCTGAAATCTCCTTGAAACGCTCCTCATTGGCGGCGTCGCCCGGTTTCAGATCCGGGTGATGCAGCTTGGCAAGTTTCCGGTACGCCTTCTTAATGTCATCGGCGCTGGATGATCGGCTGACGCCAAGAACGCTGTAGGGGTCACGCGTGGCCACGGGCAAAGCAATCCTGCCCCCAGGAGCGGGGCATCAAAAGGTTACTGATTGGCGATGATCTTCCACGTTCCATCGGGTTGTTTGCAAGCGGTTCCGTAAGCAAGCTCCGTCCGACCGCCAACCGTGACCGTCTGTTGGTACTCGCGGCAATAGGTTCCGCCGTTGCTGTAGCCGTCGCGCGTGGTGGTGACGGTGCCGGAATTGCCCGATTGCGGGTTGTTCCAGGCGATCCGATCGCCCACCGGGGCGGCGTAGGCGCGGCGCGCGGCGGTGCTGGCGAAATCGGCGTCGGCCTTGTCCAGCGACGCGCCGATCTCCTTGCCGACGAAGGCGCCCAGCAGCGTGCCGACGCCGGTGGCGATCAGCTTGCCCGATCCGCCGCCGATCTGCGACCCGATCAGGCCGCCGGCCACGGCGCCGCCGACCGTGCCGAAGGTTTCCTTGGTGCCGCCGGTGGTGCAACCGGCGAGCAGGGCCACGGCCAGAACGGTCGGGACGAGTTTCTTCACGAACATCTGCGCCTCAAAAAGGTTTGGGTCCCGCCAACGCCTTATCCGATGGCGTGGTGGTGGACAGTGATATAAGCGACCCTATCCTTGCTGTGAATTGGCATGACGGCGGGGCCATCGTTTTTCACAGCTTTCACGGCTGCCCGCCCTTGACACCGGATGGAACAGGACGATCCGCGATGACCGACACGAACGACCGCAACCCGTATGAGCTGTTCGCCGAATGGCTGGACGAGGCCGGGCGCAGCGAACCGAACGACCCGAACGCCATGGCGCTCGCCACCGCCGACGCGGCGGGCGCGCCGTCGGTGCGCATGGTGCTGTTGAAGGGGGTGGATGACCGGGGGTTCGTCTTCTACACCAACACCGAAAGCCGCAAGGGCGAACAGCTTTTGGCCAACGCCAACGCCGCGCTCTGCTTTCACTGGAAATCGCTGCGCCGCTCGATTCGGGTCGAAGGCCGGGTGGAGCAGGTGACGGACGCCGAGGCCGACGCCTATTTCGACAGCCGTCCGCGCGAAAGCCGGATCGGCGCCTGGGCCTCGCAGCAGTCGCGCCCGCTGGAAGGGCGGTGGGAGCTGGAGAAACGGGTGGCTCAATTCGCCGCCAAACACGCCATTGGCCGGGTGCCGCGCCCGCCGCACTGGACCGGATTCCGCGTGCTGCCCGCCCGCATCGAGTTCTGGCAGGATCGTCCCTTCCGGTTGCACGACCGGCTGCTCTATCGAAGGGACGAGTCGCAAGCGACGGGGTGGACCACGGACCGGCTCTATCCTTAAGCGACCTCCCGTCGCGGGGCGCGCCCACCGAACGGGCGCGCTTCCGGCGCCCATTTTGCGCGTGTCTTCGCGTGCGTCGCCCAATCGGGATGGTTGTCACCGTTCCGGGAAAACCCGAATGTTACGCTCTTGCGGCATTTGACACAATCTTGAGGCGCTCGTTCACGCTTGGGTATTCGACCAATGGACAAGGGGTAGGCCCCTCAGTTTGGGGTTCCATCGGTTGCGAGAAAACTTAAATGGCGTAATAATTGTGCGCGGGAGTGAGCGTTCAGAAACAAATCTACAAAAACGGTGGTGGACATGGACAGCGGGTTCGGAATTCGGCCTCACCTGATTGAAGACATCGCCAAAGAGGCGGGCAATCTGGGCATTGAGATCGCGGACATCGCCGGACACATTGAGGACGTCAACGCGCGCGTCAACCGGCAATCCACGGTGTTTGTTGAGCTTCGCGACACCGGCGCCAAGATGTCGCAAAGCACCCAACGGATTTCCGCCGCCTCCACCGTCGCGCGCGCCGTCACCGAACAGGCCCGGCAGGAGGTGGAAAGCTCCCACGACCGGGTCCAGACCTCGCTGACCGACATTCACGCGCTGGTGTCGTCGGTGGCCGGGATTGAGCAGCAGATCATCGGGCTGCGCGGCGCGCTGGACCGCGTCGGCAAGGTCGCCAAGGAAATCTTCACCATCGCCAAGCAAACCAACCTGTTGGCGTTGAACGCGACCATCGAGGCGGCGCGGGCGGGGGAGGCCGGGCGCGGCTTCGCCGTCGTCGCCAACGAGGTCAAGGCGCTGTCGTCCAAAACCAGCGAGGCGACGACGGAAATCGACTCGACGCTGAAATATCTGAACGAGCAGGCGCAGCGGCTGATGACCGAAAGCTCGGCCAGCGCGGTCAAGGCCCGCGCGGTGAGCGAAGGCACCACCGCCATCGGCGCGGTGATCGAAACCGTCGGTCGGGCGATGCGCGAGTTGCATGGCGAAACCGACAAGATCGAATCGGCGTCGGCGGAGATCGGGGCCAACTGCGCCGATCTGGAGCATGAGATCGCCGATCTGGCGGTGGGCGTGAAGCTGTCGAGCGAAAATCTGTCGCAAGCCCGCGACCGGGTGAACACCCTGGTCGGCATGAGCGAGCGGCTGATCGGCATCACCGCCGAATTGAACATCGAAACGGTGGACACCCCCTTCATCAAGATGGTGACGGAGGCGGCGGCCAAGGTGTCGGCGGCGTTCGAGGACGCGGTCGCCCGTGGCGAGGTGGGGGAGGCCGACCTGTTCGACCGATCCTATCAGCCGGTGTCGGGTTCGGATCCGCAGCAATTCACCACGCGCTTCACCCAGATTTGCGACCGTCTGTTGCCGGAGATTCAAGAGCGGGTGTTGGCGGGGAACGAGCGAATCGTCTTTTGCGTGGCGCTGGACGAAAACGGTTATCTGCCGACCCACAACCGGAAATTCAGCCAGCCGCAGGGGCGCGACCCGGTGTGGAACGCCGCCAATTGCCGGAATCGGCGGATGTTCAACGACCGGGTCGGCTTGGCCGCCGGGCGCAACACCAAGCCGTTTTTGCTGCAAACCTACCGTCGCGACATGGGCGGCGGCACTTTCGCGCTGATGAAGGATGTTTCCGCCCCGGTGACGGTGCGTGGTCGGCATTGGGGCGGCCTGCGTGTGGCGTATAAGGTGTAAGAGCGCCGCGTTTGCGCTAAACTCGCGCCACAACGGCAAAAGGGCGCGGGTCTTCGCGCGTGAAGGGGCGGACGCATGGGGTTTTCTGTCACCTTTTGGGGCGTTCGGGGAACCATCCCATGCCCGATGGCGTCGCATCTGGGCTTTGGCGGCAACACCTCTTGCGTCGAGGTGATCGCGGGCGACCAGCGGATCATTCTGGACGCGGGCACCGGCCTGCGTCCGCTGGGGCGCAAGCTGCTGGCGGAGGGGGTGACGTCGGCCACCCTGCTGCTCAGCCACACCCATCTTGACCACATCAGCGGCTTTCCCTTTTTCGCCCCGGCCTACACCAAGGGATTCGGGCTGCGCGTGATGTCCGGCCATCTGATGGGCAGCCCGAACATCGAGGCGGTGATGTCCCGCCAGATGGAGCGGCCCCTGTTCCCGGTGCCGCTGCGCACGATGGGCGGCGACATCAGCTTCATCGAGATACCGGCGGGCCACAGCTTCAAGCTGGCGGGCGGCGTGCGCATCCACACCGCGCCGCTGAACCACCCGGACGGGGCCACCGGCTACCGGATCGAGCATCAGGGCCATTCGGTCGCCTACGTCACCGACACGGAGCATGTGACCGACCATCTCGACCGCAACATCCTCAACCTTGTCGATGGCGTCGATCTGCTGCTCTATGATTCGACCTACACCGACGAGGAATGGACGCAGCGAATCGGCTGGGGCCATTCGACCTGGATGGAGGCGGTGCGCATCGCCCGCACGGCCCATGTCAAACAGTTGGGGCTGTTTCACCACGATCCGGACCATGACGACGCGGCGATGACGGCCATCGAAGCGGCGGCGCGGGCCGAATTTCCCGATTGCTTCGCCGCGCGCGAAGGGACGACGGTGGTCCTGGGATGAGCTATAGGGAGGGCCGCGCTCCTCCCCCTTGGTTTTCCCCATGACCGCCACCATCCTCGGGCTGTTCGCCGTCACCTATCTGGGCATGGCGCTTGGCCGCTTTCCCGGCCTCAGCATCGACCGCACCGGCATCGCGCTGGTGGCGGCCATTCTGCTGTTGGCCGTTGGCGCGCTCGACACCAAACAGGCCGTCGAGGCCATTGATTTCCCCACCATCTTCATCCTGCTGGGTCTGATGATCCTGTCGGCGCAATACGCGGGCAGCGGCTTTTACGATTGGTGCGCCCTGCGGGTGGCGCGGGCGGCGCGCTCTCCGGCCCGGCTTTTGGCGGTGATCGTCGCGGTGGGCGGCGGGCTGTCGGCGGTGTTGGCCAACGACGTGGTGGTGTTCGCCATGACGCCGATGCTGTGCGTCGGGCTTTTGGCGCGGCGGCTCGACCCGCGTCCCTATCTGATCGCGCTGGCCGGGGCGGCCAACGCCGGATCGGCGGCGACGATGATCGGCAACCCGCAGAACATCCTGATCGGGCAGGTCGGTCGTCTCAATTTCTGGCGCTTTCTGGAGGTCTGCGCGCTTCCCGCCCTGGCGGCGTTGCTCATCGTCTACGCCGTCGTCTGGCTGGCTTGGCGCGGCCGTTTCGGCGACCCGCAGGGGGACGGGCCGGTGGCCGAGGCGCCGTTGGACCGTTGGCAGTTGGGCAAGGCGGTGGCGGCGACGGCGGCGTTGCTGGGGCTGTTCGCCCTGCCGATCCCGCAGGAGCACGCGGTGCTGCTGGTGGCGGGCGTCATGATGATCAGCCGCCGCATGGCCAGCCGCGACATGCTGGGGACGGTGGACTGGCATCTTTTGGTGCTGTTCGCCGCGCTGTTCGCCATCAACCACGCGCTGGGGCTGACCGGCCTTCCGGCGGCCTTGATCGGCGATCTGACGGCGGCGGGCTGGCTGCCCGACCGGCTGGCGGTGATGGCGCCGCTGGCGCTGGCGGGCAGCAACAGCATCGGCAACGTCCCGGCGGTCATCCTGCTGCTGGCGGCGTGGCCGGGGCCGCCCGAAGGGGCGCTGTACGGCTTGGCCCTGCTGACGACGCTGGCGGGAAATTTGCTGCTGCCGGGCAGCCTCGCCAACATCATCGTGGCGGAGCGGGCGGCGGCGTCCGGCGTGCGGTTGGGCTTTGTCGAACACGCCCGTTGCGGCGTGCCGATGGCTCTGCTGTCCATGGCGGTCGCCGCCTTGTGGCTGTGGGCGCGGGGGTGGATGACGTTCGCTTGATCGGGCGCGTTCTTTCTTCTGCCAGACTTCGCGCATGAGGTAGGGTTGAGGGTGTGCGGGCGGATTGATGGGGGAGTGTGGGCGCCGTGGGTCTCGTCGGTCAGTTTCTGGAATTCATCGAGCAGACGCCCAACCAGTCCCTGCGGGCGCTGAGCGACCGCGTGCTGCGCAAATGCCGCGAGTTGACGGAGGCCGAGGCCGGCAGCGTCTTCATGCTGCGCGGCCAGGGGCGGGGGCGGCATCTGGAAGCGGTCAGCGTCCAGAACGACGTGATCCGCGCCAAGACCGCCGCCTTCACCATCCCGCTCGACACCACCTCCATCGCTGGTTATGTGGCGATGACCGGCCACACGCTTCTGATTGAGGACGCCTACGCCATCGCCGAGGATCGGCCCTACCGCTTCAATCCGGCGTTCGACCAGCGCACCGGCTTCCGCACCGGCTCGATCATGGCCTTCGCCCTGAAGGGCTTTCGCGGCAAGCCGGTTGGGGTGGTGCAGCTTATGAACCGCCGTCCGGGCGTTGATGGCGCGCCGCTGACCTTTCTGCCGGGTCACGAGGCGATGATCGCCCCGGTCAATCATCTGGTCGGGCGGGCGCTGGAACGCGCGGCGACGCTGGAGCGGCTGAAGGAACGCAACCGCGAACTGACGCAGGAGCGCCGTCGCGTCGCCGAATTGCAGGCGGAGACGGAACGCGCCTTCATGATCTCGGTCAATCTGCTGGCCAAGGCCGCCGAGGTCCATGACGAGGACACCGGCAACCACATTCTGCGGGTCAACGAATACTCCCACGCGCTGGCGGTCTGGGCGGGTTGTTCGCGCGCCTTTTGCGAGGAGATCCGCTTTTCCGCCGCCCTGCACGACGTTGGAAAAATGAGCGTCGATCAGGCCGTGCTGCACAAGCAGGGCCGGTTGGACGAGCGCGAGTTGGCCGAGATGAAACGCCATCCGGTCTATGGCTATGAAATCCTGTCGGCGTCCGACCGGCTGAAGATGGCCGCCGAAATCGCCCACTGCCATCACGAGCAATGGGCCGGAACCGGCTATCCCCGCCAGTTGAAGGGGGAGGACATCCCGCTGGCCGCGCGCATCGTGTCCATCGCCGATTGCTACGACGCCCTGCGCAGCAAGCGGCCCTACAAGCCGTCCTTCAGCCACGACAAGACGGTGTCGATCATGACGCAGGGCGACGACCGCATCGACCCGGCCCGCCATTTCGACCCGCGTCTGATGGCGCTGTTCGCCGAAAAACACGCGGAGTTCGACCGCATTTGGAACGAACTCCGCGATGAGGAAGAGGATGCGCAGGACGCCTGACGGGCGTCACGCCGTCGGAGCCTCGCCCTCGCCCCAGACCAGGCTGTTGAACAGGGGTTCGATCACCGTCGGCCCCAGATCGCGGGTGATGAAGACCAGCTTGGTGCGTTGATCCTCGCTCGGCCATTCCTCCAGCCGGACGGGGGGGTGAAACATGTGCTGGACGCCATGGACCACCACGGGCAGATCGCTTTCCTGGACGTTCAACAGCCCCTTCACCCGCAACAGATTGTCGCCGCCCTGGGCGATCAGCGCCTCCATGAAATCGACGAAGCCGTTCCAGGGAACGCGGCGGTCGATCACCATGCAGAAGGCGCGGATGTGGTCGTCGTGGCGGTTGGCGTCATGGTGGTGGTGATCGTGGCCGCAATCGGCGGCGCAATGATCGCCATGCTCATGCTCGTGGTGATGATCGTCATGCGCGTGGTCATGCCCATGCTCATGTCCATGATGAGCATGGCCGCGCGCCTGTTCGTCGCGATAGGCCTCTTCGCGCAGCCAGCGGACGACGTCCGGGCTTTTGGTCTCCGGGTTGTAGAGACCGGCGTCGAACAGCACGGCCGGGTCGATGGCGCCATGGGCGGCGGGGATGATCGGGGCCGCCGGGTTGATGGCGTTCAGCCGCTTCATCAGGGCGACGGTCGCGGCGGGGGCCGCCACGTCGGTCTTGGTCAGCACGATGCGGTCGGCGACGGCGGCCTGCTTGACGCTTTCCGGCTGGCGGTCAAGCTGGCTGGAGCCGTGGGCGGCGTCCACCGTGGCGATGACGCCGTCCAGACGGAAGCGGGCGGCCAGCAGCGGATCGGTCATCAGCGTGTGGATGATCGGCGCGGGATCGGCCAGCCCAGTGGTTTCCACCACCACCCGCTCGAAATCCGGCACCTCGCCGCGCACCCGCTTCAGGAACAGGTCGCGCAGCGTGTCCACCAGATCGCCCCGGATGGTGCAGCACAGGCAACCGCTGTCCATCAGCACCATGTTTTCCGACGCCTTGGCGACCAGCAGATGGTCCAGCCCGACCTCGCCAAACTCGTTGATGATGACGGCGGTGCGGGCCATGGCGGGATGGCGCAGCAACGCTTGCAGCAGCGTGGTCTTGCCGCTGCCGAGAAAGCCGGTGAGCACCGAAACGGGCAGGCGGGGGGAGGTCACGGGTGTTTCTCCTGACAGTCTTTGCAGACGCCGCGCACCTCGACGGTGGGGCGCTGCACGCGGAAGCCGCGCACGGCGGCGGCGGCGTCGATGGCGGATCGGATCGACGGATCGTCGATCTCGGCGGCGTCGCCGCAGCCCTCGCACACCAGGAATTGCCCGGAATGCGAGGCGCCGGGGGCGGCGCAGCCGACATAGGCGTTGAGCGATTCGATGCGGTGGACCAGCCCCTGATCGACCAGAAACTCCAGGGCGCGGTAAACGGTCAAGGGCGCGGTCGCCTTGCCGTCCTGCTGGCTCAGATCCTCAAGAATGGCGTAGGCGCCGCGCGGGCGGTGGCTGGACCACACCAGCTCCAGCACCCGGCGGCGCAGGATGGTCAGGCGGGCGCCGCGCTCCGCGCACAGCGCGTCGGCGCGGGTCAGCGCGTCGGCGACGCAATGGGCGTGGTCGTGCGGCGCGGCGGCGGCGTGGTCGGTTTCGGCGCTCATGATGTTATTTTATAACATTTCTGAGCGCGATGAAAACCCCACTTCGTCGTTGCAAACGGAAAAAGCGTGGGCAAGGAAAAGGGGCGGCTCCATGCGGAGCCGCCCCCTTCTGTGTCAGGCGCGTGTTCGCGGTCTGGCGGCTGTGCCGGTCAGAGGCCGAGAACCCCGCCGTCCTTCTTGGTGATGACGATGACCGAGGGGCGCGGCGGCATGCCCGGCTTGAAGTCGGGCCAGCGGGTGGCCGGCTCCTCAAAGGTGGAAAGCTTGCCGAAGGGCTTGTACAGATCCACGCCGTCGGTCGCCGGGTGCTGGACGGAGATGAACAGCGCCTTGTCGTCGGGGGTGAAGAAGGGGCCGCAGATTTCGGCGCCGACCGGGTTGCGGTAGAACATGCGCGACAAGCCGCGCAGTTCGCCGTCGGTTTCCACCGCCCAGATGCCATCGGCGGTGCCCGACGCCTTGGCCCAATTTTCGCCCTGGTCGGTGCCGACCCACAGGCGGCCATGATTGTCCACGGCGACGTTGTCGGGACAGGCGAACCAACCGTTGGCGCTGGTGTCGGCGTGATATTGGCCGCCGACCTTCGCGTCCTTCGGATTGCCGCCGCGCAGCAGCATCTTCCAGGTCGCCTTGGTGGCCGTGTGGTCGCCGTCGTTCGGGGTGATCTCCACAATCTGGCCCCACTCGTTGACGGCGCGCGGGTTGGCGGCGTCGATCTGCTCGGGCTTGCGCTTGTTGTTGTTGGTCAGGACAACGTAAACCGTGTCCTTCTTCAGATTGATTTCAACGTCTTCCGGGCGATCCATCTTGGTCGCGCCCAAAATGTCGGAGGCCATGCGGGCGTTGATGAGCACGGTCGCTTGATCGGGGAAGCCCTTCTCCGCCGTCAGACCATTCTGGCCTTGGACCAGCGGCAGCCACGTCACCGATCCGTCGGCGCCGAACTTGCCGACATAGAGCGTGCCTTCGTCCAGGATGCCCAGATTGGCGGCGCGGTTGGTCGGGTCGTACTTCTTGGCGGCGACGAATTTGTAGACATACTCGAACCGCTCGTCATCGCCCATGTAGGCGACGACGGTGCGGTTCTTCATGACGACGACGTTGCAGGCTTCGTGCTTGAAACGGCCCAGCGCGGTGCGCTTGCGCGGGGCGGAGGTCGGGTTGTAGGGGTCGATTTCGACGATCCAGCCAAAGCGGTTGGCCTCGTTGGCTTCCTTCGTCACGTCGAAACGGTCGTGATAGGCCCCCCAATTGTACCAGGCGCCCGGAATGCCGTAGCGCTTGAACGCGGCGGCGTTCTTGTGGTCGTCGGCCATCTTGCCCCAGAAATAGCCATTGATGTTCTCTTCCGCCGACAGCCAGGTGCCCCACGGGGTCATCCCGCCGGCGCAGTTGTTCAGCATGCCGCGCACCACGGTTCCGGTGGGGTCGGCGGCGGTGCGCATCAGGGGATGACCAGCGGCCGGGCCGGTGATGCGGCATTCGGTCTCGCCGGTGATGCGGCGGTTGTATTTGGACGTGGCGTCGTACGTCCACTTGCCCTTGACCTTGCGGATTTCGACGACCGAACCGCCATGGGCGGCGATTTCGATGTCGGCCAGATCCTTGGTCATCCGGGCGAAGTTGGCCTTCTGCTGTTCTCCGTTCAGGCCGGGGAACATGACCTCTTCGTCGGTGTACTCATGGTTGGTGCAGAGCAGCCCATGGTCGGCGGTCTTGGAGCCGAGCGGCAACGGCGCGAAGCCATTGAAATCATTGTTGTAGCCGAACTGCGTCGCCTGAGCGGCGGCGGTCTGCTTCATCGGGTCGAAGGCGGGCGCGCCGGGCAACACCGGGTCGCCCCAGCGAATCAGCACATTGACGTCGTAACCCGGCGCGACATGATGGGTTTCATCCACGCCATGAGCGATTTCTTCAAAGCGGAAGCTTGGCGTCGCGGCGCCGACGGCGCTCGGCGTCGCGGCTTCCGCCTCGGCGGGGGCGCTGAACAGGGCGACCGGGCCTGCCAGCGCGCTGAGCGCCGAACTGGCCAGCATGCCGCCGATCAAGCCACGGCGACCAACGCGCTCGTTCAACACGTCGCCCAGCGTCGGGTTGGACGACGGGTTGACGCCGACGTCTTCCTGGCTGTCGAAGGTGAGGTATTTGGTGCCCTTGCGGGTGATTTCGTCGCCGTTCATTTGCCTGCCTCGCCTGGCGCCGCCGGATGGATCCGGGGGCGTGTCTCTGGGGTCGGCGACACACTAGTTTGGATTCATGACGTTTTCTTTGCGGCTCCATAACGGTCCTATGAAATGACGGGCCGTCAGAGCGTTCGCCCCTTTTGTTCGGCGAACAGCGCCAGCGCCCGGTTGCGGGCCAGCGCGTGGTCGATGATCGGGCGCGGGTAGCTCTCGCCTAGCCGCAACCCGGCCTGTCGCAGAATCTCCGGCGGGGCGTCCCACGGCTTGTGGATCCAGCGCGGCGGCAGGCGGCGGACTTCGGGGACGAAGCGGCGGACGTAATCCCCCTCGGGATCGAATTTCTCGCCTTGCAGCACCGGGTTGAAGATGCGGAAGAAGGGGGCGGCGTCGGCCCCGCAACCGGCGGTCCATTGCCAGCCCCCGGCGTTGTTGGCCAGATCGGCGTCCACCAGCGTGTCCCAGAACCAGCGCTCCCCCGTCTGCCAGGGCAGCAGCAGATCCTTGACCAGAAAGGACGCGGCGATCATCCGCACCCGGTTGTGCATCCAGCCGGTTTCCCAGAGCTGCCGCATCCCGGCGTCCACGATCGGATAGCCGGTGCGCCCGCGCGTCCAGGCCGCCAGCCCGGCGGGGTCGTCGCGCCAGGGGAAGGCGGCGAACCGCTCGTCCAGCGGTTGGTCGGCCAGATGGGGGGCGTGGTGCAGCAGATGCACGTTGAACTCGCGCCACCCGATTTCCCGCAGGAACGACTCGACGCCGGTCTGCCGGTCGGGGTGGGCGTCCGCCGTGTGGCGGGCGGCGTGCCAGATCTGGCGCGGCCCGATCTCGCCAAAGGCCAGATGGGGCGACAGGCGGGCGGTGCCGTCCTGGTCGGGGCGGTCGCGCTCGGTCGCGTAGCGGGCGACCGGCCCGTCGAGGAACGCGGCCAGTGCGTCGCGCGCCGCCGCCTCCCCCGGACTCCAGGCCGCCCGCAGGCCGCCCGCCCAATCCGGGGCGGTGGGCGACAGGCCCCAGGACTCCAGCGGGTCGGAGGCGGGCGGCGTCGCCTGGGCGGGCAGCCGTTGGGCGGGCAGCAGGGCGGGAACGGGCAGGGGCAGGGGCGGGGTCAGCGTGGCCGACAGGCTGCGCCAGAAGGGGGTGAAGACCTTGAACGGCCCGCCGCTTTTGTTTTGCACGGTCCAGGGTTCGGCCAGCAAATTGGCGTTGAAGCTGCGCGCCTCGACTCCGTCGCGCTTCAGCGCCTCCTTGATCGCCGCGTCGCGGGCGGTCTGGGCGGGGGCGTAGCGCCGGTTCCAAAACACCGCCCCGGCCCCGCTCTCGCCGATCAGGGCGGGCAGGATCGCCGCCGGATCGCCGCGCCGCAAAATCAGCGGCGCGCCCAGGGCGGCGCAGGCCGCGCCCAGCCGCTCCAGACTGCCACGCAGCCACCAGCGCGACGCGCCGCCCAGCGGGCGGGGATCGCCGGGGACCTCCTCCAGCACATAAAGCGGCAGGATCGGCGCGCCGAGGCTGGCGGCGGCGTGGAGCGCCGGGTTGTCGGCCAGACGCAGATCGTTGCGGAACCAGACGATGACCGGCGTGGCGCTGAGGGGGGCGGGCATGAGGGCGGCTCGTGCGATGGGCGGCGGCGAGCCTTTGGATATAGGCGGTTGGGTCGGTTCGACCAGGGGGTCAGCCGCCGCGATCCGGCGACAGACGGTCGCGGGGGAAGCGATGGACCCGCCCGCGCGCCGTCAACAGAACCTGGAAGTTCGCCTCCAGCAGCCCGGCGATGGCCGGATTCAGCACGTTCAACCCGCCGGTGAAGGCCCCGAAGGCGGGCAGGATCAGCTTGGCCCCGTCGGTGACGAAACAGCGGTCGCGCAGCCGCCGCCCGGCCAGCGCCAGCGCCGCCGCCGGGTGCAGATGGCCGGACAGCTCGCCCACCGCGCCCGGCTGCGCCTCGTGCCGGAACACCAGCGGGCCGAGCCGAACCTCGGCGGCGGCGCGCCCGCCCAGCCCCTCCGGCGGGTCGGGGTCGTGGTTGCCGGTGATCCACACCCAATCGACGGCGGCGGTCAGCGCCCGCAGCCGCGCAACGTCGTCCGCCGTGATGCGCCCGCCCGCCCGGCGGTCGTGGAAGCTGTCGCCCAGGCACAACACCCGGCTTGGCCGCTCCCGCTCGATCATCGCCGCCAGACGGTCCAGCGTCGCCCGCGTGTCGTAGGGCGGCAGCATCCGGCCCCGCGCGGCGAAGGATGATCCTTTCTCCAAATGCAGGTCGGCGACCGCCAGAACCCCTTCGCCCGGCCACAGCAGCGCGCCCGACGCGTCGGCCAGCAACGCCGCCCCGCACAGGGTCAGCGCCGCCCGGCTGTCGTCAGTCGGACAGGGGTGGGCGTCGGCTTGCGGGAAACCCGACATTGTTCGTTCACCGGCTTTCGTCACGGACGGCTCAATTCCTTAAAAAATTTGTGGGCATAGAGATTGCACGGAGGGGCGTGGCCGCCGCGACGCCCGTCGCGGCGAACCCGCAACCACACCCGGAGGAAAGACCATGGCCACCGTGACCTTCGCAGGCCCGACCCTGCCGAAAGACGTGACCGTCTACGCCATCGCCGGCGACACCAGCACGCTGCTGGCGTTGGCGAAAAAGAACAACATCACCATCCCCTTCCAGTGCCAGGATGGCGAGTGCGGCTCCTGCCTCGTCAAAGTGACCTATCTGGACGGCAAGACCCCGATGGCCATCCACCTGACGGAAAAGGAGAAGGTCACTCTGTCGGTCAACGGCAAGCTGACCAAGGATCTGCTGGCCCAGGCCGAGGTGAACGACCGTCCGCCGCCCTACCGTCTGGCCTGCCAGTTCATCGTCCGCGACGAGAACATCCGCATCGAGTTCAGCGGCGAGCCGGGCGTCGAACCGGAACTGCGCAAGTCGGCCTGAGGAGTCTCGGCCTGAGGAGTCGCCAGCCCCCTCCCTGACCCTCCCCCGCTTCGCGGGAGAGGGAAACGCGGCCCTCTCCCGCGAAGCGGGGGAGGGAGGGACCCATGCGTCCGCATGGGGGGGAGGGGGCCTTGGCGGGGGCGGCGTCACAACAGCCGCCCCTGCTGGTCAGGCTCGGCCCGTTTGGGCGGCGGGCGCAGCTCCGGCATCGCCTCCGCCACCAGGTCGGCGGCGGCGGCGAGCAGCTCGTCGGTGGCGTCGCCGTCGATCCGCTCGCGCCCGATCTCCAGGATCACCGGCACGGCCAGCGGGGAAATCCGGTCGAGATCCTTGCGGGCGATCCGCCCGCGAATCCGCGCCAGAAAATCGGCCAGCCGCCGGATGTCGGTCAGCCCGCCCGCCGCGTCGGCCCGCGTCGCCCGCAGCAGCATATGCCCCGGATCATGCTTGCGCAGCACGTCGTAAATCAGGTCGGACGAGACGGTCACTTGCCGCCCGCTCTTTTCCTGGCCCGGATGGCGGCGTTCGATCACCCCGGCGATCAGCGCCACGTTGCGGAAGGTCCGCCGCAGCATCGAGGATTCCTCCATCCAGGCTTCCAGATCGTCGCCCAGCATGTCTTGATCGAACAGCGCGTCGAGATTGTCGGGGGAGCGCAGCGACCACACCGCCAGCACGTAATCGGTGGCGACGAAGCCCAGCGGCCCCAGCCCCAACCGCTCCATCCGCCGGGTCAGCAGCATCCCCAGCGTCTGGTGCGCGTTGCGCCCCTCGAAGGCGTAGGCGACGAGGAAGCGTTTGCCGTTGCGCGGAAACAGCTCCACCAGCAGTCCATCGCGCGCGGGCAGGACCGAGCGCAGGCGCTGAAGCTCCAGCCACTCGCGCACGTCGTCGGGCAGATCCCGCCAGCCCGCCGGGTCGGCCAAAATCGCCCGCACTCGTTCGGCCAGATGGGTGGTCAGCGGCAGCCGCCCACCGGCGTAGGCGGGGATCTTCGGGTCGCCGGTTCCGCCCTTGGCGACCTGCGCCTCCATCTCGCGCACGCCCAGGAATTTCAGCAATTGCCCGGCGAAGAGAAAGGTGTCGCCCGGCGTCAGCCCTTGGATGAAATACTCCTCCACCTCGCCCAGCACCGGGCCGCGATTCAGGCGGACGCGCAGCAGCGGTTCCTGCGTGATGGTCCCGACATTCATCCGGTAGAGCCGGGCCACCGCCGGGCCGCTCACCGCCATCCGCCCGTCCTCGCCCCGGCGCAGGCGTTGGAACCGCTCATAGGCGCCGAGCGCGTAGCCGCCGGTCGCGACGAAATCCAGAACATCGTCGAACTCGTCGCGGCTGAGGTCGGCGTAAGGGGCGGCGGAAACCACCTCTTCATAGAGCGCGTCGGGATGAAAGGGCGCGGCGCAGGCCATGCCGAGCATGTGCTGGGCCAGCACGTCGAAGCCGCCGGGGCGGGGCGTTTCACCGTCCAACGCGCCCGCGCGCACGGCGTCCAGCGCGGCGCGGCATTCCAGCACCTCGAAACGGTTGGCGGGGACCAGCAGGGCGCGGCTCGGCTCGTCCAGCCGGTGGTTGGCCCGGCCAATCCGCTGAATGAGGCGGCTCGACCCCTTGGGCGCGCCGATCTGAACCACCAGATCGACCGCCGCCCAATCAATGCCGAGATCGAGGGAGGAGGTGGCGACCACCGCCCGCAAATCCCCCCGCGCCATCGCCGCCTCCACCTTGCGCCGCTGTTCCACCGCCAGCGATCCGTGATGCAGGGCGATGGGCAGGGTGTCGTCGTTGACCTTCCACAGCGCCTGAAACACCATTTCGGCCTGGGCGCGGGTGTTGACGAACACCAGCGTCGTGCGCTGCTGGCGGATCCGTTGATAGAGTTCGGCCATGGCGTGTTGGGCGGTGTGCCCGGCCCAGGGCAGCCGTTCGCGGCTGTCGAGAATCTCAATTGTGGGGGCGGCGCCGCTGCGGCCCAGCACCAGCTTGACGTCGCCGCCGTCCGTCCGCCCGCTGCGCGACAGCCACGCCAGCAATTGGTCGGGCGCCGCCACCGTCGCCGACAGCCCGACCCGCCGCGCCGTCGGGGCCAGCCGCCCCAACCGCGCCAACGCCAGCGCCAGCAGATCGCCGCGCTTGGTCCCGGCCAGCGCGTGCAGCTCATCGACGATGACGCAGCGCAGGGGGTGGAACAGCCGGTCGCTGTCGCTGTAGGACAGCAGCAGGGCCAGACTTTCCGGCGTCGTCATCAGGATGTGCGGCGGGTGGGCGCGTTGGCGCCGCCGCTTGGCCTCCGGCGTGTCGCCGGTGCGCGTCTCGGCCCGGATGGGCAGGCGCATTTCGGCGATGGGGCTTTCCAGATTGCGCTGGATGTCCACCGCCAGCGCTTTCAGCGGCGAGATGTAGAGCGTGTGCAGCCCGTCGCGCGGCCGCTCCGCCAACTCGATCAGCGAGGGCAGGAACCCCGCCAGCGTCTTGCCGCCGCCGGTCGGCGCGATCAGCAGCGCGCTCGCCCCCTCGTCCGCCGCCGCGACCATGGCGAGTTGGTGGGCGTGCGGCGCCCAACCGCGCGAGCGGAACCATCCGGCGACGTTGGGCGGGATGAGGGGGGAGGAAATGGGGTCCATCGGGGGCGGTGATGGTTGAGGGAGGCGTTGTGGAAGCCGCGTGATGCTTGGACTGGGCAGTCGCTCCCCCCACAGAAGCAACGGCGGAGAGGATAGCCGATTGAGAGGGATAAAGAGAGAAAATTGCTAAAACGTGAGGAGGTTACTCCGGAAAACTCGAGGTTTAGGTGAAGCGTGCAGAAGAAATAGGGAGGAAACCCAAAAAGAAAATAAGCATCAAATGCGCAGAAAAATTAACCAAAAAACAAGATTAAAGTCACGGAAAATCCATCTTGAGGTTGATTGTTTTTCCAGTGAAAGTACAAAATTTAGAAAAACTCGAGATACGGGTTGTGATGGCGATCACATCAATTCATATTTTTATGTGCAATATTCTCTCGCTCTGAGAGTGCTTTGTGTCTGTGAAGTCGCATTGGGAGATTGTTCTGAGATGTAAATAGAAAAATTGTCTCATCGGAATTTGGTTTTAATAATTATCGAAAATGAACGGCTGAGGTTTTCTGAAATGTTTTCTTGTAACAATCACGAGGCAAATTCAAAAAAGGGTAAAATTGATCGCGAGCTACGTTTGGTTTGGTTGTATTGTGTGATTGATGACGCGACAAAAAGAATTATTGGACGCTCGCGTCTGAGAAGTCGTGGGCCAATGCCTGCGTTAACGGATGTCGAGGCTTTAACTATTGAGATTTATGGGGAGACTCTTGGTCTGAAAAGCGATGCTTCAATCTGGCGATACGCCTGTGACCACTTGCGCAGCTGGTTTCCTGGACTTGGAACAGAATGGAATTTCGTTCGCCGTTGCGCCAATCTTTCGGGTCTGAAGGAGCGCATTCAAGAGTCTCTTTTTGCCCCATCCGAGGAGTGGAACGTGTTTGACGGACTGCCTTTGCCCGTTTGCAAACACACGCGCTGGCGGCGCGACAAGCGCTTTCGCGGAGAGGCTGCTGTGTCGGTCTGCGCGGCCAAAAATGAACGCTACTATGGGTTCAAAGCGGGGATGTTGATGAACGCGAGTGGGGAGTTCTTCCGTTGGTGGCTTGGCCCGGCGAATGGCAGCGAGCGCGACATGCTGGATTCTGGCGTTTCCTCAATGACCGGTCTTTTGTTGGCTGACAAAGGGCTTGTGTCAACCGACCTAGCCGAACGTCTGGCGATGCGAGGGGTTGTTTTGACGACGCCAAAGCTGGGCCAGACGCAGGACGTTCGGTCTGATTGGTGGATTCGCCAAGCTATGCGCCTGCGTCGGGGGATTGAAACGGCGTTCGGGCGTTTGGTGGAGGATTTTGGGGTGTTGCGGAATCGTGGGCGCGACTTTTGGCGATGGTCTGCGCGCTTCCTACGAAAAGTTCTCGCATACAATCTTTTGTTGCGTTTTGAGCGGTCGGTCGCTGCGGGCGGACGGTGAGCTTTGTTCCGATAGCGGGTTGTCGTTTGGCCCACATCTGGAGAGCATGTTTACGATGGAGGGTGGGGGCAACGTCGGTGTTTGGCGTTGCTCGTGTCGTTTCTCCGTGGGCCTTGTTCTGGATAGATCAGGCGGCTTTCTTTCCCGCCCCGATCTTCGGCTCTTCGCCTTTCAGCAGGCGGCGGATGTTCGCCTCGTGGCGGATGAAGACCAGGATCGCGATGAACAGGCACAGGCCCGCCACCAGCGGCCCGCCGAACCACCACCCCGTCAGCGGGCTGAGCGCGATGGCGGTCAGCGCCGACAGGGAGGAGATGCGGAACAGCCCGGCCACCACCAGCCAGGTCAGGCAGGCCAGCAGGCCGACCGGCCAGCAGACGGCCAGCAGCACGCCAATGGCGGTGGCGACGCCCTTGCCGCCCTTGAAGCCCAGCCA
>Ga0209373_10000899_pt1 | contig 40212 bp, 39 predicted proteins | sample Higcelweek5metaG_FD_187173 | JGI IMG/M metagenome (GOLD analysis project Ga0209373, IMG submission 187173) | Freshwater pond sediment microbial communities from the University of Edinburgh, under environmental carbon perturbations - High... | ecosystem: Environmental > Aquatic > Freshwater >... | reverse complement strand
TTGTTGCCAATGTCCGTGGAGACGATGGCCCCGGCCGGGAGCGCCTCGGAAAGCTCCTTGAGGAAACGGCGCGGGTGCATGAGCTTGGCCGTGGAGCTGGACCACTTCTTGAGTTCGTCGTTCCACTCGGCCTTTTCCGCGTCCACGTCCTTCTGGCGCACGACGTTTGGCTTGCGCTTGGGATCCGCGGCCTTGACGGCCTGGAACAGGGCGGCGGCGAACTGCTTGGCGTCGGCCAGGATGCCCAGGTTCACCCGCTTGGACAGGCCGAGCACGCGGTGGTCCACATCGACCTGGATGACCTTGGCGCCCTTGGGCCAGTAATCGATGTCGTACTGGGGCAAGGTGCCGAAGGGGCCGAGGCGGCAGCCCAGGGCCAGAACCACATCGGCCTTGGCGATGGTGCGCATGGCGCCCTTGGAGCCGCAGTAGCCGATGGGGCCGCAGCACAAGGGGTGGTCAGCCGGGAAAGAGTCGTTGTGCAGGTAGCTGTTGACCACCGGCGCGGTGAGATACTCGGCCAGGGCGCGGGTTTCGGCTATGGCCTCGCCCGCGGACACGCCGCCGCCGGCCAGAATGACCGGATACTTGGCCTGGGAGAGAAGCCTTGCGGCCTCTTCGATCTGGCTCGTTGCGCCGGGGCCGAACAGCACCTCGGCCGTGGTATAGATATCGTCGTCGCAAATGCCGTAGAAGTAGTCGCGGGGAATGTTCAGCTGCGTGGGGCCGTGCTCGGCCTTGGCGATGTAGAAGCAGCGCCGGGCCAGTTCGGCCATGCGGTCGGGCCGGTTCACCCGCACCTGATACTTGGTGCTGGGCTGAAAGAACGGCATCTGGTCAATTTCCTGGAACCCGCCAGTGCCGATGCCCTTGCTGCCGGTTTCCGGAGTCAGGGCGACCACCGGGGAATGCGCCCAGTAGGCCGCGGTGATGGCGGAAACAAAGTTGAGCGCGCCCGGACCGTTCTGCGCGATGCAGGCTTGGGGGCGGCCGGTGACGCGCGCCAGGCCGTCTGCCGCGTGGGCTGCCGCCTGCTCGTGGGCGCAGGGTATGAAGCGGATGCCCGCTGCAGGGAACAGGTCGAGCAGGTCCATGAATGCGGATCCGACAATGCCGAAGACGTTCTGCACGCCCTCAGCCACCAGGGTTTCAGCTAATGCCTCGCTTGGGGTCATTTTCATCGCTGCCGCTCCTTTCCAGACGATTTTGGGCGTCGTGTTCTTTCGCCGGCCCGGCTGGGCTGACATGTGAAAGAAAGAGCAAGCGGCATGCCGAGATGTCAGGTTTGCAACGATGTTTTTGAAATTTACATTACATGCAGAAATAACAACTAAAATTATAAGATTCCCCGTGGCGTCTGGAGTGATTCTGACGTGGGCGGCTGGTGGAGGTGTCTGGATTAATCGACATGTCTGGAGTGGCGTACGTTGGATGACAAGACACTCCACCTAGCGCAGATTGCAAATCTGGCGGAGGTCGAAGAGTGGCATGGGCGGGATTGCGTGAAGCGATTGAGAAGCCTGGCACTCCCGAAGAGAGGCAAGACGTTGGAGGAAGTCGAAGTGCGGGCTGTGGTGGCGGAAGGGCGGCGCGTGCGGCCAACACGGCTGCGTTGCACCGAATGTGTTGACGCCGTTTAGGCAAAAAAACGTAACAAGCTGTCACGCCATTATTTTTTTGTGGCGCCAATGAAAAAGGCCCAGCAAGGTTTGCAATCCTTGTCGGGCCTTGGTCTCTCTGGAGCCAGCGCGCGGAATCGAACCGCGGACCTGCTGATTACGAATCAGCTGCTCTGCCAGCTGAGCTACGCTGGCTGACTCACGTGGAGGCTAGATACACAAGGCCGAGCGGGGGGTCAAGACGAAAACTGAATCTCCTAAAATCTCCCCAATCATGCCCCGGCCGGACGGTCTTCGCGTCCGGTAAACATCCTGAGCGGTTCATGATCATCTGATGACGCTTGTCCGGTCTGCCTTCGGAACCATGCATTCGCGCATGATATTTTTCAAGGTGTTGCGGATCGCCTCACCCCAGCCTGTGCCCCCGCGTGTTCTCCCAAATGGGAATCATCGGCAGCAGCTCGCCTTGCTCCACCTTGTCCGAGACAATGAGCAGCCCCTGGGTTTCGAGCATGTCGAGGCGCGCTTCGCGGCTGCGCTCAAGCAGCGGCTGCGCTTGCAGCTCCGCGCCAAGGGCGGAGTTGGTGCAGGGCACAAGGCGCTCCCAGCCCAGCTGCGCCGCGTTTGGCGTAATGGAGGGCCGCGCCAGTATGAGCCCAGGCACGGGCAAGGTGCGGCCGCGCAGCCAGCAGATGGCGGGCAGCACCAGCGCATGCATCAGCGCGAACACGGCCCAGGGCGTGCCCGGCAGGGCGAAGAGCAGGGTGTCGCCGCGCACCGCCGCGAACATGCTCTTGCCCGGCGTTAGCGCAATGCCGTTGAACAAAAGCTCGAACCCGGCCTCAAGGGCCGCCTTCAAGATGAAGTCGCGCTCGCCCGGGCCTGTGCCCCCTGTGGTGACGATGCACTGCACATTGTCCGTGCAAAGCTTTTGGGTGATGGTTCCAAGCTCGTTGGCGCAAACCTCGGCCCGGACCTCGCCCACGCCGCGATAGCGCAGCAGTCCGGCGGCGAGCAGCAGGTTGTCCGCGGGCATATGCCCGGGAGACGCCCCGGCGCCGATGGCGGAGAGCTCGTTGCCAAGGGCCAGCACCAGCGCGCGCGGCGGAATGATCGTCTTGACCATTTTGCTGCCCGAGACCGCCAGCGAAGCCAGCACGGCCGGGGTAAGCTCCTCGCCCCGGCGCACAATGCGCGTTCCGGCCTTGAGGTCGCTGCCAATGGTGCGCACGTGGTCCATGGGGGCGACCTCCCGAATCAGGCGCAGACCGGACTCGAGCACCTCCACCGCCTCCCTTGGCACCACGCAGTCCGCCCCCGGGGGCAGCGGGCCGCCAGTGAGAATGGCCGAGGCCTGGCCAATGCCGATGGACGGGGGCGCCGCCGTGCTGGGCCGGATGAGCCCTTCCACGCGTAACTGCGCGGGGGTGTCCGGCGTGGCGTTGCGCGTGTCGACGCTGGCGAGGGCAAAGCCGTCCACCGTGGACTTCGGTTCGGCCGGGGTGGCGTGCTCGGCGAACATGTCCTGGGCGCAGATGAGCCACAGGCTTTCGAACAGCGCGGTATCCCGAACGTGCGGCTGGGTATCGCGGATGTGGTGACGGATGCGCTCAAGCGCAAGATCTCGGGATATTCGTTCAGCCGTCACGGGACCTCCTGTGAGACGGGCAGCGTTGCTGCAGTTTCGCGCAATGCGCGCAATTCATCCGGGGTGTTGGCGTTCTTGAAGGAAAGCAGGTCCGGGTCGGCGCGCAGCAGGGCGTCCTCCGGCAGGGGGTGCACGCGCACCTTGGGAAAAAAGCGGATGATCTTGTGATCATCGTGCGTCAGCTGCGCCTCGATGTGCGGCAGGCAGCGGCGCGAATAGAAGGCGCAGAGCGGTTCGAAGTAGCCGTCTGGCTTTTGCGGCAGAACGACATCATCCTCCAGCCGCAAGTGGTCGAAGAGTGCGACAAGTAATTGCGGGCGCAGGAAGGGCGTGTCGCAGGCCGTGAGGAACACGTGCTCGGTGCGCGCATTCTGCAAAGCGGTGTGGATGCCCGTGAGCGAGCTGCGGCCCGGCAGTGAGTCCAGCACGAGACGCCAGGGCGGGTTGGCCGCGGCAAGAGCCAAAAACGGTTCCGGCTCCTTGGCGACCAGCAGCACCTCGACAAAGTGCGGGCGCAGGGTCTCCAGAAGCCTGTCGAGGATGGTCCGGCCGCCCACATCCAGCAGGGCTTTTACCACGCCGCCCATGCGCGTGGCGGCTCCGCCTGCCAATATGGCGGCGCTGGCGTGAGGCCGGGTGGATGGGTTTTGAGTGTGGCGCATTGTTCTTCTGTATACTGCTGGGCCGTGCTTGGGCAACATGCGCCGCCCTCTTTTCTCTTGAAAGATCGCCTTGGGCCGCCGCTGCCCCTTGAGGCCCGGGCCGCGACGGTGTATCCAGGCCAAGTACCGGAAAGATCGTAGAGCTTGGAGTGACATGTGGACCAGCGCACCTTGCAGGCTTTCTTCGCACCCAGGACCGTGGCCGTCATCGGGGCCTCGGCCACGCCGGGCAAGGTCGGCAATGTCGTTGTGTCCAACATGCTGGCCGCTGGCTTCAAGGGCCGCCTCTTTCCCGTCAACCCGAAGGGCGGCGATATCGAAGGGCTGAGCGCCGTGCGCACTGTTGCCGAGCTGCCAGGCGGCATCGACCTGGCCGTGTTCGCGGTGCCGCGCGACCACGTGCTGCCCGCGTTTGAGGCCCTGGCCGTGCGCGGGCTCAAGTCGGCCATCGTCATCAGCGCGGGCTTCCGCGAAACCGGGCGCGAGGGCTTTCTGCTGGAGCGGCGGCTCTCGGATCTGGCGCGGCAGCATGGCGTGGCGCTGCTGGGGCCGAACTGCCTGGGCATGATGAACACAGCCAACGGCGTCAACGCCACATTTTCCGCCACCCAGCCTTTGCCGGGCAACGTGGCCTTCTGCTCCCAGTCCGGCGCGCTCTGCCTGGCGTTTCTCGATTGGGCGCGGGGCGAGAATTTCGGCTTCTCCAAGTTCATCAGCCTGGGCAACAAGGCCGTCTTGAACGAGACCGACCTGCTGGCCTATCTGGGCGACGACCCGGCCTCCAAGGTGGTCATGGGCTACCTGGAGAACGTGGAGGCGGGCGAGGATTTCGTCCGCACCGCGCGCGAGGTGAGCCGCAAGAAGCCGGTCATTCTGCTCAAGGCCGGCTCCACCAACGCCGGGGCCAAGGCCGCCAGCTCACACACCGGGGCCATTGCCGGGTCCGATGAGGCCTATGGCGCGGCGTTCCGGCAATGCGGCGTCATCCGCGCGCCCAACGTGGAATCTCTTTTCGCCCTGGCCGGAGCCTTCGCCAGCCTTCCCCTGCCCAAGGGGCCCAACGTGGCGGTGCTCTCCAATGCCGGCGGCCCCGGCATTCTCGCGGCGGACGCCTGCGAGCGCACCAGCCTGCACATGGCGCGCCTTTCGCCGGAGACCATCCAGCGCCTGCAGGCCGTGCTGCCGTCCTATGCCTCGGTCTACAACCCCGTGGACATCATCGGCGACGCCGGAGCCGAGCGCTACCGCAAGAGCCTGGAGGCCGTGCTCGACGACCCCCTGGTGCATGCGGTGCTGCTGCTCATCGCCCCCACGGCCATGGTGGAGCTGGAGGCCACGGCCACGGCCATCGTCCAGGTGGCGCGCCGCTCGGATAAGCCGGTCATGACCTGCCTCATGGGCCGGGCGCATGGCGGGGCCGGGCGCGAGATTCTGCGCCGGGCCGGGTTGCCGTGCCATGCCTTCCCGGAGCCGGGCCTGCGCAGCATAGAGGCCATGTACGCCTATGCCCAGTGGCTGCAAAAGCCCGTGCCCGTGTACGAGCCGCCCCAGCGCGATCTCGACGCGGCCCGGCGCATCGTTGCGGCCGCCACGGCCGAGGGGCGGCAGGAAATTTCGGGGTTCCAGGCCCAGGAGCTGTTGCGGGCCTATAATCTGAACACGCTGGAAACTGTGCTGGCGCGCAGCAGCGCAGAGGCCGTTGCGGCGGCGCGCGGCATGGCGGGGCCGGTTGCGCTCAAGGTCGCTTCGCCGCAGATCGCCCACCTTTCGGATGTCGACGGCGTCTCCCTTGGGCTTGCGGACGAAGCCGCTGTGCGCAAGGCGTTTTTCGACCTCACCAACCATGTGGCGCGCATCCGACCCGAAGCGGAGATCATCGGCTGCCTGGTGCAGGCCATGGCCCCGGAGGGCGCTCAGGAAGTCGTGCTCTCGCTGCGGCGCGACCAGCAGTTCGGGCCGCTGCTCATGTTCGGCCTGGGGGGCATCCACACGGAGATTTTGGCGGATGTTTCGCACCACCTCACCCCCTTGAGTCGCGACGAGGCTTTTGGCATGATCCGCTCCATCCGCTCTTATCTGCATTTGAAAGGACTGGGCGGAGAACCGGCAGTGAATTTTAGGGCCCTTGAGGACGCGCTTTTGGCGCTGGCCGCCCTGGCGCAAGATTTTCCGCAGCTCTACGAAGCGGAACTCAGCCCCGTTCTGGTGAACCACGAAAGGGCCTACGTGGCCGAGGCGCGCTTTACCCTGCGCGTCTGACACATGCCTGGCACCATGCGTCTGGCACTGTGCGCGCCGCCGCGCATGCTGCCCCGCGCGTCCGGGGCTCTTGGCGCCAGCCGGCGCCAGCAAGGAGGAATTTGATGGTCGGCATATATATCGGCTCCACCACCGGCTACTCCGGCAAAAACCTCATCGCCATGTCCCTTGGGCTGCGCTTCAAGAAGATGGGGCTCAAGGTCGGCTACATGAAGCCCGTGGGCGCCGTCCCGCGGGAGGACCAGAAGCCGGGCGACGAGGACGCCATGTTTTTACAGCAGGTGCTGGGCCTGGAGCAGAACCCCGCTCTGGTCACGCCCGTGGTGGTGAACCGGGAGTTCGCCCGGCGCGCCTTTTCCGAGGACATCGGCGACCTCTTGCCCGGCATCGTCAGCGCCTACGAGGAGCTCTCACGCGGCAAGGACGTGATGATCATCGCCGGTTCCGGCAATTTTCTCGGCTCCGGCACGTATTGCGGCCTCGACGGCGTGAGCGTGTCCCGCGCCCTTGGCGCCAAGACGGTCATCATCGACCGCTACCACGATGAGCTCAAGTATGACTATGTGCTGCGCTGCAAGCAGGCCCTTGGCGACGATCTGGCCGGCGTGATCCTGAACGACATTCCGGAACACTACCGCGCCGAGGTGGACGAACTGCTTGCGCCCTTTCTGCGCCGCAAGGGGGTGGAGGTCCTGGGCGTCATCGCCTCCGATCCCATTATGAGCGCCATCAAGGTGAGCGACCTGGCCGAGCGCCTGGGCGGCAAGGTCATTTCCGCGCACCACAAGGCCGACCGCGTGGTGGAGGATTTCCTCATCGGCACCATGCAGGTGGAGAATTTTCTGACCCACTTCATGCTGCACAAGAACTCGGCCATCATCGTGGGGGGAGACCGCTCCGACGTGCAGCTGGTGGCCCTGGAAGGCAGCTGCCCCTGTCTCATCCTCACCGGAAACCTGCACCCCAACGACATCATCCTCACCCGGTCCGAGGTGCTGCAAACGCCCATTATCATGGTGCGCGAGGACACCTTCGCCGTGGCCAAGAAGATGGAGAACATCCTCTCGCGCCATAAGCTGCGCGACATGATCAAGGTCAACCACGGCGTGCAGTTGGTGGCCGGGGCCCTTGACTTTGAGCTTTTGCGCCAACGTCTCGGTCTGGAGTGACGCGCGGTTTTTTTTAGGTTAGAGTCAGCCCGTGACGGTTTGACGCCGCGTTTCGCGGTTGAGCGTACAAACGCGGTCCCGTCGCAGCGCCCCTTTCCGGCAAGATCCTACGAGCGCCGCCCTGTGCCTCGCTCCATGACACCATACAGGAGACTTCATGCGTCAGACTTCCCGCATTGTTAAAACCGCCGCCCCTTGCGCCGCCGTGCTTCTTGCCGCCCTTTGGCTGCTTCCCGTCCAGGCGCAGGAATATATGATGAACGCTCCCGCAGGTCCCACCGCCACGGCGCCCAAGGAATTGGCCGTGCCCTTCAATCACAATGACCACAACAAGAAGGCCAAGCTCACGAAGTGCGCCACCTGCCATCATCCTTTGCCGGGCATGAAACCCGTGAAGGGCAAGAAGGGCGCGCAGCCCAAGGGCATGGAGCGCCGCTGCTCCGACTGCCACCACGAACGGCCCGCGCCCACCGACCGCGCCGCCTCGCTCATGGTCGTTTCGCACAGGGTTTGCCAGGATTGCCACAAGGCGCAGAAGCGCGGCCCCGTGACCTGCTCCGGGTGCCATAAGAGCGACCCTCAGGCCCAAGCCGCCCCCACCAGCCTGCTGCCCAGCGGCGGATTGATGCCGACTCTGCTGCCGCCGCCCGCGGCCCCGGCGGAGTAGCCTACCGCAGAGAAGGAGCATTCTTCGCTTCCCGCTCTTGCGCCTGGCCCATGCGGCCCGGAAGGCGGAACAGCGTGGCCTTTGCCGCGTGCAACGACATTGCACACGCTCGGACATGGTGTTTTGCTCCGCGCTTGTTCTTCGAGTGGCCGTGCAATGTAGTGTCCTGAAGCGCCACAGCCGAGACGCCAGCGATGTTGCCAGCTGTTTAATGGCGCGCTACGCCTGAAAAAGAAAAGGCCGGGAACGCCCCGGCCTTTTCTTGCGCTATTTTCCGCGCCGTATGTTGTACACCGCGCGTCCCACGGCCACATGCTGGTCCGGCGCGCCCTCGCTCCACAGCAGTACATGCGCGTTGCCCACGCGGTTTCCCAGCAGCCGCACAGTGGCCTCGGCATACAAGTCTTTGGCCGCGGCGGGGCGCAGGTAGTCCACGCCGATGTCGATGGTGGCGATGCGGTCGTCCAGGCGGCAGTTTGTCCAAATGGCGAAGCCGCCGCATACGTCGGCCAGGGTGGAGATGACCCCGCCGTGCAGGGCGGGACGCCGGGAATCGCCCACGAGCTCGGCCCGGAAGGGGATGCGCAGGCGTGCGTAACCTTCGCGAAGCTCCTCCACGCGGATGCCGAGGTATTTGTGGAAGGGCAGGCCTTCTTCGGCCAAGCGCTTCAGCGCGTCGAAGTCCATGGCCGCCTCCTACAGGATGTATCGCGAGAGGTCGCGGTTCTCGACGATGTCCGTCAGTTTGGACTGCACGTAGCCGCGGTCCACCACCACTTGCTCCCCGCCTTTCTCAGAGGCCTCGAAGGACAGGTCCGCCAGGATCTTCTCCATGATGGTGTACAACCTGCGCGCGCCGATGTTCTCCGTGTCTTCGTTGATCTTTTGCGCCATGGCCGCGATTTCGCGCAGGGCGTCGTCCGTAAAGCTGAGGGCGAGATCCTCTGTGCCGAGCAGGGCGGAGTACTGTACGGTGAGGGCGTTCTGCGGCTCGGTCAGGATGCGGTAGAATTCCTCCTGTCCCAGGGCGGAGAGCTCCACACGCAGGGGAAAGCGTCCCTGCAGCTCTGGGATGAGGTCCGAGGGCTTGGCGAAGTGGAAGGCTCCGGCGGCGATGAACAGGATGTGGTCGGTTTTGACCATGCCGTATTTTGTGTTCACCACGCAGCCTTCCACGATGGGCAGCAGGTCGCGCTGCACGCCCTCGCGGGAGACATCCGGGCCGCCGTGGTCCTGCCTGCTCGCCACCTTGTCCAGTTCATCCAAGAAGATGATGCCGGTCTGCTCCACGCGTTCGCGGGCAATGTCCTGCACCTTGTCCATGTCGATGAGCTTGTCCGACTCCTCCTGCACCAGGGCGTTGTAGGCGTCGCGCACCTTCATTTTGCGCAGGCGCTTTTTTTGCGGGAACATGCGGCCCAGCATGTCCTGCACTTGCCCGCCCATGTCCTCCATGCCGGGAATGCCCATGACGGCCATGCCCGCGCCATCCTGCGACAGGATTTCAAGCTCGACCATGCGTTCGTCCAGCTTGCCCTCGTGCCAGAGCTGGCGGAACTTCTCCCGCGTGCTCTCGTTGGCCGTCTGCACGGGCTGCGGGGCCGCGGGGTCGGCGATGGGGGTGAAGGAGTACCCGGCGGGCTCCGGCTTGCTGCCGGGCAGCAGCAGGTCCAGCAGGCGGTCCTCGGCGTGCTTCTCGGCGCGTACGCGCACCTTCTCGCGCTCCTCGGCGCGCACCATGGTGATGCCAATCTCCATGAGGTCGCGGATCATGGACTCCACGTCGCGGCCCACATAGCCCACTTCCGTGAACTTGGTGGCCTCCACCTTGTGGAAGGGGCTCTTGGCCAGCTTGGCCAGCCGGCGCGCGATCTCGGTTTTGCCCACGCCGGTGGGGCCCATCATGATGATGTTCTTGGGCGCGATCTCCTCGCGCAGCTCCGGGTCGAGCTTTTGCCTGCGCCAGCGGTTGCGCATGGCGATGGCGACCATGCGCTTGGCCTCGGCCTGGCCCACCACGAACTTGTCCAACTCGGCGACGATTTCACGCGGGGTCAGGGAGCTCATGCCTTTTCCTCCCGCGCTTTGGTCTCCACGTGGATGTTGTCGTTGGTGAACACACACAGCTCCGAGGCGATCTTCATGGAGGCCAGGGCGATGTCCTTGGCGGACATCTGCGTGTGGCGCTTGAGCGCGCGCGCCGCGGCCAGGGCGTAAGTGCCGCCGGAGCCGATGGCGGCCATGCCGTCGTCCGGTTCGATGACGTCGCCCGTGCCCGTGATGAGCAGGATGGTCTCGGCGTCAGCGGCCAGGATCATGGCCTCGAGCTTGCGCAGGTACTTGTCCGTGCGCCAATCCTTGGCCAGCTCCACCGCGGCGCGGGTGAGATTGCCGGAATGCGTCTCGAGCTTCTTCTCGAAGCGCTCGAACAGCGTAAATGCGTCTGCCGTGGCGCCGGCAAAGCCGACGATGATGCGGTCCTTGTAGATGGTGCGCACCTTGCGCGCCGTGTGCTTCATGGCCACGCTCTGGCCCAGGGTCACCTGGCCGTCGCCGGCCATGGCCACGCCTTCCTCGCCGAGCACGGCCAGGATTGTGGTGCCGTGAATTTCCATCGTGTCTCCTTGGTTCAGGGAATCTGCGGCGGTCCGAACAAGCTTTCGGCCATGCCGCGCCAGAAATTGTAAGTATCCGCACCGCGCAGCCAGAGGGCTGCCTCGCGCACAAGGCCTTGCTCAAGCCCTTGGCGCAGTTCAAAAAGAGCGAGCGGGGCGGCCAGATGAAGCGGGTAGCCATACGCGCCGCAGCTGATGGCCGGGAAGGCGATGCTCGCCAGGCCGTGCGCATGCGCCAGCTTCAGGCTCTCCGCATGGGCTGAGCGCAGAAGCGCGTCCTCGTTTTGCGTTCCGCCGCGCCAAATTGGGCCGACGGTATGGATGACGTGCCGGGCGGGCAAGTTGAAGCCGGACGTGATGACGGCCTTGCCTGGCGGCAGGGTGCCGATGCGGGCGATGATTTCACGGCAGGCGGCAAGCAGGCGCGCTCCGGCCGCCGCGTGGATGGCCCCGTCAACGCCGCCGCCACCGAGGAGCCCGGAGTTCGCGGCGTTGACCACGGCGTCCACGTCGGCCGTGGTCAGGTCACCCTGCAGGAGAGTGAGGCGTGCGGAGTGGAAGATCCAGCCGGGCATTGCGCGTCCTTGGTCGTTGTCGTGGCTGCGCCGTGATCGTTTTCTCGGGGCGCGGCGGGCTAGTCGTCCTCGTCCTCGGAGCGGATCTCGCCGCCGGGCAGGGCGTCCGGATTGCCCAGAATGACGCGGCCCAGGCGCACGTCGTCGGCAATGCGCGCCTTGAGGGCGTCCAGGCTTTCGAACTTGCGCTCGGAGCGCAGGCGCTGCACGAACTGCACGGAAAGCTCCTGGCCGTAAATGTTGCGGTTGAAGTCCATGATGTGCGTCTCAAGGGTCAGGCCCGTATCGCCGAAAGTGGGGTTGTAGCCCACGTTGGCCACGGCCTGCAGCGGCTCGCCATCCAGAACGGCCCATACGGCGTAGACGCCGGGTCTGGGCAGAAGCGTGGCCTCGGGCCGGATGTTCGCCGTGGGAAAGCCCAGCATGGCCGCGCCGCGCTTCATGCCGTCCACGACCAAGCCCTGGACTTCGAAGAAGTGGCCCAGAAGCGGGCGCGCCTCCCAGACGTTGCCTGCCTGCACCAGGTCGCGGATGCGCGTGGAGCTGACCACAGCCCCGCCCACAAGCACCGGATTCAGGCGCTCGACGTTGAAGCCCTCTGCCCGGCCCATCTGGGTCAAAAGGTCGAAGTTGCCCTTGCGGCCCTTGCCCATGGCGTAGTCGTAGCCAATGACCATTTCGCGCATGGCCAGGCCTTCCAGCAGGTACTGGCGCACGAACTGCTCCGGCTCAAGGGCGGCCATTTGGCGGGTGAACTCCAGAACCAGCGCGACGTTCGGCCCCTGGCGCTCGATGAGCGCAAGGCGCTGGCGCGTGCTGGTGAGGAAGGGGGGCGTTTTCGCGCCCATGAGCACGGTCATGGGGTGCGGATCAAAGGTAACGACCACGCTGATGAAGCCGCACTTCTTGGCCTTGGCGCAGGTGCGGCCGATGAGCCGCTGGTGGCCCATGTGCACGCCGTCGAAGTTGCCGATGGTGACGCAGGAGCCGGAGATGGTGTCTTGCAGTTCGTCAATGGTGCGTGCGACGATCATGTGCGCTAACGTGTCCTTAATGCTGTGCTTGAATGGTGAGGCCGGTTGGTCGGCCTGTCCACGAATCTGTCCGCTTGCCGTTCCGTTTGCCTGCGTGGATGATGAGCTCGTTTGCCGCTAGCCGCGGCCTAGCCGCGTCCAAAGCGCATCTCGAACGCTGGGGAACCGTTGCGGGGCGTGAAGGGGCTCTTGCTGTCCTTGCCCTTGCCGCCGTCTTTGCCGTCCTTGCCGTCGGGTCCCTTGCCCTTGCCCTCGCCAAGGGCGCGCTGCAGGTCTTCCAGCTGTTTCTTCTGCTCCGGGCTTGCGGCCAGGGTCTTGGCCTTTTCCAAATGGAACATGGCCTTCTGCTTGTCGCGTCCGTAGTGCGACGCGTAGGCGAGCTGCAGGTGCGCACCGAAGATGTCGCCGCTTTCGCCCAGCAGCCGGCCAAGATGGAAGCGCACTTCGGCGTCCTCCGGCACTTGCTGCATAACGCGTTGCATAAGGGCGATGGCACCTTGGTAGTCTTTGCGCTCGGCCATGATGCGTGCGGTGAAGAACATGCTCATGGCATCCTTGGGGTTCAAAATGGCGGCCTTTTGCAGCAGCGGCGCGGCCTTGTTCATGTCGCCCTGGTTGAAGAAGAACATGCCCGCCTCACGCAGCACGAGCGGGTCGTCCGGGCCGCAGGACAGTGCGGCGGTGAAGGCCTGGCTGGCCTGCTGCTGCCGCTTCAGACGGTCGAGGGCGATGCCGCGTCCGGCCATGTCGAGGCAGGTCTGCTGGCCTTTGGGCTTGCTGTCGTAGTAAGCCAGGGCCGTTTCGGCGGAACTCATGCGCGCGCGCAAAATGGTTTGGATGCGCAGGAACTTCTCGCGCTGAAAGTCACGCGCGACGATGTCGGCGGGCATGTGCCGGATGCGCTCGCGCAGGTAGTCGATGCGTTCGTCCAAGCCGGGGTGGGTGGAGAGGTAGGACGGAATGGAGTCGCCGGACATGAACCAGCGCTGCTTGTTCATGATCTCGAAGGTTTGCGGCATGGCGTTGGGGTTGTAGCCGGCCTTCACCATGTAGTTCAGGCCCACGTTGTCGGCCTCGCGTTCGTTCTCGCGCGTGTACATAAGGAAAGCGGACTGGCCGCCGGCCATGGAGCCGACAGACAAGGCCTTGCCGAGGTTGTTGGTGCTGGAGCCGCCGCCCGTGCCGCCCAGCAGCACGCCTGCGATCATGCCGGTGAAGGAGGCGATGCTGATGTATTTCATCTGCTCCATGCGGCGGGCCACATGGTGCTGGGTCACGTGGCCAAGTTCGTGGCCAATGACGGCGGCGAGCTCCGCCTCGTTGTCGACGCCGAGAATGAGGCCGGTGAAGATATAGATGTAGCCGCCGGGGATGGCGAAGGCGTTCATGGCGTTGTTGGCCACCACGGCGCTGCGGATGGGATAGGGTTGCGGCGGCAGGGTCGCGGCCACGCGGTCCACCACGCCTTTCACGTAGATGACGATCTCCGGGTCATCCACAAGGCTCATCTGTTGCCGGATGGTTTCATCGAATTTTTTGCCCATCTCGATTTCGTCCGCAACGGTGACGGAACCAAAGAGGGCCTGGGCCTGCGCCGGAAGCAGCAGGCAGAGGATCAGCGTCAGAACGCCTATGCAACGAAACGGAACGGTGGAATGGCGTTTCATGCGGTATCCAAGGGTTGCGGCCGCCGGACAGAGCGGCAACCATGACGCGTGACCTTTAGCACAGGTCGGGAAAAGAAAAAAGGATGCGCCGCTGGGCACATCCTTTTGAATAATCTTTACAAAACAACGAGTTACTTGTTCATTATGTTCAGGAACTCGTTGTTGTTTTTGGTCTTGCGCATCTTGTCGAGCAAGAACTCCATGGAGTCTGTGGAGTTCATGGGCGAGAGCACCTTGCGCAGAATCCACACGCGGTTGAGCACTTCCTCGTCCAAAAGCAGCTCTTCCTTGCGGGTGCCGGAGCGGTTGATGTCGATGGCCGGGAACACGCGCTTCTCGGACAGGTGGCGGTCCAGGTAGATTTCCATGTTGCCGGTGCCCTTGAACTCCTCGAAGATCACCTCGTCCATGCGCGAACCGGTGTCGATGAGCGCGGTGGCGATGATGGTGAGGCTGCCGCCGGATTCGATGTTGCGCGCGGCGCCGAAGAAGCGCTTGGGGCGCTGCATGGCGTTGGCGTCCAAACCGCCGGAAAGCACGCGGCCGGAAGACGGCGTGACGGCGTTGTAGGCGCGGCCCAGGCGGGTGATGGAGTCGAGCAGGATGACCACGTCGCGCTTGCGCTCAACCAGGCGCTTGGCCTTTTCGAGCACCATCTCGGTCACCTGCACATGGCGCGTGGGCGGCTCGTCGAAGGTGGAGCTGATGACTTCGGCGCGGACCGTGCGCTCCATGTCGGTCACTTCCTCGGGCCGCTCGTCAATGAGCAGCACGATCAAGTAGACTTCCGGGTGGTTGGCGTTGATGGAGTTGGCGATGGTCTGAAGCATCATGGTCTTGCCGGTGCGGGGCGGGGCCACGATGAGGCCGCGCTGGCCGCGGCCGATGGGGGAGAGCAGATCGATGACGCGCGAACCGTAGTTCTCGGCGCCGTTTTCCATGCTGAAGCGTTTGTTCGGGTAAAGGGGAGTCAGGTTGTCGAAGAGAACCAGATGCTTGCTTGCTTCAGGCGGTTCGAAGCCGATTTCACTGACCTTCAGCAGGGCGAAGTAGCGCTCGCCTTCCTTCGGCGGTCTGATCTGTCCAGAGATGACATCGCCTTTGCGCAGGCCAAAACGGCGGATCTGCGAGGGGGAGATGTAGATGTCGTCCGGGCCCGGCATGTACGAATACAGCGGCGAGCGCAGAAAGCCGAACCCGTCGGGCAGGATTTCGAGCACGCCTTCGCCGAAGATCTGGCCGTTTTGCGAAGCACATTCCTGAAGCAGTGCGAAGATCAACTCCTGCTTGCGCAGGTTGCTCGGATTCTCAATCTTGAAGTTGTTGGCCAACTCCATGAGCTCCGGCATGCTCTTCTGTTTCAGGTCTGTGAGGTTGAGCTTGTTTTCCGATGTGGTGACGTATTCTTCCTCGACGAAATCAGGCATGCGCTCCGACGCGCGCTCTTGCACACGTTCCGCGCTGCGTTCCTGGCCACGATCCTGGTTGCGATCCTGGCCGCGCTCCACCTGAGGGCGTTCGGAAGTACGTTCTTGGCCACGTTCCTGACCACGATCCTGATTGCGATCCTGGCCTCGAGTACTCTTGTGGGATGGATTTGGGTGTCTTTCGCGGGGCATTGAAAGCCTCACGCTCCGTGGGATGAGGTTAGAGAAAGGTATGCGCCTCACACTGAGGGCTTAAAGCATGAAAATGTGTTCAACTGATGGCAGCGTCGCTGGAGGTAAGCATCCAGATTCCGCATGAATGCGGTCACAGGCGTGGCATATTTCTTTGAGTACCAGATGCGGTGCGTGTCCGAATGGTATTCTGCATGTTGCGGAAGGGAAATATGCCGCGCGAATGCGCTGAAACTAGCGCCTACCCCAAAGGCATGGCGTTGACAAGAGGGCTACTTGGCTTTTTGCAACTTTTCCTGTTGTTTCATTATGACATCCGCAAACATTTCATTGATGTCCGCCTTGACGTCATTCTGCTCGCGCCCCAGCGCGAAGGCCAGTTCCATGGAGACCAAGGTCATCGCCTGCTCGAGCAGGCGGCGCTCGCCGAAGGAAAGCTCCTTGTCCATGCCGATGAGAAAGAGTTCCTTGAGCACGTAGGCGACATCGGACAGATCAACGCTTTTGAGCTTTTCCGAATATTCGCGATAGCGGCGGTTCCAATTCTGCCCCGTGTAGCCCGTGAAGTCGGAACGGTCCCGCAGGGACTCGAACACTTCCTGTCCGCGGCGAAGGCTGCATACATGGCGCAGCCCGACGTTGCGGGCGTTTTTCACCGGCACCATGAGGGTGACGGAATTGCTCAGGATCCGAACTATATAATAGTCCGCCCGAACTCCGCCGATATCCTGGGTGTCGATGCGTTCGATGCGGCCGACTCCCTGTGCGGGATAGACGACCAGCTCATTGATTTGAAACACAAAGTCTCCTTCCAGAAGGGGGGGATACTCTTCCGGTGAATGTTCACACTACTCCAATGCGCCTGGAGTGTCCATGCCCTGGGTGGGCTTGGCGGACTCAGGAAGGCGAAAAGCGTTGAGCATCTGCACGGCTTCTGTCTGCCCCCGGCGCATAAAGAGCATGAGCCCTTTGAGAGCGGCCTGGCAAATTATCTCAACGTCCTTGAATTCTTCATCGCTGAACGGCTCAAGCACATACTTGACCACATCGGACGAAAATTGCGGGCGGCCGATGCCCAGGCGCAGGCGCAAAAAATCCGCGGTGCCCGTAAGCTCGGCAATGGATTCGATGCCCTTGTGCCCGTTGCTGCCGCCGCCGCGTTTGAGCTTCATGCGGCCAAGGGGCAGGTCGAGCTCGTCGTGCAGCACTAGCATGTCTGATGCTTGCAGGCCATGGCGGCCGATGATGCGCGCCGCGGCCTTGCCGGAAAGGTTCATGTAGGTCAGCGGCTTGGTCAGCAGGCAGCTCACGCCGCCGATTGTCAGCAAATAAAGCTCGAAATCACCGTCGGTCTGCAGGGTCTTGAGGGCGGCGCTTTTGCGCTCCCTGGCCTGGGCGATCAGCGCATCGGCCAAAAGAAACCCAAAGTTGTGGCGGGTGCGTTCGTACTGCGGGCCTGGATTTCCCAGTGCGATGATGAGGGGAGTGCTGTCCATGGTGTGGAAGGGCGCCGCGCCGCAGGGTAGAAGGGGGAAATGCTGAAGTGGCGGGGGAGCCTGGGCCCCCCCCGCCAATAAAACCGGCACCGGGCCGGATTTTGAGCAAAAACGAAACGGCTATTTCGCCGGGGCAGCCTTGGCCGGGGCGGCCTTGGCAGGAGCGGCCGCAGCCGGGGCGTCCTCAGCCTTCACTTCTTCCGCCTCCTGCGCGACAACGCCGACAACGGCGAAGTTGTCTTCGTAAAGGGCGCGCACGCCAGCGGGCATCTTCACGTCGGAAACGTGCAGGTTCACGTTCAAGTCCAGGTCGGTGACGTCAACGACGATTTTTTCAGGAACGTCGAGGGGCTTGCAGACAACCTCGATGGTCTCGCGGAAGACTTCCAGCAGGCCGCCCAGGACGATGCCCTTGGCCTTGCCTTCCATAACGAGGCGCACTTCAACCTTGATGTCGCGGTCGAGATCGACGCCGTAGAAGTCCACATGGATGGGGCGGGACTTGATGGGGTCATACTGCACGCTCTTGATGAGCGAAGGCAGGGACTGCTTCTTGCCGTCCTGCTCGACTTCCAGGTGGAACACGCGGGAGCTGCCGAGCTTGCTGTACAGCTTGGTCAGCGGAAGCATTTCGACCTGCACGGCGATGTTCTGGCCCTGCTTGTTGTAATAAATGCCGGGCACCAGGGTCTTGGTGCGGATGCGGCGGCAGGGGCACTTGCCTTTTTCGGCGCGGGGGCTCACAGCGAGGGTCATCAGTTCAGCCATGTCGTAGTCTCCTTTCTAAACGGGCTTAGGGACTGCCCGAAATACGTTTAAACGAAAAGAACGCTGACGGAGGTTTCTCCGTGGACGTTCATGATAGCCCTGGACAAAAGTTCGGCCACGGACAGGACCTTGATCTTCTGGCACATCCGCTTGCGGGCGTCCAGGGGGATGGTGTCCGTTACCAATATCTGCGAAAATACCGATTTGTCCAGGCGCTCGATGGCCGGACCGGAAAGCACCGGGTGGGTGGCGCAGGCCAGAATCTGCTTGGCGCCGTTGTCGGCCAGAACCTGGCCTGCCGCGCACATGGTGCCGGCCGTGTCGACCATGTCGTCGAGGACGATGGCGGTTTTGCCGCGCACGTTGCCGATGAGGTGCATGGCCCTGGCCTGGTTGGGCGCGTCGCGGCGCTTGTCGACGATGGCCAGACCGGCGTCCAGGCGCTTGGCGTAGGCGCGGGCGCGCTCAACGCCGCCAGCGTCGGGAGAGACGACCACGATGTCGTCGCCGAGGTCGCGCATGTAATCCATGAACACCGGAGCGGCGAACAGGTTGTCCACAGGGCCGTTGAAGAAGCCCTGGATTTGTCCGGCGTGCAGGTCGATGGTCATGAGGCGGTGCATGCCCGCAACGGTCAGGAAGTCGGCCACGAGCTTGGCGCTGATGGGCACGCGGGGCGCGACCTTGCGGTCCTGCCGGGCGTAGCCGTAATAGGGCACCACGGCGGTGATGCGCCGGGCGCTGGCGCGCTTCAGCGCGTCAATCATCAGGCAGAGCTCCATGAGATGGAAATTCACCGGCGAGCTGGTGGGCTGAACGACAAACACGTCGTCGCCGCGCACGTTCTCGTCGATCTCGATGCGGATCTCGCCATCGCTGAACTGCTCACGAAGGACGTGCGTCAGTTTGCAGCCAATATGCGAACAGATGGACTCGGCCAGGTCGACGTTGGCGGAGCCGCTCAAGATCTTCAGATCATCTGTGCAAGCCATCGTTATACTTCCTTCGCGTGCATGGCTGGGGTGGAAGGATTCGAACCCTCGAATAACGGGACCAAAACCCGCCGCCTTACCGCTTGGCTACACCCCATTATCTCAGGGTCTCCACATGGACGGGCACACCTTTCATTCGCAGCGCTTTTGCGGCATCGCCCGCCAAGCCGCTGTTCCGGAACAGGGATGCCATCCCCGCACCGCTTCCGCTCATCACCGCGCACACCGCCCCGAGGCTGAGCAATTGCTCTTTGAGGATGCGCAAGTTCGCATGGTTTGGAAAGACAACAATCTCAAAGTCGTTGCGAACCAATACAGGCGAAAGGGAAACACGTCTCTTATTCGTCGAATCCTGGGTTGTCAAGCAATCCGACGCGGGTTGCGTGCTGTTTTTCTGCGCCGCGTGCGCATCCCAGGCCGCATAGGCCCAGGGCGTGGAAATATGCACATTGGGCAGGGCCAGCACCAGGGTGAACGCCGAGAGGTTAAGCGCAACCGGCGTCAGGCGATCACCGATGCCCTCAGCCAAGGCCGGGCCGTGCTGCAAAAAGAACGGCACATCCGCCCCGATGCCCGCAGCCAGGGCAGTCAGAGCTTCTTGCGCCATGGCCGCCGGGCCCGCATTGGCCTGGAGCCAGCGCAGCATGGCCGCCGCGTCCGAGCTGCCGCCCCCTAAACCCGCGCCGGTGGGGATGCGCTTGGTCAGCCGGACTGCGATGTCGGGCGTGAAGCCCGTTTGCCGTCCATAGGCTTGCCAGGCGCGAAAAATCAGATTTTTTTCAGGCGGGCAGTCCGCCAACTGCGGCGTGACAAGGCAACCGCCGCCCGGCGCCGCAGCGGAAATTTCGAGGCTATCGGCCAAGCCAGGCACAGGGACGAACAGGCTTTCCAGGTCATGGTAGCCGTCCGCGCGTTTGCCCAGAATGCGCAGCGTGAGGTTGATTTTAGCCGGAGCCGAGAGCGTGTCGGGCATGTTCCGCAGGGGATGTTACAGGGTGGGGGGAGCTGTTTGCCCCCCCACCTCTGCACGGAATGCTACTTCTTGTCCAGCGTCACGGCGCGGAAGAAGTTGTGCCCCTGCCGCTTGATGAGCAGCATCACAAGGCCCTTCTGCTTGGATTCGGCCACCACGGTCTTGAACTGGTCCGGGGTGTTCACGGCTTGCTGGTTGGCTTCCTCGACGACGTCGCCGGGCTGGATGTCGATCTGGCTGGCCGCGCTGCCAGGTGTGACCTCAAGGATCAGCAGGCCGTGCGGCTTTTGCAGCCCCAGGGCCTGGGCTTCCTCGCCGCCCTCCACCGCGCGCACGCCGAGGCCGAGCACCGTCGCCGCCGCTCCGTTCTTGTTCCGGCCGTTCTGCTTTTCGGCCACGAAGTTGGGCTTGCGCTCGCCAAGGGTGATGGTCAGGTCGACCAGACGGTTTTGCCGCCACACGCCAAGCTGAACCTTCTCGCCCGGGTGCATGGCGGCGATGCGGGAGAGCAGGGTGCTGGCGTCGTCAATCGGCTGTCCGGCCGCCTTGACGATGACATCGCTGATCTTGAGCCCGCCCTTGTCCGCCGGATCGCCGGGGATGACGTGGGCCACGAGCACGCCCTTGGGCTCCTTGAGACCCAGAGCGCGGGCGGTGTTCTCGTCCATGTCCTGCATGGTGATGCCCAGCCAGCCGCGGGTGATCTTCTTGCGGTCCTTCAGCTGGGAAATGATCTTTTCGGCCATGCTTGAGGGGGTGGCGAAGCCGATGCCCTGGCCGTTCGGCACGATGGCGGTGTTGATGCCCACGACGCGGCCATCCATATTAATAAGCGGACCGCCGCTGTTGCCGGGGTTGATGCTCGCGTCCGTCTGCAGGAAGCTGTCAAAGGGCCCGGCGCCGATGTGCCTGCCCTTGGCGCTGATGATGCCCGCCGTGACGGAGTGGCTGAGTCCGAAGGGATTGCCGATTGCCAGCACCCATTCGCCCACGCGCGTGGCGTCGGAGTTGCCGAATTCCAGAATGGGCAGCGCGGCCCCGGCCTCGATCTTGAGCAGCGCCAGGTCTGTTTCCTGGTCGCGGCCAATGACCTTGGCGTCGTAAAGCTTCTCGCGTCCCTGCAGCTTCACCTTGATCTCGTCGGCCTCGGCCACCACATGGTTGTTGGTGACGATGTAGCCGTCAGGCGAAATGATGAAGCCGGAGCCCAGCGAGCTCTGCTTTCTGGGCTGCATATCCTGCTGGCCGAAATACCGTTCGAACTGGTCGAAGAAATCACGGAAGGGGCTGTTCTTGGGCGCGTTCTTGAAGAACTCGCGCATTTGGGCGTTGCCGCCGGCAACGTTCTTGGTCGTGCTGATGTTGACCACGGCCTTGCCTGCCCGTTCGGCCAGGTCTGTGAAGTCCGGCAGCCCAGCTTTGGCAAGGGAGAGCGAGGGCAGGACGAGAAGGGTGAGGAGCGTGGCCAATGCCAAAAGTCGTTTCATGCGAATACCTCCGTATGGCGCCGCCACCCCGACGGCGTTTGCAGAAGTATAGTCCCGCCTTGCGATTTGTAAAGCCGACGCCCCAATGGTCTATGGCTCGACATTGAACTTGAAGGGGCGCGCGGAATTGTGTAGGACTCCTTCTCCGGCCAGCACAAGCGCCCTCGTAGCTCAGTCGGATAGAGCACAGGATTCCTAATCCTGGTGCCACAGGTTCGATTCCTGTCGGGGGCACCAAATCACCGTCTTGCAGCGTCCAATGTCGTCCAGAAGACGCTGCATTCACAAAAGAAACCCCGGATATAGCGTCCGGGGTTTTTCTCTGTTTTCAGGTCCGCAGACGTTGCAGGCGGTTTGACGCCGCGTGTTTTTGCGGTGCATAGATTCGGAGGCTTCGAGTGCCCGCGCCGTTTCGTTCAGGGCCGTGTTTCGATTTGACCACGCGGCATGCGGGTGTTCGCACCGCGCCATGATGTTTGCCGTATTTCATTCCAGGAGCGGGTAAATGAAAAAGATGTTCTTGCTTTGCGCAATGCTGTCGGCTCTTTGCGCCTCTTCCGCGGCTCTGGCCGCTGCGGAGCAGATAGATCCCGAACACAGAGAGAAGATTGCGGAAGTGATCCGTGCGCGGGGATTTGTTTGCAGAACCTGCGAAGGCGGGCGCATGTGGGACAACGTGAACGGCGCAACGCTGCTCCAGGTGTATTGCAACAGGAACTCGCTCGTGTATCGCATCGTGCTCACACCGGCGCAGAAAGTCTCTTGCGTGGAGCGTTGGGATGACGACGGAGGCAAGTGCAAATAAGTCTGAAAAGGTTGCCGGATTCAACAGTTTCTCTGTGTGGATGCCGTTTCCGTTCCGGCGTGGTGCGTCGTTCTGAAGTGTGGTGCGCCAGCGCCTCACCGCTTGTCTCCTCGAAAGCATATGGCTCCCAAAGGGGAGCCACGGGCAGACAAACCGCGGCGAGAACTCCATCAGGACCACCTCTTGACGGCTTCAACATCCCGGTTGGCCGACCACGCCTGTTATGAGCTCTCCGAGGCCTGGCTCCTCCACGCCCGTTCGCGCAGCTTGCCACAAGCCACCAGCTTGACACCTGCGCCACGGCGGCCCAAACTGCTTTAAGAACCAGGGGTTCGACTTGGGTGGGACCAAATGGCCGAAGCCTGCGTTTCAAAAGAGGGAATCGGGCAGGCACGGAGGTCGCGTTGATGAACCGGAAGAAAATCAAGGTCATGATCGGCGCACTGTGCTTTGTGGTCGTGATGGCCGCAAGCGGACTGGCGCAGAATGTCAGCATTGATCTGAGCGTTGGGCCGCCGCCCCAACTGCCGGAGAGCATACCCCCCGCGCACGCGGCTGGTGCGGTGTGGATTCCCGGGTACTGGTATTGGGGCGGGCAGCAGTTCCTTTGGGTGGATGGCGTGTGGGCCAACGCCAAGCCCGGCTATTACTGGGTGCCTGCCCGCTGGGAGCAGCGCAGCGCCACCTTCCACTTCGAGCCCGGACACTGGGCGCAGGAGCAGCGGCAAGTGGCGCAGACGCCTGTGGTGGTCATGCCGCCTGTCAGCGTTTCCCCGCCGCCGCAGGTGATCCGCCAAGAAGTGATTGTGGAGGTGCGCCCGGGCTACGGTCCTGGCTACTGGTATTGGAATGGCTTTCAATATCTGTGGATTGAGGGACTGTGGGTGAACCGCCCCGGTTTTTATCATCATGGTTGGGGCGGCCCGCATGGCCCCTACTGGGGTGGCCCGCATGGCGGTCCGCACGGCTGGCGCTAGCCTGCGTCAACACGGAATCAAAGCCCGGCACCACCTGCATGCCGGGCTTTTTGCGGTTCAAACGCCCGCGATACGGGCACGTGTTCCCGTCGGCTGGACAATCGCGCCCTCCCTCTTTTGCCTCGGCCGTGAAAAGCTGCTCAAACGGCTTGGCATCGCGCACGTGGTGGGATAAATTCTCAGCAAGATCGTCACGTTTCCCCCCCCAACATCCTCTCCGCTCTGGAGGCATCTATGTATTTCAAACAATTGCAGACGCCAGGCCTTGGCTGCTTTTCCTATCTCATCGGCTGCCCCGCGGCAGGTCTTTTGTGCGTGGTCGACCCACGCCGCGACATCGCGGAATATCTTGAAATCGCCTCCACAGAGGGCATGCGCATCACCCATGTGTTCGAAACGCACGTGCATGCCGACCACGTAAGCGGCAGCCAGGAGCTCAAGGCCGCCACAGGGGCGCAGATCTGCCTGCACGAGAGCGCTGGCGTCGCCTACGAACATACGCCCCTCAAAAACGGCGACCGCTTCCGCTTCGGCGCGGCGGCGCTGGAGATTCTGCACACGCCCGGGCACACGCCAAACTCCGTGTCCATCCTGGTGACGGATACCGTGCGCTCAGACCAGCCGGAACTCATCTTGACGGGTGATCTGCTCTTTGTGGGAGACGTCGGCCGGCCGGATTTGCCCGGCAATGAGATCCTTGGCGAACAGGTTGAAAATCTCTACAAAAGCTTGAACTATGTTCTAGGCAGCCTGCCGGACTCCTTGGAAGTTTTTCCGGCGCACGGGCAGGGCTCTTTGTGCGGCCGCGGCATGAGCGCCAAGAACAGCTCCACGCTGGGCTACGAACGCATGGCCAATCCCATGCTTCGGCACAAGAGCCTGGAGACCTTCCGCACCGCGGTTCTTTCCGCGCTGCCCGTACGGCCGCAAAGCTTCAGCCACATCATTCAGACAAACTTGCGCGGCGCACCCCTTTTGGAGCGCTGCCCCGTGGAGCGCGCCTTGCCCCCTGGCCAGTTCGCGGAGTTGATGGCGGAAGGGGCCGTGGTCATCGACACCCGCGATGCCTCGGCCTTTGGTGGCGCGCATATTCCTGGCAGTCTGAACATCGGCTTCGAGAAGCAGCTCGCCAACTGGGTGGGCATGGCGGTGCAGCCCGGCGCGCAGATGCTGCTCGTGGTGGAAAGCCGTGAGCGCTATGAGGCCATGTGCACGGAACTGCATCGCATTGGTTACGATGATATCATCGGCTATCTGGTCGACGGCGTGGGCAGTTGGATTCGCGCGGGCAAGCCCATTGAGAGCCTGGCGCAGATCTCCGTGCATGACCTGAAGGCCAGGCTCGAAGCAGGCGAGGTCACGCTGTTTGACGTGCGCACCCCTGTGGAGTGGGAGTCCGGGCACATCGCCCAGGCCAAGCATCTGCCTTTTGCGGAAGTGTTGCAGAACGGGCTCGACGTATGCCTGGAAGGCCCAGTGCAAGTCATCTGCGGTTCCGGCTACCGGTCGAATATCGTGGGGAGTCTGTTGCAAGCTGGAGGCTGCACTGCGGTCTCCTCCGTGGCTGGCGGCATGCTGGCCTGGCGGCGTTCCGGGTATCCCACGGTCGTGTAAGCGGCAAAGTCCGCAAACGGACCCGGAGGATTTCGCCGACGGCCCAAAAGCAGCGCGCTGGCGGGGGGGCAGTGCGGAGCGCCTGGCTGCGGGCGGTTCGCCTACTCGGCGTCCGGGCGCAAGGCCTGGATGATCGGCGCGTTGGCCGGAGTATTGCGGACCACCGAGAGCGTGGGCAGCGAGAAGGCGCGCAGGCCGTCGGCCACGGAGAGCGTGCCCACGGCGGAGTCGCGCCGGGCGGTGAAGGGCAGGATGTCTGGTCCGCGCTGGCACTTGCAGTTGATGTTCACGCGGCTCACCAGGTTTTGCAGCCGGGCGGAGAGCCGCGCAAGCTCCACGGGATCGCTGCCGAACAGGCTCACCTGCTGCCCGTAGTCCGACCGGGCGATGGCGCGCAGCGGCCCTGTCGTATTGTCGTCCACGGCGTCGAACACCACCACCGGGGCCAGGGGGCCGAACTGCTCCTCGCGGAAGATGCGCATGTCCGGCGTCACCGGGCAGAGGATCGTTGGCGCGAAGAACGTTTCGTCAAGGGGGCCGCCGGGGCCGACCATTTGCGCGCCTTTGCCCAGGGCGTCGCGCAGCAGTCCTTCCAGAAAAGCCACCTTGCCCGGCTCCGGCAGGGGAGTGAGGTTCACGCCCGGCTCCCAGGGCAGGCCGGGCTTGAGCGCGGCCACGGCGGCGCGGAACTGTTCAAGAAAGGCTTGCGCAATGCTCCGCGCCACAAAGATGAGCTTGAGAGCCGTGCAGCGCTGGCCGTTGAAGCCAAAGGCGCCGCGCAGCACCTCGGGCACGGCGGTGGCGAGGTCGGCGTCCGCCAGGATGATGGCCGCGTTCTTGGCCTCCATGCCCAGCACGCAGCGCAGGCGGTTGGGGTGCGGGTGCAGGGCCCGCAGCGACTCGGCCGCGCGGCTGGTGCCGATGAAGGCCAGCACGTCCACCTTGCCGGAGGTCATGGCCGGGGTCACGGTTTCTATGCCGCCGGAAAGAATATTCACCACCCCGCGCGGAAAGGCGTCCTTGAAGCACTGCATGAGGGGCGAGAACAGCAGGCGACCGATGCGCGGCAGCTTCACTATGGCCGTGTTGCCCACGGCCAGGGCCGGAATGAGCGTGGCCAGGGTTTCGTTCAACGGAAAATTATACGGCCCCATGCAGAGCACCACGCCAAGGGGCGAGCGGCCAAGGCTGGCGGACAGGCCGGAGGTCTCGACCGGGCGCGCGCCCTCGGCGAGCATGGCCCGCAGAGCGGTCAGCGTGTTGTCGATGTATTCGATGGTGCGGTCGAACTCCTGCTCGGACTCCTTGCGCGACTTGCAGATCTCCCAGACCATGAGCCGGACGATGTCGGTCCTGCGCGCGCGCATGCGGCGGCAAAAGTCCTCCACACAGGCCATGCGCGCTTCCGGCGGCAAGGTGGGCCAGTGCCCAAGGCCCTGGTCGTAGGCCGCGCAGGCCGCCTCCAGCGCCGCCTCGCCTGTTTCGGCGTCGAGCACCGGGCAGGAGCCCAGCAGTTGGCGCACCGGGCCGTTGCCCGCATCGACAAAAATGGGCGCAAAGACATCCTGCATGGGGCCGGCCCAGGTGCGCAGCTCGCCATCCAGCAGATATTCACGGCAGAGCAGCGGTCCGGACAAGACCAGATCGTCGGGAATATCTTGCGGATAGGCTGTGCGGAAGGGCTGTGCGGGCATCAGGAATCCTTGGTTTGTGGTGGCTTGTTTGTCCAAGGCCCGGCGCGCAGCCCCTTGGGGACCGGTCTTGCCGGGCCTTGGCGCAAGGGCTGGGCTAGAGAACGGCCACAGCTTCGATTTCAATGAGGAAGCAGGCGTCCACAAGGCGGACCACCTCGACGATGGTGGTGGCCGGACGGACTGCGCTGAAGGCTTCGCCGTGGGCCTTGGCGATCTCTTCGAACTTGGAGGCGTCGGTGGTGAAGATGCGCGTGCGCACAATGTCTTTCAAGCCCGCTCCGGCCTGGCCCAGGGCCGCTTCGATGATCTCCAGGGCGCGTTTGGCCTGGCGGTACATGTCCGGGGCCACGGAACCGTCGGCCTCGACGCCGCAGGTGCCGGAGACATAGATGGTGTTCCCCGCGACGACGGCGCGGGAATAGCCAAGCAAGGGCTCCCACTTGGAGCCGGAAGTGATCAGCGTTTTCTCGGTCATGCGAATCTCCAGGGTTGTGGTTGCGCTGCCTGGGCACGAGTAGTGCCAGACTTTGCCCCGGAACGGAAGAGGCGGGCTAGCTCTCCCAGCGGAAACGGAAAAGGCAGCCCGGCGCCCCCTCAGAGATGGTTTGCGGACGCTCCAGGCGCAGGTGGGGCGAATATCCTGCGGCAAAGGCCGCATCGCGCCGGCAGGACAGTGTGGCGTGCAGCACTGTGGGCAGGCCCATTTCGTGGTACATTTCCATGTAGCCGCAACGGGTGACCGTGAAGTCGAGGCTGTCATCCCCTTGCCGGATGTCCGCGATGCTGAGCGCGCCGCCCGCCTGCCAAAGGTCGAGCACTTGGGCGAAGTGCGCAAGGCTGGGGCCGTTCGGTGCCTTGGCGGCAAAGGCTTGGCCCGCTTCCCTCGCGGCCGCGTCGATGGCGGTGTTGAGAATCATCAGCGCGCCCGCCTCGCTGAGGGTAGAGAGGGCCGCGGTGAAAATGCGGTTCGCCAGCTCGGCCTCGATGGCGCGCCTGGCATTGAGCTTTACATTGGTCAAATCTGCGGCCATATGGCCTCCGTTGCTTTTGCTGTACACTTCACCTAATCTGCCGCCGGGCAAAGGCCCAAGGCACATCTAACACGGAGCTAGTGATGCGTATTCGCAATATTTTTAAGCTATTGGTGGTTATGTTCGCGGTGCTTGCGCCCGCTTTCGCCCAGGCCAATAAAATCAGCGACGCCATTCAGAAGCGTTACGATTCCTTAAGCTCGTTCCAGACGGATTTCCAGCAGGAACTCACCAACGCGGCCAGCGGCAGCGTGGAGAAGCGCAGCGGGAAAATCTGGTTCAAGCAGTCGCTTGTGCGCTGGGAAACCCACAAGCCGGAGAAAGAGCTGCTGGTCGTGGGCCAGCACGTGGTGTGGAACTACTTCGAGGCGGACAAGGTCGCCATGAAGTATCGCACCACCCAGGTGTTCAACTCCAAGACCATGATCCGCTTCCTGTCCGGCAAGGCCAACCTCAAGGAAGACTTCAAGATTGAGGAGCAGGGCACGGACAATGGCTTGATAAAGCTGCGCCTTATTCCGAAAGAACCCGAGCCGACCATGGTCCTGGCCTACATGTGGGTCGACCCCAAGACGAACATGCTGGGCAAGGTGCTCATTGTCGACTTCTTCGGCAACGGCAACCAGGTGACCTTGAGCAACCTCGTGTTGGACAAGAAGGCCGACGCCCGCCTGTTCGAGTTCACCCCGCCCTCCGGCGTGCAGGTGAAGGACAACACCAAGCAGAAGTAAGCGCTATTTCAGCCCAACGGCCTTGCGCAGGCCGCGAACCTCTTCCGGGGTGAGCGGCCTGCACTGGCCGGGGTTGAGCGGCCCAAGGGCGATGTCGCCCTGCTTGACCCGGATCAGCTTCAGCACGGTCAGCCCCAAGTCCCTGCACATGCGCCGTATCTGACGGTTCACGCCCTGATTCAGCGTCATGGCCAGCCATACCGCGTCAGGGTCGCGCCGCAGAATCGTCGCCTCCACCGGCGCCAGCTTTTCACCTTCGGCCAGGGTCATGCCACGGCGCATCATGTCGAGCTTGTTGATGGTGACGGACCCGCGCACCAGCACGTGGTACACCTTGGGCAGATGCCAGCGCGGGTGGATGAGCCGGTTCAACAATTCGCCGTCGGTCGTCAGCAGCAGCAGGCCTTCTGAAAAATAATCCAGCCGCCCAACGTGCAGCAGGCGTTCGTTTTTGTACTCTTCCGGGAGCAAGTCGAAAACGGTTTGCCGGCCTTGGGGATCGCTCTTGGTGGTGACCACCTGCACCGGCTTGTGCAGCAGCAGGGTGAGGTTTTCACCGCCGCTGGCCGAGGTGGCGGGGTGGCTGACCTGTTTGCCGTCCACAAGCACCACGTCCGTTGCCGGAGCGACGCGCACGCCGGGTTCGGCCACGACGGCTCCGTTGAGTTGGACGCGTCCGGCCAGGATGAGTTCGTCCGCGCCGCGCCGTGAGGCCACGCCGCACTCGGACAGGTACTTGTTGATGCGCACGGAGGTGTCGTTTTGCTGAGTCATATATTCCAGTGTGTTATAGAGTCTAGAAAAAATCACGACAAAGTCATGAAGAGTGATTCTGTTTGAAATTGGTTGAAAATCAAAGAATGAGCGCTTAAAACTGGATCAGCCCTGGGATTTCCATTGCCAGTTCCGCAGCCTATCGGTACATCACAACGTGTCTGCCCACGCGGTGCGTGGGCGTGCGGCGCCAAGACCTTGGCCGGAAGAACGAGTGGATGTTACGGAAAAAACTCCGTTTTGCCCATGCGTTTTTGAGGTGTTAGGTTTATCACTTAATAGTTTGATATTGCACATAATATAATTTGGTCCCGCGTTCGTCACGTCGAAGCGGAACGAGCAGGCCTGTCATATGCGCATCAGTCCAAGTCTCATCAGCCCGGCGCTGACCGTCCTTTATCGCGCCTGGGTCCGCAGCATCCGCTTTCAGGATGGCGGTGGCCCAAAATCCATTGTTGAAGCCGCCGATTCCGGGCGGCCCGTGCTGCTGGCAATCTGGCATTCCGAACTCTTCGCCCTGACCGGCTATGGCATGTGCCGACTCAACGGACGCCTCGCCACAGTGGTCAGCGAGAGCCGCGACGGCGAGATCATCGCCCAGGTGCTGGAGCGCATCGGCTATGGCACGGCGCGGGGGTCGAGCACGCGCGGCGGGCTCAAGGCGCTCATCGCCCTCAAGCGGCACATGGAGCAGGGCCGCATCGGCGTCATCACCGTGGATGGCCCCCGCGGCCCGAGGCACAAGGTCAAGGACGGCGCCGTGTACTTGGCCCACCGCGCGGGCGCGCTGCTGATTCCCGTGCGTTCGCGGCCGGCGAGCATGCATGTGTTCGAGCGCTCCTGGGACAAGTTCCAGTTGCCCATGCCCTTTACCCGCTGTCCGGTGTACTTCGGGCAACCCCTCGAATTTCTGCATGATAAGTTGACGCCGGAACTGCTTGCCAGCGAAGGCGCACGCTTGGAGAAGGCGCTGCAAGAGGCCTTGCCGCCGGAATAGCTGAAACCGCAATAGCTGAAGCGTGACATGAGCAAATGAAAAGGGGGAGCAGCGGCTCCCCCTTATTTTTGTGTATGCGTGGGTGTTAGCTAAGCTTCACACGCGCGGTTCCACCGGGATGGAAGGGCAGGGCGGAACGCTTGGCCGGAAGATCGCCGCGCTGCGTGCGCACCAGGAAGTCCGTCTGCTCTGCGGCTTCCGCGGCCACATAGCCCAGCGCCACACTGTGGCCCAGGGTGGGGCAGAACGAACCGCTGGTGACCATGCCGACCTTGGTGCCGTCGGGCAGGTGCAGGGTGTCGTAATGGCGCGCGCTGCGGCGGCCGTCCAGGGTCAGGGGGATGAGCTTCTCGCGCACGGCAGCCAGGCCAGCCTGGCCGGTGAAGGGCGTTTTCTTGGTGATGAGCCCGCCGAAGCCGGCCTCGACCGGCGTGTGCTCGGTGTCCAGGTCCTGGCCGTACAGAGGATAGCCCATTTCCAGGCGCAGGGTGTCGCGCGCGCCCAGGCCCACGGGCTTCACCAGCGGATGCGCGGCGAGGGCGTCCCACATGGCCGGAGTCTTGGAGGAATCCTGGTACAGCTCGTAGCCGAGTTCACCGGTGTAGCCGGTGCGGCTTACCGTGATGGGCGAGCCCTGCCATGTGGTGCGGATGAAATTGAAATAGCCCGGAGAGACGAAGTCCGGTCCCATGATGTCCTTCAGAACTTCATAGGATTTGGGGCCTTGCAGGTCGATCTTGCCTGTGGCGTCCGAAATATTGGTGAAGACCGGGCCGCTGGAGAGCTGCGCCTTGATCCAGTCGAAGTCGCTTTTTTCGCACGCGCCGTTGACCACCAGCATGTAGTCGTCCACGTCCAGGCAGTAGATGATGAGATCGTCCTGCACCCCGGCTTTTTCGTTGAGCAGAAAGCCGTAGCGGCATTTGCCCGGAGCAAGGGTCTCCAGGTCCTGGGTCACCACGGTGTTGAGCGCCTGCTTGGCGCCGGGACCGCGCAAAGAAAACTCGCCCATGTGGCAAATATCGAAAATGCCGGCGCTTGCGCGGGTGTGGTTGTGTTCCGCAATGATGCCCTCGTACTGGATGGGCATGTCGAATCCGGCGAAGGCGGCCATTTTGGCGCCCTTGGCCTTGTGCCACTGGCTCAGCGGCGTTTCTCTGAGAGTTTCCACAGCGTGCTCCTTATTCATAATATCGTGAAGACTTTTCCACCTTGCCACAATCCTGGCGGCAGCTCAATCGTCTTGCGTGGGGCGCGGGGCATGGATTTTCACACTCCCGGCCATGTTGACGCTGCGAGCGATTTTCTTTAGAAAAACGCCTGAGGCGGAAACGCCTGGAGGTTCGCATGCGAAAGATCGACCAATGTCCACGTGTCGCCATTAATTCAAAATACTGCACTTGTACGCACGCTTCGTGCAACAAGCACGCCCTTTGCTGCGAGTGTTTGCATTACCACCGCATGCGCGGCGAGCTGCCCGCGTGCTATTTCACCTCGGAAGAAGAAAAGACGTTCAATCGCAGCATAGAGTTTTTTATCCAACGCCGCTCCGGCAAGTAGGTCTTCCATGTCGCTTCAACTGCGCAATCCGCTTAAGATGCTGCGCAGCAATGCCATCGCCCTGGACATGGGCTCCGGGTACACGCGCATTGCAACCCCAGAGGGTGAAACGCTCCTGAATGAGCCCACTGTCGTCGCCCTGGAACAAGGCGGCGTCACGGTCATCGTCACCGGCACCGAGGCCAAGACGTATCTCGGCAAGGCTCCAGACCGCATTCGTGTGGCCCGGCCCGTAGAAGCCGGCGCCGTGGTCGATTTTGAGGCCGCGCGTGAGCTGCTGCGTCATTTTGCGGCGCGGGTGCTCCCTTCCGACGGCACGCGCATCAAGGCCTGCGTCGTGGTCGCCCAGGGGCTGACCGAGCTTGAAAAACGCACCTTTGCCGACTGCTGCAAGGCCGCGGGCATCGGCCATGTGGACTTGGTCAGCGCGCCTTTGGCAGCGGCAATCGGCTCCGGCCTCGACATCACCCTGCCCAAGGGACGGCTCTTGCTTGGCATCGGCAACGGCTTGGCCGAGGCCTCGGTCGTCTGCCTGTCCGACATCGTCCATTCCGAGACCATCAAGTGCGGGGCACAGGTCTATCACGACGCCGTGGCGCACCACTTGGCCGAGCACCAGCAGATATCCATCGGCGAGAACATGGCCGAGCAGGCCACACTGCACTTGGCCTGCGTGAGCACCCCGGCAACGCCGAGGCACCTCACCCTGACCGGCAAGTATGCCGCCACAGGCACCCCCTGCGCCCTTGAGTTGAGCAATGCCGATCTGGACGGCGCCTTCGCCACGCCCCTGGCCGAGCTTGAAGGCCTGGTGCGCAGCGTCATGGAACACGCCCCGGCCGAGCTGGTGGCCGACATCGGCGAAACTGGGCTGCTCCTCTACGGCGGCGGCGCGCAGCTTTGCGGGCTCGACCGCTACCTGGGCGAACGTCTCAAGCTGCGCATCACCGTGGCCAACGATCCGCAAATGGCCAGCCTGCGCGGTGCCACGGCAGCCCTCCGGCCCGATCTCAGCTTCCGCAAGCTGCTGGTCCGGTGATGTCCGCCACGGATTTGCAGGCTTTCCAAACTCCGGAGCTGCTCGCCCAGGCCGAGGCGGCCGTGCTGGAAACCGGCAAGCTCATCCGCGAGCACAACAGCCGCCCCAGAAAAATCCGCCACAAATCAAGCATCAAGGATCTCGTCACCGAGACGGACGGCGCTGTGGAGGCCATGCTGCGCGAGAGCCTGGGCAAACTTGTGCCCGGGGCCGGTTTCTTGGGCGAGGAGGGCAGTCCCGAGCTCGGCCTTGCCGGGCTCAAATGGGTTGTGGACCCGGTGGACGGCACCACGAATTTCGCCCACGGCGTGCCCTTTGTGGCCACCAGCGTGGCGCTTTGTCATGACGGCCGGCCCGTGCTCGGCATTGTGAACCTGCCGCTTCTCGGCGAATTATTCTCCGCCGTGCGGGGATGCGGCGCGCATATGAACGGCGCGGCCATCCACGTGTCTGAGATTGATGCGCTGGACGCGGCGCTCGTCGCCACCGGATTTCCGTACCGCGTAGAGGACCACAAGGCCGCGATTTTGCGCCAGCTGAGCCTGGCCATGCCCGCGACCCAAGGCGTGCGCAGGGCCGGGGCCGCCGCCCTGGACCTGGCCTTTGTGGCCTGTGGCCGCTATGACGGGTTCTTTGAATTCGCGCTGAACGCGTGGGACACCGCAGCCGGAGTGCTGCTCATCGAAGAAGCCGGGGGCCGGGTGGGCACCATGGCCGGCGCGCCGTACCGGCTGGGCGGCCCCGACATCCTCGCCGCCAACGGTCAGCTTTTCGGGCCCCTGCAAGGCATGCTTAAGGCCGCCGCCGCCATAACCCTTTGAGACTTAGGGCTTCGGCCAGTTGCAGAAACGGCGGCGACACCAGGTCGCGGAAGTCCCGCAGCAGGCAGTCCAGTTCTTCGGTGGTAAAGCTGTAGTCGCCGGACTCGGCGTCCTGCGCTCCAGGCGCGGCTGGCTCTGTGCGGACGAGGCTGAACACATGCAGAAACCTGTTGCCGTTTTCCGGCTGGGCCTGCAGCTCCAGAAGGGGGCGCAGGCGTTCCGCGTGAATGCCCAGCTCGGCTTTCAGAGCGCGCGTGGCGGCGTCCAGCACAGCCTCTCCCGCCAGCACCGGCCCGCGCACGGGAACGTCCCAGCGGCTGGGGCCGCGCCGTACGGACGATTCGCGCCGGCGCAGGTTGAGCCGCCCCTGGTCGTCGAAAAGCAGGATGGCGATGGCGCGATGGCGGAGCTTCTGCCGGGTGACCTCGTTTGCGGGAAGCACGGCCACCACGCGGCGCGCGGCATCGAGCACCTCCACAAGAAGGGGCGAAGCGGCGGGTTGGGGCAGAGGCGGAGTTTTTGCCATGGTTGCCGATTGGGCTGGGGGTTGCGAAAAATGCGCTGCGCAAGACACGAATAGCAGGACCTGGACTGGATGCAAACCTTGAATTGCGAGCTTTTGGGACCGCAAGACGTGACCGGAGTCATGGAGCTGGAGCATCTGTGCTTCCGCACCCACTGGACGCGCGACCAGTTCCTGCTCGGACTTGAGCGCCACGCTTTCCGGATCTTTGGCATCCGCGAGCGCGGCGTGCTTGTGGCCTATGCCGCCTTTTCGGTCATCGCCGGAGAAATGGAGATTCTGAACATCGCCACGCATCCGTTTCACCGCCGCAAAGGCATGGCCAAGAAGCTCATGGCCGAGGTGCTGGGCATTTGCCGCGCGGAGCGGGTGGAGGTCGGCTTCCTTGAGGTTCGCCGGTCCAACGTCGGCGCCATTGACCTTTACGAGAAATTCGGGTTTATCCAAGTGGGCACACGGAAAAATTATTACCCCGACAACAACGAGGATGCGCTTTTGTACAGGCTGGACATGACCGGCCAGGAAAGCGGCGCCGCGGTGCAACACGAGCCGGGGCGCAAAACGTCCTGACACCGGAGCGGAGTACATGAACAAGCTTTTTGCCGCCAACTGGAAAATGCATAAGACCCAGGCCGAAGCCGGAGAAACCACCGCCGAGCTCGCGCGCCGTTGCGCGGACCTGCCCGATGGGCGCGAAGTGCTTCTCATACCGCCGTTCACGGCTCTTTCCGTCACCGGCGCGGCGCTCTGCGGGCGCGATTGGTTTTCCGTGGGCGGGCAGAACTTTTATCCGGCCGATCATGGGGCCTTCACCGGGGAGGTTTCCCCGGCCATGCTGCTTGATTGCGGCGCCACCTTCGCCCTGACCGGCCATTCGGAGCGCAGGCACATTCTTGGCGAGAACGACGCCTTGGTGGGCAAGAAAACGGCCTTTGGCCTGGCCGCCGGGCTCAAAATCATTCTTTGCGTGGGCGAGATGATTGAGGAGCGCAAGGCTGGCAAGCTCGAAGAAGTGTTGACGCGGCAGATAGCCGCCGGGCTGGCCGATGTGCCGAAGGATACCGATCCCGAGCGCATCAGCGTGGCCTACGAGCCGGTTTGGGCCATCGGCACCGGACTCGTGGCCGGCCCCAAGGAGATTTTGGAGGCGCATGCTTTGGTGCGTGCGCAACTTTTGAAAATTTTCGGGGCAAATGGTCGGCAAGTGCGCATTCTCTATGGCGGAAGCGTCAAGCCTGACAATGCCGCCGAGATCATTGCACTTGACAATGTCGATGGAGTGCTGGTAGGAGGCGCGAGCTTGAAGGCTGAAGACTTCAGCCGCATCGTCCTGGCTTAAGGACGCACAGGCATCACGCGAGGAGAAAGCGTTGCAAACCCTGGTTCTGACAATTCATATTTTGACCTGTGTCTTTCTGGTCCTGTTCGTGCTCCTGCAGTCCGGTCAGGAGGGCATGGGTGTGATTTTTGGCGGCGGCAGCGGGTCCGTGTTCGGCAGCACCGGAGCCGGTGGGCTCTTGGTTCGCGTCACGGCGGTTCTTGCCGCAATTTTTCTCGTCACATCTTTAGCATACAATGTCTTGACAAAGCCTAGTAATTTGAGTGATAGTGCCTTGATGACGCAGGGCGCTGCCGGAATGGCCGCTCCTGCTCCGGTTCAGGCCCCCGCTCCGGGCGGCGTTTCCTTCGAAGAGAAGGCGCTCCCCAAGTCGGCCGAACCCGCAAGCGAGACCAAATAGTTTTTTCTCATGCCGAGGTGGTGGAATTGGTAGACACGCTACTTTGAGGTGGTAGTGGGAGAAATCCTGTGGGGGTTCGAGTCCCCCCTTCGGCACCACAAAAGATTAAAGGAGATTGGCCCTGGCTGATCTCCTTTTTTTGTTGCCGCGTGGGCGCCTCTGCCGCAACATTTTCGCGGCGGGTTCCCAAATCCGGTACGAGTATGTATGAACGACACGGCGCACACGCGCGGCCAGGCGGCCGGATATACACGGCCTGCCCCATGAAGCCGCGTCTTTGACCCAGTCCCCTCACTCGCGGCCAGGAATGCCTGCGCCGCGAAGAACCGCACGGAGAGCACATGGCACAAAAGGTATTCGTCACCGGTGGTGCAGGCTACCTCGGCTCCACCCTCGTTCCCCTGCTTTTGGCCAAAGGCTATGAGGTCACGGTTCTCGACAATCTCATGCACGGTCAGCACGTGCTGCTGGATTGCTGCGCCTACAAGGGCTTTGACTTCATCAAGGGCGACATCTGCGATCACAGCCTCATCAACGGCCTCATCGCCAAGCACGACATCATCATTCCCCTGGCCGCCATTGTCGGCGCGCCCGCCTGCAAGCTCAATCCCACCCTGACCAAGATGGTGAACCGCGAGGCCCACCTGAACATGGTCAAGGCCACCAGCAAGGATCAGCTTGTCATCTTCCCCACCACCAATTCCGGGTACGGCATTGGCGAAAAGGACGCGTACTGCACCGAGGAGTCGCCGCTGCGCCCCCTTTCGTCTTACGGCGTGACCAAGGTGGAGATTGAAAAGGCGTTTTTGGACAAGGGCTGCGCCATCACCTTCCGTCTGGCCACGGTGTTCGGCATGAGCCCGCGCATGCGCATGGACCTGCTGGTGAACGATTTCACCTACCGTGCCTTCAAGGACAAGACCTTCATCCTCTTTGAGGACCACTTCCGCCGCAACTACATCCATGTGCGCGACGTGGCCAAGGCCTTCATGTTCGGCATGGACAACTATGAGAAAATGAAGGGCCAGCCGTACAACGTCGGCCTCTCTTCCGCAAACCTGACCAAGCGTCAGCTGGCCGAGAAGATCAAGCAGTACGTGCCCGACTTCTACATCCATTCCGCGGCCATTGGCGAAGATCCAGACAAGCGCGACTATCTCGTCAGCAATGACAAGATCGAGGGCTTGGGCTGGACCCCGGACAACACCCTCGATGCCGGCATAGTGGAGCTTCTCAAGGGTTACAAGATCCTGAAGCCCAACCGCTTCGCCAACGTCTAGGCGCATGCCCGGTTTCGGCACAGTCACAGCATACATCCTGGCGGGCGGGTTCGGCACCCGCCTCCGCCAGGTTGTTTCCGACCGCCCCAAGGCCCTGGCGGAGATTCTCGGCCGTCCCTACATCTACCATCTGCTGGACAGCCTGGCGGGATTCGGCCTCAAGCGCGTGGTGCTCTGCACCGGGCACATGGCCGAAATGCTCGAATCGTTGCTCGGCTCCGAATACCGGGGCATGGAGCTCAAGTATTCCCGCGAGGAAACGCCCCTGGGCACAGGCGGCGCGCTCAAGCTCGCCTTCTCGCGCTTTCCGGCCGAGCTGGCCCTGTGCATCAACGGCGACTCCCTCACCGATGCCGACCTTGCCGCGTTTTTGACGTGGTTTGAAGGGCGGGAAGAGCAGGGAGCCTTGCTGCTGGCGCCTATGGATGACACCGCGCGGTATGGCAGCGTGTCCGTTGATGATGCGGAAGAGGTCACCGGCTTTGTCGAAAAGGGGCAGAGCGGCCCGGGATTCATCAGCGCCGGCATTTATCTGCTGCGTCCGCGCTGCCTTGAGGGCATTGCGCCTGGCCAGACCGCGTCCATTGAGCAGGACGTGTTCCCCGTGCTCGCCGCCCAAGGGCTGCTGTGCGCGCACAAGGTCGCTGCGCGGTTTCTGGACATCGGCACGCCGGACTCCTATGCCGAGGCCGGGCGTTTCCTTTTGGCCGGGCAGGGCGCGGCGGCAAAGGGCGCCGTGTTTTTGGACCGCGACGGCACGGTCATAACGCAAGTGCATTACCTGCATGACCCCGATGGGGTGGAGCTTTTGCCCCGCGCGGCTGAAGGCTTGCGCCGCATGCGCGCCCTGGGGCTGCGGCTGGTGCTGGTGAGCAATCAGTCCGGCGTGGGGCGCGGGTACTTCACCCGCGGCGATGTCGAACGGGTGCACGGGCGGCTCATCGAACTGTTGGAAGCCCAGGGCGTGCGCCTGGACGCGCTGTATGTCTGCCCGCATGCGCCCGGCGATGCCTGCAACTGCCGCAAACCTTTGCCCGGGCTCATTGAGCGCGCGTGCAGGGAACTGGACCTTGATCCCCGGCAGAGCTTTGTTATTGGCGACAAGCCTTGCGATATCGGCCTTGGTCTGATAGTGAACGCCACGACGTTTTTGGTCACAACTGGCTACGGAGCCACATACGCCAATGCCGACGATTGCCGCCCGCACCATGTTTCGACGAACCTGCTAGAGGCCGCCAACATCATCGGTTCCATCCTGGCCGCCCGCAACACTAGCGGCGTGGAGCATACATGATCATCTGCAGAACCCCGTTTCGCGTTTCGTTCTTTGGCGGCGGAACTGATTATCCGGGCTGGTACCGCGAACACGGCGGGCAGGTTCTGTCCACGGCCATCGACAAATTCTGCTACATCACCCTGCGCTACCTGCCGCCTTTTTTTGAGCACAAGATCCGCGCGGTTTACTCCAAGATCGAGCAGTGCCAGACCCTTGACGAGATCAAGCACCCGGCCATCCGCGAAACCCTGCGCTTCATGAACTTCGACCGCAACGTGGAGATACACCACGACGGCGACCTGCCCGCGCGCAGCGGCATGGGCTCCAGCTCCTCTTTCACGGTTGGGCTTTTGCACGCGCTGTACGCCCTGCGGGGGCAAATGCCCACCAAGGAGCGTCTTGCGAGAGAGGCCATCCGCATCGAGCAGGAGTTCATCAAGGAGACCGTGGGCTCGCAGGACCAGTGCGCCGCGGCCTATGGCGGGTTCAACCACATTCTTTTCCACCGCGACGGAGAAATCGAGGTGCGGCCGCTGACCCTTTCGCGTTCGCGCCTCACGGAACTCTCCGACCACCTGATGCTCTTCTACACCGGCATCATGCGCACGGCCTCGGACGTGGCGGACACCTACGTGGAGAACCTTGGCGCGAAAGAGGCCCTTTTGCGACAGATGCACGGCATGGTGGACGACGGCATCAAGCTGATCCAGAGCAGCCGCTGCATCTGCGGCTTCGGCGAACTGCTGAACCAGGCCTGGGAGGCCAAGCGTTCCCTCAGCCCGAACATCTCCAACAGCGTGGTGGACGACTTCTACACCCGCGCCCAGGAGCACGGCGCCATCGGCGGCAAGCTCATTGGCGCCGGCGGCGGCGGCTTTTTGCTGCTGTTCGTTCCGCCATCGGCCCGCGACAGGGTGCGCGAGGAGCTTTTCGAACTGCTGCACGTGCCCTTTACCTTCTGCCGCGACGGCAGCCAGATCATCTTTTACGAGCCCGAGACCGCGGACTACCGCCAGAGCGAGCGCGACCATCGCAACCGCTCCATCAACAGCTTCCGCGAGCTGGGCACGTTGAAGGGGTGAGGCATGTCTTTGAATGTTGAGACCAAGCTGCGGCTTTTGCGCACCATGCTGCGCATCCGCCGCGTTCAGGAGCGCATCGAGTCCGAGTACATGAAGGACGAGATGAAGACGCCCGTGCATCTGTACATCGGGCAGGAAGCCATCGCCACCGGCGTGTGCGCCTGCCTGCGCGACGACGACGCCATCAACAGCAATCACAGAAGCCACGGCCATTACCTGGCCAAGGGCGGCGACCTGAACGCCCTGATGGCCGAGCTGTTCTGCAAGGCCACGGGCTGCTCCGGCGGCTACGGCGGCAGCATGCATCTTGTGGACATGGCCCACGGCAACATGGGCACTTCGGCCATTGTTGGCGGCGGCATTCCCATCGGCACCGGCCAGGGCCTTGCCATGAAGATGCAGGGGCAGGACCGCGTGAGCGTGGTTTTTTTCGGCGATGGCGCGGCCGATGAAGGCACGCTTTATGAGTCCCTCAATTTCGCCATGCTGAAACAATTGCCCGTGGTTTACGTCATGGAGAACAACGGCTGGGCGGTTTGCTCGCCCACGGCCACGCGTCACTGCGGCGACAACGTGTTCCATAAGGGCGCGGGCGACAGGCTTTTTACCGCCAAAATCGACGGCAACGACCCGGAGCTGGTCTACGAAACCGCGGCCAAGGCCGTGGCGCGCGCGCGCGCGGGCGAGGGGCCGTCCTTCATCGAGTGCGTGACCTACCGCATTTTGGGCCATGCCGGATGCTGGCAGCAGGACCCCAAGGGCTACCGCGACCCGGCCGAGATAGACGCTTGGCGCGAACGCTGCCCGGTGTGCTCGTACCAGCAGGCGTTGCGGGCGCAAGGGCTCTTGTCCGAAACGGACCTGAACGCCCTTGAGGCCGAGGTGGGCGCAGAAATCGACGCGGCCTTCGAATATGCGCGGCAGAGCCCGCTGCCCGTGGCCGAGACCATGCACAACCATCTTTTCTGCGAGTAGCCCATGCCCTGGTCACGCATCAAGACAGACACCAACGAGCCGGA
>Ga0209373_10000898_pt1 | contig 40217 bp, 35 predicted proteins | sample Higcelweek5metaG_FD_187173 | JGI IMG/M metagenome (GOLD analysis project Ga0209373, IMG submission 187173) | Freshwater pond sediment microbial communities from the University of Edinburgh, under environmental carbon perturbations - High... | ecosystem: Environmental > Aquatic > Freshwater >... | reverse complement strand
ACCGCCGAACCCAACCGCTTGTTTTCGCTTCCTTTTTCTCCGCCGCCGCGCCGCTTCGTGAAGCGCCGCCCCGTCGGTGGAGCGGGTTATAGTGGCCTTACCCCAAACCACGCAACTCCTTTTTTGCGTCTGCGTGAAAAATTTCTGACGCTTCGGCTTCGGGCCGCTTTCGCCATACTATGGATGCGGCGGCGCGATGGTCTTCGCTGGATTGACAGCGCCCGCCCTGGCGGGCATCGTCCGCCCGGTCAACGCGCCCCGCCGGGCCAGAACCGGCGCCGCGTCGCCGATTGGATGGGAGCATCACAGGAGAATGACGATGCGTTCGAGGCTTTCCCGCCTTCCCACGCTCGCCCTGACCGCCGCTGGCTTGGCCTTTGGGCTGGCCGCGCTGATGACGTCCACGACGGCGCGCGCCCAGGGGACCGACTCCACCGAGATGGAGCGCGAGTTGGAGAGCCTGCACCGCAACGTCGCCAACAAGCCACCCTCTGGATTGGATCGCCACACCCGCGCGGTCGGGCGCGGCGACACACTGATGGATTTGCTGACCGACTCCTCGGTTCCCCGCAACGAGGCGAGCGACGCCATCGCCGCCCTGCGCGACGTCTACGACCCCAACAAGCTGAAGATCGGCCAGCAGGTGACGGTTCTGTTCGAGCCGCGCCGGGGCGGAACCCGCAAATTCATCGGTCTGGAGTTTCAGCCCAACGCGACCCGCTCGGTGTCCATCGCCCGCAAGGGCGACAGCGGTTTCGCCTCCAGCCAGGAGGAAAAGGCGGTGTCGCGCCAACTGGTGGCGGCGCAGGGCGTCATCCGGTCCAGCCTGTTCGAGGCGGGCGCCGCCGCCGGGGTGCCGACCTCGGTGATGATGGCCTTCATCCGCGACTATTCTTACGACGTTGATTTCCAGCGCGACCTGCAACCCGGCGACCGTTTTGAGATTCTGTATGAAAAGCTGGTCACGGCGGACGGCAACACGGTCGGCGACGGCGACGTGCTCTACGCCTCTCTGGTGTTGAGCGACGAGGAGATGCCGATCTACCGGCACAAGACCCGCGATGGCCGGATCGACTATTACAACCGCGACGGCGAGAGCATCCGCCGCGCCCTGCTGCGCACCCCCATCGACGGCGCCCGGATCACCTCAGGCTTTGGCATGCGCCAGCACCCGATCTTAGGTTTCAGCAAGATGCACCAGGGCGTCGATTTCGGCGCGCCGAAAGGAACGCCGATCTACGCCGCCGGTCGGGGGGTGATTGAGGAGGCCGGACCGCACGGCGCCTATGGCAATTACATCCGCATCCGCCACAACACCGAAACATCCACCGCCTACGCCCATCTCAGCCGTTTCGCCAGCGACACACGGCGCGGCGCGCGGGTCGATCAAGGCGACGTCATCGGTTATGTCGGGGCGACCGGACGGGCCACCGGCGCCCATCTCCATTACGAGGTGTTGAAGGGCGGCCATCAGGTCAACCCGCGCTCGGTCGATCTGCCGACCGGGGAAAAGCTGGATGGCCGCGAACTGCAAGAGTTTGTGCAAACGGTGCGGTCGCTCGACAAGGCTTATGAGGAGACGCGGGGCGGCCTGCAACTGGCGCGCAGCCCTGGCGGTCCGCATTCCGGGCTGTCCGGCGACAAGAGCTGCAAGACGACAAGCTGCTGATGGGGAGCCGCTGGCAGGGCGCAGCGCCCCCAGTCAATCCTGGTGCATCATCCGGCGCAGCGCGCCGACGAATTGTTTGCAGTTGGCCTCGTCGTCCAGCATGCGTTGCAGCTTTTCGCGCATCAGCATGGCCTTTGGCTTTTGGTTCATCGCGCGTTCGATGGCGAGTTCGGCCTCGCCCTCTTTCATCGCTTCATTGTCCGACATGGCGCACGCCCTGATTCTTCCTGAACGGATTCTCAGCTTCCATCCTGCGCCAAGCGGCGCGTCGCCGCAATCACCACGCGTTCAGCGGTATTGACCGACGGTTTCCACCGCTTGGCCGCCGGTTCCGAGCTTGAACTCGGTCACGCCCGGCGCGCTGTCCGGGTTGACGCCGCCCAAATCCAAGCGACGGACGCCGCGTTCCTTCAGCGCCAGAATGGCCCGCCACAGCACAAAACGCATGGCGCCGCTCTTGCGCCCAGCCTCGTTCGCCCAACTGATCTGGCTGGTGGCCGCCGCCCCATGGCGGAAGAACAAGCCGCTGGCCACCGGCGACCGCTTGTCCATCGCCGTCACCATCAACGCGCCGGACTCGCCCCCTCCCGCTTTCACCAGAGCGTTGCGCAGCCGCACCGCCAAGGCTCCGGTCATTGGACGGAATCCCTTGCCCAGCGCTTGGTCATGCTCCTGCTTCATCAGCCACGGGAGATTGTCGGCCTGCCAATCCGCGTCGATCACCAGAGCGCTTTTCTCGGCCCCCCGCAGACGCTGCCGCCAATCCCGCGCCAGACCGGCGCGCAACGCCTCCTCGCTCATCCCAAGGTCGAGCCACACCGTCTGATAGCCCGGACCATGGCGATGAAAGCCGCAGCGCTTCAGCAGGTCTTCGTTCTCCGACGAGGCGGGAAGCTCCGGCAAGACGCTGGCGCGGCTGAGCAGAGAGCGCGGGCAAGCCTTGCGCAACAGGCGGAAAGTGGCTTCCAGCGTTTCCGCGTCCGGCTCGATCCCGTCGAGCCAGAGGGGGCCGCGATGGAACTGCCGGTCGTGGAAGATCTTCAACAGGCGCCGTTCAAGGATCTGCGCCAGCCCAATGGGAGCGCCGTCGCGATGGATCACCCCCAACCGAGGCAAATAGCCATAGGTCCGCCCCATGGCCCGGCCATAGGCGAAGCTTTGCAGCAGGGTCGAATGGGTGGCGCGGGCGAACAGGGAATCCCACTCGCCAACCGTCCCCTCGTTCCAGGCGATGGAGATCTCCGCCATGACGCTGGACCGTTCAATCAGGCGGGCGGCAAGGCGCCGGTCGCCTCTTCCACCTGGGCGAAGGTTGGTCGGTATTCCGGTTCCAGCACATTTCGGGCGTATTCCACGGAAATCGCCGGGGCGTAGCCTGAGAGATGGGCGATCATCCCGGTTTTCATCGCCTGATAATATTTGCCTTCGGCGTGGTAGATGCTCTTCAGGCCGCTGGCCATCGGGGCGAAAAAGCCATAGGCCACGAGAATGCCGGTGAAGGTGCCGACCAGCGCGCCGCCGATCAGCTTCCCCAGCACTTCCGGCGGTTCGGAAATCGATCCCATGGTGTGAATCACGCCCAGCACCGCCGCGACAATGCCCAGCGCCGGCACCGCGTCGGCCACGGCCTGGATGGCGTCGGACACGCGTTGATGTTCGTGGTGCATGGTTTCGATGTCCTCGTCCATCAGATCGACGAGTTCATGCGGGTTGTCGGCCCCCAGCGACATCAGGCGCAAATATGTGCACAGAAACGCGATGGCGTGATGGTCGCTGTAGAATTTTGGAAATTGCTGAAAGAGTGGGGAATCTTCCGGTTTTTCAATGTGCTGTTCAAGCGCCAACAACCCTTTGGTTTTGGCGATCTTGAAGACCTGATACATCATCGTCAGGGCTTCGAGATAATCCTCTTTTTTGTATTTTGGCCCTTTGAAGAGATGGCCGATTTCTTTTCCGGTGTGCGATATGACGGATTTTGGGTTTGCGATGAAAAAGGCGCCCGCCGCCGCTCCCAGAATAATCATGAACTCGAACGGCATCCAAAGCACGCCCATGTGGCCGCCGCCCAGGACATAGCCGCCGAACACGCAGAAGATCACGACGCCGAAACCGATCATCACAAACATGGGGTCTCTTTCCTCCTGAGTTCCGGCGCCGTCGCCTGCCGACGCCCAGCGTCAGCCTGCGCCAACCCTATGGCGGCCTTGTGGCGGGAGACTCCATGCACAGCCCGAAAATCCCCCAAACGGCCTACCGCTTTCGCAGAAAGCCCGATTGATCCTAGACGCGCGGGAACGTCCTGTCACGACAGGACTGGCCAATCAGGGTTTGTCGGGGGGCAGCAGCGCCTTGATCCGGTCGCGCAGCGGGCCGACCTCGTCCAGCGGCACGGCGAAGTGACAGGCTAGACTGCGCGGAATCGACAGGGCCGCCTGGCGCAGCGCCGTTCCCGCCTCGGTCAAGGCCACGATCACACGGCGTTCGTCCGCCGGGTCGCGGCGGCGCTGGACCAGGCCATTCGCCTCCATCCGCTTCAGCAACGGCGTCAGGGTGCCGGAATCGAGATCCAGCGCGTCCCCCAACTCCCCCACCGTGCGGGGAGCGCGCTCCCACAGCACCAGCATCGCCAGATATTGCGGGTAGGTCAGGCCAAGCTTGTCCAGCAAAGGCCGGTACAGCCGGGTGATTCGGTTGCTGGCGGAATAGAGCGCAAAGCAAAGCTGGCGGTCGAGCCGCAACAGCTCGCCGCCAGCCGCGTCATCCGCGTCGGTCACGGTGGGGAGCGGCGCCGCCGCCCCCCGGTCCTGCATTTGGTCCTGCTCGTCGATCATGCCGCCTGTACGGTGAGAGCCACGTCGATGTTGCCGCGCACGGCGTTGGAATAGGGGCAGACGCGGTGCGCGGTGGCAACCAATTCTTCCGCCGCCGCTTGGTCCAGCCCCGACACGGTGACGGCCAACGCCACCCCCAGATAGAAGCCGCCCTCGGCGTTCTGGAACAGGCTGACGCTGGAGGCGACCGAGGCGTCGGTCAAGGGCAGCTTTTGCGTGCGGGCGACGTGACGCACCGCGCTTTCAAAGCAAGCGGCGTAGCCCGAGGCGAAAAGCTGTTCCGGGTTGGTGGCGTCGCCCTTGCCGCCCAGGCTCTTCGGCATGGCGAGCTTGAGGCTGAGCAGACCGTCGTCGGTCTGGACATGGCCATCGCGGCCACCAGCGGTGCGGGCGTGGGCGGTGTAGAGAGCGGTCATTGGGGTGATCCTTATGTTTGGGAGTGTGGGATGGTTCGTGCCGGGGTTATTGATAGCGTCATATTTAATTGTGCGCAATATAATTGAGCATCATTGAGATGCGCGGCGGGGGGATGGCAGGGATGCGCGGGGATCGGGGACGCCGCGCCACAACGAAAAAGGGGCCGCCTCACGGCAGCCCCCTTCTCAACCCTTACCGCTTGAACCGGCGGATCAGCCGATGCGCCAGACGTCCGGGATGTTTTCCAGACGCTTCAGCACGGCGACGCGCTGCTGTTCAATCTCGTTCGGCAGACGGCTGCCAAAGCGGTTGAACAGTTCCTCCTGGTCCTTGGCTTCCGCCTCGGCTTCCTTGCGGTCGATGTCCATGATCTTGCGGAACTTGTCTTCCGCGAAATCCAGGCCGTTCCAGTTCAGATCGGCGTAGCGCGGCGAGTAGCCGAACGGCGACTCGGCGACGTCCGTGGCCCGACCGCGCGCGCGATCAACGATCCACTTCAGAACGCGCATGTTGTCGCCGAAGCCCGGCCAGACGAACTTGCCGTTCTCGTCCTTGCGGAACCAGTTGACGCGGTAGATGCGCGGCAGGCTTTCAACCTTGCCTTCCATCGACAGCCAATGGTTCCAGTAATCGGCCATGTTGTAGCCGCAGAAGGGCAGCATGGCGAACGGATCGCGGCGGATGGCGGCTTGACCGACGGCGGCGGCGGTGGCTTCCGACCCCATGGTCGCCGCCCAATAGACGCCTTCGCGCCAATTGTACGACTCGAACACCAGCGGGAAGGTCTTCGACAGGCGGCCGCCGAAGATGAAGGCGCTGATCGGAACGCCGGCGGGATCCTCCCACGCCGGATCGATCGACGGGCATTGCGCCGCAGGCGCGGTGAAGCGCGAGTTCGGGTGCGCGGCCACGCGACCGCAACCCGGCGTCCAATCCTTGCCCTGCCAGTCGATCAAATGATCGGGCGGGGTGTCGGTCAGCCCCTCCCACCAGATGTCGCCGTCGTCGGTCAGCGCGACGTTGGTGAAGATGACGTTGTGGTCGAGCGTCTTCAGCGCGTTCGGGTTCGACTTCACGCTGGTGCCCGGCGCGACGCCGAAGAAGCCCGCCTCCGGGTTGATGGCGCGCAGCGTGCCGTCGGGCTGCGGCTTGATCCAGGCGATGTCGTCGCCGATGGTGCGGACCTTCCAGCCCTCGAACTCCTTGGGCGGAACCAGCATGGCGAAGTTGGTCTTGCCGCAAGCCGACGGGAAGGCGGCGCCGACGTAGGTCTTCTCGCCGGTCGGGCTTTCAACGCCCAGGATCAGCATATGCTCGGCCAGCCAACCCTGCTCGCGGCCCATCGAAGAGGCGATGCGCAGCGCGAAGCACTTCTTGCCAAGCAGCGCGTTCCCGCCATAGCCCGAACCATAGGAGACGATGGAATGCTCTTCGGGGAAATGGACGATGTATTTGTGATCGGCGTTGCACGGCCACGCCACATCGGCCTGACCGGGTTCCAGCGGCGCGCCGACCGAATGCAGGCAGGGCACGAAATCGCTGTCGCCCAGCACGTCCAGCACCTTCTGGCCCATGCGGGTCATGATGCGCATGTTGACGGCGACATAGGGGCTGTCGGAGAGCTGCACGCCGATGTGGGCGATGTCGGACCCCAGCGGACCCATGCTGAACGGCACCACATACAGGGTGCGGCCGCGCATGCAGCCGTCGAACATGCCGTCCAGCTTGGCCTTCATCGCGGCCGGGTCCATCCAATTGTTGGTCGGACCGGCTTCTTCCTTGGTCTTGGAGCAGATGTAAGTGCTGTCTTCGACGCGCGCGACGTCGCCCGGATCGGAGCGGCAGAGGAAGGAGTTCTGGCGCTTGGCCTCGTTCAGGCGAATGAAGGTTCCGGCCTCGACCATTTCCTCGCACAGGCGGTCATACTCCTCCTGCGACCCGTCGCACCAGTGAACCCGCTCCGGCTTGCATTTCAGGGCGATTTCCTCGACCCAAGCCAGGAGCTTCTTGTTCCGCGTCCGCGTGTTTCCAGTCATCGTCGTTCTCATCCGTTGCGCGCCGGTCTCGGTCCATGCCCACCATCCGTCAACCCGCCTGTTGCGTGCGGTGACGGGTCGCGCCACGCGCTGATTGCGCGTGACGGTGCGGCGGCGGCCGATCCGGCTTTGATCGTTGTGTCCTGTGTGAAAAAGCGGCGTCAGCCGCCGGTTCAGCGGCCCGGCGCGGCGACGAACCGGAGGAAGCCGAAGCCCTCCGCGATTCCCGCTGGGCCGGAGCCGAGACAAAACGGTGCAAAGGGCGGTCCGAGGGCGAAAGGCCCGGACGGAAAACGGGTCGATCCGTTATGGTCCACTGAAGTGATCTCCTGGTTGCGCTGGTCATGCGCCGCGTTGTTTTTTTTGGTGCGGCGTCTGCTGGTGTCGAACTGGTTTCCGGCTGTGCTTTCTTGTTGTTGGGCGCGGCGCGCCTTCAGACGATCGTTGCGTCGGAAGGCCCGGCGCCGGATCGTCCCGGATCAACCGAAACGACGGGGCCATCGGATGCTGGGCCATCGGATTGGGAGCCGCCTTGGCGGACCCATGGCGGAAGACCAGCCAAAGCCAGTCTAACCGATTCGGAATCATTTACGCTCTGATTGAAATCAATCCGCGCCACCGCCCCGCCGCGACGCAGGTCGCAGCCGTCGGGATCGATTCCGGTCACGGCCCAGGGGCCGCCCGCGCTCGCCCCTTCGGACGCGGCGGCCAGCGCGCCGTTGACCTCGTCGAGAAGCCCGGCTTCGTCCTGCGCCAGCGCGGCGGCCAGCACGGCGGAATGCTCCGGCGAACCCAACTCGTCGGCGGTCAGCCAGTGAATGCGCCCGAACCCGGCGACCAGATGGGCGCGGTCAATGGCGACGCGGTACAGCGCGAAATCGGCGAAGTCGGCGTAAAGGGCGGCGTCGGGGTGGCGGCGCAGGAAGCGCGCGCGATGGCGCGGTTCGTCGGAACGGGCGACGCGGCCCAGAACCGACAGGCGGGCGCCGGTCAAGGGCTGCGCAAGCCCGGCGGTGCCGTCGAACAGCAGGCCGATCCGAGGGTCGGCGGCCAGATTGCGGGTGTGTTCGGCGAGGGTGGACAGCAGCAGCAGCGGGCTGCCGTCCAGATCGAAGGCGACCAGGACCAGCGACGGGTAAGGCCATCCGGCGAACGGGTCGCCGTCGTCCGCGCCGCGCCGCGCTGTGGCCAGAGTCGCGCGGTCGCAGGCGCGCATCAGGCGGCGCGCCGGATCGGCGTGTGGCTTGGCCGCCCCCATGGGCGACGCGCCGTCCGTCCCGCCTGGGGAGGACGCGCCAAGGGCTTGCGTGAAACTCATGCCAAAAAACGAGTGCGCTCTCCCGCGCGGCGCCGTTGTTCAGCGCCGCATTGCCGCCATATTGGACCAGAAAAATACCCTGGGAAAAGCGAAAACTGCCTCAAGAGGCTCCTGTCTGTCATAATCTGCCGGAATGGCTCCTTCCTTTTTCCGGCGCCCGCCACCCTAGAGAGACTGACCAACGACCATGGCCCACACCGTCGCCTTGGTGGATGACGACCGCAACATCCTGACCTCCGTCTCCATCGCGCTCGAAGCCGAAGGGTTCGAGGTGCGGACCTACACCGATGGGGCCGAGGCCCTGCGCGGCCTGACCCAGCGTTTGCCCGATCTGGCTGTGCTGGACATCAAGATGCCGCGCATGGACGGGATGGAGTTGCTCCGCAACCTGCGCCAGACCTCGCAGATCCCCGTCATCTTCCTGACCAGCAAGGATGATGAGATGGATGAGGTGATGGGTCTGCGCATGGGCGCCGACGACTACATCAAAAAGCCCTTCTCGCAGCGCCTGCTGGTTGAACGCATCCGCGCCCTGCTGCGGCGCGAGGCGCTGCGCGGCGACGGCGCCGCCGTCGCCGATCCGGGCCAGATCATCACGCGCGGGCCGCTGCTGCTCGACGGGGCGCGGCACGCCTGTTTCTGGAACGACCAGCCCCTCGACCTGACCGTGACCGAATTCCTGCTGGTCAAGGCCTTGGCCCAGCGGCCCGGCCATGTGAAGAACCGCGACCAGTTGATGGACGCCGCCTATGGCGAGCATGTCTATGTCGATGACCGCACCATCGACAGCCACATCAAACGGCTTCGCAAGAAGTTCAAGGCGATTGACGCCGATTTCTCGCAGATCGAGACCCTCTATGGCGTCGGCTATCGTTACAAGGAATAACGCCTCCCCTTCGGCGGCTTCGACCGAGGGGCGCCCCCACCGGCAGCGGCGGATCTCGCCGCTGACGCTGCGCATCCTGGCGGTCAACGTCCTGGCGCTGGCGTTGCTGGTGGTTGGCCTGCTCTATCTGGGCCGCTACCAGGACCGGCTGATTCAGGCGGAGATGGAGGCGCTGGCGACGGAGGCCCGCATCTTCGCGTCCGCCCTGGGCGAAGGCGCGGTCAACCGCATCCTGACGCCGCCCGCCCCGGTCGGCGAAAGCGTCGGCGAGGATGTCGGGCGCGAGCGCTTCGAGCTGGAACCCGAACTGGCCCGCCCGATGATCCGCCGTCTGGCCGAGGCGACCGCCACCCGCACCCGCCTGTACGACATTGACGGGCGCATGCTGTCCGACAGCCGGGTGCTGACCGGCTCGCAGGGGCGGATCGAAATCCGTGAGTTGCCCTCCCCGCCCGCCGGGGACGCCCTCTCGCAGGCGATCAACAGCTTGTACAATCGTCTGATTGACGTGGTTCCCAGCCGCGAGGGATTGCCGGTCCACCGCGAGGAACGGGGCAAGCCCTCCCCCGACGTCGAACGCGCGCTGACCGGCGAAACTGGGGCGACCGTCTGGCGCGTGGAGTCGGCGACGGGCGATCCCGAACTGCTGCTGACCGTCGCCGTCCCGGTCCAGCGTTACCGCGAAGTGCTGGGGGCGGTGCTGCTGACGCGCGGCGGCGGCGAGATCGACCGGGCCATCCGTTCGGTGCGCTTTGACATTCTGAAGGTGTTCGCCGTGGCCCTGCTGGTGACGGTGGCGCTGTCGATCTATTTGGCCGGAACCATCGCCCAGCCCATCCGCAAGCTGGCGCAAGCCGCCGACCGGCTGCGCACCGGCCATGGCCGCCACACCGAGATTCCCGACTTCACCCACCGGGGCGACGAAATCGGCGAGCTGTCGGGCGTGCTGCGCGACATGACCGCCGCGCTGTGGGCGCGTATGGACGCCATCGAACGCTTCGCCGCCGACGTGGCGCACGAAATCAAGAATCCGCTGACCTCCCTGCGCAGCGCGGTGGAAACCGTGGTCCGCATCGAGGATCCGGGCCGTCGCGCCCGGCTGCTGGCGGTCATCGCCGACGACGTGCAGCGGCTGGACCGCCTCATCAGCGACATCTCCAACGCCTCGCGCCTGGACGCCGAACTGTCGCGGGCGGAGCTGGAGCCGGTGGACATCAGCGCCATGCTGGCGATGCTGGCCGACCTTCAGCGCAGCGTGGAGGAGACGGACGGGGAGAGGACGCCGGAGGACGCGGCCGACCGCGCCCCGCCGCGTCTGGTCATCGACGCCCCCCCAGACGAACGGCTGATCGTGCCGGGTCTGGAAGGACGGCTGACCCAAGTGTTCCAGAACCTGATCGCCAACGCCCTGTCCTTTTCGCCCCCCGGCGGCGAAGTGCGGGTCCGCGCCCGACGGGTCGGGCGGGCGATCGAGGTGGTCGTGTCCGACCATGGCCCCGGCATCCCGGAGGGCAAAGAGCAAGCGATCTTCGAGCGTTTCTACACCGAGCGCCCGGCAGGCGAGAAGTTCGGCACCCACTCCGGCCTTGGTCTTTCCATATCACAACAGATAATCAGCGCTCACAATGGTTTTATACACGCACAGAATAGACGTGTAGCCGATGGTCGCATTGACGGCGCTGACTTTCGCGTCACGCTGCCGTTGCTGTGAATTTTTGCGGAAAAGTTGTAGCCCCCCGCGCTATGCTGTGGACAAAGCCCGAGTATAGGTCAATTCTGTTGACGGTCATTCTTCGTGCACGCTCGTTTCTCGCTTTCGCTTGCGCGCGCCTGACCGTGGCAACTGTGTGAGGTTTCCATGTCCGGATCCGCTCAAGTCATTGATATTCGCCGATATCGCCTCGCAAAGCTCATCAGCGACGCCGGTCGTCAGCAAGGTGAGCTGGCCCGCATGATGCGCGATTCCGCGCAGGAACGGACCCAACTGGCCGAGGCGCTGAACGGCGCGCAAAAGCATCTGGCGCGGATCGCCGACAGCTACAAAGTCCTGCTGGTCCGGTTGAAGCGTGAAAAGGATTTCCGCGACGCCTGCCAGGAGGCCGCCGAACTGGAGGATCTCGACGAAATGATCCGCCGACGCGACGCGCTGGTTCGTGAGTTGGAATCCATCCGCCGCGCCCCCCGCGAATCCACCGGAACCTGACCCGAACGCGTTGACCGGCGATTCCGGATCGGATCGCGCGGTCTTCCCTTCGCCCCCCCACATTCGAGTCCATTGACAGACGACGCGGCACGTCTCACCTTCGATGGATCATGGTGACGATTCACGGCGCCTGCGTTCTGATCTCCACCATCGGCGTTTTGCTGAGAGGGGATTCGGGAAGCGGGAAATCCGATCTAGCTTTGCGACTGATCGACGAAGGCGCACGGCTGGTCGCCGACGACCAAGTTTCGGTGCGTGTGGAGGGGGATCGCTTGATCGCCGCCCCACCGCCGTCGTTGGCTGGATATCTGGAGGTGCGGGGCGTTGGAATCATGCCGGTTCCGTCCGTCGCCTCGGCTGAAATCGGCCTGATCGTCGATCTGGTCCCACGCGACCGGATCGAGCGTCTGCCCGATGTGGAACATGAGACGATCCTGAGCGTTGCCCTGCCCCATCTGAACCTGCACCCCTTCGACGCCTCGGCCACGGCCAAGCTGCGTCTTGCCGTCGTCGCCGCGCGTGACGGCGCTCTTGGGAGCGTTCCCGCCAGCATGGCCGCCTTTCCATGACCATGGCGCCCTCCCCCCCTGCCCCCGCCGCCGAACCGCCCGGTCGGGTCGTCCTGGTGACGGGCCTGTCTGGGGCCGGCATGTCGGTGGCGTTGAAGGCGCTGGAGGATCTGGGGTACGAGGCGGTGGACAATCTGCGCCTGTCGCTGGTTCCCGCCCTGCTGCGACAGGCCGACCCCCGCCGCCGCCCGCTGGCCCTGGTGATCGACAGCCGCACCCGCGATTTTTCGGCGCAAGCCTTCCTGGACGAGTTGGAGGATCTGCGCGCCCGCGACGATCTCGACGTCCGGATGGTCTTTCTTGATTGCGGCGACGAGGTGCTGCAACGCCGCTTCACCGAAACCCGACGCCGCCACCCGCTGGCGGAGGACCGGACGGTGCCGGACGGCATCGCGCGCGAACGGACCCTGCTGTTTCCGCTGAAGGAGCAGGCCGACGTCACCATCGACACGACGCAACTGTCCATTCACGATTTGCGGCGCATGCTGTCAGGGCATTTTCAACGCGACGCGCAGGCGGCCCTTCAGGTGTTCGTGACGTCCTTCTCGTTCCGGCTGGGGTTGCCGCGCGAAGCCGATCTGGTGTTCGACGTGCGGTTCCTGACCAACCCCCATTACGACCCGGCCTTGCGCGCCTTGACCGGGCTTGATCCCGCCGTCGCGGCGCGGGTGGCGGGCGACGCCGATTTCCCGGCCTTTTTCGCCAATCTCACCGGCCTGCTCCGCCCGCTCCTGCCCCGCTTCACCCAGGAGGGCAAAAGCTATTTGACCATCGCCGTCGGCTGCACCGGCGGCAAGCACCGCTCTGTCTTCGTCGCCGAACGGCTGGCGGCGTGGCTGACGGAGCTGGGCGTCAGGGTCAATCTCAGCCACCGCGACCTGAATCGTCAGAACGCCCGGCCCAACGGAACCGGGTGATGCAATTTGCACCTTGACGACCCAGACCCAACGAACGATCCACATGATCGAACGATCCACACAAGCGACACAAAATTTCCTGGGGAGGATCCAACCTTGAAGGATGTCCCATGATCGGTATGGTTCTTGTCACTCATGGGCGGCTCGCCGAAGAGTTCATCGCCGCCCTGTTCCATGTGGTCGGCGAACAGGATCAGGTGCGCGCCGTGTGCATCGGTCCCGAAGACGACATGGAGCAGCGGCGCCAGGACATCCTGAACTCGGTCGCCGAGGTGGATGACGGGTCCGGCGTGGTGGTTCTGACCGACATGTTCGGCGGCACCCCGTCCAACCTCGCCATTTCCATCATGGACAAGGCCAAGGTCGAGGTGATCGCCGGCATGAATCTGCCGATGCTCATCAAGCTCGCCAGCGTGCGCAAGACCGAAACGCTGGACAAGTCGGTGATCTCCGCCCGCGACGCCGGGCAGAAATACATCAACGTCGCCTCCTCCCTGCTGTCGGACTGACCCCTGCATGAGCCATTCGGACGACGCCCTGGCCGCTGGCGAGCTTCGCCGCACCGCCACCATCACCAACCAGCGCGGCCTGCACGCCCGCGCCTCGGCCAAATTCGTCAAGCTGGTCGCCACCTTCAACGCCGAAATCATGGTGCGCCGGGGCGAATCGATGGTCTCGGGCGAGTCGATCATGGGGCTGATGATGCTGGCCGCCGGTCCCGGCACCTGCGTGGAACTGCGCGCGCAAGGCCCGCAGGCCGACGACGCGATGGCCGCTTTGCTGGACCTGATAAACCGCAAATTCGATGAAGAGTGACGCCAAGCACGACGGACCGGGAGGCCACGCCGCCACCGGCCCCAACCGTTGTCTGCGTGGTCTGGGCGTCTCGCCCGGCGTCGCCATCGGTCCCGCCCATGTGGTGGAAAGCGGATCCGTCACCATCCCCGAATACACGCTGGCCCCCGACGCGGTGGACGGCGAGGTCGCGCGCTTCAACGAGGCCGCCGCCAAGGCGCGGCGCCAGATCAAGAAGCTGAAAAGCAAGGCGCTGGTCCTGCCCGACTCGGCGTCGGAGGAGATCGGCTTCCTGCTCGACGCCCATCTGTCGATGGTGACTAACTCCCGCCTGACCCGTGGGGTGGAACGCCGGATTAAGCAGGACCACATCAACGCCGAGGCGGCGATCCAGGCGGAAATCGCCAGCATCGCCCAGACCTTCGCCGAGATGGACGACGCCTATCTCGCCGCCCGCATCGGCGACATCCGCGAGGTTGGGCGGCGGCTGACCCGCAATCTGCTCAAGCACGAATACCGCGCCTTCTCCACCCTGCCGCCCGGCAGCATCATTCTGGCCGAAGAGCTGACGCCCGCCGACACCGCCCTGCTCGACCCCAAGGCGGTCGGCGGCTTCGCCACCGTGCTGGGCGGGGCGGAGGGCCACACGGCGATTCTGGCCCGCTCGCTGGGGCTGCCCGCCGTGCTGGGGGCCGCCGGGCTGCTGGCCGGGGTGCGCAACGGCGTGACCGTCATCATCGACGGCGTTCAGGGCCGCGTCGTCATCGACCCGGCGCCCGAGGTGCTGGACGAGTACCGCAACCGCCGCGCCGCCCGCGAGCGCGAGCGCGAGCAGTTGAAAAGCCTGCGCAAGCTGCCCGCCGTGACCCGCGACGGCATGGCCATCACGCTGATGGCCAATCTGGAAATGCCGCGCGACCTGGAACACGCGCTGGAAAACGGCGCGCAGGGCGTCGGCCTGCTGCGCACCGAATTCCTGTTCATGAACCGCGATCAACTCCCCGACGAGGAGGAGCAATACACCGTGCTCCGCGCGATGGTGGAGGGAATGGGCGGGCGCACCGTCACCGCCCGCACCATGGACGTCGGCGGGGAAAAGCTGGCGGGCTGGATGGCCGGGCGCTACGGCGAACCCGCCAACCCGGCCTTGGGCCTGCGCGCCATCCGCCTCAGCCTGCGCGAGCCGAAGCTGTTGGAAACCCAGCTTGCGGCGATGCTGCGGGCAGGCGCCCACGGGCCGTTGCGCATCCTGCTGCCGATGATCTCGTCGGTGTCGGAGGTGCAGCGGGTGCGCGACATCATGGGGCAGGTCGCCCGCCGCCTGCGCCGCCGGGGGGTGGCCATCGCCGATCCCCTGCCGCCGGTCGGCGTGATGATCGAGGTGCCGGGCGCGGCGCTCGCCGCCGACGCGCTGGCCTACGCCGCCGATTTCTTTTCCATCGGCACCAATGATCTGACGCAATACACGCTGGCCATCGACCGCGCCGACGAACAGGTGGCGACGCTGTACGACCCGCTGCACCCGGCGGTGCTGCGCCTGATCCAATTCACCATCGAGGCGGCGCTGCGCTCGCGCATTCCGGTGTCGGTCTGCGGCGAAATCGCCGGGGATCCGCGCTACACCGCCCTGTTGCTGGGGTTGGGCGTGCGGGAGTTGTCGATGTCGCCGCCGTCGGTTCCGGCGGTGAAGAAGCGCATCCGGGGCCTGGATTTGATGGAAGCCAGCCGCCGCGCCCGCGTCATCATGGACCAGAGCGACACCGGACGCATCGCCACCCTGCTGGATGATTTCAACAGCATGGCGTGAGGGGCGCGGGGATGTGTTCGCCCCCTCCCTAACCCTCCCCCGCTTACGCGGGAGAGGGAACTGCCGCTCTCTGCCCCTCCACCGCCAAGGGCGGGGGAGGGAGGGACCCGCGAAGCGGGAGAGAGGGGGCCGTCGAAGCCGACAACCCCCATCCCCTCACTCCCCGTCGTGGCTTTGGATGAAGCTGCGGATTTCCGGCAGGATGCTTTCGCGCCAGCGGCGGCCGTTGAAGATGCCGTAATGGCCGACGCCCTTCTGGAAATGCGTCTTGCGCATGCTGTCCGGCAGGGACGAGCAAAGACGCTGCGCCGCGATGGTCTGGCCGGGGGCGGAAATGTCGTCCAGCTCGCCTTCCACCGTCATCACCGCCGTCTTGGTGATCGCCGCCGGGTCGATCTTGCGCCCACGCGACACCCAAGTGCCGTTCGGCAGGGCGTGCTTCTGGAACACCGTTTCGATGGTTTGCAGGTAGAATTCCGCCGGCAAATCCATCACCGACAGATATTCGTCGTAGAAGCGGCGGTGCTGTTCGGCGGAATCGCCGTCGCCGCGCACCAGATGGCGGAACAGGCCGATGTGCTCGCCAATGTGGCGATCAAGATTCATCGACATGAAGCCCGACAACTGGATGAAGCCGGGATACACGCGGCGGAAGGCGCCCGGATAATAGACCGGCACCGTGGTGATGACGCTGCGCTCGAACCATTTCAGCGGGCGTTCGACCGCCAGCTTGACCGGAGTCGTCGGGTTGGCCATCGGGTCGATGGGGCCGCCCATCAGGGTCATGCTGCGGGCCTGCACCGGCTCGTTCGCCGCCGCCATCAGCGACACCGCCGCCATCACCGGAACGGCGGGCTGGCAGACGGCGACGATGTGGGTGCGTTCGCCCAGAAAGCGGACCAGCCCGGCGACGGTCTCGATGTAATCGTCCAGATCGAAGCGGCCCTTGGCGCCCGGCACCAGACGGGCGTCGATCCAGTCGGTGATGAAGACGTCATGATCCTGGATCAGCGCCTCGACCGTGCCGCGCAGCAAGGTGGCGTGGTGGCCCGACATCGGGGCGACCAGCAAGACGCGCGGCTGCCGGGGCGTGCCTTCGGGCTTGGCGAAATTCAGCAGATTGCAGAAGGGCGTCGCCGTCACGATCCGTTCGGTGATCGCCACCGTCTGGCCCTGGACCGTCGTTTCCTTCAAACCAAAGCTTGGCTTGGCGAAGCGCCGGGTCGTCCGCTCCATCAACTCGGCGCCGGCGGCGACCGCGCGGCCCAGCTTGGTGTAGGACAACGGCACCAGCGGATTCTGAAAGGTGTGCTGAGCGGCTTCGGCCCAGAAACGCATCGGCCGCATGGCCGCGTGTTGCATGTCGTACAGGTGGTACAGCAAATCCCGTCCTCGCGTCGTGCTTGTTCCCGGCGGCCTTGGCCCTCTGGGCGTCCGGCTGATGGGGTGGCGTATTGATCGTATGACCAACTGTATCTTGCAGTGCGGTGTTCGTATAGGTCAATAGCCCCTATGATGCGCGCAAGGCTCTGTTGTGCAAAGAACATTGCGGCGCACCATTTTGCTGGCCCGCACAAGACCTAGGGGCCGCCCCCTATCACCATAGGTCTAAAGGAGCAAACCATACGGATCGGTCAAGTCAAAGCCAGGGTGGCGCGCACCGGCAGATGGTCCGACGCCCGCCGGGTCAGCGCGGTGCGGACGCTTTCAAAAGCAGGAATTTGCAAGCCTTCGGACACGTAAATCCGGTCCAGCCGCAGGGTCGGCAGGCGGGCGTGAAAGCTGCGCGGGTCGGCGACGTCGGCGAAGAACTCCCCCAGCGTCCGCAGCCGGGGCGAGGTCGGCGTCCATTCGTTCAGATCGCCCATGAACAGGGTCGGCAGGTCCGGCTGCGCCGCCACCCGCGACAGAATGACGCTGATCTGCTCGGCCCGCTCCCACGGGTCCAAGCCCAGATGGGCGACGATCACCCGCAACGGGCGCCCCTGCGCCTCCACCACCGCGTCCACGGCGCCGCGCGGCTCCCGCCGCCCGATGGACAGATCGACCCCGGTGAAGGAGCGCACCGGCAGCCGGGTCAGCAGGGCGTTGCCGTAATGGGCGCGGTCGTTGTGCTTGGTCGGCGCGGCGTAGGCGGTCAGGCCGGTGGCGCGCTCCAGATAGTCGAACTGGTCCAGCCCCGGTTCGCCACGATGGTGCCAGCCGATTTCCTGCAAGCCGATCAGATCGACGTCGAGGTCGCGGATCACCTGGGCGACGCGGTCGGGGGCGAAACGGGCGTCCAACCCGACGCAACTGTGGATGTTCCAGGTCGCCACCGAAAAGCCGACCAGCCCATCGGGAACCGGGTTGAAGCGCCCTTCAGGACGGCGGCCCGGACGGCGCGCGCCAGCGGCGCGCAGGGCGGAGGCGATGCGCTCGACACGCTCACGGCTGAATCGGATCACGGTTGGTCGCTTCCCTTCGTCGTCTTCGTCGCGGCGGGCAGAGCCACCCAGCGCGCCAACCACCCCACAATCAGCAGCAGCGCGGCCAGCGCCAGACCATACTCGGCCAGCATACGACCCAACCAGCCTTCAACCATGGTGACGGCGCGCAGGAACCGCGCCAGCCCGACCATGGTCGCGACGCTGTCCTCATCCCACCCCTCGGCGGCAGTGGGGGCCAGCGCCATCAGCAAGGCCAAAAACCCCAGCCCCAAAATCAGCCAGCGGTGACGGCGGGGAATTCGGGACGGCAACACCCGGCGCAGAATGTCCACCGCGTCCACCGGGCGTTCAGGGTCGAACACCCGCGCCTCGGCCACCGCCAGAGTCAGCCCGTCCAACTCCGGTTCGACCAGCGGCTCCAGCCGCCGCCCGTCGGGACGGCGCAGCGCCTCGATGGCGGCGATCAGCGAGCCGCGACGGCGGAACTCCCCGGCGACAATATCCGGCGTAACGCCCAGATGCTCGGCGACCAGATCGTCGCGGCTGTGGGCGATGGCCCGGCGCAACGCGGCGTCCGCCGGATCGTCGGGCCGCGCCTCCAGCGCCAGATCGCATTCGGTGTCCAACCCCATGGATCGGTTGTTCAGATTGGCCGAACCGACGCGCAACAGCCGGTCATCGACCACCATCACCTTGGCGTGGACGGTGATGGCGGTTCCGTCGTCGGCGCGCGGGCAATAGAGGGCGAAGCGGCCATGACGGTCCGCCGCGCGCAACGCCTGGGCGATGCTGGCCCGCGCGCCCAACATCACCGTGTTTTCCAGCCAACTGGTGGAGCGCGCCGGGTTGACCACCACCACCTCCGGCCCGTCGTCCTCCCCCAGCCGCGCCGCCAGCGCGTCGGCCACGGCGGTGGAGGCGAGATATTGGCTTTCCAGATAGATGACCCGGCGGGCCTGGGCGATGGCGGCGAGGAACAGCGCCTCGACCTCCCGCACCTCCGCCCGTCCGTTGCAGGCGGGATCGGTGCGGCTGAGGCCGACGCGGGCGCCCGTCACCAGCGGGGCTAGACCGGGCGGCCAAGGATCGGCGGGCGTCCGTCGCAGCAGAAAGCGCCGGTAGGCGAAACGGCGCGGCGGCGGCAGGGGCGCGGCGGGGGGCGTCAGCTCCTCGCCGGTGGCGCGCAGCCAACGCGCGCGGAACAGATCGCCCAAGGCGCGGGCGGCGTCGCCGTCCACCGCCATCATCACGTCGTGGAACGGCTCGTAAGGCGTCCCGTCGGGCTGGCGGCGCAACCGCTCCTGCCCCCGGTGGGCGCGGGTGTCCCAACGGTTGGCCGTCAGATCCAGCCCGCCGCAAAAGGCCAGGGAATCGTCGATCACCAGCAGCTTTTGATGATGGCAGGCCCCGGTCGGGTGGTCGCCGTCCAGCCGGTATTGCAGACGCGGGTGGGTCAGCCAGTTGCGCAACAGAAAGGGATGGGTCCAACGCGCCAGATCGAACAGTTCGGCGTAATCCCATTTCAGCACATGGATGCGCAGATCCGGGCGGCTGGTCGCCAGCCAGTTCAGCAGATGGCCCAGCCGGTCGGGGCGGTGGGCGCGGCGGTTCTGCGGCGTCAACCGGATGCGCGCGTCGAAATCCCAAGCCGACAGATACACGCTGCGCCGCGCCCGGCGCAGCGCCGCCTTGGCGTGGAGGAAATACGCCTCGGCGTCGACGATCACCGACAGGCGGTTCGTCCGCTCGATCCGCCAGCAGGTGCGCCCCGGCTCCAGAATCGCCGCCGTCTCCAACGACGACGGCGCGATCCCGGACGTCCCGGCGGCGTCGGGAGGCGGGGCGAGCGAGGGAGGCGGATCAACGGTCATCAGGCTGGTCCAGGGCGGCGAGGAACGACATCCTGCCTCATGTGGGGACGCGCGCTCCATCCTGCCGCAGGGCGAGCGAGGAAAATTGCGCGCGCCCGCGTCGCTCCCGCGCCAATTTCGTTGCCCCGCCGGGGTGGGCGCGCTTACGGTTCGGCCTAGAGCAGAGTTGCGCCGGTTTGGCGACGCTTTGCCCCCTCCCTAGCCCTCCCCCGCTTGTCAGCGGGAGAGGGAACTCCGCCGTGTGCCGACAAGGCTCCAGGCTCCCTCTCCCGCCACAGGCGGGGGAGGGTTGGGGAGGGGGCAAACAAGGCCGAACCTCCACATCTTTGCCCCGTCCCACCCCCGCCTTTACCGAAGATCGCCCCGCCCCCGATGCCGCGCACCGTCGCCTCCCGCCTGATCGACACGCTGCCTGTCACCCTTCTGCCCATCGCCGCCGGAACCGCCCTGGCTTCGGCGCTGGCCTGGGCGACGGGCCTGGACGCGCTGGGCGCGGCGCGTGCGCTGTTGGCGGCGCTGGGCCTCTCCTTCCTGCTGATCGCCCCCGCGCTGTTCCTGGGCGCCGCGCTGGGCGCGCTGGCCGGGGCCTGGGCCGGACTGGCCCCGCAAACGGGAAGCGGTCTGGCGGGCCGCGCCTTGATCGCCGCCGGGCCGCTGCTGCCCGGCTTTCTGTTGGCCGCCTTCGCCGCCTTGGCGGTGCGCGCCGGGGCCGCCGCCGCGCCGCTCGCCTGGGCGGCGCTGGCCCTGCCCGCCGCCTGCCAAGCCGCCCGGCTCGCCCGTCCGGCGATGACGGAGGCGCTGACCAGCGACACCCTGCGCATGGCCGAAGGCTTCGGCCTGGACGACCGCGCGGTGTTGCGCCACCACGCCCTGCCCGCCGCGCTGGCCCCGGTGCTGGCCGGGTTCGCCAACGCCACGCTGGCGGCGCTGGCCGGGGCCGTCGCGGTGGAAAGCCTGCTTGACCTGCCCGGGCTGGGCGCCCGGCTGATCGACGCCGCCCGCGCCGGATCGACCTCCGGCGCCCTGCCCGCCCTGATCGCGCTCGGCGGCTTGGCCGGGCTGCTGACCACGCTGGGGACCATCCTCGGCGCGTGGCTCCAACCGCTGGCCGGATCCGGCGGGAGGGGCCGATGACCCCGCGAACCGACCATCACGCGCGCCGCCATGGCCGGGGCGCCGCCGGGCTGGCTCTGCTGGCGGCGCTGGCCCTGGCCTGCACCGTCGCGCCGCTGTTGAGCGACGGCGCCGCCCCCCTGCGCGCCGACCGCGATCCGGTTCTGGCGGCGCTGACCGACGGGCGCGGCAGCCTGTCTTTCGCCCTGTTGAGCGGGCTGCTGGGCGCTGGGTTGGGCCTGAGCTGGGCCGTGCTGGCCACCGCGCTTGGGGAACGGACGGAACGCCGCCTGATGGGCGCCGCCGCCCGGTTGGCCGGTCTGCCGTTGGCGCTGCTGGCCCCGCTGGGGGCCGGGCTGATGGGCGGCGGCTTGCCGCTTCTCGCCCTGCTGGTGGCGGTCAGCGCTGCGCCGCTGGTCGCTGGGCTGGCCCATGGCGAGTTGCGCGATCTGCTGCGCCGGGAGTTTCTGATCGCCGCCCGCGCCGCCGGGCTGTCGCAGGGGGCGATCCTGCACCATCACCTGATTCCCAACGCCGTCCGCCCCCTGCTGGCCGCCGGAGCCATCGCCCTGCCCCGCGCGCTGGCGGTCGAAAGCTTCGCCAGCCTGCTGGGCCTTGGCCTGCCGTCGCCGGTGGGAAGCTGGGGGGCGACGATCGGCTTGGCCGCGCGGCTGGGCGACGGTCTGGCCTTAATCCCGGCGGCGCTGCTGCTGTCCCTGTCCTTGTGGGCGCTTCACGCCGTGGCGGATGAAGCCCTCAGCCTCGCCGCAGAAGGGCCGCACGGCGGCGCGGCCACGGACGCCCGCGCATGACCAGCGTCGCCCCCACCCCCGCCCTCGCCGACCCGCCGACAACCAACCGGCCCGTCACCGCCGAGGGGCTGACCCTGCTGGCGGGCGACCGAGTGTTGATCGACCGCGCCGACCTGCGGTTGGAGGCGGGCGCGGTGCTCGCCCTGACCGGCGGGGCGGGCGCGGGGAAAACCCTGCTGCTGCGCGCCCTGGCCGGGTTGCCGCTGCCCGGCGTGGCGCAGGCCGGACAGGCCCATGTGGACGGTCGCCGCCTGCTGATCGCGCAGGGTGGACGGATGGCCCCGCAACGCCCGCTGGCCTTGCAGGCGGCGGACGTCATCGGCCATCACCTGGGGCTGGACACCAGCGCCGCGCTGCGCCGCATGGCCGACGCGCTCGACCGCATGGGGGTTCCCGCCGCCGCCCGACGCTTCGACCTGCCGCCCGACCGTCTCCCTGACTCTCTGCGGTGGGCGGCGCTGTTCGCCTTGGCCATCGCCGTCGGCCCGGCGGTTCTGCTGACCGACGCCCCCGCCGCCGGGCTGGACCCAACCGTGCGCCTGCGCCTGCTGCACCGGCTGGCCGACTGGGCGCGCGAGAGCGCCGTCGCGCTGATTTTCGCCGGACGGCCCGAAGACGGGCTGGACGGCCCCGCCGACCAGCGTTTGGCCCTGCATGGCGGGCGGCTGCTGCCCACCCCCGCCGAGCCGACCCCGCTGCCCGCCCCCAACCCGGCGCGCGGGCAGGCGGGAACCGAGGTGATGAGCGCGCGCGGCGTCACCGTGTCCTTTCCGCTGGGCGTCGGCCCGACGGGGGAGGAACGGCGCCTGACCGTGGTCCATCCGCTGGATCTCGATCTGGCCGACGGCGAAACCCTGGTCCTGCTGGGCGAGACCGGCAGCGGCAAGGCGATGCTGGCCCGCGCCCTGCTGCATCTGCCGCCGCCCACCAAGGGCAACATCGCCTGGATGGGCCGCGATCTGGCCAAGGCCGACGCCGCCGGGATGCGGCGGATCCGCCGCGACCTGCAACCGCTGTTTCCCGACCCGGCGGCGTCCCTGGATCCGGCGATGACGGTGGGCGGCCAACTGGCGACGGTTCTGGAATCCCTGCGGCCCGAAATCCCCGCCGACCGCCGCGCCCACCGGGTGGCCGACGCCCTGCGGTCGGTGGGGCTGCCCGCCGACACGGCGACGCGCTGGCCCGCCAGCCTCAACCCGCCCGAAGCCGCGCGGGTCGGGCTGGCCCGCGCCCTGATTCCGGAGCCGCGCGCGCTGGTCTGCGACGAGCCGCTCGCCACCCTGTCGGCGGAGGAGCGCGCCGATTTCTGGGACGATCTGCTGACCGCGCGGGACCGGCGGCGGCTGTCCGTCATCCTGACGACGGAGCGGGCGGAAGAGGGCTTGCGCCACGCCGACCGCGCGCTGGTTCTGCTGATGGGCCGGGTGGTGGAAAGCGGCGACGCCGACGCCCTGCTCCACCACGCCCGCCACCCCTACACCCAGGCGATGCTGAGCGCGGCGCGCGGCGAGGCCCCGGCCTTGGACGGCGACGCGCCATCGGCCTTGCGCCCGCCCGACGGCTGCGCGCTGCGCCTGCGCTGCCCCAAGGCGCGGAGCTTTTGCGCCCAGGCCATCCCGGCTTTGGAACAGGTCGCCCCCGGCCATCGGGTCGCCTGCCATTACTGGGACACGCCATAAACAAGCGGCGGACGTCGCTCCACGCTTTGCCCCCTCCCTAACCCTCCCCCGCTTGTCAGCGGGAGAGGGAACTCCGCCGCCCGCCGACAAGGTTCAAGGCCCCCTCTCCCGCAACGCGGGGGAGGGTCGGGGAGGGGGCAAACGGCGCCGAACTCGCGCAACGCTGCTGAAGCGCAACACCATCGCATGGCTGTTTTCCCGGCGGCGACGTAGTAGACTGCGCTGACCGCTGGATTGATGGGACGCCGATGGCCTTTCCCCAGATCGAAGACTCCGGGTGTTTGGGTCTCGACCTTTTGGCCGGGCTTGCGGTTCCTTTGTGGCTGGCGCAGCCGGATGGCTTGGTCGTTTGGTTGAACGACTCGGCGCGCGGCTTGCTCGATCTGCCGGACGCCGCCGACGAGTCCGTGATCCGCCTGCGCGCGGACGCCAAGGCCAGCGCCGCTTTGACCTCCTGCCTGACCAACGGACGGGCGACCAACGCCACCATCGCCTTCCAAACCTGCTCGACGGCGCCGCTCTTGGACCTTGACGTCCGCGTCACCCGCGCGCCCGCCAGCCGGTTCGGCACGGCGACGCCGCTGCTGTTGATCGAGGCGACTGCCGACCACGTCGCCCGGCAGGAGTTGGCGCGGCTGACCGAGCAGTTGGTCGCCCTGTCCTACGCCTACCCCGATGTGCGGTTCGAGCTGCGGCGCGACGGCTCCATCCTGGATTTCGCCACGGCCAGCCCGGCGGAGTTGAACATTCCGGCGGAGCGCTTTCTCAACGGTCGGGTGCAGGATGTTCTGCCCGACCCGGCGGGCGCCCTGGTGGCTGACGCGTTGGAGCGCCTGTCCGCTGGCGAAACCGTCGTCGGCGTCGAATTCACCCTGCCCGCCCCCTCCCCCCGCCAGAATGACGCCACCTTTGAGGCGCGGTTGGTCGCCCTGATGGACGGCGACCGGGTGCTGTGCAGCGTCCGCAACGTCAGCGAACGGGTCCGCGCCGAACGGGACGCCCAGCAGTCGCACGCCCGGCTGCTCGACGCCATCGACAGCGTGCCTGACGGTTTCGTTCTCTACGACGCGCAAGACCGGCTGGTTTTGTGCAACCAGCGTTACCGCGCCCTGTTCGCCACGCACCCGGACCTGCTCGCCCCCGGCACTCCGTTTGAAACGGTCCTGCGGGAAACCGTCCGGCGCGGTCTTTACAACATGCCGCCCGAGGCGCTGGAATCCTGGATCGCCCAACGGCTCGCCCTGCACCGCGACGGCGGCCCGCCGGTCGAGGTGGAGTTGCAGGATGGCCGCTGGCTGCGCATCGAGGAGCGGCGGACCAGCGACGGCGGCGCCGTCGGCGTGCGCACCGACATCACCGACCTGAAAAACCGCGCCCTGGAGTTGGCCGCCGCCCGCGACGAGGCGCAGCGGGCAAACCGCCACAAATCCGATTACGTCCATCATTTGAGCCACGAGCTGCGCACCCCGCTGACCGCCGTGATGGGATTCGCCGAGATCCTGCGGGACGAGGTGATGGGGCCGCTGGACAACCCACGTTACCGCGACGCGGCGGCGCAGATCGCCACCGCTGGCGAATACATGCTGGAACTCATCAACAACCTGCTCGACCTCGCCCGGATCGAAGCGGGCAAGATGGAGCTGTATGAGGAAGCGTGCAATCTGCCGCTCATCATCGACGCCACCACCGCGATGCTGGGCGCGCGGGCGCAAGGGGCCGGGCTGGCGCTGAACAGCAGCGTGGCCGATGATCTGCCCTGCCTGTACGGCGACCCGACGCTGATCCGCCAGATGCTGACCAATCTGGTCAGCAACGCGGTGAAATTCACCCCGCCCGGCGGGCGGATCGGGGTGGCCGCCCATCTGAACGACGAGGGCGGCCTGAGCCTGTCGGTCAGCGACACCGGGCGCGGCATGGCGCCGGAGCAAGTCCCCCTGGCGCTGACCGCCTTTTCCCAGGTTCATGACCGGATGACGACGCCCCAGCATGGCTCCGGCCTTGGCCTGCCGCTGACCTGCGCCCTGCTGGCCCTGCACAATGGGCGGCTGGACATCGACAGCGCGCCGGGCCGGGGAACGACCGTGCGCTTGACCTTCCCCGCCGAACGGGTTGGGGTGGAAGAGCGGGTCTGATTCCCCCTCGACGGCGGGGCTTTATCCCGCCCGCAGCGCCGACAAAAAGCCGTCGACCTCGGCCCGCATGCGGGCGGTGTCGCCCGACACGGTTTCAACCGTGCCGACCATCACCGACGAGGCCTGTTCGGACGAAGCGGCGGCGGCGGTGACGGCGGCGATGTTCCCCGACACGTCGCGGGCGCCGTCGGCGGCGTCGTGGATGTTGGCGGCGATCTCGCCGACGGCGGCGGTTTGCTGCTCCACCGCCGCCGCGACGGCGCCGGAAATTTCGTTCAGCTTGGCGATGGTGCGGGTGACGGCGTCAATGCTGTCCACCGCCGTGCCGGACGCCGCTTGAATCTCGGCGATGCGCGCCTGAATCTCGGCGGTCGCCTTGGCGGTCTGCCCGGCCAAAATCTTAACCTCCGACGCGACCACGGCGAAGCCCTTGCCCGCCTCGCCCGCGCGCGCCGCTTCGATGGTGGCGTTCAGCGCCAGGAGATTGGTCTGCCCGGCGATGCCGGAAATCAGATCGACCACCTTGCCGATCTCCGCCGCCGCGTTGGCCAGACTGCCCATCACCACCGTGCCGCGTTCGGCGTCGCGCGTCGCCGTGGCGGCGATGCCCGCCGAATCGCCGACCAGACGGGCGATTTCGGCGAAGGACGCCGACAATTCCGCCGTCGCCGCCGCGACGCTGTCCACATTGGCCGACGCCCGGCCCGACGCCGCCGACACCGCGTCGGCGTGGGCGGCGGTGTCCGCCGCGCTGGTCGCCATGCCGCTGGCCGCCGTCGCCAAGCTGGCGGTGGAATCGGTCAGCGCCTCGACCAGCCGCTTCACCGTCGCCTCGAAGCCCTGGGCCAATCTTTGCAGCTCGCGGCGGCGCTCTTCGGCGGCGGCGGCCTTCAAGCGCTCCTGTTCGGCCTGGAGCCGTTCGGCGTCCAGCATGTTGTCCTTGAACACCCGCGCGGCGGCGGCCATCCGACCGATCTCGTCCCGCCGTCCATCGTCAAAGGACGCCGAGAAATCGCGCGCGGCCAACCGTTCCAGCGCCGACGCGACCGCCAGGATGGGCCGCGACACGCTGCGGACCAGCGCCCAGCCAAAGGCCAGCGACAGCAGCGTGCAGAGCGCCACCACGCCCATCACCTGGGAATGCGCCGCTGTGTAGACCTCGCCCCCCCGGTCGGCGACCGTTCCGGCTTCCTGGATCGCGCCGTCCACCAGGGCGGTCAGGGTTTCCTGAACGCGGGCGAAGGCGACCGCGCTGGGGCGTTTGAACACGCTGGCGGCGGATTGGCTCTGGTTGTCGCGGACCAGACTGCGCACCCGGTCGGCGGCGGACGCGTAGTTTTTCCAAGCCTCGTCAAAGGCCGCCAGCCGCTCCGCCGTGTCGCCGCTGGAAAACAACGGCCCGGCGGCGGCGCGCAGGCGGGCGACGTTCGCCTCGGCGGCCTTCAGGTTGGTTTCGACCTGATCGATCTGCATGGCGTTGGTGGAGAGCGCGTAAGCCGCCTCGGCGATGCGGTAGCCTTGCGCCGCCGCCGTCAATTGCCCGGCCAACTGGGTGCTGGGCAGCGAGCGGCCCCGCATGGTTTCCGCCGCGCTGTTTAGAATATCAAGCCGATTCAGCGTGAACAGACCAAAACCACCGGCCATCACCACGGTCCCGAGAACCGCGACTATGATTTTCGCGCGAATGGTGAATCGTGAAAATGCCTGCATTTTAGCCATTCTCAAGACTCCTCCGCGCGCCCGTCAGGGCGGTGATTGTGGGAAATATCCGATCATTCGGTGTCTAATTTTCCTACGGGATACGTTTAAAATTATCAACACAGATCTTTCACGCAAACGCAAAACAGCCGCCGCGCCCGGAGGCGCGGCGGCTGTTCAGCAACCAAAACGGTCAAAAGGCGTGAAGCGGTCAGGCCGCCGCGCGCAGAGCGGCGGATTCGCCGAACAGCTTGACCACCGCCTCGACGAACTCGGCGAGCTGGTCCTGGCCCAACGCGCTGACGGTGATCTCATCGACCACCAGAGCCTCGTCGCTGATCTTGCCGCCAGCGGCGATCAGGTTGGCGCGGTAGGCTTCCGGGGCGGCCAGCAGACGGCCACGCAGCTTGCCGGGGATGGCGAGCAGTTGGATTCCGTGGTCGATCGCGGCGATCGGCTTTCCGGCGTCCAGGAAATGGCCGACGATGCGGCGGGTGTGAGCCGATTGCTGGAGCTTGGCGACGCTGCGCTCGCCACCCGGCAGCAGCAGCATGTCGAAATCGGCGCCCAGCGCCTCGCCCAACTGCTTGTCGACCGGGAAGTAGTGGCCCCAGGATTTGCCGTGCCAGCCGTTCACCAGACCCGTCTCGGTCGAAATCGTGCGCAGGGTCGCGCCGGTCTTCAGCAGAGCGCGTTGGGGTTCGGTCATCTCCGCTTCTTCAAAGCCGTTGGAGACGAGAATGGCAATGGTCTTTCCTGTGAGCGAATAATCCATACTGCACTGTCCTTTCATCATGTCGATCAAAAGCGCCGAGGCCGGAGGCGACGGGGCTGCAATCACCGGGGTGAACATCCACGCGGAAAGACGCGGGGCGGAGTCGACCGTCACGGCGCGACAGGCGTCACGCAGAGGCGGGACCCGCCGCCGGACTCCGCGTTGGGCGCCCGGCGTGGAGGGACCGTTACGTCCCGGATCGGTTTGTTTTCAGCATGCGATGTAAGTGGTCTTGAAGCGTTCTCAAGTCAACAGGGGATTCCGCGCCGCAGCGGAAGAGATACGGACGGAACAACAACACCAAATCGGCGTTTTCCCGTGCTGTTCAAGACTTTCGGCCCAGTTTGCCGAAGACCCTGAATTGAGGCCGCGCAAGGCAGCCATACCGCAAGGGCGGGGCTATGACGGCGAACGGCGAGCGTTTGTCACAAAAAAGCGGCCGGAGGTTTCCCTCCGGCCGTTGAAAAGTCAAAGCATCAGCCGTTCAAAACGATCCGGCTCGCACACCGGATCACGGACCAACTCCCGATCAATGGAACTGGTCAGCCTCGGTGGAGTCCTTGTACGCGGTGGTCGAGGAGGTGCCGCCCGAGATCGCCGTGGCGACCGCGTCGAAGTAGCCGGTGCCGACTTCGCGCTGGTGCTTGGTGGCGGTGTAGCCGTCCTTCTCGGCCGCGAACTCGGCCTGTTGCAGTTCGGAGTAAGCGGCCATGCCGCGCTCGGCGTAGCCCTTGGCGAGCGTGAAGGCCGAGTAGTTCAAGGAGTGGAAGCCCGCCAGCGTGACGAACTGGAACTTGTAGCCCATGGCGCCCAGCTCGCGCTGGTACTTCGCGATGGTCGCGTCGTCCAGGTTGGCCTTCCAGTTGAAGGACGGCGAGCAGTTGTAGGCCAGCATCTTGCCGGGGAATTCCTTGTGGATCGCCTCGGCGAAACGACGGGCGTCGTCCAGGTTCGGCTTGGAGGTTTCCCACCACATCAGATCGGAATACGGCGCGTAGGACAGGCCGCGAGCGATGCAATGCTCGACGCCCAGGCCCTTCTTCAGGCGGTGGAAGCCCTCGGTGGTGCGGCCCGACTCGAAATCGATGAAGGGATGATCGCGCTCGTCGATGTCCGAGGTGATGAGCTGCGCCGACTCAGCGTCGGTGCGGGCGATCACCAGGGTCGAGGTGCCGCAGACGTCGGCGGCCAGACGGGCGGCGTTCAGGGTGCGGATGTGCTGCTGCGTCGGGATCAGAACCTTGCCGCCGAGATGGCCGCACTTCTTTTCAGACGCGAGCTGGTCTTCCCAGTGCACGCCCGCCGCGCCAGCCTTAATCATGGCCTTCATCAGCTCGAACGCGTTCAGCGGGCCGCCGAAACCGGCTTCGGCGTCGGCGATGATCGGCGCGAACCAATAGGTGTCGCCCTTGCCTTCGGAGGTCTGGATCTCGTCAGCGCGCTTGAACGCGTTGTTGATGCGCTCGACGACCGCCGGGACCGAGTTGACCGGGTACAGGCTCTGGTCGGGGTACATCTGACCGGCGCTGTTGGCGTCGCCGGCGACCTGCCAACCCGACAGGTAGATGGCCTTCAGGCCGGCCTTGACCGCCTGCATCGCCTGGTTGCCGGTCAGCGCGCCCAGCGTGTTGATGTACGGCTCGGTCTTCAGCAATTCCCACAGGCGTTGCGCGCCGAGTTCGGCCAGCGTGTGCTCGATCCGGACCGAGCCGCTCAGACGCTTGACGTCCTCCTCGGTGTAGTCGCGGCGGATGCCTTCGTAGCGGGCGGCGCGGAGGGCGGTCTTGGTCTTTTCGTCGAGCGACATGGTCGGTGTCCTTCTGTCCGTAAGCCCCGGTTCAGGGGGCAAGTCAAGAATTCTCGGGGCGGGCCTTGTTCGGTCCCATCGCTCGTTGTCCAGATTTTGTCTGGGCCGAGCCTTTTGTCTGGCGCCGTTGGCTTTACAGCGCGGCCATGGACAGAGTGTTACGCCGGGCTTCTGTGCGTTGCAATAAGCCCTTGTTTGTAAAAAGGTCCGTTTGTAAACTGTCGTCGGAAAAACTCTGTAAATCGGTAAAGTTTGTAAAGTTTACAGGCGCCGGGACGCCGGGGCCGGACGGTCGAGGGCAAGGGCATGGACAAGAAGGCGATGCTGGGGCCGAAGGTGCGGCGGCTGCGCCGCGACCAGGGGCTGACCCAGGCGCAGATGGCCGACCAGTTGGGCATTTCCCCCAGCTATCTGAACCTGATCGAGCACAACCAGCGCCCGGTGACGGTGCCGCTGCTGCTGAAGCTGGGGCAGAATTTCGGCGTCGATCTCCAGGCCTTCGCCGAAGATGAGGAAAGCCGTCTGGTCGCCGGTCTGCGCGAGGTGTTCGCCGATCCGCTGTTCAACGGATCCGACATCAAGAACCAGGATTTCCGCGAGTTGGCCGCCGTCGCCCCCACCTTGGGGCAAGCCGTGGTCGCGCTCTATCGCGGCTTTCGCGGCGCGCGCGACGATCTGCAAGCCCTGTCGGAACGGGTGGCCGACCGGGAAAAGCTGCATCTGGTGCAAAGCAGCGGCTTTCCCCAGGACGAGGTGCGCGACCTGTTCCAGGCCCATTCCAACCATTTCCCGGAGTTGGAGGACGCCGCCGACGCGCTGTGGAAGGACGGCAATCTCGAAAAGGGCGATCTCTATCGCGGGCTGGTCGATTGGCTGAACACGCAGCACAGCGTCCGCGTCCGCCTGTTGCCGTCGGAGGTCATGGGCTACGCCGTCCGCCGCTTCGACCGCCACAGCCGCCGGGTGCTGTTGTCGGAGATGCTGGCCCCGTCGGGCCGCAATTTTCAGCTCGCCTGCCAAATCGCCCTGCTGCGCCACCGCGAGCTGCTGAACCGCATCGTCGAGGCCGCCAACCTGTCCGACGACGAGGCGCGGCGGCTGGCCCGCATTGGGCTGGCCAACTATTTCGCCGCCGCCGTGCTGATGCCCTACCAGCGCTTCCACGAGGCGGCCACTCAGGTTCGTTATGATATCGAAATATTACGGAGGCGGTTCGACGCTTCGTTTGAGCAGGTGTGCCAGCGTCTAACCACCCTGCACCGCAGCGGGGCCAAGGGGGTTCCCTTCTTCTTCATGCGGGTGGACAGCGCGGGCAACGTGTCCAAACGCTTCTCCGGCGCCGGATTCCACTTCGCCCGCTTTGGCGGCGGTTGTCCGCGCTGGATCGTTTACGAAGCGTTCCGAACGCCGGGCAAGGTTCACAGCCAGGTCGCGCAGATGCCCGACGGCACAACCTGGTTTTCCATCGCCCGCACCGTGGTCAAGGCGGGGGGCGGCCACCGCAGCCCGCCCCAGCAATTCGCCATCGCGCTGGGCTGCGACGCCCACCACGCGGCGCACGTCACCTATGCGGACGGCTTTGATCTGGGCAACACCGAAGCGGCGACGCCGATCGGCGTGAATTGTCGGCTCTGCCCCCGGCTGGACTGCTCGCAACGGGCGTTTCCGCCGCTGAATCATCGGCTTATCGTCGATGAAAATCTGCGCGGCCTGTCGCCCTATCTCTTCGCCCCGCCCAGCGCCGAGTGAGCGGCCATTGATCTGCGTCAATGTTCTACTTTGATTTTTGTGTTGTTTGTCGGAAGACTCGTCAGATGGACTGGTATAAAGCCATGGCCTTCTGACGGAATTGTTGCTAGGTTTTCGACCGTCGCGCGGCGGCAGCCTGTTCACAGCCACCTGAACGCGCCCCGAACCCGAAAGCCGGCTCTGGCATTGCTACTGTCTTTGGAATCTCCATGAGCAACCTCATTCAGGAGCGCGTTCTGCGCGTTCACCACTGGACCGACACGCTGTTCACCTTCACCACCACGCGTGACCCGTCCTTCCGCTTTCTGCCGGGCCAGTTCACGATGATCGGGCTTGAGGTGAACGGGCGCCCGCTGCTGCGCGCCTACAGCCTCGTCAGCGCGCATTACGAAGAGACGCTGGAGTTTTTCAGCATCAAGGTGCCGGACGGCCCGTTGACCTCCCGCCTTCAGCATCTGAAGGAAGGCGACACGGTTCTGGTCAACCGCAAGGCGACCGGCACGCTGATTTCCGACAATCTGCTGCCGGGGCGGAACCTCTATCTGCTCAGCACCGGAACGGGTCTGGCCCCCTTCCTCAGCATCATCAAGGATCCCGAACTGTACGAGAAGTACGAGCGGGTGATCCTGACCCACGGCACGCGCACGGTCGCCGAACTCGCCTACGACGATTTGATCCAGCACGAGCTGCCGGAGAATGAGTTCTTTGGCGAGCAGGTGAAGGAAAAGCTGCTCTATTACCCCACCGTGACGCGCGAACCGTTCCGCAACAGCGGGCGTCTGACCACGCTGATGGAAAACGGCAAGCTCTACAGCGACCTTGGCCTGCCGGAGCTGGATCCGGCGCACGACCGCGTGATGATCTGCGGCAGCCCGGCGATGCTGACCGAAACCACCAACATGATGGACCGCAAGGGCTTCGTCATGGGCACGAACGGCGAGCCGGGCAATTACGTGATCGAAAAGGCGTTCGTCGAACGCTGATGGAATAAAGCGGCGCCCGCCGCTGTTTGATCGGGGAAACCATCCTCAACCTTCCAACAGGCGCGTTTTCCATGATGGGGAACGCGCCTTTCTTTTGGTCAACCGTCGCCCTTGGCCCCCTCGTCGCCCTTGGCCCCCTCCCCGGCCCTCCCCCGCTCACGCGGGAGAGGGAGACGATGGTCAGGCCGCGCCCGTCCCCTCTCCCGCTGACAAGCGGGGGAGGGTTAGGGAGGGGGCAACGCGAATCACCAACCCCGTTCAACCCGCCCCGCCTTTGGTGTAGACATCCCGCCCATGCGCCTGATCCCGATCCTCGCCGCGATTCTCGTCGTCGGCCTTGCGAACCTCGCCGTGTGGTCCTTGCCGAACCGGCCGGTTCCCCTTGAACCGCCGCCCGGCGGCAAGCTGCGAAGCGTGTCCTTCGCCCCCTTCCGCGACGGGCAAAGCCCGTTGACGCAAATCTTCCCCAGCCCGGCGGAGATTGAGGAGGATTTGGCGGCGCTCGCCCCGCAGGTCGCCGGAATCCGCACCTACACCTCGCTGGAAGGCTTGCAGATCGTGCCGGAGCTGGCGCGCAAGCATGGGCTTCAGGTGACGATGGGGGCGTGGCTGTCGTCGAAGCCGGAAAAGAACGAGGCGGAAATCGCCTCGCTGATCGATCTGGCCAACCGCTTTCCCGACACCATCACCCGCGTCATCGTCGGCAACGAGGTGCTGTTGCGCCGCGAGCTGACGCCCGATCAGGTCGCCGGTTACATCGACCGCGTCAAGGCGGCGGTGAAACAGCCGGTGTCCTACGCCGACGTCTGGGAATGGTGGCTGAAATACCCGCAGATCGCCGACCATGTCGATTACCTGACCATCCATCTGCTGCCCTATTGGGAGGACGTCCCCGCCGGAGTCGCGGGCGCGACGGAGCGCATCCGCTCCTCCTACCACGTCATCGCCCAGCGCTTTCCCGGCAAGCCGATCCTGGTCGGCGAAACCGGCTGGCCGACGGCGGGCCGTTCGCGCGGGGCCGCCGTTCCGGGGCTGGTCAACAAGGCGACCTTCGTCAACGGCTTCGTGCGCATGGCCGCGCAGGAGGGCTTTGACTACAACATCATTGAAGCCTTCGATCAGGATTGGAAAGCCAAGCTGGAGGGCACCGTCGGCGGCCATTGGGGGCTGTATGGCGCCGACCGCGTGGCGAAATTCTCGCTGGCCGGGCCGGTGGTGGAAAACCGCGACTGGCCACGCCTCTACGCCGTCTCCAGCGGCCTCGCCCTGCTTCTGCTGGCCGGGCTGGCGCTGCGCGGCGGGCGGCTGACCAACGGCGGGTGGACCGGCTTGATCCTGTTGACGCAAGCGCTGTCCACCTTGTTCGTTCAGGCCGTTCACGCGGCGTTTCACGGGAAACATTATTGGCACGACACCGCCTTGGCGGGCGTCATGCTGGCGTTGACGGCGGTGCTGTCGCTGGCCGTTCTGCTGACCGCGCAACGGACGCTGGCGGGCGGCGGGCTGGCGCGGGAGCCGCTGGCGGGCCTGCGCGTCAACCGCCCGTCCCTGTCCGCCGTCGAGTCGGTTGGCCGCTGGTCGGCGCTGGCCCTGACCGGGCTGGCCCTGGCCTGGGCGGCCTTGATCGTCTGGGATGGCCGTTACCGCGACTTCCCCAACCCCTATGTCATCATCCCCGTCGTCGGGCTGCTGGGGCTGGGGCTGGTCCGCGCCGCCCGCCGCCCCGTCGGCGCCACGCGGGGCGCGGCCTGCGCCGTCGCCGGTCTGTTCCGCCCCGCCGTGCCGATGACCGACGCGCCCGCCCGCTGCCTGTGCGGAGCCGCCCGCCGCCTGCCCGTCGAGTCGCTGCTCGCCGCCGGGCTGCTGCTGACCGCCCTGCTGACCGTGCTGGCCGAAGGCTTCGTGCCGCTGGAATCGCTGATTTACGGCCAGCTCCCCGTCCGCGAGGCCCTGCACGAGGTCGATTGGACCCTGCCGAACTGGGAGGCTCTGGGCTGGGCCGCGTTGCAAGCCCTGCTCGCCCTTCCCTACGCCGCCGGAGTGTTCAGCGCGCGGCGTTGACAAACTCTCATTATTAATCCGAAAATTGTATCGGTTGCGGCGCAACACACGCCGATGGATCCGATGTGGTCCGCCAATAAGAAACAATCTGACCGGCGGGGGCCGAACTCATGGCAGGGGCGGTGGAGACGACGGGCGAGACCATCAGCGACGATCTGCTGTTCGCTGATGAAAGCACCGACGAAGCCGCTCTGGCCGCCCTGCGCAACCCGCCTTGGCTGGTCCTGATCGTCGATGACGACCACGAGGTCCACGCCATCACCCGCGTGGTGTTGGGCGACGCCAGTTTCGAGAAGCGCCATCTGCGCTTTCTGTCGGCCTATTCGGCCAAGCAGGCCCGCGCCCTGCTGGCCGAACATCGGGACATCGCCGTCATCCTGCTGGACGTCGTGATGGAAACCGACGACGCTGGGTTGACCCTGGTCCGTCACATCCGCGAAACGCTGGGCAACCAACAGGTGCGCATCATCCTGCGCACCGGCCAGCCGGGGCAGGCCCCCGAACGCGCGATCATCGCCACCTACGACATCAACGATTACAAGGCCAAGAGCGAGCTGACCGCGCAAAAGCTGTTCACCGCGACCGTCGCCGCCCTGCGCTCCTACCAGCACATCACGCTGATTGAGCGTGGACGCTTGGGGGTGGAGGCGGTGATGGACGCCGCTGACCATTTGTTTGAACAGGCGAGTCGCGCCGATTTTCTCCGCGCCCTGCCCGAACGGATGGCGGCCTTGCTGCCCGTCGCCGGGTCGGTCCTGCTCTGCGTCGGCGCGCCCGATGGCGCACCAGATGGCGCGCCGCGTGTGCTGTCCGCCGCCAGCGCGGGTGGCGAACCGCTGGACGCGCCCCTGCCCGACGCGGTGATGCGGGACGTCCGCGCGGCGTTGGACGATGGCCGCTCCCGCTGGGGCGACCGGCACGGCGTCGCCCTGCTGCGCAGCCGCAGCCAAGCGCCGCACGCGCTGTGCGTCCTCGCCGACGCGTCGTTGCCGGAGGTGGAACAGCGCCTGATCGAGCTGTTTTGCGACAAGGCCGGAACCGGCTTCGACAATCTGCATCTGGTCGAACGGCTGCAAGAGGCGCAGATCGCCACCGTCCACGCGCTCGGCAAGCTGGCCGAATACAAGGATGAAGTCACCGGCGACCATGTGAAGCGGCTGGGCCGCTGGGCCACCGCCATCGCCCATGAGCTGCGCGCCCGCGACCTGTTCCCCGATGAGTTGGACGAAGAGTTTTGCGGCATGATCGGGCTGGCCAGCGTCCTGCACGACGTCGGCAAGGTCGCCATCCCCGACGCCATTCTGCGCAAGCCGGGGCGGCTGGATCCTGAGGAAATGCGCCACATGCGCGAACACGCCGCCATCGGCGGCGCCATCCTGCGCGACGCCGGGGGCGAGGGGCCGCGCAACTGCCTGTCGATGGGCGCGGAAATCGCCGAAAGCCATCATGAGAGGTTCGACGGCGGCGGCTATCCCCACGGACTGAGCGGCGACGCCATCCCGCTGTCGGGCCGCATCGTCGCCGTCGCCGACGTGTTCGACGCCCTGCTCCACCGCCGCCCCTACAAAAAGGCGTGGGAGATGGAGGAGGTGTTGGACCTGCTGCGCGCCGAGTCGGGCCAACATTTCGACCCGCGCGTGATCGACGCCTTCCTGGCCGTCCTGGCGCGCGACGGGTTGCCGCTGGTCGCCTCTGAACGGGCCGGAAGCGGTTACAGCCCCAGCACGTCCTTCATGCTGTAGAGGCCCGGCGTCTTGTCGCGCGCCCACAGCGCGGCGCGCACGGCGCCCTTGGCGTAGATCTGGCGGCCCGATCCCTTGTGGGTCAGCTCGATCCGCTCGCCGTCACCGGCGAACATGACGACGTGATCGCCGATGACGTCGCCGCCGCGCAGGGTGGCGAAGCCGATCTCGCCGCGCGGACGGGCGCCGGTGATGCCGTCGCGGGTCTTTTGCCAGACATCCTCCAGCGCGACGCCGCGCCCCGCCGCCGCCGCGCGGCCCAACCCCAGCGCGGTGCCGGACGGCGCGTCCACCTTGTTGCGGTGGTGCATCTCCAGGATTTCGATGTCGTAGCCGTCATCCAGCGAGCGGGCGACCTGCTCGACCAGGGCCAACAGCAGATTGACGCCCAGCGACATGTTGGGCGACTGGATGATCGCCGTGTGGGTCGCCGCCTGGACGATGGTCGCCTGCTGCGACGGGTTCAGGCCGGTGGTGCCGATGACCAGCACGGTTTCCGCCTGGGCGGCCAGCGCGGCGTGACGCTCCGTCGCTTCGGGGTTGGAGAAGTCGATCACCGCGTCGGCCTGGGCGAAGAGCGCCACCGGATCGTCGATGGCGACGACGCCCAGCGCGTCCAGCCCGGCCAGCAGCCCCAGATCCTTGCCGATGGCCTCGCCGCCAACCTTGTCGGTGCCGCCGATCAGCGTGCAACCCGCCGTCGCCGTGATCTCCCGCACCAGCATCTGGCCCATGCGCCCCGCGCAGCCGATGACACCGATCTTCATGACGCCTCACTCCCTGACCAAACAGCCGGACATTCCCGTCAAGCCTTTAGCACAGGGACGCGGTTGGCTTAAGCGCCAAGACACGCGCGCAGCGAGGCCGCCAGATTGCGCATCAGGGTCGGGTAGAGCGCCGGGCCTTCGGCCAAATCCGCGCCTTCGGGGTCCAGCACGCCGGTCTTGGCCTTGGTTCCTTCGGCCACCGTGCGGACCAGGGCCGGTTCAAACTGCGGTTCGGCGAAGACGCAAGCGGCGTCCAGACCGGCGATCTTGGCGCGGATCGCCGACAAGCGCTTGGCCGACGGGCGACGATCCGGGCTGACGGTGATCGAGCCGACCGCCGACAGGTTGTAATGGTCCTCGAAATACTGGTAGGCGTCGTGGAAGACGACGAAGGGCTTGCCCGCCACCGGGACCAGCGCCGCTTTCAGTTCCGCGTCGAGCGCGTCGATGGACCCAAGCGTTTTGTCGGCGTTGGTCCGGTAGGCTTCGGCGTTGGCCGGATCCTTGGCGGTCAGCGCCTCGGCGGTCAGGGTGACGATGCGCCGGGCGTTGGCCGGGTCGAGCCAGATGTGGGTGTTCACCTCGTCATGGTCATGCTCGTCGCCATGACCGTGTTTGGCGTCGTGGCCCTTGGCCTCATGCTTATGCTCGCCGCCCTTGTGCTCATGCCCATGGTCATGGCTTTCCCAGGCCCCGCCCTCGCGCGCGTCGAGCAGGCGCAGACCCTGGGCGTCCATCAGCGTCAGGATTTTCGCCTTGCGGGCGTTGCTGGAGAGCGGCTTTTCCAAAAAGCCTTCCATCTCCGGCCCGACCCAGACCACCAGATCGGCGGTGGACAGGCTTTTCGCGTCCGACGGCTTCAGCGTGTAGGTGTGGGGCGAGGCGCCGCCGCGCACCAGCAACGCCGGTTCGCCAACCCCCTGCATCACCGACGCCACCAGAGAATGGACCGGCTTGATCGACACAACCACCTTCGGCGCGTCGGCCAAGGCCGGAGCCGCCGCCAGCATCAGGGTGACGGCGGCCGCCGGGAAACACGCGATACGGCGCATGGGTGCAATCCTCTTTGTCATTCTGGACAGGCTGAAGCTTTGAGAGCATACGGATGAACCAACCCTCCGTTTGTCACGTTATAACATAGCATGTCAATCACCCATCCACACACGCCCACCACGTCCCCCGCCCCCGATCCGCTGGTGTGGACGGAGAATCTCTCTGTGCGTCTCGGCGGGCGGCTGGTGCTGAGCGGCGTCACCATGGCCGTCAACCCCGGCGAGGTGGTGACGCTGATTGGTCCCAACGGAGCCGGAAAGACCACGCTCGCCCGCGCCGTTCTGGGGCTGATCCGCCCGTCGGACGGACGGGTGGCGCGGCGTCCTGGCCTGCGCGTCGGCTACATGCCGCAGAAATTGACGGTGGACGCCACCCTGCCACTGACCGTCCGCCGCTTTCTGACCTTATGGCGCCCAACCACGCCCGACCAAATCACAAAGGCGCTGGAGGAGGCGGGCGTCGCCCGGCTGGCTGACGCGGCGGTGCAAACCCTGTCGGGCGGCGAGATGCAGCGGGTGCTGCTGGCCCGCGCCCTGCTGAGCGACCCCGATCTGCTGGTGCTCGACGAACCCGACCAGGCGGTCGACGTCCATGGCCAAGCCGAGCTGTTCGCCCGCATCGAGCATGTCCGCCGTCATCGCCGCTGCGGCGTCCTGCTGGTCAGCCATGATCTGCACACGGTGATGGCGCGCACCGATCGGGTAATCTGCCTGAACGGCCATGTCTGTTGCCACGGGCGGCCCGAGGATGTCAGCCGCCACCCGGAATACCACGCGCTGTTTGGCCGCCACGCGGCGGAGCTGGCGGTTTATCTGCACCATCACGACCACGCGCACGACCCGGAGCGCGGCGTGGTCAACAACGTGGTCAGCGGCCAGGACGGGAATTGCTGCCATGGATGATTTTTTGATCCGCGCGCTGGCCGCCGGTTGCGGCATCGCCGTGCTGGCCGGGCCGCTGGGATCCTTCGTGGTCTGGCGGCGCATGGCCTATTTCGGCGACACCCTGTCGCATTCGGCCCTGCTGGGGGTGACGCTGGGCTTTCTGCTGGGCGTCAACCCGATGATCGGGGTGATGGTGGTCTGCGTCGCGCTGGCGCTGGCGCTGGTCGGGCTGCAACGGCGGCGCACGCTGGCCGCCGACACCGTGCTGGGCATCCTGTCGCACGGCTCGCTGTCGCTGGGGCTGGTGGCGCTGGCCTTTCTGGAGACGCTGCGCGTCGATCTGATGGCCTATCTGTTCGGCGACATTCTGTCGGTGACGGCCAATGATCTGGTCTGGATCTACAGCGGCGGGGCGGTGGCGCTGACCGGGCTGGCGCTGCTGTGGCGGCGTCTGCTGGCCGTGACGGTGGACGAGGATCTGGCGCGGGTGGAGGGCATGCCGGTGGACGCCCTGCGGCTGGCCTTCATGCTGCTGATCGCGCTGGTGATCGCCATCGCCATGAAGATCGTCGGCATCCTGCTGATTACATCGCTGCTCATCATTCCGGCGGCGGCGGCTCGCCGTTTCACTCGCACGCCCGAAAGCATGGCGGCCTTGGCCTCGGTCTTTGGCGTGGTCGCGGTGGTCGCCGGGCTGCTGGCCTCGCTGACCTGGGATCTGCCGGGCGGCCCCAGCGTGGTCGTGGCGGCGGCCAGCCTGTTCCTGATTGGATCGCTCGTCCCCATGCGGGGGTGACGCGCGCGGGCAACACCCGCCGGTGGAACACAATTGTATTTTTGCGCGTTTTTGTCAGAATCACCCGGCGGACGCGATGGCGGACTGGCCGCCATCGCCGCCGCACTACCGGGAGGTGCTGAGGATGGAAAAGATCCTCGCTCTCCTGATCCTGGTGCTGGAGATCGTCAAGCGGTTGCTTGACCTTCTGCACTAAGATCGGGCGGGCGGGCAGGGGAAAGCAGCCCCTGTCCGCCTACCCCCAATATTGGTGAGTCGGCGGGCGGCTGTCAATCCACGCCCCGACGAATCCAGGGCACCGAACTCAGGTTAATGCGGTTTACGGCTTGCGCTTGTCGTGATTCTCTGGGTCTCCCCAGCGCGGAGCCGCCCGATGCCATTTGGAGAGAGATCCCGCCTACGGGCGTTGCTTGAGCAT
>Ga0209373_10000896_pt1 | contig 40254 bp, 43 predicted proteins | sample Higcelweek5metaG_FD_187173 | JGI IMG/M metagenome (GOLD analysis project Ga0209373, IMG submission 187173) | Freshwater pond sediment microbial communities from the University of Edinburgh, under environmental carbon perturbations - High... | ecosystem: Environmental > Aquatic > Freshwater >... | reverse complement strand
AAATTAAGAATATTTATCATTTAATCCAAGCTATTTGGGCTAATTTTTATTTTGGTTTTCCAAGTAGAAAAATAAAAGTAATTGGAATAACTGGGACCAACGGCAAAACCACCACCACTCAATTTGTTACTAAGATTTTAGAAGAAGGTGGATTTAAAGTGGCGATGGCTTCAACGATAAACTTTAAGTTAGCTGACCAAGAATGGATAAATAAAACTAAGTTTACCACGCTTTCTCCTTGGGCGGTGCAAAAATTTATTAAGCAAGCAATTGATAGAAAATGTGATTATCTGGTATTGGAGACATCCTCTCATTCACTTGATCAATATCGGGTGTGGGGAATAGATTATGAGGTGGCTGTGATAACTAATGTGACTCGGGAACATCTGGATTATCACAAGACTATGGATATTTATCGAGAGGCAAAATTAAAATTGTTTAAAAAATCCAGTAAATTAGTGGTTAATCTGGACATGGAGAATCCGGTTGATTTTTATAATTTTTCTGACAAAGAAATTATTTATGGTTATACTTTGGAAAATAAAAAATTAGATAATGAAGAAGTAAAAATAGTTAAAGCTCAGGAGATAAAAACCTTCTCGCAATATTCGCAATTTAAAATTAACGAAACTGAGTTTGTTTTAAATTTGCCAGGAAGATTTAATATTGAAAATGCTTTGGCAGCGATAAGCGTAGGATTTATCTGTGGAGTTAATGTAGAAAAAATAAAAACAGCTTTGGAAAAAATAAAAAATGTACCTGGCCGGATGGAATATGTTTCTAATGATAAAGGACTTAATGTAATAGTGGATTATGCTGTTACTCCGGATTCATTGGAAAAATTATATGATTTAATAAAAGCAGTCAACGTAGAAAATAAGAAAGTGATTGCAGTTTTTGGTTCTTGTGGAGAGCGTGATAGGGGTAAGCGACCAATAATGGGAGAAATTGTTTCTAAAAATGCAGATGCAGTGATTGTTACAAATGAGGACCCTTATGGGGAGGATTCTTTGCAAATAATTAACGAAGTATTTAGGGGGGCGGTTGGCGATGGTTTTTCTGTTGAAATACCAAAATTACAAATTACAAATTACAAATTACAAATAAATTTAGAAAATAAGAACGGTAAAAAAACAGAAGGGCAAAATGCTTGGAGAATTATGGATAGGAGAGAGGCAATAAAAAAAGCTTTAAATATGGCGGAAAATGGGGATTTTGTGGTGGTAACAGGCAAAGGTGCAGAGGAAACGATGGCTCTTGGGGATAAGAGGATTCCTTGGAATGATAAGCAAGTGATATTGGAGGAGTTGAGATTGATGTAGATGTTGAATGGGGGGGAGAATTAGCTATTATTTAGTTAATGAGTTAACGGATTAACGAGTTTGAAGATAAATTTGTAAAATTGCTTGACAAATTAACATTTTTAGTTTATTGTTTAATGTTAAAATATCTAACCTTAAATATATGAATCTAAATCCAGCTGATAAGCATATTCAAAAAATCCAAAGAGAAAGATTTAACTTGTTTATTAAATCTTTAGAACATGTTTCAAATTATTATAATAATTCACGTAATTATTATTTAATAACGACACTGCTATCTTTAGTAATTATCTTAAGTGATTTAACTTTGTTTTATACTTTTGAATTTGATGCTTTTATTAAAATAAGTTTAGTTTTTGTAACAGTTTCTTTCTTATTTTCACTCGCTAATTATCTTAATCATTTAGAGAAAAATTCCGAAAGAATGGGGGATATTTTTGGTGAACTGGATTTGAAATATAAGCAAGAATTCGAGGCTTTAAGGGGCTTTTATTCTGGTAGGATAAATGAGGGAAGTATTCGTGATTTTTATTTAAATCATGGCGCTGAGTTTAGCAAGAAATATTTTATTAGTAATAGAGAAATCATTCCAAGGTGGACAAATTTTATTTTCATATCTCTGGCGATGATATTTTTATTGATAAACTTTTTTTAAGAAAATAAAAAACTCCCCAATGCGGGGAGTTTTTTTATATGAATTTTCGTTTTACTATTTTAATAACGAAATTAGTAGAGCAGTGAGAGTAAAACCGATAAGTGCTCCAGCAATTACTTCACTATTACGGTGACCCATTCTTTCTTTTAAATCCGGGTATTTTTCACTATCTGCACCTACTTTTTCTCTAAGCATATTGATGTATTCGCTATGGGTTCCCATATAAACTCGTAGACGAGTGGCATCATCAACGACAATAATAGCCATTATTATGGCTACCGCAAAGGCCCCAGAGGTTATGCCTTCGTAATGTCCTACAGAAGTAATCATGGAAGTCATAAGGGCAGTATGCACGCTGGGCATATGCCCATAACTCATGGCATGTTTTCTGGTATAAGCTAAGTCTCGGTTATGTCGGAAATAAAAAACTACGAACTTTAAAACTCGGGTAATTCCCAAGACTACTATGGGAATAATAAAAACATTGTAAGGTGTCGTAAACATAATATATTTTTTTTAAATGTAATTAAATTATAACACAGGCCAACGCTTATCCAAAATTTTAAAGCTTGATGATGTTTCTAAAGATGATATACTTATAGATGTAAGTTAATTAAATAAAGATTTGTCATTTTTGGCAAAAGATAACAAAAATATATGATAGCATTAATAGTGATAGGAGTTGTAATTGCAATAATTCTAATTTGGGGAGTTTCAATTTACAACGGTTTAATTAAATTAAAAAACAGAGTGGATGAGGCTTGGAGCGATATCGACGTGCAGTTAAAAAGGCGTTATGATTTGATTCCTAATTTGATTAGCACTGTAAAGGGTTATGCATCTCATGAAAGCGGAACTTTTGAGAAAGTGACTGAAGCGAGAAACAAAGCGATGCAGGCTCAGGGAACAGGTGATGCACAGGCTCAGGCGCAGGCTGAGAATATGTTGTCGGGAACTTTAAAATCAATCTTTGCTTTGGCAGAAAATTATCCAGAATTAAAAGCTAATCAAAATTTCCTAGAATTGCAAAGAGAATTGAGTGATACTGAGGACAAGATTCAGGCATCTCGAAGATTTTACAACGGTAATGTGCGTGATTTCAATATCAAGATTGAACTTTTCCCAAACAATATTTTTGCTGGAATATTGAATTTTACTAAGCGAGATTTCTTTGAAATAACTAATGAAGTAGAAAAGGAGAATGTTAAGGTAGAATTCTAATTTTTAGGAAGTTGTGATTTTGGGTATTTAGGAATTTAGGAATTGGAGAATTTAAAAACAAATTCACTAGTTACTATTTACTGACTACCAGTTACTAATAATATGGCAACATTATACAATCAAGCAGATACTAATAAAAGATTGACCTGGATTTATATCTCAGGTTTCTTGGTATTTGTAATTGGAGTAGGTTATGTTTTTGCGGGGGCAATGGGTAATAGTTGGATTCTTTATGGGGCAGTGATTTTTTCTACCTTAATGAGCTTTGGATCATATTGGTGGAGTGATAAAATTGTACTTGGAATGAGTGGGGCCAAAGAGATCGATCATGATAATGCCCGCGAGTTATTTCACCTAGTAGAAAATCTTTGTATTACGGCTGGTTTACCAATGCCTAAGATTTATATCATAGAAGATAGTGCGCCCAACGCTTTTGCTACAGGGAGAGATCCGGAGCATGGAGTAATTTGTTTTACCACGGGAATAATTAATAAATTAGAAAAAGCTGAATTAGAGGGTGTAATTGCGCATGAGCTTTCTCATATCGGAAACAGAGATATTTTATTATCAACTGTAGTAGTTGTATTGGTTGGATTTGTGACATTACTGGCTGATTGGTTTCGCCACTGGGCTTTCTGGGGTGGAAAAGGTAATGATGATAATGGTGGCGGGCAATTTAGATTAATAATGATTATTTTAGCTATTATTCTTTCAATTCTAGCTCCTTTTGCGGCCATGTTGATGCAATTAGCCATATCTCGTAAAAGAGAGTTCCTAGCTGACGCTAGTGGGGCGCTGCTCACTCGTTACCCCGAAGGACTAGCACGAGCCTTAGAAAAGATTTCAGCCGATAATGAGCCACTAGAGGCTGCTAATCGGGCAACTGCGCACATGTATATTTCTAATCCTTTTAAAGGTAAAAAGATGTCTAAACTTTTTATGACTCATCCACCGATAGAAGAAAGAGTGGCACGTCTTAGGGATTTAAATATTTAATATATTTTTTATGGGAGAAATTAGGGATTCAATAAACTCATTTAATATTACTAAAGAGAATGATAGTTTAGATTTCTTAAGAAATGCAGTATTAGAAAATCCAACTAGATTTATAGGGGGTGCGGTAGATAAAATTTTAGGTGATAAGAAAAATTTAGGAGAGAGTTTTTTAGAAGAAAATAAATTTATTTTTGAAGTTTTGAAATATTTATTTCCAACCAAGGAATCTTATTGGACTGATGAAAAATTGGTAAGTGAAGTAACTAAAATTTTAGTAGAGAGAAAGATGACTTTCAAAATAGATAGTTCAAAAATATCCAGATTTACGGGTTCAAGCATAAATCATTTGGAGGAATGGGAGAAAAGGAGAGAGGAAGAGTTAGAAAATAAAGACGGCGGTAAATAGATAATTAAGCAGCTTATGAGTTTTGGAAATTTTAAGGCCCCGAAAAATGATAGTAAATATTATTGGACTAGGCATAGTATCGGCAAGATGATGCAGTATGGGCTTAGCGCTCAGCGAGTGACGAGGGTCATAAGAAGCTTTGAAAGAATTGAGACAGGTGTGGCTAAAGATACTGTAGCAGTGATGCAACCGAATGCAATCAAGGTTGATAAAGAAGGTAAGAAAAAATGGAGTCAGGAAATTTGGGTGATGTATCAAAGGCGCAGAGCGCCAATTTCCAAATCTCAAGAGACAAGAAAACAAACACCTGCCTGTCGGCAGGCAGGAATCCAAAATTCAAAATTAGAAAAAAAGGAAGAAAATAAATTAAATTTGATGATGGAAATTTCAGGAAAAAATCAATTGAAAATTATTAGTGTTTGGCGTTATCCAGGAATCAGTCCGAAAAACAATCCGATTCCATCTGATATTTTAGATGAAGTTGAAGAATTGTTATAATTTTATATTCAAACAAAAAACAGCTCAAAAGCTGTTTTTTTAATGTAGCCCTAAGGGGAATCGAACCCCTGTTTACAGGATGAAAACCTGCTGTCCTAACCACTAGACGATAGGGCCATATGCAATATCATAATCTAAAAAATAAGGCAATTCATTGCCTCATTACCAACGAATAATATAGTATCATTTAAATTAAATTTAATCAAGTCCTAGTCTCTTTTGGTAGTTTACATTAATATGATTTCTTTTATTTTTTTATTTACTAACTTTTTTGGCAGCAAAAAAGTTACAAAAAACTGCCACATGTACTTCTAAAATAAATAAATCTAACTCTCTTTCGCTAAAACTTCAGACTTCGCATCCGTTACGTAACAAAGTTTTTTAATGCTCTCCTTGAGTTGATTTATTTTATATGTAAAGTGTGGGGGTGTATTTGATATGTATTTATTGTAACAATTAAAAAACCGGTATCCTAAAATTTTAGGATTCCGGTTTCTGCTTGCGGTTGCGAGTGGGTTGGCGCTATTCGTCATCAGGTTCTGCTGATTCTGTTCGAGGAGGAAGTTCGTGGCCTCGTTTGAACATTCTAATAAAATGCTCTTCCATTTCTAGACTGGCACTTAGGCTATCGAAAATCCTATCCATTTCCTCCTCAATATCCTCTTTGTACTGGCAGAGTTCAAGAAATTTGTCGAGAAGCATTAATCCCTCTTCTGAAGTATAATCTACGCGATGAAACAAATCACTTATGTTATCTTTCGTTTTTGCAAGAGTAAATGCTTTGGTAAAGAATTCTTCCCACGTAATAGGAGTGTTGTCACCCACTGCGACAACCTCTTCGAAAGTTTCAACCAATGACCAGGCCTTGTTCATTAATGTGGCTGCTTCTGCGCTACCTTTTTCCGACTCATCGTATTGGTACATGATCTTTTCGATAGGTGTCAGTGAATCATAGTATTCTTGTTGGCGAGGATTCATTTTCATGATTGCGCTCCTTGATTGTGAGAGAACTATTTTCACGACTCCCTCGTGATAGGGATTCCAATTTTATTGTAATGCTATAGCATAGCAGAAAATTGGTATTATGTCAATGTTTTTTTAAGCCAAAATTGCATGACGATGACATTGACAAATTATAGATTTTATGATAATATATGATTTCATTGGGATGGTCTCAATGAAAGTTCATTCCACTACTGATCTCAAAAAGATTTGAGACAGAAAGAAGAAAGGAGAACGATTATGTCAATTCATGTTGTTGATAAGCAGGGTAGAGAGAGTAACGTGGCTAGGGGAATTTTTGATCCAAAATTAACACGAATTGATGGGGAAAATATTTTGTATTTTACCCTTCATGATGTTTTTTCAGCAGATTCGTTGAGGGTGCGCGGAGAGTATCATTTTAAAAGCATCACTAATTGCATCCTGGATGATGACACATCTACGGATGAAAGCGGTCGTGCTTGGTATACCCTCAAAATGGAATTTTCCAATATCGAAGAAGCCAGAGAACTTTACCGGCTGATTCGATCAGGTAAGATATGGCCAGTGGTTTGCTACGAAGATGAGCAGGTTCCTGCGCCCTGTCGTCATATCAAGGATCTCTTCCGCGAGGCCTTCGAAATTATTCGTCGGGAAATTTCTCAAAAGTATCGCAACTTATTTTGACAATCTTTTTTCTTTAGCCCCTCCTTGGTTTATATCTCGGAGGGGCTTTATTTTATATTTTAAATTGGATTTTTTTAAAAAATAATTTACCAAGTAAAAAATATTTATTTTAGTTCCTTTGGTTTATTTTCAAAAGATAAAAATTTATAAAAATTTAAGTTTGTTTGTTTCCCTTGCTTTTTGGGTTAAAATAGTGTATAATGAGTGTAGATAAATAAAACGGGTGAAAATCCGTTTTTTATATTTATAGCCTATTATATGGGTAAAATAACACAAAAATACAATAAAATAAGGGAAAAAATGACCAAAGCTAAGACTCTGGTAGTTGGTTTTTGCAATAAAGAAGTAGCTAATTTAATGGATGTAAGCAGAGATTATGTAAAAAATTCATTGTTGATTGTGTTTATCTTATTTTTATCATTCTTTACTTATTTTTCAATGGAATCATTAAATAATATAAAGGTGATTGAGGTAGCGCCTATTAATGTGAATATCCCAAAGCGAAATATAGAATTAGAAAATAAAATAAAAAAACAAGTTCAAGGTTATCCAATGGAGGCAATGAGTAGAATTATCGCTCAGCAAGATGAGCAAGTGGCGGCTTTTTTGGTAGCGATTGCTAAAAAGGAAAGTAACTGGGGAAAAAGAACTCCCAAGTTAAAAGGAGAGGAATGTAATAACTTCTGGGGTTTTCGTCAAAAAAGAGATAGAATGGGAAGTGGAGGGCATACTTGTTTTGATAACCAAGAAGAGGCTGTACAATCTGTGGCTAACAGAATTAAGGAACTAATTGATAGTGGAATTGATACGCCCGAAGAGATGGTGGTTTGGAAGTGTGGATACAGTTGCGATGCACACACATCTGAAAGTGTAAGTAAGTGGATTGATGATGTTGGGTTTTATTACGGAAAATTTTAAATATTAAAATATAAAAAATAAAAAAATGAAAAAGATTGATTATGTTCAAATAGTAAAAAGCGCTTTTAATATAACCAAAGAAAATAAGTTTCTTTGGTGGTTTGGTTTTTTGATGATGTTTTGTAGTGGGGGGTCATCTTACAGTTATAATTTTCCAGGAAGTTCTTCCGATGATAAAATAGACGAAATGACCTATATGAATCTACAGAGACAGGTTACTTTTTATTGGGATTTATATAAAGAATGGATAATTATCGGACTAGTTGTTTTGCTTTTTATCGGATTTGCTTTATATATTTTTGGATTAGTTGGAAAGAGCGCCTTAATTGATTCGGTCTTTAAAATTTTAAAAAAAGAAGATGCAGATCTTAAAAAAGGCTTTAACAGCGGATATAAATATATCTGGGGAATTTTTTTGATTAATGCAATCGCTTTGGCAGCTATTATTGGATTGCTTTTGATATTATCTTTTCCTGTTATTAGGCTTTTTATCTTAGATTCTAAAATGGCTGCGGTTTTAATGGCTATTATGGCAATTTTTATATTTATTTCTTTTAATATTTTCGTCTCGTTTTTAAAAAGGTATGCAGAAATTTATCTTATAAGTAGCAATGTCAATCCATGGGATGCTTTTAAATTGGCCTATGGTTTAATTGAAAAAAATATTTTAAATACTTTTAAAATGTGGTTAGTGTGCTTGGGGATTGTTTTTATTCTGGGCGTTGGTATGATTATTTCAATTTTTGTTTTGGGAATACCTTTATTAATATTAGGAATAATTCTGTATGGAATAGTGGGTAATTTCGGGACGGTTTTATTTGTCATCATTGCAATTATTATCTTTTTGGCCTTGATTTTTTTCGCTAATTCAATTTTGAATGTATTTTTCCAAACTATTTGGATTTTATTTTTTAGAGAAATCGCCAAGACAGATGAGGAGGAAAGAAGAAGAGATCTCGATTTTAGAAAAGAGCGAGCAGCACATCTTAGAGAATGGGACCATTGAGGCTCCTGGCGTTTATAACTCAAAAAATTAATTTAAAAGACAATTTTATATAACAAAAAACCATCAATTAAATGATGGTTTTTTTGAATTACTGAATTTTTATTACTCAATAAAAGTAAGGGCAATGCCAGTTTTTCCAGCGCGACCAGTTCTACCAATGCGGTGGATATAATCTTCATAGCTAGCTGGTACATCAAAGTTGATAACATGACTAACATTGGGAATATCCAATCCTCGAGCGGCTACATCAGTTGCCACTAGGATTTCGATATGATCGTTTTTGAAAAGTTGAAGAGCCTTTTGTCTTTGGCCATGAGATTTATCTCCATGGATTGACTCAGCCCTGAAACCAATCTTGAAAAGTATTTTGGATAATTTTTCAGCACCTCTTTTGGTTCGAGTAAAGATAAGGATTTTTTGAAAAGCAGTTTGAGCCAAAAGCTTCTTTAGGATTTCAATTTTATCCTCATCTCTTCCGACACGCACAATGTCTTGATCAATCTGAGATGAGATCTCTCTAGTTTTGATTGAGACTGTAATGGGGTCTTTTTGAAATTGTTGTACTAAACCTTCAATTTCTTTGGATAGGGTAGCAGAAAAGAGTAGAGTTTGTCGAGGACTAGAAAGTAATGCTAGAATCTCTTTCATGTCATTAATAAATCCCATATCCAACATTCTATCAGCTTCATCTAAAACAACATTATTAAAATGGTCTAGTCTTAAATTTCTGCGACTAATCAAATCTTTTAATCTTCCGGGAGTTCCAATAACTATATTGTGCTCTCCTCGTAATTTTTCAATTTGCGGGCGAATATTAGCGCCACCAACTACAACCACTGATTTGATACGCAATCCTTGAGTAATAGCTGTAAATTCGTCTTGAATTTGAATAGCTAATTCTCGAGTGGGTACCATAATTAAAAGTTTCTGACGACGATCGTTCATGATTTTATTAATCATGGGCAATAAAAATGCTCCAGTTTTGCCAGTTCCAGTATTAGCTAAACCAATCACATCTCTTCCTTTAAGAATATGAGGAATAGTTTTAGCCTGAATATCAGTTGGGTGAGTGTAGCCTCTGCGCTCAATAGCTACGTGCAGATCTTTGTTGAGTGCGAGGTCAGTAAATAGAGCTTTAACTGTGTGAACTTCTTCCTCAGTTTTAATTATCGGAGTAGCTTTATTAATAAACATTTCTGGATTAATATAGGCTCCCTTAAAACGATTACGAGTCCTATTTTGCTGAGGACCTCGGGGTCCTCTGTTATCTGCGCCCTGAAATCTTGAATTTCTGGCTGGTCCATTTGAAATTCGTTTTCTAGCGTTATTGCCTGATTCACGAGATTTATCATAAGGACTAGTTGATGTGCTAGAGAGACTGTATGATTTTTTTACAAATCCTCCTGTTTTTCCATAAGAACCATTGTCAGAATCTGATTTTGCATAGGATTTCTTAGCGAAACCACCGGATTTACCATAGGCACTTTTACTAGAATCTGATTTTGCATAAGATTTTTTGGCAAAACCGCCTGGTTTACCATATGAACTTTTGGTAGATTTTGAATTACCGCCAGACTTTTTTGCGAAGCTACCAGCTTTGCTGTCTGAATTTTTGCGTGTTGAAACACGCTTTGCACTTTTGTTATACATTTCATTGAAACATAAATAATTAAAACTTTATGTCGCAACTCAAAGAAAGAATTTCGTAAGGTGTTAACATAAAAACTAACAATAACAAATATATGCCCAGTTGTCAAGAGTTTGACAAAAAATCTATTTTTGTTATTATGAATTATATAGTGAATGTTTAGTAAACACATGAAATGTTAAAAATGTTTTAGATGTTGTAAGTGTTGAAATTGAGAATAAAAATTTCCAATAATCAATTTTCAATTTTAAAATTTTTAATTACTGATTTTTGTATTCTTAACTTGTTAACTAAATAATAAAAATAATGCGCCATTTGGCGGTAAAACAAAATGGAAATATTAACACCTAAACAAAAAATAGTTTTGCAGGCGATTAAGAGTTATTATTCGGAGAATGGCATGATGCCGACTATTCGAGAAATAAAAGATGAAGCAGGAAACCTCGGTTTAAAACTAAAAAGCATTCGAAGTTTTTTTAATTATCTCAATGAACTTGAGAATAAGGGATATATCCAGCGCACTTCTGAAGATAGAGGAATTAAGCTAAAGGGTATTACTAAGGATTTGTTTGTGGATGTACCAATTTTAGGAATGGCTAATGCAGGCACCGCTCTAGCTTACGCCGATCAATACATCGAGGGTTATTTAAAAGTATCCAAGAGTATCGTGCGGGATAAGAGCGTTTTTGCAGTACAAATTTCAGGGACTTCAATGAACAAGGCTAAAGTAAATAATAAGACGATTAATGATGGGGATTTTGTTTTAGTTGAAAAAAAAGAGACTTACGACTATAATGATAAGGTTTTGGTTATTATTGATGGTTTGGCGACAGTAAAAATTTATCGTAAATTTGACGAAGATAATATTGTTTTGGCGCCAGACTCTACGGATAAAAAACATAAGCCGATATTTCTAACTAGCGAGGATAATTTTGTAATTGATGGTAAGGTGATAGAGGTTTTAAAAATAAGATAAAATTTTTAGATTATGATTATATTTATAAACGGATCGTTTAATGCTGGTAAAAGCACAGTGGCTAAATTATTGGCTACTAAAATTGGAGATACCGCTATTGTAGAAGTGGATACTTTTCATGATTTTATTGAGTGGATGCCAATCAAAGAAAGCGTGCTTGTTAACCTGGAAAATGCCACTTTGGTAATTAGAAATTTTGTTAAAAGAGGATTTAATGTAATCGTGCCTTACTCTCTTTCTAAGCGAAATTATGAATATCTAATGGAGGAATTAAAGAATGTTGAGGATGATATTCAGATTTTTACTTTGAACCCAAAAATTGAAGAAGTGCTTGAAAATAGAGGAGAAAAAGAGTTGACTGAAGCAGAAAAAGAGAGAATTAAATATCATTATTCTACCGGGATTAATAATCCTACTTTCGGTAAAGTTATTAACAATACCCACCAAACTCCCACTGAAACAGTTGAGAATATCTTGGGATTGATAAGCTTAGATAAAAAATAAATTTTTCAAAATTAAACAAAGTAAAATAATTTTTTAATGGGCGTGTATAATTTAAATATACCATTGCCTGATTTGTCGAGGACTTTGGTTAGACGGGGGCTAGATAAAATAATTAAAAAACACCAGCTTTAGCGAGTATATGTTTTTATGAAGAAAATTGTTTTTTTAAACTTCAATTTTTGAAAAAAGATAACTACCGATAATTAAAACAACTGAAGTAAACGCAGTGAGCATTAAAAAGTCAGTTTGAAAGGTAAAGTGCATTTGGCTTGATAATGCTCCTCTAATCCCATCTACTCCGTAGGATAGGGGATTGATATAAGTGATAGTTTGAACTGTTTTAGGTAGACCATCTAGGGGGAACAAGGCGCCAGAAAGAAAGAATAAAGGCATAATGAGAAAGTTTATGATTAATGGAAAGGCTTGCATATCATCCATTTTAGAAGCAATAGCTGTGCCAAAAGCAGTAAATAATGTAGCAACTAAAATCATAAAAATAATTGCTAGTGGGGCGATTGATAAATTTTCTACGCGGAAACCAACAAATAAGGAAATTACAAAAACAACCATTCCTTGTAATGTAGCAACTGTTGCTCCGCCCATGGTCCGACCAACCATAATGGTCCAGCGCGGAACGGGAGCAACTAGAGTTTCTTTTAAAAACCCAAATTGTCTATCATAAATTACTTCTATTCCAGTAAACATGGCAGTGAAAATAATACTCATAGCAATGATTCCCGGAGCGATAAACTGAATATAATCTCCACCATTAGCTTTTTGATAAATCGGACCAAAGCCAAAACCAAGTGCTACTAAAAATAGAACTGGTTGGGCTAATGAGCCAATCATTCGTGCTCGAGAGCGATAATATCTTTTGAGCTGCCTAAGCCAAAGAATGTAGATTACTTTTAAATATTTTTTTATTTGTGCCATACGCGTCTCATATTTCTTAAATTATCAATACCCTTAGCACCTTCTTCACGAATTCCTTTACCGGTTAATTTTAGGAAAGCATCTTCTAAGGTTGCACTGCTGGTGTCATCTTTTAATTTTTGAGCGGTTCCTTGGGCGACAAGCTGACCATTATCGATAATTGCAATTCTATCAGCCATTCTGTCTGCTTCCTCCATATAATGAGTACTGAAGAAAACAGTAATACCTTCTTTTTGATTCATGTCTTTTATGTAGCTCCAGAGATGATTTCTGGTTTGGGGATCTAGTCCAAGAGTGGGCTCATCAAGGAAAATTATTTTAGGGTGATGCAGTAATCCGCGAGCTATTTCTAGCCGTCTTTTCATTCCGCCAGAAAATTCTTTAACCAAATCATCTCGACGTTTGTCTAATTCCACCAGCGTCAGCAGTTCTGTGATTCTTTGACGACGGATTTTCTTTGGAACATTGTAAAGAATTCCATGAAATTCTAAGTTTTCAAAAGCAGTTAATTCATCATCAAGACTGGGATCTTGGAAAATTATTCCAAATGATTGGCGCACCTCGTTAGGACTAGTAGACGGGTTAAAGCCGTTAATTAGTATTTTTCCACTAGAAGGATGAAGAAGGGTGGTAAACATTTTTATGGTAGTAGTTTTACCAGCGCCATTGGGCCCAAGAAATGCAAAAATTTCTCCCGCTTTAACATTAAAAGAAATGTTATCAACAGCAGTAATATCATCAAATTTTTTTATTAAATTTTTAACTTCGATTATATTCATAACTAGATTTTTTTAGTATTTTTCAACCATTATATAGTATAGCAAAGAATGATATTTTTTGCTAAAAATTATTTTTTAACTTGCTTTTAAACCTCTATGTGGGATAATGATAAAAAAGATGAAACTAAAATTTATGAAAAAAATAGCTATTTTAGGGAGTGTGGGCAGTGTGGGGACACAAATTTTGGATGTAGTGGCTAAATATCCTGCGAAATTTAAGGTTATTAAAAGTGTAAGAATTAAGGGAACTAATGTTCCTGTTTTTTTTGGCCAAGATGTGAATATTAATATTTTTTAATTATTAGCCTTATAAAAAATGAAAAGATATAAATTGAATTCACCAGCTAAAATAAACTTAACTCTAGAGATAGTAAAAAAATTACCCAATGGTTCTTATGGTTTGCGATCGGTAATGATGAAAACTCAAAATTTAAAAGACGAGATTGAAATAACTTTCAAAGAAAGAAAAACGGGTATCCAGATATTTTGTAGCGATAAAAGTATCCCCACAGATGAAAGAAATATCTGTCATAAGGTGGCACTTAAGTTTTTTGAGGCATCAGGCAAGGATGTCGGATTAGTGATTAAGATAAAAAAGAGGATTCCTGCCTTAACCGGGTTGGGTGGCGGGAGCTCTAATGGGGCGACTGTTCTAACGGCGTTAAATAGGTATTTTTGGGAGCCACTTAAGCTCAATAAGTTAGTTGAAATATCAGCACAGGTTGGAAAGGATATTCCATTTTTTCTCCTCGAAGATAGAGTTGCTTATGTGAGTGGAGCGGGGGAGAAGCTAAGGTCGATTAAGAAATTTCCTAATCTAAATTTATTAATCATTAATCCCAAGGGTGAAATTGTAACTGGGTGGGCCTACAAAGAGCTGGATAAGAAGATGTGGTTTATGGAGAATTGGCAAAGAAAAAATATTTCTGGGCGATTATTGAAGAATGCTGATAATATTGATAAAATTGGAGGATCTCTTTACAATGACTTTGAAATAGTAGCTCAGAAATCATTTCCAATTATTGTTGAAATAAAAAATTGTCTTTTGGCTTTTGGCGCCAATGGAGTTTCGATAACGGGTAAAGGACCGACAGTGATAGGCATCTTTAAGGACAAAAAGGATGCACTAGCAGTAGAGGCTATTATAAGGAAGAAATATCCTAAATTTTTCGTGCAAATTGGATAGGCTTTTTTAGATATTGCTTTAATATTGAAAAATATACTAAAATATTGGGAAATAACTAATCTTAAACGATATGAGTAAGAAGGAACGACGGAAAAAGAATAATCGGGCTAAGAAAGTTTTTAATAAGGATTTACTTATAAAAGAAAGACATAATGCGCTTAGCGAATTTGAAATTGAAAATAAACTAGCGGATTTGGAAAATAAAAATGAAGTTAATGGGAAAAGTATGGGTAAAGTGGTGGATATTTCCAAGGATGGTCTTAAATCAAATAAAAAAAATAATAGCGTAAGCTTTTCTTATAAATTTTTTGTTAGACTAAGAAAATGGAATAATATTTTTTGTACAGGGATGACCTGTAAGACTAACTTAAAGAGGGATTTTATTATAATCTCTTGGGCTATTTTTATATTGGGAATATTTTTAGGGATAAACTATTATTTATCAGAATTGGATAATGAATTAAATAATAATAAGAACGAAGTTCTTTCTGCGCAGTATGTGATGGGTGATGAGATTTCTTTTGAAGAGAAGAATGTTGAGGATATCGCCACTATTCAAGAAAAAATAAATATAGACAATTGGAAGGAATATCATAGCGCGTGGTATGGTTTTAAAATAAAATATCCTGATTATTGGAAAAATCCAATTGTCCAACCTTATTCTAAAAATTCAAGGGCGATTTATCGGATTTCTTTTTTGTCTAATAATCAAGAAAATAAAAATATTATTGGCTTTGATGTAGTCATTTATGATATTAATAAAGTTAAAGAATTTTATCAGACCGATGAGTTCCCAAAATTAAAAGAAGTTTCTTTAAAAGAAGCTGAGAGATGTAAAAATATCGAGGGTCATCTCTTAGAGACAGGTGATTATCCAGCAGAGGAAATCTATATTTCCAGGGAGGATGATTGCTATAACTCAGTATTGTTTTTTACTGTAGTTGAAGGTCAATATATTTATAATATAGTTCCTAGATTAAGGGGTGGTGTAGTTATGCAGAATGATCCGATGGTGGAAATCAGTGATACTTTGCCAGAATTTTTTGTAGCTGTTTCTAATTTTGAAAATATTGATATCATAAGGCCAAAACCCAAGCCAATTCCACCAAAGATAACCGCTCCTAAGCCAGCTTCTTATAAAATAGTTAACGGAAGATTGGTATTTGCTAAAAATAAAGATAAGCCCTCAAAGAGCGATAAAAATAAAAAGAAACACTTAGATATGGAGTGTTGTTTGGATCCAGATGAATATCCAAATCCACATTGTTATTATGACCCAGGAAAATATGGTAAATATTTAAAATAAAAAATTAATAAAATTTTTTAAAATTAGAATAACTTGCTAGCTTATTCTAATTTTTTATTTCTCTATATATGCTATAATCTAAATATTATGGTAAAAGTAAAAGGCAAAAAAATAATAAAAATATTTAAGATTCAATTTTGGGTTACGGTTTTTATTTTTATCGCATACGGGGCAGTTATTGTCATTGGTGGAAAAGATGTTTTTTTATCTGAGTTAAATAATAAGAGAAGCGTGGCGGGGGCAAGCGTTTCGGCTTTGATTAGAATAATCGGTCCACCCAAGAAGCCATTAATAAGTATTTCAACAGCATGCACGGCTCAAGGAAATTCATACGTTGATCTTATCTGGGGGTCAGATGAAGATTCTAATGAATACGATATATATAGGGGAGGCGAAGAACTGATGAAAGCTCTTAATAAAAGTTCATTTAAAGATTTAAATGTTATGAATAATAATACTTATTCATATTATGTTGTAGCGAAAGGATCGCAAGGTACAACTATCTCAGATGGCGTAAGTATTAAAACAGGGGAATGTCCAGCACCGATTATTCCAAAAATTACTGCAGAGATAATTAGTGGTAAGAATGTTCGTGCAGAAAATATTTCAGAAATTAGCCAAAGAAAACCTTTTTTTCAGGGTAAGGTAAATATTCCCTATGCCATTATCAATTTGGAGATTCATAGCAGTCAAATAATTTACGCTACTGTGCGTGCCAATATTAATGGTTATTGGCAATGGTCCTCGCCAGTAGATATTTCTTATGGATTACACACTCTTTACATTGAAGCTATCGATCCAAATAATCCAAATATTGTTGCCAGTGCCGTCGTTTTATTTGACATAATTAAAGATGAAGAAGATGATAAAAAAGAAACTGAAAAAAAAGAATCCCAGGTAACAAAATTTAATGAGGATGGTTTTTCTTCTGAAAATAATTTTATAATAGACAGTGATGGAAAGAAAGAAAAAAATATTCAGCAGACTGGTGATAGGCCATTGGATTTTGATATTTCTCTGGAAAATGGATCTTATATACGGGGAGTAAATATGGCAGAAGAAGCTTATCGAGGAGAAAGTATCAAGGCTACTGTTGAATTTATTAAAATGATACTGAAAGATAAGCAGGCAAATGTTAGCTATTCCCTCATTAATCAAGATAATAAAATTGTTGGACAATATTTTGACGAGGTTGTTTTGAGTGATGGATTAATATTAGAAAAAATAATTTCATTACCCCTGGATTTAGAATTGGGCAAATATAAAATAAGAGTCAGCGTTACCGTGGATAATACTACCGTTAGTCAAGAATATTATTTTATGGTTAAGGATAAGCCTATTTTAAAAGTAGGCGCAAATATGTATATATCTTATAATGATTTTGTAAGTAATTTAGGATGGCTTTTTATATTTTCTACTTTGTTTTTGTTTGTGTTTTCTTGTCTAGCTTTATGGGAACATCATTTATGTAAGCAATCACTATTTTATATAACGGAAAAATTTTTAAAAAGAAGTGGGTTTATAAATTGAAAATTAAAATAAATTTCTTATAATCCAATGGGCTATAAGAAAAATAAAAATATGCAATATCTAGAAATCATACTGCAATCAATATCAATTATTATGGTAGCGCTCACTATCGTTTTTACTTTGGGGATTATCTGGCGAGTAGAAATGCGGCTGGATTTGGCTTATAAGGTGTTTTTTTGTGCATTGGTTTTTTTATTTTTAAGCAAGTTAACTGAATTTTTTGTAGAAAGTGATTTATTGATTATGATCGAGCAGGTTTTAAATATTTTGTTTTCTACCTTTTTGCTTTTGGGCATTTGGTTGATGCGAGACTTAATGCGAGATATCGATGGGGAAAAGAAATAAATTATAAAATACTTATTTTGTAGTGCTGGATATAGTAGTTGCTATATCCAGTTTTTTAGTTTTGGGCAAGATTCAGAAACAATCTAAACCTTGAATTTATCTTGAATTGCTAAGTTTTCTAAAAAATAGTAAGATAGGTATGATGTATAATGTAAAAATAGAACAATTTGAGGGTCCATTGGATCTCCTTCTGGAGCTTATTAATAAGGAAAAAATGGACATCACCAATATCAGCTTGGCACAGATTGCAGATCAATATTTAGATTATTTAGAAAAAAAAGAAGATATTAATATTGTTAATCTAGCAGATTTTTTGACTGTGGCAGCAAAATTAATTTTGATAAAATCAAAAGCGCTTTTGCCACTTTTAGATTTAAGCAATGAAGAGGAGGAAGAGATTTTTGATCTCGAAAAGCAGCTAGAAGAATATAAAAAATTTAAACTAATTGCCATTGAAGTAGAAAAGATTTTTAATGATAAAAAGCAATCTTTTTCACGAGATAACTTTTTGGAAATTGAACCGCAATTTGCTCCCCCAGTGGGGATTGGCGCACAAGAATTGGCGGCAATCTATGAAGACATTTTGGGCCAAATTCCTGTCTTAGAAAAGCTTGAAGAAGAGCGGATTACGAGGGTTATTTCACTTAAAGAGCGGATTGATAGCTTGAGAGAAATGTTGAGTACTAAGGTGGAAATGACATTTAGTGAGATTATCAAAAAAGGAGGAGATAAGGTGGAGGTAATTGTTTCATTTTTGGCTGTTTTGGAAATGGTTAAGCGAAGGATTGTGGTAGTGGAGCAGGGAGAAATGTTTTATGAAATAAAGTTGAAAAAAAGAGTTTAAAATTAAAAAAAGAATCATTTTTTATGGAAAAAGAAAAATTAAAATCAATTATAGAAAGTATTTTATTTACCAGAGGCGAAGAGATGAGCTTGGCGCAATTGGCTAAGATAATTGAAGTGTCTAAAAAAGAAGTAAGCGAAGCTATTGATGAACTAGTTATAGAATATAAGAAAGATAAGCGAGGATTTAATATAACCATAGTAAGTGAAAATGTTCAAATGGTTACCAATCCAGAAAATGCTGAATTTGTAGAAAAAACTATTAAGAAAAATTTGCAAGAAAATATGAGCCGAACTGCTTTGGAAGTTTTGGCTATTGTGGCCTATCGAGGGCCAGTTTCTAGGGCGGATATTGAGGCAATTAGAGGGGTTAATTCCAGTTTTACCTTGCGAAATCTATTGATGCGAGGTTTGATTGTTAAAAGTACCAATGAAAATGATCAGCGTGGATATCTTTATAATATTTCAATGGATTTTATGAAAAAAATGGGATTGGGAGAAATAGCTGATATGCCAGAATATGTAAACTTATCTAAGGATAAGAGGGTAGAGTCAATTATTAATTTGAATGTAGAAAAATAAAAATAATTATGTTAAAAGGGCGGTCTTTAATAAAATTTATAATTCTGTTTGTGCTGATTGTTTTTGCAATTTGGATTTTTTATAACAAAAAATCTTTTTTAGATAAATATATTTACGGAAGTAAAGATAAAATTAGCGTTTCGGCTGAGCCAACAGTTAAGGGTGAATATGATGCCAACACTTCTTGCGGTGATAGTGTCGTAAATAAATATAATTTTCCAGTGGCTAGTTATACACCAACCAAAAAAGATCAGGCAACTGAGTTGGCTTTGCCAAGAGCGCATGCTTCAGTAATTTTGGATGCAGATAGTGGTGTTATAATGCATTTTGAAAATGGCAAAGAAGAGCGACAAATTGCTTCTCTGACTAAGATTATGACAGCTGTTTTGGTGGTGGAAAATATTAAGGATTTAGAAAATGAAGTGGTCACAATTGATGAGGATGCTGTTTACGCAGATGGAACTAAAATTGGGTGTCCGTCTTCAGGAAATTGTATTAGTACAAGGCTAAAAATTGGAGAGAAAATTTCTGCAATGTCATTATTTAAAGCGATGCTGATGAATAGTACTAATGATGCAGCTATTGCGCTGGGCAAGCATATCGGTGGAACTGAGGAAAAATTTGCCCAAATGATGAATAATAGAGCTGAGGAGATGGGGCTTAAAAATACTAATTTTTGCACTGCCTCAGGATTAGAAATAGACGGAAGAGAGAAAGAATGTTATTCCAGTGCTTATGATATTGCAAGAATAGCTGCTTTTTCTATGCGATATAAAATAATTTGGGACACCTTTAGAATTCGTAATACAAAAATATATTCTATGGATGGAACCATTTCTCATGATATAATGAATACAAATAGATTATTGGATGAGATGCCAGAATGTCTTGGAACAAAAACTGGCTTTACTCCATTGGCTGGAAAATCATTAATGTTAGCAGCTGAGGATAAAACTAAAAAGCATAAGATTATCGCAGTAATACTAAATGATCCATATATTTGGGAAGATATAAGAGAGATGGTACATTGGTCTTTTAACTCTTATAGTTGGCAATAAAATATTTTTTAATTTTTATTTTTTAACATAGTTAACAAAAGCAAAATATTTTTTTTGGCTAGTTAATTTAATTTTTTATGATAAGAATCGTTTTAACTGGTGGTGGAACGGGCGGACATATATTCCCTTTAGTTTCAGTTGCTAAAAAAATAAGAGAAAAGGAGAGTGCTATTGAATTGCTTTACATCGGTTCAGATAATGATTTAGAGAGACGAGTTATGTCGGAAAATGGAATTCCGACTAAATATGTTATGAGTGGAAAAATGCGTCGCTATAGCTCTTTGGCTAATTTTTCTGATCTATTTAAGATACCTATTGGAATAATCCAATCTCTTTGGCATTTGCTTTGGTATATGCCAGACGTTGTTTTTTCTAAAGGTGGATATGTCTCAGTGCCAGTAGCTTTCGCTGCTTGGGTTTATTCAATTCCTATTTTAACGCATGAATCAGATTCTGTTCCGGGAGTGGCGAATAGAGTAATTGGATCAATGTCAGATAGAATTGCTATTTCTTATCCTAGCACTAGGCGCTATTTTTCTGAAAAAAAAGTTTTTTTAACGGGTAATCCGGTTAGGGATGATATTGATAAAGGTGATAAAAATAATTTTTTGAAAAAATACAATTTAACTGAATCTAGGCCATTGATCTTAGTTTTGGGAGGGAGTCAGGGAGCTAGGAATATTAACGTGGCAATAACGGCAACGCTAGCTGAGTTAGTTAAAATCTGTCAGGTAATTCATCAGACTGGAGAGTTAAAATATGAAGAAACGGTAAAAATGGCTAGAGAATCAGGTATAAAAGAAAATCGAGATGGATATTACCCGATTCCATTTATAGAATCTTCTGAAATGAAGGATGTCCTAGCTGCGGCAGATGTAGTTATAAGTCGAGCAGGGGCTAATTCTATTTCAGAGATTGCAGCCAATGGAAAGCCGGCTATTCTAATTCCTCTGCCTAGTGCAGCCAATAATCATCAGGGAATGAACGCATATTATTTGGCAGAAAATAGTAGCGCAATCGTCCTAGAAGAATCAAACCTTGGTAGGAATATGCTTGTTCAAAAAATTGAAAGTCTTTTAAATGATAGAGAATTGAGAGAAAGAATATCGGAAAATATTAAGGAATTTTATCATGCAGATGCCCCTGATAAAATAGCTCAAGGAATTATTGATTTAGTTAATGGATAAAAAATAAGCTTTATGTCTAAATATAAAATATTATCAATAGTTCCTTGTTGTAATTTAATGGGATTAAAAAAATCATTTTTATTTGTAATGATTTTTTTTATTTTTTATTTTCTTGGATTAGTAGAGACTTCTCAGGCATTTACTTATTATGTCGATAAAGAGAACAAGTTTGGAAATGGGTGCAATAATATTTGGTCAGGTACAACATTGCAGCCTAAATGTGACTTTAATCATGATTGGTTTATGCGAGGTCTTGAGCCGGGAGATGAGGTGATTGTAAGAGAGGCGCCAACAGCTGGATATGGAGAGATTAGGCTTTATATTGAAAGCACAGGTACTAGTCAGAGTCCTATATCAATCAGAGCTTTTGATGGAGAAAAGATAGATTTAAAAAGTAGTCTTCAATTTGGAATAAGATTAATAAATGATGTTTCTTATATTAGTTTTAATGATTTTGTTATTACAAATAGAGAATATGCATTTGCTTCTGAATCGCAGAGCGCTGGTAATAGTGGTATAAAATTGCAAAATTGTGAAATATTTAATACGCAACATGGGCCACGTTGGTTTAATTATCATAATGGTGAAATTAGGAATTGTGAAATTCATGACTTAACCGTTAATGGAGTGCAACTTAGAAATTCAAGTGATATATTAATAGATAATGTTAATGTTGTTAGGGTTGATGATGGTCGGTCACCTGATGGTAGTGACGCAGATGGTTTTCATACTTATGGTGGGGAAAACATTATCATTAGCAATAGTACATCTTCTTATAATGCTGAGGATGGATTTGATTTGAATGCAAACGCTACCTTAATAAATGTTAGAGCTTATAATAATAATGGAGGCGGGCTGAAGATTTGGCGACGTGTTGAGGATAATTACGCCAACAAAACAGTTACTGTTGTAAATTCTATTTTTAATAATAATGGCTACTATGCGCCAGATCCATTACAGGGAAATCCTGGCATAAAAGTTAGCGATGGTGCAGGATTAAATTTATACAATTCTGTAATTTATGGAAACTATGATCAAGGTGTGCGAATTAGGGCTTACGCAGATGATGGATCTTATCTGGCCGGATTTCCTTTTTTGTCTAATGTTGTTAAAAATAATATCATTGCTGGCACCATTGATGGGCCAGGGCTTATCGATGAGTGGAACTGCACCACAGACACCGCTAACTTACAAGAGAACCCCCATTGCGCAACAATAGCGCATCTTACTACAGAATCAAATAATCTTTATTTCAATAACTCTGGAGGAGATGCAAAGGGTTATAATTTGAGTGGAGTTTTTGGAAACCTGTCTCTCCAAAATGCTATTTTTACAGATCCTCTTTTTGTAAACGTTGCTAATAATAATTTTCATATCGGGATAAATAGCGGAGCTAGAGATGCTGGGGTTGATTTATCTGCTCTTAATGTAGAGCCTTTAAGTAGTGATTTAGACGATAGTGTTCGTCCACAAGGAGTTAGTTGGGACATTGGTGCCTATGAATTAGCGCCTAATGATTTTATTTCCCCGAATCCCCCAAGCGGGTTGGGTGTTATCTAGATAAATAAGGAGAGTGCTTTTTGTCAATATTGTATATTACAAGACTTGAATTAATTGCAATTATAACTTACCATAGTATTGAGGTTTATTGTAAAAGTAAATGATATGAAAAAGCCCAAAATTTATATAATAAGCATCGAGGGAGCAGGAACTTCAGCTTTGGCTGTGATATACAAAAAAATGGGCTTCACTGTCCTAGGCTCAGATAATGGGGATCATTTTTATGGAGATATTTTAAGGAGAAACAATATTGATGTTTTTGATAATTATGATGAAAAGAATATTTCAAAAAATGTTGATAAAGTAGTTTATTCTACTTGTATTAATGAAAGTAATCCTGAATTTCAGGAGGCTAAAAAAAGAGGGATTCCAATGTTAAGTTATCCCGAGGCTTTGGCAGAAATTTTTAATGATAAAATGGGAATTGCCGTTTGTGGAACTCATGGTAAGACCACTACAACAGCGATGCTAGCTACCGTTTTTAAGGAATTAGGCTTAAAACCAAGTGCCTTGGTGGGGAGCAAAGTTAAAAATTGGAATGGAAATAGCTTGGCTGGAAGTGGTGATTATTTTATTATAGAGGCTGATGAATATCAAAATAAATTAAAAAATTATAATCCTTGGGCAGTTATTCTTACTAGTGTTGATTATGATCATCCGGATTTTTATAAAACTTTTAAAGACTACAAGCAAGCTTTTATTGATTTTGTAAAAAAAATTCCTCGGCATGGTTTTCTAATTTATTGCAATGATGATAGTGATGTACTGGAAGTGGTAAAAGAGGCCAATTGTCAAAAGATAAGCTATGGTTTTTCAGATGGTAGCATGTGCAAAATTGAAAATTTTGATTTTCAAATTAATAATTTTCAAATTAATAATAGCGTAGGTCAATCTTTTGAAGTTTTTTTTAAAGAGAAATCGCTGGGTAAATTTAAGATAGCCATGCCCGGTAAACACAATGTTTTAAATGCAACTGCAGTTATCGCAATATGCAATAAATTAAACTTAAGTGAACTGAGAATAGCAGATGCTTTGAAAACATTTTCTGGGACAGTTAGGCGGTTTGAATATATAGGTGAAAATAGGGGGACTATTTTAATTGATGATTATGCTCATCATCCGGAAGAAGTAAAAACTACCCTAAAAACAGCGAGAAATATTTTTCCCCAAAGGAATATTATTACTGTTTTTCACCCACATTCGTTTAGCCGCACGGAGGCATTGCTGAGTGAATTTGCACAAAGTTTTGATAATACTAATGAAGTAATAGTTTTGGATATTTATGGAAGTGCCAGAGAGGCTTCAGGAAAGGTAAATTCTCAGGATTTAGTTAGATCAATTAATAAATATAATCGTGATAAAGCACGGTATATCCCAACAATAGAAGAGGCAACGGAATTTATCCGTCAGAAAATGGGAGAAAATGATTTAATAATCTCAATGGGTGCTGGGGATGTTTGGAGATTGACACATGGTTTGAAAAATAAATATAGTTTAAAATAAAATACTTAAGAAGCAATATGGAAAAAGAATTGAGAAAATTAACTAGAACCTCTAAACATAGTTATTCTATCGTTATCCCCAAGGAAATAGTAAGAAAATATAAATGGAGAGAAAAACAAAACTTGGTTGTTGAGGACAAGGGTAAGGGTGTTATTATAATAAGAGATAGAAGAAAAAAATAATTTTTTAAGTACTTACTTAGGTACGTACTTGTTTATTTAGTAAAGTAATTAATGAAAATAAAAATTGAAAAAAACGTTGATTTATCAATGTATAATACTTTTAAAATCGGGGGCAAGGCGTCATTTTTTGTTTTAGTAGACAATGAGGAAGCACTGAGAGAATCAATTAAATATGCCAAAGAAAATAATTTAAAAATTTTTATTTTAGCGGGTGGATCAAATATACTCATTAGTGATAAAGGTTTTGATGGATTGGTAATAAAAATTAAAAATTTAAATTTAAAATTTGTTGATGGGGTGATTGAATGTGATGCAGGTGTGCCTTTGATGGCGCTGGTTAATTTTTCGGTAAAAAATAATCTAACTGGACTGGAGTGGGCAGCAGGGATTCCTGGAACAGTGGGGGGTGCAGTCAGGGGTAATGCAGGCGCCTTTGGGGGAGAGATGAAGGACTGTGTTTGGGAGATAAGGTGTCTGGATTTAGAGGATGAAAAATTGGAGATGCGGGCGATGTCTAAAGGTGAGTTAAAATTTAATTACCGAAGCAGTATTATAAAGGAAAATCAGAATTTGATTATTTGGTCAGTAAAACTAAAATTAGACAATAATTCCGGTGAAAAAAGTCAGGAGTTAATAGGTGAAATCATAAAAAAAAGAAATGCTAAACAACCCATCGGGCCCAGTGCTGGAAGTTTCTTTAAAAATCCAGTAGTGATAGATGAGAATATTATTGAAAAATTTGAGCATGATCAAGAGACTAAGATGCGAGGAAATAAGCTTCCAGCAGGCTGGTTTATCGAGGATTTAGGCTTTAAAGGTAAGAAAATTGGAGGAGCACAGGTAAGTGAGAAACATGCTAACTTTTTAATTAATACTGGCAAAGCTAAGGCAGAAGATGTTATAATATTAAGTAGTTTCCTAAAGCAGAAGGTGAGGGATAGTTTTGGAGTCCAACTCGAAGAGGAAATTAGTATGATTGGTTTTTGAAAATAATAATTAATTAATCGATATGATCTTATTTAAAAAAATAAATAAGGGATATCAAAAAAATATGAATATAAAATATCTTTATAAAAATATTTCGATAGATGATGCACAAAGAGATTACATAGAGAAGAGATTATCAGCTGTTGAAAAATTGATAGAAAAAATAATTAATATAGAAGTGGAAGTGGATATGGATAAGAAGGGATTGGTTCGAGTAGAGGTGATGGTGCACACTCCTAGAGATTTATTTAGAGCTGAGGAGACTTCTGAGAGCGTGGGTGGTTCTATTGATATAGTGGTGGAGGAACTAAAAACTCAAATTACCAGAAAAAAAGATAAGATTTGGACTAAAGTGATGAGAGGGGCTAGATCTATTAAAAAAAGAATGTCGATTGATAAGGACGCACGATTTTAATAATCTGCTGATTATTAAAATAATTTAAAATTATCAATTAAAAATTTCAAATGAAATCCTAAATCCTAAATCTTAATTTCAAAAATAATCCGTATAGATTTAGTAGTTAATTTTATTTGTAATTTCGTACGAACTCTCCTACCAAGTAGGTGATTCGTAAGGTATTGACTTTTTCTGATAAAAATATATTATTAAGGCTGTGGTCAAACGATCAGATAATTTTTGAATTTATTTAAAACTATGTTGGCAATTATAAAGACTGGAGGAAAACAGTATAAAATTAAAGAAGGAGACAAAATTAAGATTGAGAAAATTGAAGGTATTGAGGGAGATAAGGTTGAATTTTCTGAAGTTTTGTTTTTGGGAGATGATAAATCTGTAAAGATAGGAACTCCTTTTTTAGCTGGAGTTAAGGTTGAGGGTAAGATTTTATCTCAAGAAAAAGATAAGAAGGTTTGGGGAATTAAGCACAAACCTAAAAAGAGATATAAGGTGAAATTTGGTCATCGACAACAAATTACTGAAGTGGAAATTGTGAAAGTTGGATAGATTTACTTTCAAAATGAATATTAAAAAACTTCCTATTTTGTGGGAGTTTTTTTTGATTAAATAAAAGAGTGGCGATCTTTAGGCGGTTTGTGTTTTTAAAAGTCACAAGACTTTTTATTAATAATTTTTTTAACAAACTTTATAAAAAATAAAAGGACTTAATCTACGATGGATTAGGTCCTTTATAAAAAATAAAGATTCAAAATAATATCTGTTTAAATGTGAAAAGTGACATTGTCTTGCCAATGGAGATTGGGACACTTGAGGCAGTGCTTGCCAGTGGTGTTTTCCCTCTGAGCTTTTACGCAGCAGTTTTGAGAGCCATTTCTGCAAATATTTTCACAGAGGCAAACCATTACTTGCTCAGTGACTTGTTGCTTTTTCATGTGGAAATCCTCCCATTTAATGATTGAATCAGCTGGTGCATTTTTTTATCTGGAAAGAAATAATCACTCGGTTGCAAATTGTTGAAAAATATTTGTTTAATGGTGGTATTTACATCGGATGATTCTAGAATTAACCGTGCTATTTCATCGGCAGTTTTTGCGCAACCAAGACAATTTTCGATAGCATGAATTATAGCTAATACGGAGTTATGATCAACTTCTTCTACAGGTATTCCCTTTATCTTCTCAATTATTCTTTGGCTAGTTGCATAATGAAGTGTGCTTAGTTGAATGTTCATTTTTTCCTCCTTGATTGGGGTTGAATATTATTACAAAAATCTATGGTAACAATTTTTTATAAGAAGAACTGATATGTTAATAGTTTAGTTCATTTTTTCTCGATTAGTCAAGGCGCTACCTAATGTGATTTCATCCGCATATTCAATATCACTACCAGTAGAAAGTCCTCGACCTAGTCGAGTAATTTTAATATTGAAATCCTGAAGTTTTCTTTTGATATAAAGAGAAGTTAAATCGCCTTCGGTAGTGGGATTAGTGGCGATGATAATTTCTGTTGGTTTTTCTGATTTTATTCTTTTGATGAGCTCTGGAATTTTTAAATCCGTGTTTGCACTATGAGTGTCCATCGAACCCCCTAAAACATGATAAATGCCCTTGTAAAGGCCAGTTCTCTCAATAGAGATGATATCTAGGGAATCTTCGACTACGCAGATAGCAGAGGCATCTCTGTGTTTATTAAGGCAAATTCCGCACAGCTCTCCTTCTGAAATATTGAAGCATTTTTTACAATTTTGTAGGCTTTTAAGCTGGGTTAGATTTTGGGCAAATTCCAAGAGTTTCTCGCTATCTTGTTTAAAAAGGAATAGTACTAATCTTTCGGCCATTTTTGGTCCAACAGAGGGGAGTGATGAAAAGTTTTCTATTAATTTTTGAAATATTTTTGGATACATTGTTTTATTTTAGTGTTCAATTTGTACACCTTGATCGCTATGGGCACGTTCAAGGTTTTTAAAGGTAGTGGACTGTTCTTCAAAATAAAGACTTGCTTTGCCAAGCGGTCCATTTCTATGTTTGGCTACAATAACGTCGACAATCTTTTTATTGGGGGTGTCGGGCTTCTCTCTGTCTTCACGGTAAAGCATCATTACTACGTCAGCATCTTGCTCAATAGATCCCGATTCACGTAAATCAGAAAGTTTAGGAATTTGGGGGGAGCGTGATTCTACTTGACGAGATAGCTGGGAAAGGGCAATGACGGGAATATTTAACTCACGAGCCAATTGTTTTAAGGCTCTGGAAATTTCAGAAATTTCTTGAACACGGTTATCACCAGATCGAGAGCGACCTTCCATTAACTGTAAATAATCTATGATGATTAGGCCTAGATTATGTTCAGTTTGAAGACGGCGAGCCATAGTTCGCATTTCCATAATATTAGCAGAAGCAGTGTCATCAATATAAATAGGGGCTTCACTGAGGATTCCCATAGCTTCATTGAGTTTTTCAAAATCATTATTATCTCCAGTGGAACGAAGTTTTCCTGTTCTTAAGCGCCACAAATCAATCCCTGCTTGAGCAGCGAGCATTCTGTCGATTAACTGATCAGATGACATTTCCAGAGAAAATATTCCCACTGGTATTTTAGATTGAACTCCAATCTGTCTGGCAATATCCAGAGCCAAAGTGGTCTTACCGATAGAGGGTCTAGCGGCTAAGATTATTAAATCTGACTTTTGGAATCCAGCCAAAACCCGATCTAAATCGAGAAATCCAGATGGGACACCTCTGATGCTACCATCATCGCGATGAAGTTCATCGATACGATTAAAAGCATTTTCCAAAATAGATTTAATTGGAACAAAATCTTGTTTTAAATATTTTTGAGAAACTTTAAAAATTCTTTGTTCAGCTTCATCAAGAATTCTTTCTACATCCTCATTACCTGAATAGCCCATCTCTACAATATGATCAGCAGCAGAAATGAGTCTTCTGAGCATAGCCTTTTTTTGAACTACTTTGGCATAATGAACTACATGAGATGCAGAGGGGACTATGTTTACCAAAGAAGCAATATAGCTGGAGCCACCAACTCCTTCCAATTTTCCAACTTCTTCTAATTTATTTGAAATGCTCAACACATCAATCGGCTCTCGATTTTCGTAGAGGGTAAGCATGGTCTCAAATATGGTTTGGTGCTTATCTTTGTAGAAATCTACAGGTAATAAAAAATCAGCTATTTTGATAATAGCATCTTTATCTAACATTAATGATCCTAAGATAGATTGTTCCGCTTCGGAATTGTTAGGGGGAACCCTTATCCCTGTTTCTTTTTTAGTATTTCTTGTGGCCATATTTGAGAGTCGGTTCTTTAAGTATCTGTAAGTATATATGATATGAAACTACAAATCAACGCTTGACAAAATATATAAATATGTGGTAATCTTGTTCAATTGATATAGCGGGCTTTTTATGGCTTTGTTTTATGTTGATTTTAATAATTTTTTTATCTGTCTTATTTTAGTAGATATTTTATATATTTCTAAATTTGATTACTTTATTTATGAATAAGAGTTCCAAAAAAACCATTAAAAAATTATTCTTTGAGGATGTAGTTAATTCTATCACTAAAGATATAAATGAGCGGGCAATTGTGATGATTGCTGATCGTTTTGGTTTTCGTAAAAATGGTCCTAAGACCCTAGGTCAAATAGGTGAGACCTATGGAATTACCCGCGAGAGAGTACGTCAGATAATTAAAGAGGCCATTAATAAGGTTAGGCAAAGGGCTTTAAAAGACGAATTATTCAAAAAAGCAGAGGATAAAATTAAATTTACTATAAACGAGAAACATGGTATAATTTCCAAGAAGGAACTATTGGAAACATTAGCTAGTCATGAAGATGAGGAGAATTTTATTGGCTTTATTTTGCATTGTTCAGATAATTTTAATTTAATTGATGATCAAGAGGAGATGGAAGCAGTAGTGACTCATAATCAGTTTGATTTTAAGATCTGGAAGAATATAAAAGAGAAAGCTAAAGAAATTTTGCATTCACATAAAAAAACATTAGATTCAGAATTTTTTTATAATGAATTTTTAAAGCATCATCCAGAATTAGAGAGAGAGGTTTTTTTCAGTTTTTTGAGTGTTTCTAGTGAAATTAAAAGAGGAGTATTTGAAAAATGGGGAATTATTCACTGGAAGGAGATTGCTCCCAAGGGGGTAAAGGAAAAGGCTTATCTTATAATTAAGGAACACAATAAGCCTCTTCATTTCAGGGAAGTTGCAAAGTTAATAGATGAATATAAGTTAAATAAACGAAGGACTCATCCACAAACAGTTCACAATGAATTGATTAAGGATGATAAATTTGTTTTGGTAGGACGAGGTACATATGCTCTTCGAGAGTGGGGTTATCAACGGGGGACAGTTAGGGATGTTATAACTGAAATATTGGGTAGCAGCAGAGAGCCTCTTCATCAAGATGAAATAATTGAAAAAGTTTTGTCAGTAAGAAATGTCAAAAAAACAACTATTATTATCAACTTAAATAATTTTTTCAAAAAAATAGATAAGCAGAAATACTCTTTAAAGAGTAAAATAAAAGAGAAGGTTTAAGTTAAAAACATTCTTGTCGACAAATACAAAATTTATAAAATAAATAAAAATAATGGATATTATAAATAATAGTATTCCTATCGTCTTTTTTAAGAGCATGTGGCAGGGTTTATCTGTGGCTTGGTTTTTAGTCTTGCCTCCACTTTTCTATTGGTTATTTAAAATTTTATGGATGGACTTTGTTAATGGCATCTATTGGGGTAAAATGGAGTGGGTGCTCCTTGAGATTGTGCCACCAGCCAATATAGAAGAGCCGCCACAAGCCATGGAAATGGTTTATGATGGACTTTTGGGTATTACCAAGGGTATTAATGCTATAGAAACATATATAAACGGGGAAACAAGGATGTTTATGAGTTTGGAATTAGTGAGTAAGGGTGGGGAGATACATTTTTATATTAGAGTAGCTAAGAATTTTAAAAATCTGGTCGAATCCAATATTCATGCTCAATATCCTACAGCCGAAGTTAAAGAAGTTCCTGATTATGTAAATGAAGTTCCTGCGGTTATCCCAAATAAAAAATGGAATCTTTGGGGAACAGATTTTAGATTAACTAAACCGGATCCGTATCCAATTAAAACCTATAAATGGTTTGAGGAAAGTGTGACGGGTAAAGTTTTGGATCCAATTGCGACTATTATAGAGAGTCTGAGTAAAATCGGGCCAAAGCAATTTTTTTGGTTTCAAATGGTGATATCTCCATTTGGAGGCGAAGAATATGATTCAGGGCGTGCTATTGTAGATAAATTAGCTTTTAGGGCTAAGGCCCCAGCTAAGGGAATATTTGCGTCATTATTTAATGATATGAAAGATATAATCTTGGGTGTTTTTACCGGAATTGCAGGTGGACCAGTTGAGTTTGTTACACCAAGTGAAAAAGCTGCTGACGCTCCACTAGAATTTAGGCTAACACCAGGAGAGAGAGATGTTTTAAAAATAGTTGAAGAGGGGATTGGAAAGAGTGCCTTCAAGACCAAAATGAGAATGGTCTATTTGGGGAGAAGAGAAGCTTTTAATAAGGTGGTAGTGGGATCATTTATCGGTGCGCTAAATCAATTTACCGATGTTAATTTAAATAGTTTTGCTCCAGACAATGATAGCAAGACTTTCGCCTTGCATCTTTTCGTGGATGAAAGAACGAGGTATCGTCAAAGAAAAATTTTAAGAAGATACAGGAAGAGAAATAGGGATGGAAAAACATTTTTTCTAAATACTTCAGAGCTAGCTACTGTTTATCATTTTCCTAATATGTCTGTAATTTCTCCCGCTTTTCATAAGGTGGAAACTAAAACAGCCGTTCCGCCATCCAATTTACCTGTAGATTTATAAGTTTTTTCTAAGTTTTAAAATAATATATGGAAGAAATAACATTTTTTGCCAAAACCAACTTTAGAAACCAGAACGTTAAATTTGGTATAAAGTCTTCTGATCGACAGAGGCACGTTTATGTAATTGGAAAGACTGGTATGGGTAAAACAACTCTTTTGGAAAATATTGTTATGCAAGATATCGCCAATGGTCATGGCGTAGCCTATATTGATCCGCATGGTGATACGGCAGAAAAGCTCATTAAAGCTATTCCATCTCATAGGATTAATGATGTGGTTTATTTTAATCCAGCTGATACTGAATATCCAATCGCCTTTAATATATTAGAAGCAGTAGATGAAAGTAAAAAGCATCTTGTAGCTTCAGGAATGATGGGAGTCTTTAAAAAGATTTGGCCAGATGTTTGGAGTGCGAGAATGGAATATATTTTAAGTAATGCTATTTTGGCTCTTTTGGATTATCCTGGTTCAACTATGATGGGTGTAAACAGGATGATGAGTGATAAGAAATTTCGTCAAAGAATTTATGAAAAAATTAAAGATCCAGTAGTAAAAGGTTTTTGGTTGGATGAATTCGAGGTTTGGGAGGATAGATTTAGAAAGGAAGCAGTGGCAGCAATTCAGAATAAAGTTGGTCAATTTTTATCGTCCTTTTTGATTAGAAATATAGTGGGGCAGACTAAGTCCACTATAAATATGCGAGATATAATGGATAACAATAAAATTTTAATTGTTAATCTCGCAAAAGGAAGAATTGGAGAAGATGCCATGCGTCTTTTGGGTGGGATGATTGTGACTAAAATTCAACTAGCAGCTATGGAAAGAGTAGATATGCCCGAGGAGGAGCGAAAGAATTTTTATTTAACAGTTGATGAATTTCAAAACTTTGTAACTGAGTCTTTTGCTAATATTTTATCTGAAGCTAGAAAATATCGTTTAAATCTTTTGGTTGCGCACCAATATATAAGTCAATTAGTGGTAGATAATAATAGCGTAGTAAGGGACGCGATATTTGGTAATGTGGGAACTATTATTTCTTTCAGGGTTGGAGCTGAAGACGCTGAATATCTAGAAAAAGAATTTGAGCCTGTTTTTGTGGCTAATGATATAATCAATCTTCCAAAGTATAGTATTTATTTGAAATTAATGATTGATGGAATAGCTGGAAATGCTTTTTCAGCCACAGCTTTGTCTCCAATAGATATTGCTGGCACCGAGGAGAATGCAGATAAAGTGATTAAAATTTCTAGAGAAAGATATACAGTGGATAGAAATGAAATTGAGGAAAAAATTGCTCGTTGGACTGGAATGATAACTAAAGAGAGTTTGCCCGCGGGAACTATTAAGAGCGTACCTGCCCCAGAAAGGCCAGTAAAAATTGAATACCCCAAAAAGCAGGGAGGCGTTAATCCAACTGAACGTTTTAGCATCAGGCGAGAAAATATCACTCTGCCAAGTAATAATTTAGGTAGTGGTTTAAGGGAGGCAAGTATTAAGAAAGTTGTGGTGTCGGAAATAGAGAAAACTAAGATAAAATCGGGAGAATATGTTGAAAATGTTGAGCCTAAAATTATAGTACCTGAGGTATCTAGTGTAGAGCGTGAAACTTTTAATATTAATGAAGCGCCAGTCATTAAGGAATCTAATGCTGAATTGGCTAAGGATAGTTTTGCGGGGGAGGTGCTCATTGAAAAAACAGTGGCAGTTGATAATATTTCAGAAGTTAAATTAGAGAAAGAAACTGTTTCAGTGGTGCCGGGAGGAATTGGTGTGGTTGAGAATAGTAATAGAAAAGAACTGCATAATGCTAACTGTGATACTTGCGGAGTTGAAATTCAGATACCATTTAAACCAGATGGCGAGCGCCCAACTTTTTGCAAAGATTGTCTTAAAGATTATCAGCGAGCTATCGCCAGAGTTCAAAACGAAGAAATTGAAAGTAAAAATCGTATAGCAAGAGATAGCCGTAGCTTTACTCATGTTAAGAAGGAATATTTAAAAAATGATAAATCGCGCCCCAATATTGGTGGAAAAATAGAAACTCAACAGAAAGTTTACGCATCAAGTGAAAAACCATTGAAATTGTCACAGACTCAATTTATGGCTCCTAAGAAAATAAGAGATATGGATGCAGGTAGAGAGCTTTCTAAATTGAGGGAAATATTGGAAAAGAATACTAAAATTAAGGAAAGTCAGGCAAGCGGCGCCGTTGACTAGTTGGATAAAATCGTATAAGATACAACTTGGTAAAGATAAATTTTTTTAATTAATTTAATTGTCGCAATCCTTCCTGGATGATACGGAAAATTTATCCAGCAGGAATCGTAAAAAATATATGAACATACAACCACTCAAAGATAATATTCTAATTACTCCAGAAAAGAAGTCAGAAAAGAATAAGACAGAGTCAGGAATTTTTTTGCCAGAAACTTCAAATAATGAAAGCGAAAGACCGCAAATCGGAAAGATAATAGCAATAGGTGACAGTAAAAAAATAACCGTTAAAAAGGGTCAAAGAATTATTTATAATAAATATTCAGGGACTGAAGTTTTGATGGAGGGGGTAACCTATCTGATAGTGAAAAATGACGATGTGCTGGCTGTAATAACTAAATAGAAATTTTTTTAAAAACACCTTTTTAATAGAAAGGTGTTTTTATGATGAATTTATTTATAATGATTTGAGGAATTTTATCTCGAACTAGTTTATTAAATTTCATAAGGCTTACTTTTTTATTTCACCAGTTCAAATCTCTTTTCCTGCCAAGCACTAAATCCTCCCTTTAACGTAAAGGTTGCAAGAAAACCAAGGTCGTTTAATTGTACGCTAGCTTTGAAGTCATCATCAGTGTTTCCTCCATAAACCAATACTTCCTTAGAAAGGGGGATTTCTCTTTTTCTTTCTTCTAATTTATTTAGGGGAATATTGACTGCTCCAGGAATGTGCCCACTATTATAGAGAAAAGATTCTCTGGTATCAATGATAAATACTGGATATTGATTATCAATTGCCAGCTTTAGTTGTTCGGGGATTATTTGATCTATTTTTGACCAGTCTAGAGCAGACTCTTTATCGCCACCACTGACTAATTGATTACCTTCTTGAGCCCAGCCAGTTATTCCACCTGAAAGAGCTTTAACATTTTCAAATTTTAATTCTTTTAAGGTTTCAATGAGTGCAGATTCATCCTTTTTTTTATTAAAATCATACCCAATAACAATAATGGAATTTTTTTTATCCAATTTAGAGGTCATTTGGTCTAAATTATCTTCAGTGACATTGAGTGAATTTTCAATATGATTTTTTTCAAAACTAGCACTATCTCTCGGATCCAGGATGGTTATTTTTTCCTTGCTGGTTATCTTAGTGTTCAATTCAGATGCTGTGATATATTCGTAATCAGTAAATAATGCACCAGTACTATTTTTTTCGAATTGAACAGATTCTTCTTCTTTGGGTGTTCCATCAAAGATATAAAAAGATGAAATAAGAAGAACTATTCCTATTCCTAGGAATATTATTTTGTTTTCTTTTTCTTGTTTTTTATTCATATTTTATTTTAAGATACTACCAATGAATTGAGGATATCCATTGATAAAATCTTGAGTAGGGGTTTCTTTTTTTCCAGCAAGTTGAATTTTGTTGATAATAATTACTCCATCACTTGTTTGAACGGCAATTCGCAACTCATCATATTTAAAAATCTCACCAAGATGATGTTTTTCTCCAAGTTTATCTCTTTCAATTTGTATGTCAGTAAAAGAAATTTTGTTTAAAGTGGCTTTATTTTCCCAAAAAGAAAAGATACCAGGCCAAACCCGAAAAGCTCTGAATTTATTAAATATTTCAATGGCTGTTTCTGACCAATTTATCTTTCCATCAGACTTTTCGATAAGTTGACACATAGTAGCTAGAGAATTTTCTTGTTTAATCGGTTTTATCTTTTTTTCTATCCATTCGGGGATGGTTTTTAAAAGGAGATTTGATCCAGTGACCGCTAGTTTGCTGGTTAAAGTTATGTAATCATCATCTGTTTTTATGGCTAAGCTTTTTTGAGATAAAATTTCTCCAGTATCCATTCCTTTGTCCATAAGCATAATACTAACGCCAGTCTCAGTTAAGCCATCCGTTAGGGCATTTTGAATTGGTGAAGCACCGCGTAGCTTCGGTAGTAATGAGGCGTGGATATTGATAGATCTAAATTTTGGTATCTCTAATATTTTTTCCGGTAGGATTTTTCCAAAAGCAGCTACTATGATTAAGTCTGGAGAAAGATCTTTCAGCCAATTTTTAAAAGTGTCATCTAATTTCTCTGGTTGAGAAATTAGGATGTTCTTTTCAAGGGCAAATCTTTTTACTGGACTTACGAATTTTTCTTTTTTATTTTTGGATGGATAATCTGGTTGGGTGACAACGGCTAAAATCGGATATCCTTCTAGAAATAATGATTCCAGAATTACACTTGCAAAATCAGGAGTGCCCATGAAGACGATACTGGGCTTTTTTTCTTTTTCCATATTTTTTTAGGCTTTTTGTTATTATTTTATCTATTTATAAAGAGGATGCCATCAAGATGATCAATTTCATGTTGAAAAGCTCTGGCTAATAAACCCCGTGCTTTTATCTTACACTTTTCTCCGTTTTCATTCAAATATCTAACTTGAACAGTTTCAAAACGATTAACAGGAATGAATTTTTGTGGAAAGCTTAGGCAGCCTTCTTCAGAGAAGTCTTTTACTTTAGAGTGAGAAGTAATTTTTGGATTTATTAATACGTAAACTTCTCCTCGATATTCTATAATACAGAGTCTTATGGATTCTCCTACTTGGGGAGCAGCAAGTCCCATTCCATTACTTTCTCTCATTAACTTTAGCATTTCTGGAACTAATTTTTTTATTTTAGGATCCAGTGGATTTTTAATGTTTTGAGATTTTTTTTCTAAAATTGGATCTGGATAGGTTAGTATTTTCATGTATTTAAAAAATTCTCTAATCAAAGTTCTTGTAAATTTCTTTATTTTTCTTTGAATGAGAAACTATTATCTTAATAGAATGACCCTCTAAGGGTTGGTCAATTATAACATTTTTTTTATTTTCTTTCAATACCTGGATAGTTTCATTTTTTATTGGGGTATCATCTAAAAAAAGTTCCCAAGAAAAGTCCTCATTTAGAGAGTAATTTTCAATGGTAAAATTTGGGGAGGTGCTATCAATATCATTAAAATATAAAAACCAACCGTCCTTAATTTGGCGCTGGTTTTTTTCCCAAAGAGCTAGAAAGGAGAAACTAACTAGAATAAAAATAGAGATAGATATGATTAAATATTTTGAGTTGTTCATGGAAATTGCGATTTTAAGTGGGTGGATTTAATTTTTATTTTTAGAAAAAATTGATAAGCTAGTGCTTTCGTAGATCTTTGAAAAGTTATTATTGGCTTGAAACTGGGGTCCATCAACAGATGTGTCAACAATTATAAATTTTGTTTGGGTTCCAGTAAAGCAATCCTCGGAACGCTCAGATGATGGCTCACTAATCATCCAGAGTGTGCACATTTCTCTGGGTTTAGTGATATCCTCGTATCTTTTGAAGAATCCTCGAGAGATAGGATAATTATAATCTTGCATAAAAAATAATTTTATCCAAGAATCAGCTGAGATATAGTTGTGATCTTTAAGGACATTGGCTTCGGATATTTTATGGGTAGTTATTTGATTAGAGAGGAATTTTGAAGCATGAAATGTTTGAAGAGCTTTTTGATTCTTAGCGTCATCAGAGAGTGATTGGGCATTGTCGTATAAGCCCTGAAAAGCTAGTGTTAAAAATATGAGAATGAAAAAATAATTAATGCTTTTAAAAGATAGGACATTGTTATTTTTTAATTTAGTAGCAAAATGAAACAAAATCAATATCCCCAATGAGGAAGCGATTAAAAATGGAAAATTAGCGTAGTTGGCAATTCTATCAGATGGAATATTGATGTGTAGCCAGTGCGGCTTGGTAGTCATTAACAAGATTGAAGTTGACCAACCCAGTAAAATTGATGTGGCAAGAATAGCTCCATATTTTGAGGATTTTTTCTTTATAAAAATAATAATGATGGACGCAATTAGACCAAAAATTCCGAATATTAACCTAAGCTCTCCAGTGGCATATTTGAATTGCTCCCAAGTTAGTCCAGCCCGAGTTGATTTACTTGGGGCACCTACTACAGTAGTCTGGGCATTGGTAGTAATATAGTTTGGCGTATAAATAAAAAATAAAAAGGCGACTGTTGCAATAATTGATAGTATTACCTGTGGGCTAAAGATGATTGGGTTTAAGGTTTGAAATAACTTTTTGTAGTTATGTAACGTATTTTTAAATCGGTGCTCATTTTTTTCAAAGAAGGCTTTGGATGTAAATATTAAAATAAATGAGATGATTGTGAAAATAAAAATAAAGATAAAAATAAATCCACTAAGATGATGCGTGTAAAACATTCCTGCGCTTAAGAATATTCCTAAGCATAGCATCCATGAATTTTTTTCTTTGACGGCACGAAAATAAAAATAAAGACAAAGCGGAATAAGTAAATTACCAATTAAATTTCCGATAACTCCACCACTAACAAACTTTGCCTGAGGAGAGGAGATAGCGTAAAGAGGGCCAATTATAAAGAGGGTTAAAATGGCGAGATTAGTTGAATTTAGAAGATTTTTTTTATTTTTGCAAAGAGGTTCGAACAGGCGTAATGACAAGATAAATATAGCTAGAATACTAAAAATATTTATTAGAAATAAAATTAAGGCTGGAAAATAAGAAATGAAGTCAATTTTAGTTAGTATGTTGATGCCAGAGAAAATCAGATGCTCACCAATGATAAAGTCAGCAATGGGCTCCGATTGCATTTGATACGAATCTCCCAGATTAACAATTTCATTTTTTGCATAATCAGGTAATTGTCCTGTTGTGGAAATTAATTTAGACCAGTACATATGGTGACCTAAATCAGTGGCTGTTGGGAATATGGCATCTTTTAGGTAAACAGTTTTTATAAAAATTGTTAAAAATAGAATAAGGATAATAAGGATGGTCTGATTTTTGTTAAATTTTAAATTTGATTTTTTTTCAGAATCTTTTATTTTTTTATTTTTTGAAAACTTAGCTATGGCGTAAGTGGTTAAAATAAAAGTTGAAAATGATATCAAAATTAGGCTTCTATTTATATTGAAGCCGATTTTATCAAGTAAGATTATGAGAAAGTTAAAAGATATTAAACTACTAGCAAAAGCAATTACCAGTGTTTCAATCGGAAGGAAATAGCAATTAAGATTTTTTTTAAAAATAGCTGAAACTAAAAAATATCCCGGTAGGAATAGTAGGAATATTAAGCTTAAAAAAAATAGGATAATTTCACTAAAAAAGGCCATAATTAGGGGTCTAAGTATTATAATAAACTACATATATAATAGCATACATAGGAAACTATCGGCAATTACTTAATTTAAAATTTTATTTATTGGTAAAAGTAAATTTAAATAGTTTATAGTTTTTGAAGCTCTTCTAAATATTTTTTGCCAATGGCTTCCCAAGAGAAATTTTCGAAAGTAAATATTTGAGCACGTTTGCCGAAAGCCTCTCTAAAATTGTCATCTTCTAAGATAGCATTTATTTTTTTGGCATACTGCGGTGCATTGCCAGGCTCTACTAAAAATCCATTTTTACCATTGCTAATGGCATCTTTAAGGCCTTCAAGATCAGAAGCAATTACAATTTTAGCGCAAGCAGCTCCTTCGATAGCATTAATTCCAAAGCCTTCCATTGAGCCCTCTACCTTTACATTTGGGGAAACAAATAAGTCCACAGTATTTAATAATAAAGTCATTTTTTCCTGAGGTATGTTGGTAAATAATTTAACTCGGTCGTTTAATTTGTTTTCTGAGATATTTTTTTCGCAATCTGGAAAAATATCATTATCCCCAACAGTCTTTTTGGATGTCCTCCCCCCAGCACCGATTAGAATGTAGTTTGCTGGAAGCAGTGGCATTACCTCTTTAATAAACCAGTCTAAGCCCTTGTGGCGAACATAACGACCCACTCGGAGAATTACTTTTTTATCAGATAAATCCATCTCAAGATATTTTTTCAGTTCTTGG
>Ga0209373_10000895_pt1 | contig 40270 bp, 41 predicted proteins | sample Higcelweek5metaG_FD_187173 | JGI IMG/M metagenome (GOLD analysis project Ga0209373, IMG submission 187173) | Freshwater pond sediment microbial communities from the University of Edinburgh, under environmental carbon perturbations - High... | ecosystem: Environmental > Aquatic > Freshwater >... | reverse complement strand
GCCGGTTCTCCGGTGGAATTACTTTTTTAAGAATTCCATTCCTGAATCCAATACTATATTTCATAATTGCCTCCTCCTATTGAGGCGACAACTATCTTGACATTAGGGGCGCGCCTTATCATCTATTTTGTAGATACGTTACCGGGAACAAGTACAAACAAGACGGATATATAAATATAGAAGCAACGTCAACTGGTGGATCACCACCCGATGTATCATATATTGATGATTTTAATATTACCAAGCAAGCGTATAAGAATGGCGTATTTCTTCGGACACTTACGAAACATGAATTTATCGGTTATCTGATCAATGAATGTGGGGTATATTTAGGTCAAAAGGGTGAATTGGAGAAAGCATTAAAATACTTTCAATTAAGTGCTCAATGTAATAAACGATATTCAGGTGCGTACAGAAATATAGCCATAACTTATCGGATACTTGCAAAGCATGAAACAAATGATTCAAAGAGACAGATACTTTCAATAACCTCTGAGACTAATGAAGCAAAGGCACAAAACTTAGGTATATGTGATCCACCCTCACCCGATTATTGGAAAGAAGAAAAAACAGATAACAGTAAACAGGAAGTAATCACCACAAAAACCAATGGTGTTGAGCAGGTTGTACCCGTTGATTATGCACAAAAGATACAAAAGCTGGAAGAGAAATATAAAGACTACTTTAACTGAGAGTAGCGGAGGATACAGAATGAAGATTAGAGATGTACTACAATGTGTTATTTTTCTTTTCCTGATCTTTTCAACGTATGGGATGCAACTTGATGCGCGGTACTATGATCCACGCTTAGGACGATGGATTACAGTTGACCGCCCTTTACCAAATGGTGAATACTTTCCAATGCCTCCGATCAATGAAGAAGCGACAAAGCATAATAATAATTTACCTGGAATGGGTGGAGTATTAAATTTTCGGAATCTTGATTTATATCAATATGCATGAAGTAATCCAATCAAATATATTGACCCTGATGGAAATGCTTTTCTTACATCTATTAGACCGTCAAATAAGATTTTACAAGTAATGAATTGGTTGAATCGGAAAAGTCCAACATTTCATGATATGTATTTAAGTGTAGGCAAGCAACAAGGTGTGAATAATTTACCTATTGTAGTTGTTATTGAATCTAAAAAAATGAAAGATAAGGGCTTAACTGAATCTTTCAAAACAACAGCAACGTCAGATATGGAAGTTACTTCTTTATCACCAGACGGTAAGGAATCTATTCAGAAAATAAAAAAGTGTACAGAAATTCAAGTTGTAGAAATTTCTTTTGATGTCAGCACGCATAGTTCAGAAACTGATTTAATGGATACAGTAGCACATGAATTTACACATGCTACAGATGCAATAAAAATGGGCCCAGAGAATTACAAAAAATATATAGATTCAAATAGTAATGCATCAGAAAGTAGTGCAAGAAATGTTGCAGACAAGGTATTACACGAACTACCGGGGAAAAAGAAATGAGATTCAAAATATTTGTTTATATCATTGTGTTCTATTTAATATGTGCCTCGTTCATCATTCTTGTCCAAAAAGGCGATTACTCAGAAAATACAATTAAACGATACTCAAAGCAAGTTGTTGCAGATTTTTTGAATGATAAAATTGATAAAAATAAACCATACAAGGTTTTTATGGATAATATTGATGATGATGATGAACTAAGTGTAAAGCGAAACTTTAAATTTGGAATTTATAATATTATTTCGGTTTCATACATTAGTTCATTCAGTGGAGATCATTTAATAATAAAAATACTTTACAATGAGTTAACAGGTGATTGCAAAATGATAACTAATTATATTAACTATGCTGAAAGAATTAAAGATAATAAAAGAAAGGAGTATATTGATAAATTGGAGTTGTTATCTCCTACAACCAATGAAACACCACCCGGATATAGAAACAACAATCAATAAAGCAAATTTAAAAGACTGTCCTGAGTTCGAGTTCTTTTATATATGACGCAACATGGTTCTGCCGATAATGTATTTTATGTCTCATTAAGATGTGTCCGGTATTTGATAGTTCCACTACATGCTTTACACTTAAAAATCAGCACACGCCCCCCTTCCTTACTCTCTTATAACACTTGACAATACATAATATATTATGTATTGTGACTTTATGAAAAAAGTCTGGAAAATTAAATTTTACAAAAGATCAGACGGAAAAAATTTTATTAGTGAATTCATCAATTCGAAAAGTATTTCCAATCAAAGTAAAATTACGGCTTGGCTAAAACTTCTTAAAGAACACGGGAATACTCTTGTCAGGCCTTACGCTGATTATCTTGATGACGGTATATATGAATTAAGAATAAAACTTTCAGGAAATCAGATCAGAGTTTTATACTTTTTCTGCTTCAAGGATTACATCATCCTGACACATGCGTTTACGAAAAATACCGATAAGGTTGATCCTACCGAGATCAGGAAATGCAAAAAATTCAGGGAAGATTTTTTATCACGCTATACTACCGAAAATATTGAGGAGGCATAAAATGAGAGACGATCTTGAAAAACTGATTACCGAAAAAAACAAGAAAGACAAACGATTCTCCAAAATGGTAGACGATGAATACGATATTCTTTCACTTTCATACAGAATCCATACGGAACGTCAGAAACAAGGTTTGAGCCAGAAAGACCTTGCGGATAAAGCGAAAGTTACCCAACAGCAACTTTCAAGTATCGAGAAAGGTTCTAATTTCACTATTAAAACACTGCTCCGGATTAACAAGGCTCTCGGTTTACGTTTGCGGTACGCCAAGTAGTTTCGGCATTGCTTGAAGAGTACTTATCTATGAAGCGATTACCATCGATAATCGCTTCATAGATATAGAGCGTTTATATTAAACTATCGCATCAGTTATATTTCATATGCCGTTCCCCCCTGCCCGTTTTCAATCTTCATTCGGAAGCATAATTGTAATCACCGGCTCCATATTATCGCCGGGACCACAAACCGCCTTGACCAACACATGACGAGGCTCTTTCCCTTTTATGAGAAAGACTACTTTGAATTTAAGTAGTGAATCACTGCTCCGACGCGCATGACGAGTGAACAGCCATAGAAGATCCCATAACCTACCATCGATGCTCTGCCCTGCACTTTCTGATTCCTGATCCGGTTTGATATACCCGTTCCATAATGCCGAAGTTATTGCAACAGGGAATTTTATTCCCGCTTCTTTCGCAATCGATCCGACTTCGACGAGACAACCGTCTTCGATTGCCTGTTTTCTCGTGTAACAATAAATCATCTCGTTTTCTTTAAATACCTGCGTCGCTTCGCTCATAGCACAACCTCCGAAAGTTGAAATATTTTGCGGCGGCGCGGCACCCATTTACATGTGTTTCCGGTTTTAATCAGAAACAGGAGCGTCGTTCCCCGCACCCAAAGGGGGGAACGACGCTCCTGTTGAGGTGAACCGTACATAACCTTGTGATTAAGAGATACTTGAGCTAAGGGAGGATAAAACATTTCAACGCAGCGGTGCAGAAAGGGGTGAACAAAAACTCTAAGCGGATGTAACGGGAATGGATTGAGAGAACAATGAGAACCTTCGAAAGAACAGTGCTCTCCGCGACGTTATGGGAAGCGTGTTGTAGCACGCGGTGGGCGCAAAATGTTGACACCCTACCCGTTTACTGTTGTTGTCAACGGAGGAACGTGCTGCTCCGCTGCGTTGAAATGTACCTTTTGAGGGCGGGCGGGTGTACTCTGGAGATCGGTGTACCATTGATCCACTTTTGGAATGGTGACATCTGCCGGTTCACCGTGAGCGTTTCATCGCGAATGGAGAATTGGCGCGATTCATGCGGTGTCGTAATCGCTTTCGTTCGGCATGAATCGTGACAAAGGCAGATGTATTTAACATTCTTCGGGTGGGAGATATATAAAATCACCGCGCTTATTATTGAGAGACTCTTAATTACCTTTGTGCGCCATATTTACTAAATACAATCCGCGTGCCTTACCGCGCCTTTTTCAAAAAAAGCAAAGGAGCGATTGCTTTCATTTGTGTTTACATCCTTTGCTTTTTTTGAAGCCCCTGCCCACTTTTGAGCCCCCCCAACTTTAACGCTATACATTATTCCCGGGGATGGGGGTAAGCCAGGGGTTTGGGGGGCGGCAAGGGGGAAGGGGCGCAAAAGGCAGTGGGAAGGCATGCGGATTAACGGTGGGAGACTCTGATAGTAAAGATTTATACGAATGAAAGGTGTGGCGATTATTTTCTGGAATCATTTAAGCAATCGTGGCGCGGTGATTTTTTCATTTGAAGGGGTGGGTCTTCTTTCTTTAAACGGTTGCGCAGCATCCGTTTTTCTACGCTATTGATTCAACTAGACTGTCTTCGATACGATTTCCACACATACACCACTGTCATCGTTCTCTGGGACAATTCAGAATGACATACTCTTTAATCTTCTGATTAAATACTGTCGCGAATACCACAATGTTTTTATCATGTTTGCAATGGATTGCACCGTTTTCCAATTTTATGAAATGCGCACATGTTTTACATTCTTCAACGGTCATTATATGAGCCTCAGTCTTTATTTTCCTGATCATGATAAATTTGATTCGTATTCATGTCAAGAGTACTCCTTATTACGTTTCTCGGTTTAAACAGGTAATAGTGAACGTAATTATTCATCTGCGGGTGAATTACCCGGAGTTCATGATTCGTAAGTATACAGTTCCATCTTCAATCCGTGCGCTCAAGGGGACTTCCGATATTATGGTTTCTTAAAGTGGTCATATAATGTGCAGACTATGTATTAGCAAAACATATTCATATAACGTTCATATTTATGCGAATCTTGACCACGGATACTGACATGGGTGGCCATTCTTCTTCCGATAGCTGCATGATTTTCAAATGCCTGCATTTCATATTTATGGCAGCGTAGTTCAGTGACCGAATGCTTGAAGCGTACTATGCACTCACCCTATCTCATATCAAAACAATGAGCGGGAGTTTCTGCCAAGTGCCATTTCTCAGTTTATCACAATTGCAGAGGGAATTGTGATAAACACGTCTTTGTCATATCTGTATTACTGGCTATATATACCATGGGTGCTACGACCGTTCCTGCCACAATCCTATTGGTTTGTCATAGAAAGACCTAATCCAAAACAAATGTTCAAACGTACCAGAGTATAAACGGAATTATCCATTTCTTTCGTACGCTTCTCTGGTTGTATAATAACACCATCGGATCAATATTCGTTTGGCGTTTTATTCTGTTATACGCGAATCATTGCACCTGCATATCCCGTCAATTTGAGAATATAGGAAAACTGTAGTTACATGACACTGTCTTTCAAGCTCATTCGTTTACTGAACCTCGCTGATATAATATGCAATATATTTTTTAAAACTTTAATCTGTGTAACAGGGGTAAGACCGTCAATCGCTTCCCCATAAATACTCAATGTCACCACCTCTCCGTATGCTTCTGCAGTATAAACTCTTTTCTCATCAGATACTGCTCCAATTTCACCAAAACAATCTCCCGGTCTCATTATTTCCAAAGTCTGCCCATTTTTTTTTAGTAATACCGAACCGGTTATCACAATAAAGAGATTGTTTCCGGAGGAATCTTCATTGTAGATTACCTCCGTGTTTGTAAAACTGCCGCTTGTACAGCAGTTTAACACCGCCACAACCTCTGATTGATCCAGATTATCAAGCAAGGATGTCTGTCTGGCTAAAGATTCAATAATTCTACCGGTTTGCATAGGCTCCTTGTGTGTGAACGAATTGTCCTATCATTATTTTGCCGATACTTTCGGGATGATGACAATATCAACCCGACGGTTAAGAGCCCGATTTTCCGCTTCATCATTTGAAAGGATCGGGTTGTACTCTCCGTTTCCCACTGCGGAAATCCTTGTCGGATTAAGTTTCGCATTCTCGAGAAGATATCCCAGTACCGATAGAGCACGTTCTGTTGAAAGCTGCCAGTTATCACGAAAACTTGCGTTGTGGATCGGAATATTATCGGTATTACCTTCGATCATAATTCTGTTTTCAGGATAGTTGATGATAATTGTATTTATCTTATCGAGAGCTTTTTTTATCTCCGGTTTTAAAACAGATGAACCAGTGTCGAAACATATTTTATCGTCCAGATTTATTATGATTCGATCTGACATTCTTTTTAGCCGTATCTGACCTTTTTTAATTTCATCTCCCAGTTGTTTCTCAAGTTCGCCTGCTTGTTGGGAAAGACGGTTGAGTTCCGCTTTTTGCTGCTCATTCATTTTCTGAAGTTTTGCGATTTCATCATTTTGTTCATTGATACGGGTTTGTAAGTCATCGAGTTTGCGATTATAGTCAGCCTGCATTGAGTCATTCTTTACCCTGAAATCATTGCGTTCGGATTCCATCTGATCCCGCAATGCTCTTATTTCCGCCGATAAACGGTCATTGAGCTTTGTATTTTCAGTTAGCAGCTCTTTCTCCCGATTTGTTGCTCTCCTTTTAAGAATCATATTCTGGGATTGAAGATCATTGATTCGTTTTGAATATGTTGCCGCATCATCCTTTTTCCTTTTATCAAGTTCCGCAATACGATCATTGAGTGAATTAATAGCCGCTGTCAAATCACGGATTTTTGATTCGAATCGTGTTTTCTCAACCGCATACATTCTCTTTAATGCTTCATACTGAAGTTCGATGGCGACTTTATCATCGTACAGTGATTTATACTCACTTGACCAGTAGAACATATCGGCGGAAACTGGTATTGATATTGCCAATATCGTAAAAAATATAGCGGGAAAGTATTTTTGTATTTTCATTTTTGCTCCTCGTATCCGAGTGCTTTTAATTTATCTGTCGCAATTTTAAGGGCATCGAGAGTTTTCTGATACTCCTGTTTTCTCTTATTCAGATCGTCCTGCATTGTGTTGTAATAGATTTCGAATTTATTTGTATCAACCAGCTTGTCATACTCCTCTCCGTATCTGCGTGATTGATAACCGCGTGCAATTTTTGATTTCTCTAGATCAAGTTTTGCGACAAGAACCGCAAGCTCTCCTTCTTTGACTCTAAACGCCGCAAGATCGGAATCCCGTTTTGCGGTACAATACCCCGAATGTGCCAATTCCTGGAGAGATATATCCTGAGTCTTCGCGATCATCAGACGAGTAGCTTGCAGTTTTGTGTTGTCTTCGGACAATACGCACCATTTTTCTTTTTTAAGATAATAATCTCTCTGCGCGGCAATTAATGTAATTCTTGTACTGCTGACCAGGATCGCCTGTTCGCTGACGCTCAATTGCTTCTCAGCTGAGTCTTTTTCTGCTTTCTTCGCAATTATTGAGTTATTGATGGCTGAAATCGAGTCTTTTTCCTGCTGTGTCATTTCTGTCAATAACGCATTATCGACCGGTTCCTGCAAACTTGCACAACCGATGATAAGCAGTGGAAATAATAACAGATATATTTTTGTCATATTGCAAACCTCCGAACCTGATATGTATGTTAAATGACACACAGGTATTAATCAATATATATATATTGCATCGTGCAACATTGGTGATACTATAGACATTGTTAATTTATTGGAGGCATTATGTTAGGATTTATTCTATTTACGTTTTTGGTGTTATTGTTCGGATTTATCCTGATTCAGGACAATATCCTTTCATTCGCTCATAAAAAGAATGCGATACTGATGAAAATAGAACACTTTACACTTAACACCAAATTCCGGGTTATTCTGAGTATATTCTCAATTATCATCGGAATCTGGAATTTGTTTGCTCCCGATTTTGGCGCAACGAACTCTCCTACAATTGTCGGAGCTCTGATTCCATCAATCATTATGATCGCAAACGGATTTATACTATACCCTGAACTGATTGCAATGACCAGTATGTCAGAACCGACCATAAATAAATTTATTAAAACAATGACACGATTTCGGTTTATTGCGGGTCCGGTTACAATTATTGCGGGAATTCTTCATATGTTCTTCTCCAGGTCGTTGCTGTTTTAATACTATATTTGCAACACTCTACTTTATCTTTTTATGATGAAAATATTTTCTCACCATAATCGCTCCTATGACAAATCCTGCGCATATTGCTACGGCAATTACCATAACAGTTGAAATAGTATAATCAAAAAACAGAAAACGGATGTTGATGTTTCCCCTGTTTTGTACAACTGTAATGATAATAAGAATTGAAAGAAGAAGAGTAACAATCATGAGAGATAATGCCTTATAGCTGACAAATACACCCTTTGAATGATTCGATTTCTTTTTCTTACTTATATTCATAAAATACTGCTCCATTTTTTGATTCTGATTTAACCTGATACATCAGCGCGTCAGCAGCTGAAATCATTTTCGTCGAATCAAGGCTTTTTCCGCTGAAAACACCAACTCCAATACTGAGGGATGTAGGCCATCCATTGCGTTTTGATATTAATGAGAACTCTTTTTTGATCTTCTTGATAATGATACGTGCTGCTTTTCCATTAGTCTCAGGAAGTATGATAATGAATTCATCACCTCCGATTCTCCCCAGTATATCGGTTTTTCTGATAATTCGAGTTATCATATGTGTGAAATGTTTCAGGACAGTATCCCCCGCATGATGTCCCAAATTATCATTAACAAGTTTGAAATTATCTATATCAATATAGGCAAGCGAAATGAGAGAGCTCAATCGTTGCGCTCGATATATTTCGTTTTCAAGTAATTCATATATTCCGTTGCGATTAACCGCTCCTGTCAATGAATCGCTTGTTGCGCGAATTTTCTCAGTCGTAATACGTATCTTCAATTTGTGAACAAGCAATGCGATAAACATAAAAATAGCAAATTTTGAACTCAGATTGAGAATAAAATACAAAATGCTCGGATACTGAATATTATGGAGTTGAATGTATGACCATTCAATGGTAGAGAGTAAGATAATAAATAATCCCGGAACTATTCCGCAAAACCAGACGGTCAACAGTATTGGGATCAGATAAAGAAGGGAAAATGTGACTTCAGGGCCGACGATTTCATAATCAATAAAAAAGATCAATATCGATAATCCAGTACCAGCCAGGAACATAATAGTTGGAGGTGCTTTTGAAATATACTTATGAGTTTCCATTGTGATCCCTTGATACGGATGTTACTGTTTAACATTATACACTTATCCACGGATTAACCAATCAAAAAATAACTTTGAAACCTGTATTCGCCAATTGGTTTATTTTACTTGTATTACTTCGTAAACATGATTCTATTTAATTTATGGTAAATTCGCATAAATATAATCTTGGAATTGTTGGAAACTGCTCATTCCTCGCATATATCGATATGCATGCAGACGTGAAATGGATGTGTCTTCCCCGGTTTGACAGCAGTTTTATCTTTGGTTCTCTTCTTGATGAGAATAAGGGAGGGGAGTTCAGCATACGTCCACACGATTCTGATTATTCATCGGTACAATACTATATCAAAAACACCAATGTGTTGGTCACTGAATTCACTACGCGAAACGGATGTTTCAAAGTTATCGATTTCGCCCCCCGTTTCTACCAATATGGTAGATATTTTAGGCCATCAACACTTTTCAGAAAAATTGAACTCATATCAGGAAACCCGTATGTGGTCGTTAAATGCCATCCTGTCGGGGATTACGGGGAACTGATTCCTGAAATCATATCAGGAAACAGTCATTTACGATTTATGAATCTTTCAAGTCATGTTCGTCTATCCACTGATATTCCTCTCTCGTATGTGATCGAAGAAAAACCGTTTGCATTGACTGAAACAAAATACACCGCTTTCAGTTATGGTGTTCCTATTGAAGCGCCTCTCGCCGAAACCACAGATACGTTTCTCGATAAAACCATCGCGTATTGGTTATACTGGATCAAGTCAACCACCGCGCCTCTGTTATTTCAGGAGGAAGTGATCCGTTCCGCGCTTATTTTGAAACTGCACCAGTATGAAGACACCGGTGCGATTATCGCTTCGGGAACGACAAGCCTTCCCGAATTTCCCGGTTCCGGACGCACCTGGGATTACAGGTTCTGCTGGATGCGCGACACATATTACACGTTAAACGCCTTCATCAATATCGGGCATTTTGAGGAGCTCGAAAAATATTTCAATTTTATACGGAATATTATCCTGACCGAACCGGACAGGGTAAAACCTCTTTACACCATCACGGGAGATCCCGCTCCTGAGGAAACTGTTCTTGCTCTTTCCGGGTACAGGGGAGAAAAGCCGGTCAGAAAAGGGAATAATGCGATACGACAAGTCCAGAATGACGCGTATGGGCAAATTCTGGTAAGTCTTCTTCCGCTTTTCGTCGATCACCGCCTTAATTTTCTCGATACAAATGTCACCAGGGAAACAACCAGGTGGCTCCTCGGCAAGATAGAAGAATATATTGATACTCCCGATTCGGGGCTCTGGGAATTCCATGAAACAATCCAGCATTACTGTTACACCCATCTGTTCCATTGGGCAGGAGCCAAAGCCGCGGAGAAGATCGGAAGATACATCAATGACACTGAAATCATATCTAAAGGGAAGGAGCTCGGCATAACGGCATCTTCATATATTGAAAAATGTTATAATCCTTCACTCGGCGCGTATACACAGTCAGTTCACGGCACCGCCCTTGATTCAAGCAGTCTCCAGCTCATCACAATGAAGTATCTCGATCCTTTATCTGAAAAAACACGGCTTCATCTCGCCGCGCATGAGAAAGATCTGTTTCAGGACGAAAATACTTTTCTCAGGTATCTTAAGGATGACATCGGAACGGCATCTACATCGTTTGTAATCTGCGGGTTCTGGTACGCCGAAACGCTCATAGCCGTGGGACAGATCGATAAAGCGTATCGCATAATCGAGAACCTTATTTGCGGATCTAACCATCTGTCGATCTTCAGTGAGGATATCACCCGGAACGGTTCCCAGTGGGGGAACTTCCCGCAAACGTACAGTCATGTAGGTCTCATTAATTCTGTCTGCAAACTCTCGCAAAAACTTGATAATCCCCTTTTCCTGTGATGGTAAAATATATTGACGTTCTGTGCACAAGATTATCATGTCACATCACTGAAATAGCGGAGAAATCAATTGGAAGTTTTTTCAAATACCATTCTATTCGTCAAAGATATTCACAAGTCGCGTTTTTTCTATGAAACGGTACTCGGTATGCGGGTAATCAATGACTACGGAACAATTATTTTTTTTGAAAATCATCTTGTGATCCATTCTGCGGACAGTATCATCAAAACTGTTTTTAAGCGCAGAAAACTTTCCGCATTGAGATCGCAGGGACACTCCAACGTTCTCCTCTATTTTGAGACAAACAGACTTGAGGAATTCTATATTCAAATCGCGGATCGTGTGAAAATAATCCATGGAATCGAAGTCCAGGCATGGGGGCAGAAAGTTTTCAGGTTTTTTGATCCGGACAGACATATGGTTGAGTTTGGCGAACCTTTCAGGATTGAGGCATTGAAGTCATAACTCACAAAATCAAAGTTATTATAAGATTCGGTTATTACTCAAAGTTGAATATCCCGGGCTATTTCACCCCCTGATCTACCGTGTTCTCTCTGTCGGGGATTTTTGCGTGTATCATATTCCACAAATTCCTGTCTTCCTGCCCCAATCGCCAAAAACCGATTGAGTGAATTCCAAGTGATTTATATATCCTTGCCTTCTCGAGAATTGAATCAGGATTTTCATAATATACTGAAACCGTCACTGTATCTTCAAAGGTAAAACTCGGATACGATGTATTCAGATCACGGAGATCAGTCCGAGAGGTGAGAATTTTACCGATTGAACTGTTTTTGAAAGCTCTGTCGTTTTTCTTGTCCTGCCAACTCCTCCCGTAAAAGGGAATACCGAAGATGATTTTATCCCTGTCCATTTCTTTGATCGCATATTGCGCGACCTGCGTACACCATTCGGATGATGCTATGGGGCCGGGTTTGCTTCCACTCCAGTGCTCATCATACGCCATGATAAATACTCGGTCGGCAATAGCCGCAATTCTTTTATAATCGAACCCTTTGTTTCCAGTACTCGTATATGCGGGAACAGCAACGCTTAACGTTTTGGTTCCGATTGCGGCCTTTATATCTTTTAAAAAATCACAGAATTTCCGGCTGTCATCCGGATGCACGGATTCCAGATCGATCTGAAGTCCATCGTAATCCCTTGAAAGGGCGGATATTCCGTCAATTACTCTCTTCCTGAACTTGAGATCCGGATTTAATATAAAATGGGTAAGCGACATGTTGTTAATATTTGCCAGCACGATATGAAGCCGCTGATTTTTCCTCAGTTTCAGGGTTGAAGGGTACTTTGGTAAAATTAGTCCCCCTTTATAATCCAGTTCGGCACTGAAATAACACAGATCCGTTATAGGTTCATTCCCCGTGTATTCATTCTCCTCCCCTTTCATGAGATATGCCCATATTTCCCTGAATGACTCGCTTCCACGTTGTCCTGACAACATGTCACTTCCTTTCGACGGAGCACCCATGCATCCGTTGATAAGGATCATTGCAATAATACACAAGTATACTTTTCTCACAACTTTCATGTTTTGTTTTCCTGTTAATTTCGAAACCAGACAGCAAAAAGCTTTCATATCAGATCATCTACTAGAATGATAATCACAAATATTCATTAAGATCAGTTCCTGCTTTTTATTATCAACTGAAGTGTTTCAACTTTCGCCTTCAGTTCGGTTATTTGCTTTTTCAACTCTTTAATACGCTCTTCAAGCTCTTTGGTGTCTTTTTCATATTTCTCTTCAAGGTCACTCAGACTTTCTTCCGTAAGTGACAATTTCTCGACAATCTCGTTGTATTCACTCTCCCAGTAGATTACATCCGCTTTCGCGCTTCGGAACGGGATGATAAGACAGAATGATGTCAGAACCGTATATATAACTCTTTTCATTACTTACCTTTGTAATCCTTGATTATATGTTGAAGGAGTCGATTTGATAAATTATGGATGGATAGTATTCATATTTTTCAGATCACGGTATTTGTACATCCTCTGACTATATGGATGCAATATCCGTGCCAAAGAAGTGACAATAAATGACCGGAAAGCGTTCTGTTTCCAGATCTTTATGACACCTATATGCAATCTGTTATGGTAAATAGTGAGTCCGGTATGGCAAAAATACCAACATGTCCCGGGGAACAAGTTTATTTTTTCTTCTTCTTCCCGCGTATCATCATTTTAAGATATTTCAATGCGGTTTTGTTTTCCGGGTCTGTAATGGTTTCCACTGCGGACATTTCTTTTCCGACAGTGGACTTAATCGAATTGGATTTCGTCATCCCGAGAACCTGAGAAGGGTAAATACTTCTGTGACCTGTCATCAGGAAGCTGATTACGCATGCAACCGCCGCATATGGCGCGATTTCAGGTCCGAACAGTTCAATGCTCATCACACTCGCCGCGACAGGCGTATTCGCCGCTCCCGCAAGAAGCGCAACCATTCCGATCGCCGCAAAGGTCGATGAATCGAGATTGCATATCTGCCCATAAAGACCACCAGACGCGGCTCCCACATAGAATATCGGCGTAATAACACCGCCGCTACCACCGGCGTTAAGGGTTAATGATGTAAAAAGTGTTTTTAAAATCGGATCATACCAGCATGCATGTGAGCCTGATATCATTGACTCTATATGCTCAACACCAAGACCAAGATGATTTGTGGTCACAAAATATCCGAATAGTGCCATGATTACACCGGCAACAAACGCTTTGATATATATTGATAAGGTAATTAACCCCATTCCTTTTTTGAAAACTTTCATCGTCTCTATAAATAGAAATGAAACCAGACCGAATACTATTCCCGCGATTATCACACGTATAAAAAACATCTCGCTGAATACCGGAGAGAAATGAAGCGGTTTGTAAAAATATCCGATTCCAAGCGCATGGGTCACCTGATATGCGGTGATTCCGGCTATGAATGAAGGAAACAACACATCATACATCAACTGCCCTACGACAAGGACTTCGATACCGAATAAAGCCCCCGCGACAGGAGTACCGAATACCGCCGCGAATCCCGCGCTGATTCCGCATATCACAAGCTTTTTACGCGCATTATCACTGAATCTGAAAATGTCGGAAAACGCCGATGCGAGTCCCGCACCGATCTGCGCGCTGGGACCTTCTTTTCCCGCGGAACCACCGAATGATATGGTGACGATAGTCGCTATGAGCTTAACCGGCACTACCACCGCCGATATTTTTCCGTTAAACCGGTGAACCGCTTCAATAACTTTTTCCGTTCCATGACCTTCCGCACCAGGCGCACATTTTTTTACAATCAGCACGGAGATAACCATTGCAAAGGGAAGGAAAGCGAGATAATACGGAATCTCATTAGCCATGCGAATCCCGTATCCAAGGCCTTTAAGGAATACAAACGTTGAGAGCCCGACGATTATTCCTATAAGCGTCGCGAGAAGAAACCACTTCAGTACGCTTAAAAACATCACGGACTCTTCACGCCACATTCGCTTTTTCATTGTATCCTCCGACCGACGGTTCTTTTTTTCCCTTTGATCGCAGGTGTCAATGATGAATTGTTATATTCTGGATCACGGGACTGAGAAAACGGATGAATATCCCGACGATAGAGGGATTTATTTTATTGTGTGATACCATTCACACGTGACATTCGGGTGTGAATTGAGTGATGCAGATAAAGTCATTGCAATATTCGTGAGTTTCGATCTTCTGAGTATTATCACAGTAAAGGAATTATACTATGTTCAGATTTGTCAGGAACATAAAAATATCACGAAGACTCGGAATATTTTTTCAGATAACCATCATTCCGATGATCATACTTTTCGGCGCGTTCGTGTATGTGACAAACACAATCTATGATCTTGAAAATCGTATCATGTCTGATAATGTACGAAACATACGGGCGGTATACAATCTTGAATTATCGCTTCTCCGGCTCCGAAGACTGAACGCGAATTACATCATCAAACCGGAAATCAAATATCTCAACGCGTTTCATAAGAACGCGGATGAATTCAATATGTGGATCCGCGAGTCATCATCCAATTCAACAGACCGAAATGAAACCAAAATCATAACCCAAATTTCTGAAGACTTCGGCAAATATCTGAAAAAGCATGATGATATCGTGAAACTGATGCATCAGAATAATAAAACAAAAGCGATACAGACCATGCTCAGCGAGGGAAACAATTTCTATGACAATATCTATGATAATTGTGAACTTCTCATTCGTCTGAACGACAACAAGATTGAGCATCTTGAGCAGAAAGTCCGGCATTACCTGACTCTCAGCAGACGATTCGGATATGTGACCATGTTTATTTTCCTGTTTATCGGAATTGTCGCGTATATCGTTATTTCACGTAGTATAATGGATCCGATCAGGGAGATGCAGAGCGCCAGCAGCACATTCAAAGAAACAGATACCACATATGTGGATGAACTTGACGCGCTGAAAGCCCGTTTTCAGAACATGCTCAAAACAATCCGAAACAACAGGGCTCAGCTTATCCGCACCGAGAAGAGAGCCGCTGTGGGTCAGATTGCCGCGGGGATATCACACGAACTGAATAATCCTATTGGCATCATAAGCGGATTAGCGGAGATGCTTTCAAGAAATACACATCTTGGTGCGAAAGAAAAGAAACTCGCATCGGAAATATTCAAGGAATCGCAAAGATGCAGAATACTTCTCGGCGACTTCCTCAATTTCGCAAAAGCGCCTAATCCGGTAATGAAGAAAACCGACATTACAAGAATTCTGCGCCAGCTGATCCAATCTTATTCACAGAATGACCAGTTCAAAGGAATTACTTTCAATTACAAATCTGACTCTCCTTCAATGATTGCGCTTGTTGACCCCATGCAGATCCGGCAGGTATTTGTTAATATTATCATCAACGCATGCGACGCGGTGCAACACAGAGGAGTACTTTCGATACATTGCGCGTATTCAAAAAATGGCATGATTATTGCATTTAAAGATAACGGACACGGAATCCCTCAACACATTTCAAAAAATATTTTTGATCCCTTCTTTTCCACCAAGAAAAAGGGGACAGGGTTAGGGCTTGCGATTTCACATGATATCATAGACCGGCACTCGGGAAAATTGTATTGTGTTCCAGTCAAGGAAGGAGCGCAATTCATGATACTACTTACAAAAGGTGTATATGGGAAAAAAACAACGTAATATACGTATTCTGATCATTGACGACGAAGAGGGAATGTGCCTGTTTCTCAAAAGCCTTCTCTCCGATGACGGATACAAGGTCAAAACGATTTCTTCGCCGCTCAGGGTAATCCCCGCTCTTGAGAAAGAGCGTTTCGATATAATCATCTCGGATATCAAGATGCCGGAAATGGACGGAGTGACTTTGCTCGGAGAAATTCTCCGTATGACTCCGGATCAACCGGTCATTATGATCACCGCATACGGGAGTATTGAAAGCGCGGTGGAAGCGATCAAACTCGGCGCGTATGATTATATCACCAAACCTTTTCAGGCGGATCAGATTCTTCACTCGGTGGAAAAGACGGTGGAACGTCTCTCACTTATCAAAGAGAACCGGTCTCTCCGCGAAACTATTACCGTGATTCAGGGAACAGAAAAAGGGGTAGTGGGGAAAAGCGCTATTCTCATGGAAACACTCGCATACGCCAAGAAAATAGCCGCTTCGGATATTAATGTTCTTATCACCGGCGAAAGCGGTACGGGTAAAGAAGTGATCGCCAAATATATACATCAGGAAAGCGCACGAGCTGATAAAGGATTTATTCCTGTGCAATGCGGGTTAATACCTGCTGATCTCATGGAAAGCGAATTGTTCGGACATACCAAAGGCGCTTTCACGGGAGCTATCAGCGAAAAAAAGGGACTACTCGAGGAGGCAGGAGGGGGAACCGTACTTCTTGACGAGATTGGAGATATCGGACCGGACATACAGGCAAAATTACTCAGACTTATTCAGGAAAAGGAAATCCGTAAAGTCGGTGAGACAAAGACACGAACAATCAATGTCCGTATTCTATCCGCCACAAACAGAAATCTCTCAACGCTGGTGCAAAGCAACAAGTTCAGGGAAGACCTGTATTACAGATTAAAAACCGTTGAAATACATGTCCCGCCGCTACGTGAGCGCAAGGACGATATTCCGCTTCTGACAGAGCATTTTCTTCAGTCGTACAATATACTGTACAACAAGCATATCACCATCAATCCGGATTGTTTCAAATATCTCATGTCTCATACATGGCCGGGAAATATCCGTGAGCTGCGAAATACGATTGAGACATCAGCAACAATATGTGATCACGGAAAAATCAAAAGTTCGGATATTTCATATATCCTCTTCAAAGAGAATAAAGATTTTAAGGAACTCACCACATTCACGGAGATGAAAAAACGTGTAATCAGAGACTTTGAAGTTGATTATGTGTCGCTTCTTCTCAAAAAACACAAAGGAAACATTTCCGCCGCGGCACGAGAAGCGGAAATCGATAAAAAAAACTTTTGGGAGATGATGAGAAAACATTCCCTTTCCGCGGATTTTTTCAAAGAATAAATGATGGGGTGGTTAAACAACCACCGGTGGTTCACCATTTACCATAACACTATATCTTGTAATGAATAGTTCTCACCTGAAATGGCCTATTTCCGGAGTTCATATGACGCACTTTTTTGGCACGGTTCTTGCATAATAGTATATGTGCTCATTGTTAATCCATGAGAGGTATCGATGATGAAGAACTATCTTGCGTTTGGTCTGCTGTGTGGCGTTCTCGCCATGGTGACACTGTCATGTGAAACCGCACAGGTGCAATCTTCTCCACCCGCAGACAAAGGGGTACTCGCGGGAATATCCATCCGTCCGTTAAACGCGACGGTCGAGGTAGGGGATGATCTGGAACTCGTCGCCAAGGGATTTGATTCGTCCAGAAACGAGATACCCATCACTCCCGTATGGAAACAGGTCAGCGGTATAAAGTATGGGATACTTCATACTCCGGGTGTCGCGGGGAATAAAGCGATTATCACCGGAGTCATCAAAGGGAAAGCCCGTGTTGGCATTGAAATACAAGGGTTCACTCTTGAAGTAGATGTTATTGTAAAAAATGTTTCCATGGCGAGGGCACACAAGAGTTTCAAATAGTACGTATACCCATGAACAAAGAAGACGTAGTATGCAGACTTTCTGATGGTTTGATTCTTCTGATATGCGTTACCGGGGTTCTCGGTGTTATCAGTATGGTGTATATATTTCAAATCGTAAGTTGCGCATTTGTGAGGATACAAACATTTATCCGTAAAACGTGAAGTACAATGCGATCATTACGATTACTAATTAGCTGTTCCTAGCAAAAACGTTTCCATACACTCCTCCAAGAGCCGTAGATGTGATATCTACGGCTCTTTCTTTTATACTTTCAGTTTTACGATTTTGGATTCATTCCTTTCTTTACGACCTTTACTCCACAAGATGACATATCCGCATATGCCCGACACCAATGAACCGGTGAATACCGCTATTTTAGAAGAATCCGACATGGGAGAATTGCTTCCGAACGCGAGAATTGATATGAATATAGACATGGTAAAACCTATTCCGCCCAGAAACCCGACACCGACAAGATGCGACACTGTCCAGGTTGAGGGGATACGAACCACGCGAAGTTTATGGAATATCAGCACCGCAGTGCTTATTCCGACAACTTTTCCGACTACAAGTCCCAGAATAATACCCAATCCGTTACCTGATATCAGCTTTCCAAACAGCTGATAGCTTATGACAATGCCTGTATTCGCGAGCGCAAACAGCGGCATTATGATGAACGCAACAGGTTTATGCAGCGCATGTTGCAGCCGATAAGAAGGAGAATCTGACCTGTTCCCGCCGCGAAACGGAATTGCGAACGCAAGAAGCACGCCGGTGATTGTCGCATGGATTCCTGAATTATGGATAAGAATCCATAACAGTACTCCTCCGCACAGATACGGCCACAGGACGCGAACTCCCCACCGATTCAGTACACAGAGGAACATGAAAAGGAGAAACGCTCCTCCGAGATATGCACATGAAATATCTGACGAATAAAAAAACGATATTACGATAATCGCAAAAAGATCATCTATTATCGCCAGAGCGGTGAGAAACACTTTAAGTGATACGGGAATTTTCCCTCCCACAAGCGCCAATATCCCGATCGCAAACGCAATATCCGTTGCCATGGGAATACCCGCGCCTGCCTGAGTCGGAAGTCCTCTGTTGAACGCATAGTGAATCAATGGGGGCAAAAGAGATCCTCCGATTGCTCCGACAACAGGAAGAAGAGCGGTTTTAACCGTTGATAGTTCACCGATATATATTTCACGCTCAATCTCAAGGCCTACAAGAAGAAAGAATACCGTCATCAATACGTCATTAATAACAGACAGTACCGTTGTATGTATTCCAGAAAACAATACTATCGGAGCATTCCATATACCAAGATACGATTCTCCCCACGATGTGTTTACAATCACGAGACTCAGAAATGTACAATAGAGAAGAATCAGCCCGGATGATTTTTCGCTTCTGAAAAAGTCGTTAAAGAGTTTTGTCGCTTTTTCAACCATGTAAGTCTCCTTTACTTCTTTTTCTCATGATGATCTTTTTTCAGCAGTTCTATGATAAATTCACGTACGAGATCCTTACATCCGAGTCCGGCGGCGATCGCGAACGCCAGTCCGAGACTTCCCAGTACGGTCAGCAGAATAACAGAAACAAGCGTTCCCGCAAGACCCAACTGCTCAATAGAGAATACTACCGCGATTCCGAATGTTCCGAGCGCCACCGCTTTTCCCCAGAATTTAGGATGCGGGATGTTTGAGCCGGCGAGTATTACCTGCGCGATAATTGACAGAAACATCGCCATGAGAAAACCAAGGAGCAGTATGAGCATAAAACTGAAAACACGGGGAACAAGAGAAAGAAGAGATCCGATTATCACCGCGCTTGTTTCGCCGCCGATGACGCGTACCGCGAGGAGTATGAATATAAACAGAATGATGTAATAGAAAAACTTGGCGATGAAACGTGACGGCTTCTGTCCGTACAGACTTTTTGACCACACACGGAAGAACCACAGATGTGAAACCTTTCCGTCAATCTTTACCGCTTTGCAAAAGCCTAACACAAGAAGATGCACCATCCAGGCGAGCATAAATCCCGCAACAAGGAACAGAATTGACGTAATGAGTTTAGGCGCAAATATCTGGAATTCACTCCATAACGTTTGTATCGGCAACAACCACATGTCCCATGTGAAATCCATAATAACCTCCGGAATAACTATTTTACTGAAACCTGAGAATCTTCCGCGAGTCTGACCACATCATTGAGAATCTGCTGCGCCCACGTGAAAATATTATTTTCGGCCACGGTAATACGCATCCGTTCTAGCCTGGTTTTCTGCTCTTCTGGCGACATGACTAGCGATTGGTGTATCGCTTCCGTAAACTGTTCCGTATCGTATGGATTGATAAGAAGCGATTGTTCAAGTTCCCGCGCAGCACCCGTAAATTTGGAGAGAATAAGTACTCCCTTGTCATTTGCTGAGGCCGCCACGAATTCCTTCGCGACAAGATTCATTCCGTCATGAAGGGCACTTACGATGCACACATCCGCCATTTTATAGAAAGGGATGAGAACATCAAATTTATGCTGCCCCTTCATAAATCGTATCGGCTCCCACTCATCTGTCGCATATTTCGCATTGATCGAGATACATTTCATCTCGATATTATTGACCACGCTCTGGTAATCCTCGATATGCGTACGGCTCGGTACACCTACCTGCAGGAAAGTGAATGTTCCTATATGCTCAGGGTACTTGTCGAAAAGACGATCCAGGGCATCCAGTCGTTCCGGTATACCTTTGGTATAATCAAGTCTATCGACTCCCAATCCGATTTGTTGACCCTGAAGCCTCAGTTCTTTTATCTTTTCTTCTATAGTCCTGTGCGTATCAGGACTTTCCGCATGCAGATACAACGAATGAAAATCAATCGAGATTGGATAAAAACGGATCTGCGAAACTGTATTCTGCCTCTCGATTCTCATTTTCTCCCGGTCAATACGACATTCGAGTTCCTGATCCACTGTTTCCGTGAAATTTGTCGCATGATACTTCAGATGAAACCCGAGAATATCGTTCGATAGCAATCCTTCCAATAATTCAGTTTTCCATGGGCATATACGAAATACTTCCGGGTTCGGCCATGGAATATGCCAGAATAGAACCATGGTAAGATCACTTCTCTTTTCTTTAATATACCGAGCCACGAGACACAAATGATAATCCTGAATAAATACGATGCTTCCCGGTTCGGCTTCATCGATAACAGCCTGCGCGAATTTCCGGTTCACACTCTGATATGCTGACCAATTTGATTGAACGAATTTGGGACGTACATAACATACATGGCAGAGAGGCCAGAGCATCTCGTTGGAAAATCCCTCATAATATTCGACCACTTCCTTTTTGCTGAGTCGTATACGTTTAAGTGAATACCTGGGATTGTCGGGAGGAACCGCTACAATCCCTTTTGTATCAGTTACTTTGAAATCCGCGTTCGCGTCGCCATGACATATCCATGTCGCCTGACATGCCGATGCCATTGAATCGAGCGCGACGGTCAGTCCACCCGCAGTACGATACCAGGAGACGTCATCTCCCTCGAACACATGGGCATAGGGCTCGCGATTGGACACTATTATCAATTTACGATTTTTCAATTTTTTTGTGACGAGCTCCACAAGAGACTCTTGTGTCGCCACATGATCGAACTGATGGATCTTTTCGGCTCTCTCCGCCGCGCGTTTGGACGCGTCAACAACCTTCGTTACATATTTATCAAGGATATCTTTCATATAATTGTTCCTCCTGAAGATTTTTTCGCCGGATTTCCACAGGATTACGCGATACGTTCAGGTATTATCCGTTATGCGAGAAAGAAGAGCTCTCAAATCGGACACATTATTCATATAGTATCGCGCGGAAGTGATTCCGTTACCGATTTTAATACTGTACGCATCTTCCGGAAGGACATTGAACAGATCCTCATCTGTCGAATCATCACCCGCAGCCAGGGTAAAATCATAATTATCAAAAATACGCAGATAGGTTGCCGCGATTCCCTTGTTTATCCCGGGAACACGGATATCAATAATCATATCTCCGTCATATATATCTATTTCATCCAGATCTATCTCTGTATATATCTGCGCCTTAATCTTGTTTACCGCATCCCTCGCCAACGACGCATCCGCATTGCGGTAATGCCATACAACGGAAAAATCCTTTTCTTCAATGAATGAACCGGGAACGCATTCGCTTATCAGTGACAATATTTTTATAACAATCAGTTTTGACGTAAACGTTCTATCTTCAGGAAATACCCATTCAGAACCCGTATATCTGATATAGGCACCATGTTCCGCGATAAGGACAGTCCGGATATCGGAGAAACAACTGGCGAGAAAATCTTTTGTTCTTCCGCTGATAATCGCGACCCTGTTGCGTTCGTCTGATGAGAGGATTCGGATTATATCGAGAAGGTGCGAATCCGGAAGCGCCGCTTCGGGATTTGAATTGAACGATACCAACGTTCCATCATAGTCCAGAAGGAAAAGTCTTTTTGAGCTTGTCGCGTATGTATTGATTATTGACATTATCACGTCATCATCCGCCGGAAGGGGAGGGACTTTCATTTTCTTGAATAATATATTGTTGATAGTAAACAGCAATACTCGTTCCTTATGCTTATATTATTGGCGGTGCTCCGTTAACAAATATTTCAACATTCCCGGACACCTTTCGCTGTATCTCACATTCAAGATACGATTTAAAATTCACGGAATCGCCGCTTTTCAATACAAAACATTCATCGGCAACCCTGACTTCAATCGATCCTTTCAAAATGAGAATGAATCTTTCACCATTATAGTCTGAAGACAGTGCCTTGAATTTAATCCGCTCATCGGAGGTCAGGACTATTTTATACGATTCAAGGGTGTTATTGTCAAGTTTTGACGCCAGGAGAGAAACGTGAACACCATTCTTCCCTTTGATTGTGTCAACATCACTCGCATACACAACCACCACGTTGCTCTTTTCAAGCTGTTTGAAAAATTCAGACAGAGGGACTCTGTAAAATGACAACATTTCTGAAAGTGTGCTTATTGAGGGAGAGGTTTTCCCATTTTCTATCTGCGATAATAGACCGGAGGTTACTCCGATCGCTTCCGCGACAGACTGCAATGTCATCCCTCTTTCGGTTCGTATATGTTTAAGGTGTATTCCTATTTTCATGTCGACCACACCCTAATGATAAACCGGTTTTGTTCAATGGAAAAAAATTATCGCCGCGATAATAATACCAATGCTCACAAGCATCGAAACCAATAACCGTATATTCGATTTTTCCATTTGTTCACCTTTTTGTAGTTTACATTTACTATATTAAATATATATATACTAAATCTGTCAATAGATTTTATGAGAGAATAATCAGGATCAAATCAGCACTATTCTATACGCTCACCTATTATCATGACGAGAATGAGGATATTATGAAAGTTGGACTTATCGGATTCGGAAAAACGGGGAAGGCTATAGCCACAATAATTTTACGAAATAAAGACTTCAGTCTTGAGTGGGTGATACGGAAATCGAGCCAATTGGAGCACCGTTCAGTTCCCGAGTTTCTCGGAGAAAAATCCCGTGAACCGGGATTAATTCATTCCACTGAACATATGCCTATAAAAAAATTGCTCGATGAACAACCTGTCGACATTATCATCGATTTCTCATCTGAATCAGGGATACTCTATTATGGCAAGGAGGCGGCGAGAAGAAATGTAAAAATCATATCAGCCGTATCTCATTATACCGACGAGAAAATAAAGATGCTGAAACGGTTTGCGAAACACACAACAGTATTCTGGTCTCCGAATATAACCCTCGGAGTAAATTATCTTATCATTGCCGCACGTTTTATGAAAAAACTCGCGCCACATATTGACATGGTTATCCTTGAGGAACATTACCGCGATAAAAATGGAATATCCGGCACCGCCAAAGTATTGGCGGAAAAGCTTGACCTTGATTGTACCGAAATAAAATCGGTAAGAGCGGGCGGGATTATCGGTAAACATGAAATCATTTTCGGTTTTCCATACCAGACGGTACGGCTCATTCACGAATCAATCTCGCGCGAAGCATTCGGCACCGGAGCTATATTTGTCGCTCATAACCTCATCAATAAAGAGAAAGGATTCTATTCTTTTGAGGACATCCTTATTCCGTACTTTTCTATTTAAAAAACATGGAGAGGGAGGTAACTATCTTCCGCGTTTTTCATCTTCGTCTTTAATTGAAAGAGGAGGAGCAGGTGGATTTCCCTTCGCCTCCTCTTTGGTTCGCATAAGAATTATACTTTGATTCAGTCATTCTATTTTCTCTTAAATACAATCCCTTCAGCATAATCGATAAATCCAAACCCAAAACCCATAGTCTTTATCGTATTAGAATCGACAATTTCGAATGTCGCATATCCACCGTAGGTTGGAATGAATACCGACATTTCAATATATAAAGTATTCCCTCGTATCATGTATTTCCCAGCCGCAACACTTGACCTGCAAAATTCACTATTAAACTCAAGGTATTTGATATCTTTAGTCATACTCTCAAATTCTTTTTGTGGCATATACATCCCCGATAATGTCTGAGCATTGGCTTTATCAGCACCATCGGAATTTACCGCGCATGCAAATATTAAGAACATACAAACAAGTAAAAATATCCGCTTCATATAAATTCCTCCGCTTGAATTATATAGATTAATTGAGAGATGAAACCACCATTTTTGAATTGACCAACTTCCTTCCTACCATCAGAATAAGTCATTGCCCCTTACCTGATAGGTTTATCCCACTAAGAAATTCCGTCTCATTCATCACATAACTGCAACCACTTTTCAGAGCACAATTCGCAGGCTTTGTGCGGTATCAATAGCCTTTTAGAAACCGCTGCGCGGGACGCGCATTCTTTACCGGTTCATGAAAATACGTTTAAGAATTATTAATAACCTCTCTTAACATATTATCAGTAATTCCATATCTTTGAGCTATCACCAGCCGGATATAACCCAGGGGCGGAGCCGCGGACAGGGGGCCAGAGACCCCTTTAGGGTGAACAAAAACTCTATTTTTATACCACATGGAACGGGTCATGCGACACTTGACCGTTCGTGCGTAATTCTGCGCTCGGGCTTCAATGACGGCGGTGTTTCACGATCAAACTGCATGCTGTGATCGGTGATATACCGTCCGTAATGATACCTCTTCTCGTTAAACGTCCATTTGCAGGGCGTTTCCTCGAGATATAGATGTCTGATCCGTTTTTCCTCCGGGCGCATTTGGAACCATGAATCCTCTTTCCGCATCGTTTTTCCCGTTGGTTGAGCTTTATGGCCTTTAACCCCGCTCAACACGATTGCCCGATACGAATTCGGAGCATTGAGATTCAGCACCCATTCCCGCGCATTGGTGCGGCGGGGGAGGGGAGTGGTTATGCCGTGTTCACTCAGCAGTACCGCGCGCGTGCGCATTACCTCTTTGTGTGAACCGACCGCCACTTCGATATAGTTGTACTGCTTGTGGAACGTGAACCCTTTATGATTACGTGACGTCGCATACTGTATGCGGCGCACGGTACAACCCAATTGATTGGATATGTTTTTATTCGCGCGGAATTTGTTTCCCGCGAGAAGTACCCCTACGCAGAAATCCGCGAAGAGGCGTTTTGAGAGCATGGTGCTCTCATCCTCGATCTGAAACCAGGACGATCGTTTTGCATGTGTACCCGTCAGGAGCTTTCGCTCGGCGTTGGCCTTGTATCGGCCATCAGGAAGTATCGTGAAAAGTACCGACCGCTCCATCATGGGCACGCAGCGGGAGGCAAAACCCTTCCGATCATTTCCCTTCTGGCGGTGCAACGACGTATATCCGTAATGCATATTGAGGATGTCGAGGAATTCGGCGAGGGAGAAGATCCCTGAGCGGTGCGCAAAATGAGTGCGTGCGATGAGATAGAGGCGATAATCGTTAAAATCGCCACCTGAACTCTTTACCAGTTTTATTATGCCCCGGTTAACGCGCACCGTATGCTCCCATTACAAGGATGCGCGTGAAAAGACCCTGACCTCCCTCTCGGCTACGCCGTATCTCCCTCCGGTTGAAGGGAGATGTATAAGAGGATATGTCCCTTCAATTATCAATTAATTGATAGGGAAGAGTTTCCACGCACGGGCATGGACAGAAACGATGGTTGATTAATTGATCAGGGGAATTTCTTGAGTCGGAAGGGCAAAAAAATTCAATTTTTTTGCATATTTGACCCTTTATCTGAAGGTTATTGCAGAAAATTAATTGACGCCAATTAATATTATCTGTACGTTACTTTCAGACAATAGAAAGCCCACTGACGCACGGAACCACTACGAACCACGTCAATGTGTTTACAAAAGGCCATCTGCTAGTAACAGACGGCCTTTTTTCATGCCTAGAACCACTAAAAAGGGACAAAAGTATTAATCAACCCCTTTTTTATGTCCCATAATATTAATATTTAGCTCATTTATGTCAGTTTCCGACCATTTGGACGGTATTATGGGTTTGGTTTTTTCCCTTTCTATCTATTACGTGTGTTCACCAAGGGCAAACGTTGAAAAAAAAACCGGATATTTATATTTTTTTTCAGGAGATATCTTCGAGACTTTTTATCCCACGCTTCTTTAATGCTTCTTTTACGACCCTGCAGGATTTGTTATACAGGTATTCTACCTGATAACGGTGCATTGCAAGCACCTTTGCAACTTCACTCCGAGAGAGTTTATACACGCCGATTAGTATAAAAATAAGATTGGAGGGGTATTGCACTTCCTGGGTTAGCACATTTCTGAGGAGCATGCCTAATTCAATGGACTGATAGGTGTCGGATGACTGAACTTGACCGATTTTTGTTTCGTTACATTCTACATTGGTATTCCAGGCGAGCCGTTTATAGTTACTAAATATATACTGACTTGTTTGATTCATCCATGCGCCATAGTTTTTGATTGTTTTTCCTTTCATCAACGCATCAAGATAACAGGCAAACACTTCTTGAGTCAGTTCTTTCGCATCTTCGATTGAATGTACATGTTTTTTGAAATAGCCTAATACGAAAGGATATAACTCCCGGTAGGCACTCTCGAATTTAGGGTGTATTGTGCGCATACTACGGCTCTCCTTCTTCTGAAATTTGCAGCAGAAAAGAATGCCGTAGTGTACGGAAAGTCAGACTTGATGATGGCAGGTTCTTTATTTTTTTTGCCACAAGTAATCGCTTAGTTATGTGGTATGTATTATATCTATTTGTCGACATACTTTTTTATTTGATGCGATTTTTTTTGAAAAGTTAGCTGTTTAATGATGAATTCTTAGCATTGTGATATCCCAAAATGCTAAGTTCTTACCACTTTGGTAATGCATCAATATCAATTCGGGAATTAAATCCTGTTGTGCTTTTATTATGGATGAATAAAGCAGGGTGATCTTATTTTTGTTGATGGTAATACATATCTCTTGCTCGCCGAAAGTCAGAGTTGCATGTGACATCTGACTTTCGGAAGGAAGGTTTAAATTGACATCGTGGAGAGTTTAGTCCCGAGGCAGGGTCATATTTTATTAAGGAAAACTTGACACTTGCTACTGATCAAAAAAGACAATTGAGCCTCATTATTTTTTGCCATTTATAGAAACCATTATCTCTTTGAAACTTTCAATGCCTACCATGAGATTTTCAATTATATCGTTCGCCAGAATATCAGGATCAGGAAGGTTATCGAGATCTGAAAGAGATTTATCCTTAATCCAAGTGATGTCGAGACTTGTTTTATCCCGATTGATAATTTCATCATACGTGAATTTTCTAAATCGGCCTTCGGGATTTTTATCCTGATGCCAGGTCTCTTTACGCTTGTTCCGATTTGACGGATTGTAACATTCGACAAAATCCTTGAGGTCATCAAACTTCAAAGGATTTTTTTTCAATGTGTGACGGACATTGGTGCGGTAATCATATATCCACACTTCTTTTGTCCAGGGATCTTTATTCGCCGGTTTGTTGTCGAAAAATATTACATTGGCTTTTACTCCCTGTGCGTAAAAGATTCCGGTAGGCAGACGCAGGATTGTATGCAGATTTGTGGTTTCTAGCAGTTTTCTTCGAATAATTTCACCCGCCCCACCTTCAAAGAGAACGTTGTCTGGCAATACTACTGCCGCCTGACCATCACTTTTAAGCATGGTTCGGATATGCTGTATGAAGTTAAGCTGTTTATTGCTTGTTGTTGCCCAGAAATCCTGTCGGTTATACGTGAGATCTTCTTTCTCCTGTTCTCCCTGATCGTTCGTGAACGTCTGTGAGCTTTTTTTCCCAAAGGGAGGATTGGCAAGGACGTAATCCACACGATGACCGGTATCGGATATAAGAGAATCAGTTGGTGCTATGAAATTGTCATCTTCGATGTCGCCTATGTTATGGAGAAATAGATTCATAAGTGCCATGCGACGGGTACTTGCAACTATCTCGTTTCCATAGAATGTTTTATGTTTTAAAAATTCTTTCTGCTCTTTATCGAGTGTATAATTTTTCGGATTTGAAATATAATCGTATGCCGCAAGGAAGAACCCGCCCGTGCCACAGGCCGGGTCGGCAATTGTTTTAAGCGGCTGCGGCTGTACACAAGCAACCATCGTTTTTATTAATGCCCGAGGAGTGAAATACTGACCAGCACCGCTTTTTGTATCTTCCGCGTTCTTTTCAAGCAGACCTTCATAGATGCTTCCCTTTACATCGGCTCCCATTCTGCTCCACTGTTCTTTGTCGATCATGTCGATGAGCTTGAACAGTTTTGCCGGATCCTGAATCTTATTTTGGCTTTTTGTGAAGATCTGCCCAAGAATTCCTTTAGCCTGTGACAGCTCACGAAGAAGCAGAGTGTAATGAGATTCAAGTTCAGCTCCCCGTTTGTCGGTGAGGCTTTCCCAGTTATATGCTTTTGGGACAGGTAATTTACGATTGTGCGGCGGTTTGCTGAATTCATCCGCCATTTTCAAAAAAAGAAGATAGGTGAGCTGTTCAACGTAATCCCCATAGCCCACCCCGTCATCGCGTAGAGTATTGCAGAATGACCAGACTTTACTGATTATGCTCGATGTATTGTTTATATCGTTACTCATTTTGTTGTAATCCCTTTGTGCGTTTCGATTCTATAATATCCACCGGTTTTTTTGCTGCCGCGCCGTTCGACCATCTTTCTTTCGACAAGTCTGGCTATCTGCTTATCAACGGTATCGACAGGTCTTTCAAGCAGTACGGTCAGTTCTTTCGCCTTTATGCCCGGGCGGCTCTCAATTATCTGAAGCATTTGTTCGAGGTCTTTATTTAATCCGCCATTTAATCCGCCATTTAATCCGCCAAACCCCGTCTGATCCGGCATACCATAAGTGAGCACCGGCAGAGGGATATTCATTCTGAATACAACGCCTTCAATAAATTCGAAGATCGATTTTCCGGAGTATTCCTTGATATAACGATGCACGTTTAAAATACCGGAGCCCAGTTCCTCGGCCCGGCCAAGCTGAATGAAAAATTTTGCGATGGTAGGATTCTTGGGAAAGGGGGAGAATGTGTCAGGATTGAGCGGACCTTCTCCATGAGGATTGTTCGCGTTTTCCGTTTCCACCATGTCTTTACGGATTATCACCGTGCAGGGGTAAGCGTTCGTATATTCCCGATGAATTATTATGTTTGCCGCGATTTCACGGAATATCAGAGACCGCAGGCTGACGCGTTGACTTCCCTGAAGATAAAATTTGTCCGCGCAATGCTTTGCGAAAAATTCCATTAACTGATCATACGCATCAATGAGATTCGTCTGGATGTACAGCCGATCATCATATCGGGTTTCATCATGCACCCGTACAAGTGCATCTATCTTGTAATGAGGAAGAATGCTCTGGATGGTTTCATCTCGACCGAACAAGAGCGCTGCCGCCAGCGTATATCCTTCGTTTCCAGTCAGAAGATCCTGACGCCAGAGTCCCGCTTTTTCAAGAAGCTTTTCATCGGTAAGTTCAAGCCATGGATGATCGGCTCTATTGCTTCGGATTAAATTCTTTACCTTTGCGAAGAGCTCGGGTTTGAAATGATCGAATCTGAGCGCGGGATATACCATGCTTTCTGTATAATGATTCCGTTTTCTGTTTACGATTTCGGCCAGTTGATGCGGGCGCGTGACCTTATAATCACCGTCATCGCTGCGATCGTAACACACATTCGCGGTTTTATGCACCTGTGAACTTGATGGCAGTTGAATGTGTATCACCGTTTTTCCGTCTATCTGCGTAAGCTTTGGAAACAGTATAAACGGCGGATCGAGCTTCTGCGGGTTGTTTGACAGATTTACAAGATCTTTTGCCATTGCAGCCGCTGAAGTTTCGCTGACGCCGATTATTCGCCCATCATCCCTTACTCCGAGGAGTATATCGCCGCCATCGCTATTAAGCATCGCGCAGATAGTTTCAAACAGATTTGCGGGCAATGCAGATGCCGCCTCTTTGAATTCAAGGCGGATGTTTTCTTTCTGGTTGAGTAATTTTTGTACGCGTCCAACACTCATGCGTAATTTACCTTACTTTGCACTGGGCACGGCTTGCCGTGCCCTTACGGATTTTTCACGCTCCGCACGGATACGTTCCAGCAACACACTGGCCGGTTCATCGTCAGGATCTTGGGAAACAAGCTTTCCCTCAAAGGCTTTTTTTAAGATGCTCTGACGAAGAGCCTCTGCCTGATTTAGGCTATATTCGATGCTCTCTTCGATCTTGTCACATACAGAGAGACGAGATTCTATTTCGGAGACGATGGCTTGTTGTTCGGAGATCGAACAAATGGGTATATGGAAATCTCTAATTTCTTCAAGATGCAAGTCGGGCCTTCCAATGCCTTTAATTCTGTATTGCGCTTGTTTATACACCAGATTTGAATTAATACAATATTCAAGATATTTTGGTAAAATGGAATCTTGGGGAAATTTAATTAAACAAAGACTTACATAAATTGAAAATTCATAATCTAAAGTATTTATTGCCGCATAACCATAAGTTGCACCGACTTTCGTATAAAGAATATCGCCTTTTTCGGGTTTGCACCTTTTTATGTATCCCTCATGCTGTTCTTTGGAAATGTATTTGATTTGATCATCTCTTATTAAGCCAGGTCGAACATTCTTAACAGATAGAAAAGGAAATCCTTTTTCAAGATATGTTGGTTTCAAATGAGTTCCGTCTGTAATCTGAAAAGTAATTTCGTTTAATTTCGTCCATTCCCATTTTTCTGGTAATTTTGGAAGAGATATCAATTGCTCGGTTGATAATTCATCAATGATCTTTATGTTTTTCCCGGTTGATGCAGCATACTCGTCCCTTTGTTTTTTTATTTTTTTCATTAATATCCCGGACGACATTGATGCACTCTGTTTATTTCGCCATTCTTCCGTCAACTTACCCTCGAACGCCCATTTTAACACGGCCTGACGGTATACCTTGAGCTGCTGCTTGGCGGTCTTGAGGTATTCGATTCCTTTATCAAGGTTTGTGAACAGCTCTTCTATTTTCGCAACGATGCGATGCTGTTCGGGAAGGGGAGGGAGATAAATATCTGATTCTTCAAATTTATTTTTTGTTATGTGAGCGAGACCAGCCGTTCCATGAGCTTTTCCGACAAATTCTTTAACTTTATGATTAAGAACATATAAGTAATACTGTTTTGTAATTATGGCATCGTTAACTACAATTCGAAATATATGCTGATTTAATACAGCAGCTCCACCCGTCCAAATATGAGCACCAAAGGATGTATCTGGAGTACCAGACCAAGCAAAAAGCAGATCTCCTTTATTAACGTAATACTTATCATCAACTGAAAAATTGCAATAATTGAATTCTGATTTTTCTCGATTTAGATTTTGAATTCTTATAATTGGTAAACCTTCTTTGCTCCATTCAGTTGGTTTAAAAGCTTTGCCATTTATATATGTTGCAATCTCACCCAATTTAACTATTACCCAATTGCTTGGGATGACTTCCATCTCACTCATCTTTTCCCACCACCCTTGTCTGAACCTTGATTCGTAGGATTTACTTGATTACCTTGATTTTCTGCATGGAGCTTCATGCTAATCCTATAATCAAACAAATCAAGGTGCAGACATTTTTCCGTATAGTGCATCATGTTAATCTTGTAATCAAGCAAATCAAGGTTCAGACGATTTTATTATTATGCACCCGTTTAAATTCCAGACTTTTTGCTCCGAAATTTATCAGTAATCCAATCCGCATTTTATATGCTTCCAGATAATTCATGGCTTGAGCAAGATGAACATCGCTCATCTCTGTTAAAGCTTTTAACTCAACCATGATGCTTTCTTCCACGAAAAAATCAACCCGTCGAGTACCGATGTTTATTCCCTCGTAAAAGATAGCCATTTCCATTTCTCTGACAAAGGATAGCCCCTGTTTCTCCATTTCAATGGCTAAAGCTCTTTGGTAAATAACTTCCTGGAACCCATTACCGAGGGCGGAATGAACTTTCATTGCGCACCCGATTATTTTATGTGTTAATTCTTCGTGCTTCATGTCCCGTCACACTATCCGCATTTGCACTTGATACCAATCAAATTCAGAACAGTCTTTCTGTATTTTGGTAATGTTCTGTAATCGACAACGTGATGATGCTTTAATATTCCAATAACAACTGATGAATCCATTTGTACCGCTTCCGCGACTTCTTTCAACCGCGATTCAGTAAAATAATTTTTATACTGCTCCGCTTTCGCAATGATTTCCGAAACATTCAGAAGTTTTCCCGCCATTTTATCAGCTTCTTGCTCCCGAACGTTTATATCTGTTCGATCTTCAAGGTTATCGAGGAAACAATCTTTTTCATTTTTTAAGTGAAGTAGTACGTGCGCGATCTCATGCGCGACCGTCCACCAGAAATTATCGACACGATCATATCGTGCGGTGTAGACTATCACCGGATTCTTATCATCAAAAAATGCCGCACCATCGAGAAACGTTTTCTGCAGGTGACTGAGAACAATAAATTTAACTCCGCACTTGTTCAGCTCGCTGATGAATTTATCTATTCCGCCTGGAAGAAGTGTAAACCGTGAGATTTCACCGGCAAGTGTGGTCAGTTTTTCTTTTGAATACGTTCCAACCTTGATCTTCGCGACTTCTGTCCGCGCTTTCTGAAACCATGTAATAGAGTAGTACTTTGTATAGTCTTCATTTGTTTTGCTCTGCCGCGCACAGAAGCCCAAACCATTCTGATAGGGTGCAAAATCTATCGTTTTGGTGTTCCAGAATTTTTTATATGCGGTTTCCTGTGACTTTACTGTTTTATCACATTCGATCCACTTTTTTTTCTTCATCTCAAGGATCGGCATATACTTTCTGATCTCAGCTTTTAGTCCTGTTTCCTCTTCACGGCGACCTTCACTTTTTTCACGAAGACGATAGTTCTGTTCAAGGTTGAGCCAAAATTCAGGACTGGTATTGAACGCCTTTGACAGAAGTCTCGCAGTCTCAACTGTTATCGACTGTTTATTGTTCATCATCTGGCTGACTGACTTTTCGGACATGCCGATTATTTCGGACAAATCTTTACTGTTCCAATTCAATGATTCGAGATTTCTTTTTATTATCTGACCGGGACCGATATTAATAAATGGTTTCAGTTTCGTAGACATGTTACCCTCCGTAATGATTGCTGATATCTTCAAGATTGATTATACCGACCGTCATTATCTCATTTTGCCAATCGATGGTCATTTCAAGCCGCCATTTTGAACTCAACCGAACCGAATATCTGTTTTTAAAACCTTTTAATTTTTCAAAATTGAGCGAGCGAATTTTCCAGAGATCGTGAATATCCTTTGACGATTCCAGTATTGCTACAACTTCGAAAAATGATTCTTTGGTATTCTTGTCTAATTTGTACTTATTACATTGACCGGTTTCGTATAGAGTTTTCAGCTTCTTGTTATTGAAGGTAATTTCCAATAGAAAACCCCATTTGTCGGATGGTTTTTACCACTCTGGTTATATTGTCGGCACATGATATATTTGTCAATATAATTTTACCAGGCAGGTAATATCAGCAGAACATGTCTATATTACTGAATTGATATGTATTGGTCTTAATCCTGATAGGTTCCCGCGTGAGGCCAATAAGGAACGAGTAAGTGACGACGTGCTATCCCGACAGGGCTTCATTCAATTCATCAATAATTGCATCCATCTCACTCCCAAAGAGCTCCCACATCTTTCCTTTGCCGCCTTTATCATTGAATGGCGTCAGGTCTAGATCATCGGCATCAACATGAATTGATGCCGCAATCTGATCTTTGAGCATTCGCAGCCACTGCATCTGCTCTTCGGTAAATCGGTTATGTTGACCTGCGTTCTTTTTTAAAATCCACTGCTGGAAATTGCGGTCTACGGTTTTATCGAATGCGGTCAATACGGTATCAATGCCCGCGACTTTTCGGATAAGTGAAACAAGTGCAACCAGTTCATTTTTCGGTTGTCCGCTTACGCTTTCAAGTTTTTCAAAAGCTTTCCAGACAGATAGCGGGGCAAGGGTTGGTTTTTCAGTGATAATGATTTCTACAAGATTCTTTATCATTTTATAGGTAAGTTCGCGCCTGCGATAGGGTTGACCGTAGAATATCTGCAGAGCGGTGATTTCATCTTTATGTGTTGAGATCCATTCGGAAAAAGACTTCACCAGCTCAAGGGCTTTATCTTTTTGATCTTTATCCCATCCTATGTGTGTCGGTCTATCCATATTTTCTGTATCGATGATCTGCTCATGCGCTTTGCGGACATTCTCTATATAATTATTCAACTCGCCATTAAAGGTACTCGCCGCCTGATTTTGCAGCCCGGTGGTAAGCTTTTTCAACTTCTCTTCTTTTTCAACAGGTGATGCCTCAACATTTTCTTTTTCTACCTGCACCCGCAGTTCTTCTATTGTGTCGGGATTATAGGCGTTCAGAAGTTCTTTGACGACCTGCTTGATTGTTTTGCCTTTTGTTTTTTCTTCGAACGCGGATTTCTCTTTTTCGCTGAGCTGTTTTTCAAGGCGGGTGAGGCGGTTTGCAATGGAGGTGAAGAGATCTTCGTCCCGCGCTCCCACGGTTATCGCACCGAGCAGATCTTTTAACGGTACACCCGGTTTTTTCTCTAGCGGGCGGCTGTCAGTTTTGAGGCTTTTTGTCACCCCGACGGCATCGACAATCACATAATGATCTTTGGTCTGTTTTGCGGATGGAGTGACTTTTCGCAGATCGTCCAGGTTGATGGTGCGTGTTCCTCGTCCTTTCATCTGTTCAAAGTAGTTCCGGCTTTTTACATCCCGCATAAAGAGCAGACACTCAAGCGGTTTGACATCGGTGCCAGTTGCGATCATATCGACGGTGACAGCTATGCGGGGATAGTAATCATTACGAAACTGCGACAGCGTGCTTTTGGGGTCTTCACTATTATAGGTTATTTTTTTACAGAAACGATTCTCTTCGGCAAATTCATCGCGCACTATCTGTATTATATCATCAGCGTGGCTGTCGGTCTTTGCAAAGATAAGGGTTTTAGGTACTTCGAATTCCGCGGCTCCTTCCGATTTCGCGGGAAGATACCGGTCTGGAAATATTTCGGGAAGATGCTCTTTGAATGCCCGTATGATAGTACGGATTTGACTGGGATTTACAACCTTGTCATCGAGCTGTGTTTTGGAGTATGCGACATCTTCATCAAGCTGTTCCCAGCGTTTTTTTCGACTGAGTTTTTCACGGTGATCGACATACTGTCCTTTCCAGAGCGTTGATCCGTTTTGTGAAATCTCGGTTTCTATCAAATATATATCGCTCCCGACATTGACGCCATCGGACACCGCTTCTTCGTGCGTATATTCACTCACTATGTTCTGGTTAAAGAATCCGAAGGTGCGGTTATCAGGGGTGGCGGTCAATCCGATGAGATATGAATCGAAATATTCAAGCACCTGTTTCCATAAGTTATAGATGCTGCGATGACATTCATCGATGACGACAAAGTCAAAAAACTCAATATTTATTTTGGGATTGTATCCCACGGGGACAGGTTCCCTTTTTTCCCATTTGATTTCGTTGGGATTGGATTCTTCGGCTTGATCATCCAGATTCTCATCTTTCAGCAAAGAATATAATCGCTGAATAGTGCTTATGTATACCTGATTATCAGTTGGTATAAAACCTGATTTAAGACGATGCACTCCGTACAGTTCTGAAAATTTTCGATTATCATCATTGGGCATGTAGCTCAAGAATTCCTGTTCAGCCTGTTCGCCGAGATTTCTGGTATCGACCAGAAACAGCACACGTTTTGCCTTTGCGTAGGAGAGAAGACGATAAATAAAGGTGATTGCGGTAAATGTTTTTCCCGCTCCTGTCGCCATCTGTATGAGCGCCCTGGGGCGATTACTGCGGAACGAATCTTCAAGTTTTGTTATTGCTTTGATCTGGCAATCCCGCAGTCCCCTGGTTTGCAGATCGGGGATATCATATACCCTTTGACGCAGTGACCTTTCATGTTTCATCCAGTCCTTGAAAGTTTCGGGACGATGGAAGGTGAACACCGACCTTGCGCGCGGTTTTGGATCACGGTAATCGGTAAAATGTGTCAGTTCGCCCGTACTCTCGTAGACAAAGGGAAGGGGGTCATTATCCAGATATTTTAGCTTGCTTGCCGCATATTCGGTGGATTGTTCTTCATGTGTCGTTAATCGGACTCCTTCATCTTCACGCTTTGCCTCTATTATGCCGACGGGTTTTCCCTCAACGAACAATACATAATCGGCGGGTCCGACATCGGTTTGATATTCCCGAACAGCTACGCCAAGTCCCTCATTAAGATCTATTTTTGATTTATCCTGTACGATCCAGCCACATGCGTTTAACTGTTTGTCTATATTGTCACGGGCTATTTGTTCGGGGTTTTGATTCATAAGTAATTGCCGCTTTTGTTATATTTCAATTTTCCTTATACAATTCAGGGTTTATCTGTGAAGAAATCAAGCCCTTTTATTCACGGAAAAGCGGATGGAAGTCACCTTCGTTTTTAACTTTTAACCTGCTCAAGAATATGATAGAAACCGCAGTCTTCTTTAGGCTTAAAGTTTTTCACCATTACATTATATTGTTCCGACAAGGTCTCATTGTTAAAAAAATCGATAATAAAAAATGGAAATGCACTTAGTATAACGACCGCACTGCGCTTTAGAATGAAATAATCAAACTGACGGTTATATATTTCCTGCTGAGAAATTCTCCTCGCTTCAGAAATAGTCTGAGGGATTACATCACTTCCATAAAGAAGACAACAGGCCTTCTCGTAATTGATTTCAATCAGATAAAACCATTTATCAAGACCGAATTTATTAACGCGGAAATCTGCGAAATGATTTCTGTCTCCGAGATGCCCTTTAAATTCAGTTCCCTTGTCAATCTCCCATACGCATGGATCAAAACACTTTTCTTTCTGAGGATAACAACTCTTTACCGCCTCAACCATCGGATAACTTAGATACAAGTGGATATTGTCTTCACCGTCTCCAAACATATGGAAAGCTTCTTTCAACGCAACTTTGCAGTCGAATGATGTATCATCAGCATGAAGATCACTGTCAAAGAAAAGGAAGGTATCAGAGACATCTTCATATTCAATATTCTGAAGCTTCTCCTTGTTTGAAGGAAATGCTCTTCTTAAAATAGAAACGATATCTTCGAATGAGTTATCCCTTATCTCTGACCATAACTGATAAAAGTCCGCGTCATAGATGGTACATATTCTTCTTCCGCTGAAGTATGATGAAAAATTATTTTCTATATTGCCAAATATTGACAGTTCGGGATTTTTACCTTCAAAAACGAACAGAATGACATTACTCATTAAAAACCTCAGCACGATACATCTTTTCAATATTGTGACCTTCACGAATATCCCGTGATGTCAATTGCGACAATGATTTGATTCTATTCTTAAACATAAGGAAGTAACAGTCGGGACGAAGAAGCTTGTTTGTCATGAGTCCTGTATTATGTGTTGTAAGAATCACCTGGCAGGGACTTTTCTTCAGTTTCTCTACAATAAATCTTGAAAGATCCAGATGATAGAACGCATCAAATTCATCGATGAATACGAATTTTGGGGCATTCTCCTCACTTTGAATTTTTAATAACCAGTAGTAGAACAAGGCAAGAGATCGAGTGCCTGCTGACGCTGCACTAGTAAACGGAATTATTCTCGTTCCGAAATCAAACGCTATACTTTTTTCCCCGTTTTCATTTATTTCTGCAAGTTTGCATTCGATACCAGATTCATTAAGAAAATATTCAAATTCTTTCAAGTGATTACTTTTGATAATATCATCAAATATATTGCCTTCCGCTTTAGTTTTGTATCCAGAAAAACTTCTTTTATCCAATGACCAAAACAGGAGCATTCCATCAATAAACGATAGAAACTTTGTCCATACATCTTTAATATCAGAATCAATTAGTACAGCATTGGATCGAATATATTTTATCAAAGAGATATTGATAAGATTAAGATCCGTTTGAAGAGTTTCCGTTCCGGGAATTAAAAGAATGACCTCATCAGAGTGTCGACGATCATAAGACACAACGGAAGAACCATTAATTATAAATTCTTCATATACGAGTGATTCGAAGTTCTTTTTCCCATACCGATATTTTACTATTGTTTCATTATCGAATTTGAAACGATACTCAAACTCAGCGATATCGCCGGTGCTTTCTGCGTTAAGATAATTGAAGTAATCTTCAAACGGTTTAAAATTATCAGTTGTATGCAAAACAATATCAAATATCGCAAGGGCGAGATTGCTTTTTCCTATACCATTATATCCATAGATTATTGATTTTTTTACGACACCGTTTTCGACACTTTCCGGGTTAAACTGAAATTCACGCACCTCGGAGAGGTCGAAGACATATTCGTCCTTGAAATTTTTGAAATTTTTAACTGAAAAATAGCTTAACATCATATTACCTGCTCTTTGGATGATACTATCATAGAACCAGACACAATTCAATAGTTGCCGTAATTTTTTTACGGCAATATCATAATCGGTATTTTATGTCAACGGTTTAGCGAAATTATTACGGGAAAAGAAAATTTGATACTATGTCTCATCAATAGACTTTCTATCGTTGTTTTACGAATACTCTATAGCATTTCACGATATGATATAAGCATTTTATAGTAGATTATTGCATACAATACAAGTCTCACCGTAAAATGCTCTGTTGGAGTTGTACCACGAAATATCTTTCATTTCCCAATAAACGTAAAGATATTTCTGCACAGCTTCAACTAAATGCATTATTTGATTCGTGAAATGCTCTAAACGGTGTAGAGTCGATCTTAACTTTGAGGACAACCGAGATCCACTTTCCTATGAATTTACTCTGGACGATTTACCATATCCTGAACATAAATTAACGAACGGAAATACTGCATCAGTTATTTTTGATTTTGGCGATGACTCTGATCGTCACTTTATGGTTAAATCTGCAAGAATCACGATTCTTGAAACATACAAAGGGAGTAAATACAACGACACTTGCATATCGTAAATATATTTATTGAGACATGAAGAGTTGCCTAAATGAGAATAATTCTTCATGTTATTTTACTCACGTATAGCAGGAATAAGATGAGTCATTTTGGTAGTTTCGTTTTCACATATCGAAAGCGGCTATACCCAGTTAAATGCCGTAGCCAGCCCTCAGTGAATTATCGCCGCATATAGGAGGCCCCTAATGTCAAGATAGTTGTCGCCTCAATAGGAGGAGGCAATTATGAAATATAGTATTGGATTCAGGAATGGAATTCTTAAAAAAGTAATTCCACCGGAGAACCGGCCGGTAAAAGAAATCGCTC
>Ga0209373_10000894_pt1 | contig 40319 bp, 31 predicted proteins | sample Higcelweek5metaG_FD_187173 | JGI IMG/M metagenome (GOLD analysis project Ga0209373, IMG submission 187173) | Freshwater pond sediment microbial communities from the University of Edinburgh, under environmental carbon perturbations - High... | ecosystem: Environmental > Aquatic > Freshwater >... | reverse complement strand
CATTTGCACTAGTACTGATTAAGGATATCCGTCTGCAAACAGTACCTCTTGCAATGACAATGTTCAAAGGACAGTTTGCATCAGATTATCCGAAGATTATGTCAGCGATGCTCTTTACCATGTCCCCGATCGTAATCATGTACTTTGTGTTTAGCAAAGAGATTATCAAAGGAATGGTAGCAGGTGCAGTGAAAGGCTAAGAAAGAATAAGTCTAGTGGACATAAATTAATTTGATATTCATTTTGGAATATACTCCTTCATAGCCCCCTATTGCAGATAAAATCTCAATAGGGGGTTCCCTTTTCTCTATGAGTCATAAAATCGGTTGTGCTTGTATTGTTATGTATCATATAATATTAAAACAAAGATATGAATCAAAAATTAAAAAACAATAATGAAAAAGGAGATAAAAGTAATGACGAACCATATAAAAATGATTGCACCAGCTGTAAAAAATGTACCATGGCAGGATAAGCCTCAGAATCATACAGGAGCACCAATTTGGAGATATACCGAAAATCCTATTATTGGAAGAAATCCCGTAAAAAATGTTGCTAGAATTTTTAACAGTGCAGTAATGCCATATGAAGAGGGGTTTATTGGGGTTTTTCGTGGGGAGCAGACAAATGGTATTCCCTATATATATATGGGAAGAAGTGAGGATGCTATTCATTGGAATTTTGAGGAGGAAAAGATACCGTTTGTGAATGAAGCTGGAGAACCATTTATGCCAATATATGCATATGATCCGCGATTGGTAAAGGTGGAAGATACTTATTATATTATTTGGTGTCAGGATTTTTATGGTGCAGCGATTGGTATGGCAAAAACAAAAGATTTCAAAGAATTTGTACGACTTGAAAATCCATTTATTCCCTATAATAGAAATGCAGTGCTATTTCCACGTAAGATTAATGGGAATTTTATGCTTTTAAGCCGACCAAGTGATAGCGGACACACTCCTTTTGGAGACATTTTTCTAAGCGAGAGTCCTGATATGATCTATTGGGGCAAGCACAGACATCTTATGGGTAAAGGAACAGCATGGTGGGAATCAGTTAAGATAGGTGGTGGCGCCGCACCAATTGAGACATCGGAGGGATGGCTATTGTTTTACCATGGTGTGAGCAGTACATGTAATGGCTTTGTATATAGTATTGGGGGTGCAATATTGGATATTGATAATCCTTCGATTGTGAAGTATAGATGCGAAAACTTTTTACTGACACCAGAAGAGTGGTATGAAGAACGCGGGTTTGTCCCGAATGTTGTATTTCCATGCGCAACAATTCATGATTCGGATAGTGGTAAAATAGCAATCTATTATGGTGCAGCTGACAGTTATGTGGGATTGGCATTTATGAAATTTGATGAAATTATGGCTTATATTAAGGAGAATAGTAAATTATCACTAGCAGATACAGAAATAGGGAAACGCTAATTAGGGGTTGCATATTAACCAAAATTAAGTTATTATTAAGTAACAATAAGACGAAATGAATTCAATTTGTCGTGATATATTAAGTAAATCATATAAGCGATAGGAATTTAGACTTACTATTATGCTACGGCATATGCGGGAGGAACAAGTATGTTGATTCAGGATATAAAAGAACATTTAACAGATGTGATTATTCCTTTTTGGAAGAAGCAAAGGGATGAAGAATACGGTGGTTATTATGGCTGGCTTGATTATAACCTGAATTTGGACAAAGAAGCAGTCAAGGGATGTATTTTAAACAGTAGAATCTTATGGTTTTTTTCAAATGCGTACATGTTACTTAGGGATGAAAGTCTTTTAGATGAAGCAGCACATGCATATTTATTTTTGAAAAAGTATTGTGTGGACAAAGAATATGGTGGTATTTACTGGTCAGTAAATTATGATGGGACAATTGAGGACAGTACAAAGCATACATACAATCAAGCATTCTCCATATATGCCTTAGCTTCTTATTATGATGCAGCAGGTGATAAAGAGGCATTAAAGCTGGCAAAAGAGCTATATAAAGTTATTGAAGAGCGGTGTACCGACGAAATAGGATATTTAGAAGCATTTACCAGAGAGTTTATTCCAGAAGATAATGATAAGCTATCAGAGAACGGAGTTATCGCGGAAAAAACAATGAATACGCTGCTACATGTATTTGAAGCATATAGTGAATTGTATCGTGTAGACAGGGATAATACGGTAGCAGACAGAATAAAATTTATTCTGGACATTATTGCTGATAAAATATATAATCCAGAAAAACAACGGCAGGAAGTTTTTTTTGATGCAGAGTATAATAGTATTCTTGATATACATTCTTATGGTCATGATATTGAGACAGCATGGTTAGTCGACAGAGGCTGTGAGATTCTCGGTGATACTGCGTATAGCAAAAAGCTTTTACCCATTACGAAAAACCTAACAGGAAAAATTTATGAACGTGCATATGTGAATCACTCATTGCTAAATGAATGTGTAAAAGGTATTGATAATAGTTGGCGTATATGGTGGGTGCAGGCGGAGGCCGTGGTGGGATTTATAAACGGCTATGAGAAAGATAACACAAAAGTAGAATATCTTCAGGCAGCTAAGGATATATGGGATTATATTAAAGAATTTGTATTTGACAAGCGGGAGGGTTCTGAATGGTACTGGCGTGTAGATGAACATGGAAGACCAGATATGGAAAAGCCTATTATTGAACCGTGGAAATGTCCTTACCATAATGGGAGGATGTGTATGGAAGTAATCAAGAGAAATATTGATGTGTGAAATGGAGGAGAGATTAGTATGTTACATCCAAATTATTATGTGGAAATGCAGAAATACAAAAAAATGATTTCAATGCCTAACAGGAAGTCAGATATATATAATGGCGTGTTTGAACGATGGGAGAATCCGGTGCTGACAAGGTGGCATATTCCTTTGACATGGAAATATGATTTAGACATTAAGACAAACCCATATTTCATGGAGCGTCTTGGCGTAAATGCAGTCATGAATTCTGGAGCGATTGCATTAAATAATAAGTTCTATTTAGTATGCAGAATTGAGGGAAATGATAGAAAGTCCTTTTTTGGTATTGCCGAGAGTCATAATGGTGTGGATCATTTTGAATTTTGGGACTATCCCATTTTACTGGAGGATACTTGTCCAAATGAAACAAATGTATACGATATGCGCTTAACAAAGCATGAAGATGGCTATATTTATGGGGTATTTTGTTCCGAATCTAAGGATACGAGTGTAAGTGATTTGTCGGCCGCTGTAGCAGCAGCAGGTATCGTGAGGACAAAAGACCTAAAAAAATGGGAAAGACTACCAAATTTAAAAACCTTGCATTCTCCACAGCAGAGAAATGTAGTGCTACATCCTGAGTTCGTAAATGGAAAATATGCATTTTATACAAGACCAATGGATGATTTTATTGATACAGGGTCCGGAGGGGGAATAGGATTTGGGCTGTGTGAGAATATAGAAAATCCAGTTATTGAGGATGAAATCATCACTAGCAAGCGAAAATATCATACAATTACAGAAGCAAAGAACGGTGCAGGTGCTGTTCCGATTAAGACGGATAGAGGATGGATACACATTGCGCATGGCGTCAGAAATACAGCGGCAGGTCTTAGGTATGTGATTTATGCATTTGCAACAGCACTTGATGATCCTTCAAGGGTGATTGCAGAACCAAGTGGTGTGATGATTGTACCACTGGGAAAAGAGCGTGTAGGTGATGTGTCAAACGTCGTGTTTACAAATGGTGCAATTGCATGTGATAATGGAGAAGTTTTTATTTATTATGCATCTTCAGACACAAGAATGCATGTTGCAACAACTACAATAGATAGACTGATAGACTATGTGTTTCATACACCTGAGGATGCTATGCGCTCTGTAGAGTGTGTGGCGCAGAGGTGTGAATTAATTCATAAAAACATGGGAATACTCAATAAAAATGGGACAGTATAAATCCGGAGGCATTACATGGAAAAAGATTATAAGAGCGACAATAATGTAGTACTACCAGATCATACAGCACTACAGTACAGTGGAAGAATTGATTTTACTAATTCTCTGGAACCAACCTTTATTTACCCGTATAGCGGGATAAAGACGGTATTTACGGGAACAAAATTAGATGTCATTGTGCGTAATCACAGAGACTGTTGGGATAATCGGTTGGGATTCGTAATTGATGGGGTACAGGACTGTGTATTGTTGCCCTATGATAATACAATAATAAGGTTGAATTTGGTTAAAAAATTAGAGGATAAAGAACATACCCTGTTCTTTTTTAAGCGTCAGGATGCTTGTCACTATTTTGATTTTTTAGGATTTGTATTGTCAGAGACCGGTGAGTTGAAACAGCCAGAAGAGAGATCATCCAGAAGGATAGAAGTATATGGTGACTCTGTATCAGCAGGAGAAGTAGCAGAGGCTGAGGACTATATAGGAAAGCCTGATCCGGAGCATAACGGAGAATATTCAAATGCCTATTATTCTTACGCAGCATTTTTAGCGCGTAAATTAAATGCAGAGCTTCATGATATTGCGCAGGGTGGTATAGCGCTATTAGATGGTACAGGATATGTTGCGCCACCAAAGTATGTCGGGATGGAGTCTAGGTATGATAAGCTTAGATATCTTCCAGCACTCGGAGCAGTGAATATGTGGGATTTTACTCGCTATTCACCTCATATTGTAATAGTGGCAATCGGACAAAATGATAATTTTCCAGAAGATTACATGGCGATAGATTATAATGGAGAGAAAGCTAAGTACTGGAGAAAAAAATATAAGGAATTAGTCCTACATATTAGAGAGAAGTATCCAAATGCATTTATAATTCTTAAAACTACTATTTTGGAGCATAATGGAAATTGGGATAAGGCAATCGATGAAGTCTGTGAGGATATCAATGATGGTAGAATAGAGCACTTTCTGTATTCCAATAATGGCTGTGGTACGCCGGGGCATATTCGAATCTCAGAGGCTGAAAAAATGGCAGAGGAACTAGGTGCTTATATAGAAAAATTTGGAGATACAATTTGGCAAGTCAAAAGTATAAGTGTATAATAGTAGATATACCGATTTTATCAAGTATTTTATTACAGCAGGATAGAAAGAAGATGAATCAATGAGCGGCGTCAGTGTAGCAGGTATCATATTGGCGGGAATTATAATAGTAACAGGTATTATAGGAATATGGGCAATAAAACCTAATAAAAAAAGAGATGTTTCTATATTTTATGGAAAAAAGTATGCGCATAGAGGACTTCATGAAGCAAACATACCGGAAAATTCTTTGCCAGCTTTTGAAAGGGTGCGGAAATCAGGCTATGGAGTAGAATTAGATATACAGATGACAAAAGATGGTAAGCTGGTAGTATTTCATGATAATTCACTAGAGAGAATGTGTGGTTTTGAGGGACATATATGTAATCTCACTTATGAAGAATTAGGAAAGTTAACATTAGGAGACACAGACGAAAAAATACCATTGTTTTCAACAGTACTTGAGACTTTGCAGGATGTTGATCTGATTTGTGAAATAAAAAGTAATAATGGAATTAAGAACGATAACTTATGTGCGAAGGTATATGCTGAATTGCGGAAATACAGAGGAAACTATTGTATTGAATCTTTTAGCCCTTTTTTAGTAGAATGGTTTAGGAAAAATCATCCTGAAATCATTAGAGGACAGCTTTCGTACAATATGCTAAAAGAAACAAAGCAAACAGTGCTCATTAATTTTTATTGTACACATTTATTGATTAATGTAATTAGTAAACCTGATTTTATTGCATATCAATATACAGATATTAATATGCTGGGTTATAAAATATGTAAAAAACTGTATCATCCTCTTTGCATTGCTTGGGCACCTAAGGGTGCGGAAGCAATAGCAATTGCAGAGAAAGAATTTGATACAGTCATCTTTGAATTGTGATTGTGCTATGATTACTTTATTCTGGCTACACCCGTATCATGTGCTGCCTGCGCTACTGCTTTTGCTACGGCCGGGGTCACCTTCTCATTGAAACTATTTGGAATAATATAGTCAGGACATAATTCTTCATCACTAACAGTAGCGGCAATGGCATAAGCTGCGGCTAATTTCATTTCATCGTTGATATCTTTTGCACGAACATCTAAAGTGCCACGGAAAATACCAGGAAAAGCAAGCACATTATTGATTTGATTCGGAAAATCTGAGCGACCAGTTCCCATAACGGCAACGCCAGCTTTTTTTGCTTCTTCTGGCATGATTTCAGGAATCGGATTTGCCATGGCAAGAACGATAGGGTTAGTGGCCATGGTAGAAACCATTTCCGAAGTGAGGACGCCAGGTGCTGAAACCCCAATAAACACATCAGCATCTTTGATTACATCTTCGAGTTGACCTTGCTTTTTCTTGAGATTTGATATTTTAGCCATTTCTGCTTTAATACTATTTAAGTAATCACGTCCATCATAAATGGCACCCTTCGTATCGCACAAAACTACATTTTTCAAGCCAGTCTTCATAAGTAGTTTTGTAATAGCGATGCCTGCAGCGCCTGAACCGTTTACGACTACTTCAATATCTGTCATTTTTTTATCAACTATCTTTAGAGCATTTATAAGCCCAGCAAGAACGACAACTGCAGTTCCATGTTGATCATCGTGGAAAATAGGAATATCACAAATTTCCTTTAATCTTTTTTCTATTTCAAAACAACGAGGTGCTGAAATGTCTTCTAAGTTAATGCCTCCAAAAGAACCCGCGAGTAAGGAAACCGTATTTACAATGTCATCAACCTCTTTTGAACGGATGCAAAGTGGGAAGGCATCTACATTACCAAATCTTTTAAAGAGTACACATTTGCCCTCCATAACAGGCATTCCGGCTTCAGGACCTATATCGCCAAGCCCAAGTACTGCAGTTCCGTCTGTTATAACGGCGACAAGATTACCACGGCGCGTATAAAGATAAGATAGGTCTACATTGTCGCTGATTTTGAGACAGGGTTCAGCAACACCTGGTGTATATGCAACTGATAAATCTTCCATGCTATCTAACGTCGTTCTGCTTATGACTTCTATTTTGCCGTTCCATTCTTCATGCTTCTTCAATGCAAATTCTTTTTTATCCATTTTATTTTCTCCGTTTCAAAATTGTCACTTTCATTATTATAGCATGTTATTAGGTATCTGCAAGTATAAAAGAGAGTACAACCACACGTTTGCTAATTTTTTCATCCTGTCATGTTCATGACAAACTAAAAATTTATCTTGTCATTGCCAAATTAAGTTAATTCCATTTTAATTATGCCATATTTGTTATAATTCTTTAGTAAGATGATTCTACGTAATTGAAAAAAGATTTATTTGAGAGGAGTGGTAAATGTGTTTTGTATCTATTGTGGACAATCTATTGATGAGAATAGTAACTTTTGCGAGAAGTGTGGACAAAGGATAGGAACGGTTTCTGAGCAGCAGAAAAGTGAAAGTCTGCCGCCACAGCAAGCGGAGCATGTTAAAGCTAAAAGAGGAAAAAAAGGGCTGTGGATGGGTATCATTGGTGGTGGAATAGGATTAATAATTATTATTGTAATTGCGATACTGGGATTTTTTAGAATCAAGTCCATTTATTTTGATAAAGCAGATATTAGTGCAACAATCGGAGAGGAAAACTTAGAATTAGGCTCATTGTCTGAAAATGGTATCACCATTAAAGTGCCAAAAGGCGCAGCATCAACACCTACGGAGTTAACTGTGGATGCGGTAAAAAATGCACCTGATATAGAAGAAGAGAAAGGCACGCATATTAGTGAAGTATATGACTTAGATATAGAGAGTGAAGATGGGATTAAACGATTTGAAGAGCCTCTCACTATTTCTTTTAATATAGACGAAGAGCAATGGGCTAACTTGAAACATCCAGAGGATATCCGCGTAGGATATTATAACGGGAAAGAGTGGGAGCATATTGTTCCTCTAGAAGTGAACCGAGCAGAAGGATATATTACATTTGAAACCTATCATTGTAGTTGGATTGCAGCAGATGAACCGACAGAAGAGGAGTTAACCAAGGAAGCAGCACATAAGTATGCAGTCATAAAAGCGGGTACAGATACTGAAAAAGCATTAAGGGATACAACTGAAAAGCTTGTTAAAAGCGTTATGGGAGAAGGTGTAGACAAGTCACTTTTACAAGATATCGTAGAAGGGATGATGGATCAAAATGATTATACAGGACTGGTAAAAGAAGCGGTCACTGGGACCCCAGAACAGTTTGAGACGCAATTTATATCATGTTATGCACAGGTTACAGCGAAGCAACTTGCTAAATATGCAGATACGGCGGCAGGTGCGCTAGGAGATGTTGGCTCGAGTTTGGGGCTGCTGGGTTCTTTTGGCGATGCGGCATTGCTTGTAAATAATAATGACTATGAAGGTGCAGCAAAAAAACTTGCCGAAGGAGTCATTTCTACGAATCCGGTGGGTAAGCTTTTGGTGTCTGCCGCAAAAGTTACGAGCAGACAAATTTCTCGTTGGAAAAGCGAGGAGATAGAGGCGGCATATGATATATATATTAAAGGGAAGGAACCAATAATTCCATTTTGGGGTTATGGGAGTATTGAGGCAGGAGATTTTGATACCATATGGAATCAGATGCGAGGTGTCAAAAGACAGATTATAATTGATGCCGTTAAAGATTTCCAGGAAGAGCATGACAGAGCCCCCTCAGATGATGAAAGAAAACAGATAGAAACAGAGGCAAAAGAAATATTACGGGAAGAATTTAGTGAGCGAAAAAACAAAGAAGGTAAAATTGCAAAAGCAGAAGAAGATACGCTTAAATTGCTGGAAATGATGAAAGAGGCAAACTTGCTAGAGACGAATCGCTTTGGATTTGATCCGGAAAAAGAAAGCTATCAGGAGAGGGTAGATGAGTTATTGAAGTTGACAGAACAAATAAGTAAAGATACAGAACGTGACCTTAATATGAAAATCACAGATGATACAGATAAAGAAATCAGCAAATGGACAGTGGTTAAACTGATTATGATAAATAAGAGTGAAGGCGAAGAAGCCTATAAGAAAGCGCTTATTGAGATGGGGCTAGTAGAAGATGGCGCCAAGCTGTCTGAGGCGGCAGGGACTTACAAAGGGACATATACATTTACAAAAGTGGATATTCCACAGGAATTGATGCAAGCATTGGAAGAAGAAAAGACTGTAACCATGGAAGAAATAGAGGAGGGAACAGTTGAAGAATGTGATATTATTATGTATCTTGAGATTTTAAAGGAACTGGAAGGAAAATCAGGAGATGCCACTATCTTACTGAAAGCCCTTGATAACTCTGAAACATCAGCACAAGTAACAACTGTAATAGCGTCCCCATTTGATGGAGAAGCAGCGGATCCTATAGTATTTGATTGTGCATATCAGTCGGGGATACTTCAAGGAACGTCAAAGAGCATTGAAAGTGGTACAGAGATAACACAAGAACTTAATTTTACAATTACAGAAGAAGATGAAGAGACAATTTCCATGGCAGGCACTATAAGTATCTTTTTGGAAGTTGAGAACACAACAATTACTGTTTTAATGGACTATGATACAATAAAGGAGTAAGGTAAATGCTACCTCGTTTTCAAATAGGAATTTTCATTTTTGAAAGTTATAGAACCTGTGCTATCGTAGCAATGCTATTCTCGTGTTTTGCGGCATTGCTATGTTTGCGCAGAGCGAACGCAAAAAATAGTATAGTATTACTTGCTTTACTCGCAATGTCTATATTGTTAGGTGCCCGTTTGTTTCACTTTTGTATGCATCCTGAAATTTATGGTCGTACCTTACATTTATGGTCGTTAGAATACAGAGGACTGGCGTTATATGGAGGTTTTATTGGTGCTGTAATTACATTAAAACTATGGTGTAGTATAAGAGGTGAGGATTTCTGGAAATTAGCGGATGTTTTGACCATTCCATGTGCGATTGCCATAATCATTCTGAAACTAGGCTGTTTCTTAAATGGTTGTTGTGGAGGGCATATAACAAATTCGATTTTGGGTGTGGTATTTCCGGGAAAACAAGAAGAAACAAAAATGATACAGGCAATTCCTCTTTTTGGACAATTGTATCCAGAGAAAATCGCAGTATATCCGTCACAGTTATTTGAAGTGGTAGCAGCCATTTTAGGACTCGGCATATTTTTAATTGGAAAAAGATTTAAATTACCGAAGGGTGTGACTTGTCTTTCCTATGCAGCATGGTTTACATTATCACGATTCTTGTTACATGGACTTCGGGACTTTGGCTCCAATTACTCTGTTTTTGTTATAGATATATTCTATCCAGCATTATATTTAGTTCTACTATTTGTGTTTATTTTATTGATTGTGTTTCGATATAGAAAAAGCAAACAAGAGGAAATAAATAACTTATAACTTCCGTATATATTTTTTTAAGGTAGCAATAATATGTTTTCTGTTACTAGGAGAAGGCGCTTTCGTATGGAAAAAGTCCCAAAATGCGGAAGATAAATTGAGCTCTGTCAATAAAAAAACAAGAGGGGATTCATACTTGCCAAACAAGACACCGATATCCTGTTTTGCATAAATCCAACAAGGGTTATCGTTGCTTTCTTGTATCGTAACATGGTAATTTGAATTGGTGTTTAGTAAAGTAATAATAGAATCCAAATGCTTCTTATACTCATCGCAGGTATAGTAAATAGGTGTCATTTTTAATATTTCAGGCGTTAATACAGCGACAGAACCATTTTTTACTGAGTCTGGTGGAGGCAAGAGAATATTATCATAAAAAGAATTTTGTGCTAAATAATTTTGAAAAAGAGTAAAGCGAGTTTGACAAAGGTCTATAAAATCAGGTGAAGCAATCCGTAGCCCGATTTGATCAATTAAGTCTTCAGGCATTGTGAACAGAGAAAGTGACTTGGCAGAAAATAAGCCTGGAGAATGAGCAGTTTCAAATTCTTGAAGAGAAGTATAAAATTGGGCAATATTATGATCCGTAAATATTCTCATAAGTGGGCGGCAAAGAGCCAGATAATTGTTAAATTCTAGTGTAAAAGAGGCCAAAGCCTGTTTGTTGACAATATATTGATTTATCATTGCATCCGTTTGATCCTGGATGGAATCTGAAATAACGGCAGCAGTTTTTGATGCAATAAAAAGTGTTTTTTTAAAAATGCCATCACGCATTTTGGGGAGATAGAAGGATTCAACCATTCCAGACATATAGATAGGAAGCCATTTTGTGATGGCTAAAAAAATGTCGTCGATGTTTCGACTTATGGTATGTATGATTTTAATTCGATTTCCTTGTGCGAGTAAGTGCATCAGAAGAGCTGACCATAGTTTAGTATACTCAACATTTTCTGTTAGCCAAATCATATTTTCATCACTGAAGAGGAGAATGGTTTGAGGCGTCTGTTCCTCTGCTATAGCGTAAAGAAATCTTATAACAGCTTCTCGTTTTCCAGAAGGACCATAATAGTAATTTGTGTGATTTGATATTGTATAATTAAAAGTAGCTGCAGGTAATTCGATTTTTTTGCTTTCAGGCTTTTGGAGTGTATCAAGAAAGTAGTGAACACATTTTTCGGAAATATCTGAATTGTGTAAAAACCATTCTAGCAGTTGCATAGAAAGAGTATAAGTATCAGTTTCCGGAAGCTGAATAGAAGTCATAGCTTCGCTAAGAAGTAGCTTCTGCTCATCGGAAACTATTTTTCTGGCTATATACTGGGATAGAGGTACTAAGAAAGTTGCATTTTGTGGAAGGGAACGATTTCCACTTCGAAGTCTACTTACATAAGAAGGGTCTAGTGATAAAGCTTTTCCAAGCGCCACATTAGAGATGTTTGTCAGATTCATAAGATAATTGAGCTTTTTATAAAACATACTTCATCTGTCCCTTCAATTATTATAGTGGTTTCTTATAAACAAGTATAGCGCAAATACCAAGAGGAAACAAATGTTTTTGTCACAATCATGACAAAAAAAGTCGCAGAATCTTTGAAGATCTGCGACTTTTTTTACTAAATGTCTATAATGTAATATAACTATTATCTTTGTGCCCTAGTATACTGCTGATTAAATTAGTCAAAATAGGGATATATGTTATGATAAATATGAAAACAACAATCACAAGTACATACTTGCGATGTTGTTTGGGAATGTTGATTCCGATTATGATACCAAGGGAAATCAAACAAAGCTTAATCAGAATCATATCTTTAGAATCTATTGTTTTAAGATAATCATTAGCATATTGAAATAGTTTTTTCATAATTTTAACCCCTTTCACATCATATGTAAAATTATAACACAATTTAAGAGAAAAAACTATCATTTTTAAAATATGTTTGAAGCCCTGTGGGGGAACCACAGGGCTTCGATGAGGGGAGTATAAATAATTAATAAGGGGTCGTAAAGAAGAATTCTTTGAAGGGTAAATTCTTCCTACAATGTAATTATAATACAGATTAACTGAAAACGCAATATTTTTTTGACATTTTTTAGTACTATTGACCTAATAACAAGATGTTGTAAAAATATTCAAAATAGAAGCATATCTTGTGAATACTCCATATAATTATTATATTGACAGTCAAATGGGACTATCATATATTAGATATATGAAAAAATATGAATTGATAGCACCCTGCCATTTTGGCATGGAGGCCGTATTAAAAAAAGAGATTATAGAACTCGGATATGAAATTTCTCTCGTGGAGGACGGAAGGGTTACTTTCCTAGGGGACGAGGAGGCTGTGGCAAGAGCTAATGTTTTTTTGCGTACACCAGAGAGAATTTTAATTAAGGTCGCGAGTTTTCAAGCGATGACTTATGATGAATTATTTGAGAAGACAAAGGCAGTTTTGTGGGAAGAATATATACCAAGAGAAGGAAAATTCTGGGTCGCTAAGGCGGCGAGTGTAAAAAGTAAGTTATTTAGTCCAAGCGATATCCAGTCGATTATGAAGAAAGCAATGGTAGAGCGCTTAAAGCAGGTATATCATGTTTCATGGTTTGATGAGGATGGTGAAAGTTATCCGCTTCGCGTTTTTTTAATGAAAGATATTGTGACAATTGGTTTGGATACAACAGGGGAGTCTTTACACAAACGTGGATACAGAAAGCTAGTCAGTAAAGCTCCCGTAGCTGAAAACCTGGCAGCAGGGATGATTATGTTAACCCCCTGGAACAAGGAAAGGATTCTTGTGGATCCTTTTTGTGGCAGTGGTACCATTCCGATAGAGGCAGCTATGATGGCAGCTAATATTGCACCCGGAATGAATCGTTCTTTTACGGCAGAAAATTGGAAAAATCTAATTGGACATAAAAACTGGTACGAGAGTATTGATGAAGCAAATGAGCTAATGGATCTTAATGTAGATGTTGATATTCAAGGTTACGATATCGATAGTGAGATTATTAAGGCAGCACGAGAAAATGCTGAAGTAGCGGGTGTAGGAAAATTAATTCATTTTCAGCAGCGTGCGGTCGCTAATTTATCGCATCCCAAAAAGTACGGGTTTATCATTACAAATCCCCCCTATGGAGAGCGTGTTGGTGAAAAAGAACTGCTTCCTGCATTATATGGTGAATTAGGAAAGGCATTTAATAACCTAGATTCTTGGTCTGCTTATGTGATTACAGGATATGAGGATGTTGAAAAATATATGGGTAAAAAAGCAGATAAGAATAGAAAAATATATAATGGAATGATTAAAACTTATTACTACCAATTTATGGGAGCGAGACCGCCGAAAGGCAAGTGATAGATAATGAGGTAATTTTGTGGAAGAACAATTATTGAAGAAGATAGTAATACTTGGAAGTATCTATAGTATTATAGCTACCATAGTGGTCATAGTATTCATTTACGGAAATGACCATATCGGTCAACTAAGAGTTTTTTTGCAGGAGCAGGCATATACCGAAAAAGATACTGCAGATATTTCTTTCAAAGAAGGACAGCTTATAATTCCGCTACCTCAGGGAATTTTAGATGCAGACGTTTTAGTTGAAAATGTATATATTGACAGAACGGTAGAAATTACAGTTAATCACGTACCAAGCAATTACTTTGAAGATAACCTGCCTCATGGAGATGATGAACATATTAAGGCACTATATTATGAAGCAATAAGTGACGGCACACGAATTTATGTAGTGCTTGATGAGCTGTGTGAATGTGAATCGGTCGTTATGGAGGGTGAGGCGCAGCTGGTAATCACACCAGCCCATGAGCTATATGATAATATCATTGTGATAGATGCGGGGCATGGAGGTACAGAAACTGGGAATAGTGCTTATGGGATAGAGGAAAAGGATATTACGCTTAGCATTGCAAGAAAGATGAAACAGCTATTTACTGATGTGAATGACATACAGATATATTACACTCGATTGACGGATGTAAATCCTACGATTGAGAAAAGAATAGAGCTTGCTAATGCAGAGGGTGTTGATTTTTGTATTTCCATTCACGCTAATGCAGATCAGAACACAAGAACGATGACGGGGTTGGTAACAACCTATAGCAATAAAGAAAAGCAAACTAATGTGACAAACAAGCAGTTGGCACAAATATTACAGAGAGCCTTGATAAAAGAGACAGGTGCCAGTGACAGGGGAATTTCTGACGAGACAGGACAAAATGAATTACTCGACGAAATAAAAACCGTTACTGCTATGGTAGAGGTAGGATACGTTACAAATAAGCAAGAGGTACTGCTTATATCTTCAGAGGGATATAAGGAAAATGTGGCAAAAGGCTTATATAATGCTACGCTGGAATTTTATAAAAAAACTGGAAAAGAGATTAAAAATAAGGCGGAATAAAATGAGTCACATAATTAGGAAGAAAATTATCTTTGCTACTGGAAATGAAGGCAAGATGAAAGAAATCAGAATGGTCTTATCGGATATGGATGTAGAGATAGTATCCTTGAAAGAAGCTGGGATAAACAAAGAAATTGTAGAGAATGGAAGTACTTTTGCAGAGAATGCAATAATCAAAGCTAAGACTATTATGGAAGAAACAGGTATGATAACACTTGCAGATGATTCAGGCCTTGAAATCGATTATTTAAATAGAGAACCGGGAATTTATTCGGCAAGATATTTAGGCGAAGATACTCCATATAGTGAAAAAAATAAGATTATTATGGAAAGAATGCAGGGTGTGCCAGATGAAAAGAGAACAGCTCGATTTGTTTGTGCGATAGCAGCAGCATTTCCAGATGGGACGATTCTTACGACAGAGGAAACAGTGGAAGGAAAAATAGGATACGCAGAAAAGGGAGAAAATGGGTTTGGATATGATCCTATTTTTTATTTACCGGAATTCGAATGTACTACGGCAGAGCTATCTTCCGCGCTAAAAAACAAAATAAGTCATAGAGGAAAAGCACTTAGTAAAATGAAGGCAGAATTAATTAGCACAGGGAAATTGAATCAATATAAAATTTTGATTGTCAGTGATTCACATCGGCAGAATAAAAATCTATATCGAGTGATAGAGAAGGAAAAACCATTGGATCTTTTAATCCATTGTGGAGATATGGAGAGCGATGCTTTTGCGCTTAGCGCAATGGCAGAATGTCCAGTTGAAGTAGTTGGTGGTAATAATGATTTGTTTTACAGGTACGAAAAGGAGCGGGTATTTGATCTAGGGAAGCATAGGGTTTATCTAACACATGGACACCGTCATGGTGTATATTACAGTAATGAAAAGCTGAAAGAAGCAGGATGTAAGGTGGGTGCCGATATTGTCATAAGTGGACATACGCATGTTCCGAGTATAAAGTATGATAACAAGCTGACACTCTTAAATCCAGGGAGCATAACATATCCACGCCAAGAGGGGAAAAGGCCTTCTTACATTATGATGGAGATTGATAGAAGAGGGGAAACTCATTTTACAATTAAGTTCTCATGATTAGCTCATAATGATTACTATAAAAATGATTACTGAAAAACAGTTGACATTCAAAGTTTGCTATTATATAATATGATTTGCGTCGCGGTAAAAGAAACACGACGGGGTGTGGCTCAGCTTGGCTAGAGCGCCTGGTTTGGGACCAGGAGGTCGCAGGTTCGAATCCTGTCACCCCGAGTTTGAACTTTTTAATGAATACTATGCGGGTGTAGTTCAATGGTAGAACACTAGCCTTCCAAGCTAGATACGTGGGTTCGATTCCCATCACCCGCTCTTGAATCTTAAAATGAATAGTCATGACCGAAGAGCCTAAAATTATTTTTAAAATGATTTGGGTTTTTTTATTGCAATTTAGTTGTAAGTTTCATGAAAAATACTTTATAATAATATATAGGCATAAATTTGAATAGGGGATTATATGAAAAAAATAGGTTTGCTATTTGGAGTTGTACTACTCATTTGCTGTAATAATGTTAGGGTTGCGCATGCAGAAATCTCTCAAAATTCTTTTGCGGGAATCCAAGTGACAAATGTAGACTATGATTCAGGTAAAATGTATTTGAAAATATCAAATATTTCTAGTCATCAAGAAGTAGATCGTGTCATTGTTAAAGCGCAAGTTGATGATGTAACAAAAACATATGAAATAAGCAGTGAAAAAGGCGGAGAGCTGATCATTGACATATGCAATTTTGATTATAAATATGGAACTTATACTTTTTATGTATATATTTTAAAAGAGAATGGAGAAAAAGAACTGGCGAATAAAACTACCTGTTCTATTTATAAGGTTCCATCTTTGCTGGATGTAAGCATGCAAACAATCACAATTGAAAATCTAGAAAATGATTATAAATTTCTTTTTCTATCAGATTTGCATGCTATTAACCTTAATAGAGAAGAAAGTGCTGAGGAAATAAACTACAAAAGGATAAGAGAAAAATTATTTGTGAACAGTAATAAGATATATGCAGAGGACACATTGTTTTCATGGGTATCATTTGCTAATAGTGAGTCTGTAGATGCGTTATTATTAGGCGGAGATATTATTGATTCACCAAGTAAGACAAATATTGCATTCTTATCGAATGCATTTCAGAAATTGAAGGCACCCTATTTGTATACAATGGGGAATCATGATTGGACGATTCCAGCTCACTACATGGATGAATATGCAGTAGAAGAATATAAGCCATTATTTAAGCAATTTGGGCTGGGCGATCACGGCGTTACTAAAATAGAGTATGAAGATTTGATAATCGTATCAGTAGATGATTCGGCAAATAGTGTCAGCGAAGAGACTTTAGAAGCATATAGAGAAGTTGCATTGGAAGGAAAACCGATTATTCTAATGCTTCATATTCCAATTGCAGAGAAGAGTTTAAATAAGAAAACGGCAGAAATGTGGTCGGCGCCTGTAACAATTGGGGGAGAAGATGTAGTTACAGATAATATTACAAAAGCATTTATTGATGAGGTCTTAGCAGAAGATAGTCCTGTGGTTGCGGTATTATCCGGACACATTCATCTTGGGGACACAGTGAAATTAACGAATAGAATTACCGAGTATTCTGTAGGAGCAGGATACGAAGGGAAAGCAATCCTCTTTCATGTAAGAGGAAAACGTTAAATGGAATAATATGGTGGGAGAATATTAGTAAAAGAATATTAAAGGTATTTCTCTTGACAAGTTGCGTTGATATATCATATAATAGCATTCGGTACTTGAATGGATAGTATTTAATGTGTTCGTAGCTCAGTCGGATAGAGCAACGGCCTTCTAAGCCGTGGGTCGGGGGTTCGAATCCCTTCGAGCACGTTTGTCGCCGCCGAACTTAAGTGGCGATAATTTTTACAGATTTATATGTATTATGGTGGGTATAGCACAGTTGGTTAGCGCGCCAGATTGTGGTTCTGGAGGTCGAGGGTTCGAACCCCTCTATCCACCCTTTTCTCATTTTTAGGGCTATCGCCAAGCGGTAAGGCACAGCACTTTGACTGCTGCATTCGCTGGTTCAAATCCAGCTAGCCCTGTTTAGTTTGGGGATTGCGGCACTTAAAAAAATGATTACCTTTTTTAGACTTTTTTGTAAGTGAATTTCAAAAATCGTCTGGGATATTAGCTCAGGTGGTAGAGCACTTGACTTTTAATCAAGTTGTCCGGGGTTCGAATCCCCGATGTCTCACTTCAAAGTGTTGGTTTACTGTATATTATGCGGTAGACTGATGCTTTTTTGTTATACAAAAGTATCTCTTACGGGAATATAATTTACAGATAAATATTGCATATAATAAGTTTTAAGCATTATAATTAAAAATCATAAGCAGTATGATAAAGACATATAGTATTATTTGAAATGATATAAGTAAAACCGTGCTTGAAAGGATAAGTGAAATGAACATAGAAAGAATTATTAACGTAGCAAACGGAGAAGCTGAGGCTGATCTTGTTTTGTGTAATGCAGAGGTTTTTAATGTTTTTACAAAAGAAATGATACATGCAGATGTGGCAATTGTAGACGGTATTATCGCAGGTGTTGGGCAGTATTCTGATAGGCGTGCAAAGGAGGTTGTCGATCTCAAAGGGGCATTTTTGGTTCCAGGTTTTATTAATGCACATTGTCATGTAGAAAGTTCTATGGTCGTACCGGAAATATATTGTCAAGAGGAACTGCGCCACGGTGTTACAACACTTATTACAGATCCACATGAAATCGCAAATGTGTTAGGTTTAGATGGAATTCTATATATGCTAAGGGCATCTGAAAATGTGCCAGTAAATTATTTTGTGCAGCTTCCTTCTTGTGTTCCTGCTACATGTTTTGAGCATGCGGGGGCAACTTTAGAAGCTGAAGATCTGCTTACACTAAAAAACTATCCTCGTGTTTTGGGGTTGGGTGAGATGATGAACTATCCGGGTGTTCTCAGCACAGATCAATTAGTTATAAAGAAATTGGAAGCATTTCAAGACAGAATAATTGATGGGCATGCGCCGGGACTTACAGGTCGTAACCTTCAGGCCTATGCTTCATCAGGAATCTGTACGGATCATGAGTCATCGACCTCGTCAGAAGCGTTGGAAAAACTGCGGGCAGGAATTGCTGTACTAGTTCGACAAGGCAGTGCATCACGTAATCTTAAAACGATTATTTCTGGAGTATTAGAGGCACAAGTGGATACTCGCAATCTTGCATTTTGTACAGATGATAAACACTTGAGTGATATTCGACGAGAAGGAACAATCAGACAAAATTTGAAGATGGCGGTTGAATTGGGACTTGATGCTTTAACTGCTCTGCAAATTGCAACATGGAATGCAGCGAAAATCTATAAACTATCAAATATAGGTGCAGTGGCGCCTGGATATAAAGCTGATTTGGTAATATTGAAGAACTTATCAGATTTTAATATTAGTGCGGTTTATAAGGATGGCTGCTTAATGGTAAAGGAAGGGCAACTACTCCATCAGATACCAAATTCTTTTGCTGGGGGTGCAATTTGTAATACAGTTAATTTACCAACTGTTGAAGAAAGTGACTTGATGTTACCAGATTGGGATTGCCTTCCGGTTATCCGCATACACGCAGGCGAAATCACTACCTCGAAGGAATGGGTAAAGAAGGCTGACGTTTCTGACCGTATTGCAGATGGTTATTTGAGGAAAGTAGTTGTGTTAGAACGCCATCACGCAACAGGAAACATCGGAGTTGGGCTAATGGCAGGATATGGTTTGAACCATGGCGCTGTAGCCACTACAGTGGCACATGATTCTCATAACCTAATAGTGGTAGGCGATAATGATAAAGATATACTCTTTGCAATGCAGGTGATTCAATCAATGAAGGGTGGGTACTGCATTGTAAAAGACGGTAAGGAGATTGGCAGCCTTCCTCTTCGGGTTGGTGGCCTTATGAGTGATGTTCCTACAGAAGAATTTCTCTTGGCACTAGATGACATGTTGAAAAAAGCTGCTGATTTAGGAGTTTCATCGGGAATTGATCCGTTTATTACACTGAGTTTTATAGCATTACCGGTTATTCCATCCATCCGCCTGACAGACTGCGGAATGTTTGATGTGGATCATTTTTGTATGTTTGAAAATGATAGCGAAAAAGAGCGGTAATATTACATTCCAGCGGCATAATAAGTTCATTAGAAGTGCTGATTTTTTTCTTGACATTTAGATTACAATATTGTAGTCTAAATGAGAGTATCAAATGCGAAGGTGCACAGAGAAATTTGTGTACTTTTTCTGCTTTTATCGGGGAAACCCTATGATTTAAAAAAGAAACATACTATCATTCAAGCCAGGAGGAAAAAAATTATGAAAAAAGTTTTAAGCACAGTATTAGTAATAGGAATGGTAGCTTCTCTGCTTGCAGGATGCGGAGCTAGCAAAACAGAAAGTAGTGATGCTGCAACAGCTGAGACTACAGAAGCTGTCGAAAGCACAGAAGTAGCAGAGGAAGCAACAGAGGAAACTGAGGCAACAGCAGAACCTGCTTCAGATGTAAAAGTCGGTGTTATTCTCGTAGGAGACGAAACAGAAGGTTATACAAAAGCGCATATTGATGGAATTATTGCTGCTACAAAAAATGCAGGCTTAGCAGACAGCAATGTTCTCTGGAAGTACAATGTTCCAGAATCAGATGATTGCTATGCAGCTGCAAAAGAGTTGGTAGCAAATGGCTGTACATTAATTATTTCAAACAGCTATGGACATCAGGATTATATGGCCGAAGCAGCAGAGGAATTTACTGATGTAAGTTTCGTAGCTATGACTGGTGACTATGCGGCTATTTCAGGATTGGATAATTACTATAATGCATTCACAGATGTATATGAATCTCGCTTTGTATCAGGTGTTATTGCAGGTATGAAGATTGCTCAATTAGTAGAAGAGGATAAAATCCCAGAGTCAGGTTATGACGCAGACAAAAATGTTAGAATTGGTTATGTTGGCGCATTCCCTTATGCAGAGGTAGTTTCTGGTTATACAGCATTTTTCCTTGGAATTAAATCAGTATACCCACAAGTAGCCATGGAAGTAACTTACACAAATTCATGGTTTGATATTGAGGCAGAAGGAGCTGCAGCAGAATCTTTAATGGCTGACGGATGTGTTGTTATTGGACAGCATGCAGATTCTACAGGAGCACCTACAGCAGTTCAGACCGCACAGGAAAAAAATGAAGCAGTTGTATACTCAGTAGGATACAATGTAGACATGTTATCAGTAGCAAAAACAGCAGCATTAACAAGTGCAACTAATGAATGGGCTGTTTATTATACAGAACTGTTACAGGCTTTCTCAAATGGAGAAGCAGTTCCACAGGATTGGTCAGAAGGATATGCAGATAGTGCAGTTGGAATTACAGAACTTGGAGAGTCTTGTGCAGAAGGAACCGCAGAAAAGGTTGCAGAAATTGAAGCAGCACTTAAGGACGGCACATTGCATGTATTTGATACTACTACCTTTACAGTAGCGGGCGAGGCAATTACTTCTTCACCAGTAGATTTGTCTTACTTTGATTATTCTTCAGGAAGTCCGGTATGTGTATACCAAGGAGAGACAGTAGAGGCAATTGCTACTGACGCAAACGGAGGAACTTACTTTGATGAATCTTCTTTCCGCGCTGCTCCTTATTTTTCATTAAGAATTGATGGCATTACTGAGCTAAATTAACTTTGAAAGATCAATAGTGCTCAAAAGAGAAGCCGCTGCGGTGGCTTCTCTTTGTACATAAAAGTTTAAAAAGAGAAGGTAAAGGAGAGAAAAATGGTGGGACAGACAGCAGCAATTCAAATGAAAAACATAACAAAGAGATTTGGCTCTGCTCTTGCAAACCATGAGGTGAATTTTGAAGTAAAGCATGGAGAGATACTATCTCTATTGGGAGAAAACGGGAGCGGAAAAACAACCTTGATGAATATGCTGTTTGGAATTTATTTTCCAGATGAGGGGGAAATCTATGTCAAGGGAACTAAAGTACTGATACGTTCACCTCATGATGCATTTGAACTTGGTATTGGTATGGTTCATCAGCATTTTAAGCTAGTAGATGTTTTTACTGCAGCAGAGAATGTCGTGTTGGGATTAAAAGAAAAGACGAGTTATAAGGAAATTGTGGAGAGTATGGAGACAATCTGCAAGCGATATGGCTTTGCTATTAATCCTAATCAAAAGGTGTATGATATGTCAGTTGCGCAAAAGCAGACATTGGAGATTGTGAAGGTTCTGTATCGTGGGGCAGACATTCTGATTTTAGATGAGCCTACAGCAGTATTGACACCACAGGAGAGCGAGAATCTTTTTTCTGTTTTAAGAAATATGAGAAAAGATGGAAAGTCTGTGATTATCATTACGCATAAGTTACAAGAGGTGCTCGATGTGTCTGATCGCGTCACGATTTTAAGAAAAGGAAGGTATATAGGTACAGTAAATACCAAAGATGCAACGGAAAATTCATTGACGGAAATGATGGTCGGGAAAAAGATAGAATTAAATATCGAACGCCCACAGCCTGAAAATGTAGTGGAGCGACTTATGGTCAAACATCTTTCTTGTGTGAACGAAGAAGGTTCAAAAGTCTTAAATGACGTTAACTTCACTGCTTTTAGTGGTGAAATCCTTGGAATTGCAGGTATTTCCGGTTGTGGTCAAAAAGAGCTTTTGGAAGCAATCGCGGGTCTTCTTCCAGTTGAGGCAGGAGGAAGTATACAGTATCGTCAGAATATTGATGAAAATGAAATCGAGTTGGTTGGAATGAATCCCAGAAAAATCAGGCAGGCAGGTGTCGTGTTGTCTTTTGTTCCTGAAGATAGACTAGGAATGGGACTCGTAGGAACGATGGGAATGATCGGGAATATGCTCCTTCAGAGCTATGCCGAAGGAAAAAGCTTTCTAAATGCAAGAAAACTGGCTAAACAACAAGCGTTAAAAATTAAAGACGAACTGAGCGTAGTAACGCCCGGAATCAATACCCCCGTAAGACGTCTTTCAGGAGGAAATGTCCAGAAAGTATTAGTGGGACGTGAGATTGAGAATAATCCAACGGTTTTGATGACAGCCTATGCTGTTCGTGGACTAGATATTAACACCTCCTACACGATTTATCATCTGTTAAATCAGCAGAAGGAAAAAGGAGCGGCAATCATTTATGTAGGTGAAGACCTAGATGTATTATTGGCTTTATCGGATCGAATACTGGTGCTATGTGCAGGAAAAGTGAACGGAATCGTAGATGCAAGAACGACGAATAAGAAGGAAGTTGGTTTGTTGATGACGAAACTGAAGGAGGACAAAGAAGCCAGCTATGAATAGAAAAGAACCTATCATTCGAGTAATGAAAAGAGACCAGATTGAAAACTGGAAGGGGTGGACAATTCGTACAATTGCAATAGTATTGGCGTTGCTTGTCGAGGCACTTTTCGTATTTTCAATTCTTAAAATCCCCCCTAGCCGGGTATATTTTTTGATGTGGGAGGGATCCTTTGGAAATGCAATTTATATAAGCGATACCGTTTTTTTTACAGCAAAGCTTTTGTGTATTGCAGTTGCCTTGGCTCCTGCATTCATGATGCGTTTTTGGAACATTGGAGGAGAGGGACAGGTACTTGCAGGTGCTCTCGCGACAGCGATTGTTATGGTATATTGCAGTGGATTGCCAGCACCCCTTCTATATACGATTATGTTTGTGGCAGCTGTGGCAGGTGGTGCGGTGTGGGGACTTATTCCTGCTGTTTTTAAAGCAAAGTGGAATGCAAACGAGACATTGTTTACGTTGATGATGAACTATGTGGCTATACAGATTGTAAATTACTTTTATAACAAATGGAGAGGGAATGCATCTGCTCTTGGAAAGCTGAATAAAGGAACTAAAGCAGGGTATCTTCCAGAGGTTTTTGGGAGTGATAATATTTTGATACTCTTCATTGTTGGAATACTTGTGATCTTAGTTTATCTTTATCTTAATCATACAAGACATGGATATGAGATATCTGTAGTAGGAGAGTCTAAAAATACTGCCAAATATGCGGGTATGGATGTAAAGAAGGTTGTTATTCGCACAATGTTCTTATCAGGCGCTATCTGTGGTGTATGCGGTTTCATGACAGTTGCGGGGCAGGATCATTCTATTTCATCGTCCACGGCAGGAGGATATGGGTTTACTGCTATTATTGTTGCCTGGTTGGCAAAATTTAATACAATTTTTATGGTAATTATTGCTTTATTTATTGTGTTTTTAGATAAGGGAACAAAACATATTGCAGATTCCTACTCTGGATTTGATGACAGTGCTACGAAGATTGTAATTGGAATTATGTTGTTTTTTGTTATTGGTAGTGAGTTTTTTATTAATTACAAATTACATTTCCTTAGCCTGCAAAAAAAGGAGGAAGAGTAAAATGACTAACTTTATTGCATTGATTATTCGTTCTGTCATATTTGGTACAGTTGTATTATATGGTGCTATTGGTGAGACCATTACAGAGAAGGTCGGACATTTAAACCTTGGAACACCTGGTATTATGTGCATTGGTGGAGCTTTCGGATTCGTAGGCGCTTATTTTTATGAAACCCATACAGCGGATCCAAATGGAGCGCTCTGTATTCTGATTGCTTTATCTATGAGTTTTTTTGCATCATTAGTTGCAGGATTGCTTTACTCCATTTTAACAGTTTCACTTTTGATTAATCAGAACGTTGTTGGACTAACTATGACGATCTTTGGTGTGGGAATTGGTAAATTTTTTGGCTCTTATGTAATTCCAGAAGGCGCTGTTTCTACAAAGGCTTCTTTTGCAAATAGTATTTTCGGAGCTAAAATGCCAGTATTAAGCGATTGGGGATTTGTGGGTCAGGTAGTTTTTTCCTATGGTTTTATGATGTATTTAGCTCTTTTGATTGCAGTACTCACTTATCTCTTTTTTCAGAAGACAAGAATTGGCTTAAATCTTCGTGCCATTGGAGAAAATCCTGCTACTGCTGACGCAGCTGGTATTGCTGTAAATAAGTATAAGTATCTTGCGATTTGTATCGGCTCTGGTATTACTGGTCTCGGAGGTGTATACTATGTACTGGATTACAGTAGTGCGACCTGGGCCACAGCTGCCGGAGATGCCATTGAGAGCTTGGCGTGGTTGTCGGTAGCATTGGTAATATTTGTTCGCTGGAATACGGTTTGGGCAATTTTGGGTTCCTATCTTTTTGGACTTTGTTATTGGGCATACGCATTTGTTCCAAGTATAACGGGAATCAATATTAATACAGATATTGCACAGATATTACCTTATGTTGTTACGATTCTGGTATTGATTGTGCGAAACGTCAGAAAGAATAAGGGTCATCACGGACCAGCTTATTTAGGAATGTCTTATTTTAGGGAAGAGCGATAAAAAATTATCTTTAGAAGTTTAAACTGTTGACAAAGTCCAGCGCAAATAATGCACTGGACTTTGTCTTTTGTGCGCCCAGCATGGGCGCAATCTTTTTGGTGTTTATAAATAAGTATATTATAATAGAGCTTATTCAATCGTTAAGTCTGCCCATATATCATCTGGAACAAGTGCTACATAGGTATGCCCCGTATTAAGTGTAATCTCACTGCCACTTTCATCGAAATACTTAGTAGGTGAACAATCATCAGATTTGGACCAGGTGACAGGAATTGCTTTTCCATTTGTCAGATAGTAGCCTTCACGGTTATTATCAATGGAGTGAAACATCATATAGCCGTTATCATCAAATACCACATAGCGTGCATTTTGAAGTAATAGATTTTTAAACGTCAATTGTTTTCCGGTTTCTGCATCAATATGTGCTTTATTATATTCAAATCTGTAATATAAGCCGTCTTCTGGATTATATTCAAAATAAGGTGCATTAAGAGGATAAGGAAGAGCGACTCTTGATGCATCAAAGGCGCCAACATTATCATCCAGTACAATAGGGCTACTCTCAGATGCAAAACGATAGTGAACACCTTGATAATAGTCGTTGTAATCAATGCCCCACTTCTTCTCAATGGTTGACTTTAATCCTGCGCCATATGCATAAGCAGTATATTCGGTTGCTTTGCCGTTGTCGATTCGTTTGTTCCAACTGTCGGTAGTATTGCCATTCAAACTATCAACGTAGTCCTTTGCGATATAATCATCAATATAGAAGGGACCTCCAAAATAGCAATATACAGCATTCCACTCGCACATTAACTGAATAAATGTTGGTCTCGCACTGCGCATGCTTCCGACTAAGGCAATGTTTTCATAATCTTTAATAATAGCCATCAAACGTGTAATACCATTATTTTTTGTGCTATTCGTTAACTCGTACAAAATCTCAGCATGAGAAAGGCCATAATGGTCAAGCGCCTTGGAATCGTTGTCAATCATAATAGCAACAGGTCGCTGATTTTTAAGTGATTCATCTATCCATTCATTAGAGAGTTCATTTTGATACATACCTTCACGGAACTCTTCTTCTACAGCAGAGTCACTATCTGTTACATTGGTAGTAATTTCAATCATAGGCTCGACAGTATTTTCCACAGAAGAACCGCTATCTTTATTTTTACCGCATCCTGAAAACAACAATACTACGGATACTGTTGCAAGAAGCAGGGGATATATTTTCTTCACGTTAATTCCTTCTTTCTGATAGTAATACAATTTATTGTTTACAAAAACAATTATATCACAAAATGTAGTGGTGGTCATTAGTAAATTTAGTAAAATTAGTAAATTCATACTTATCAAAATATTGTTCTTAACTAACTGTATTTTTCTTGACAAGAAATTATGCTTATGATAACATGAACTGAATGTGCAATTAGCGGATATGGCGGAATTGGCAGACGCGCTAGATTTAGGTTCTAGTGGGAGACCGTGCAGGTTCAAGTCCTGTTATCCGCACACTACCCCCCAGTGTTTACTGGGGGGTTATTTTTTGTGTTGCATTTCGTGTTGCATTTTACTAAATGTAAAATGTGCAAGTACAAGAGAATAGAGTTGACATGTTTCATAAATCGTGCAAAACTTTAAATAGCACAATATATTAGGAAAATAATAATTTTAATAATAATATTTCAGATAAAGGAGGATAACGAATGCAAAATAATCATATCATCGAAAAAATAGAAGCTATGGAAATTTTAGATTCAAGAGGAAATCCTACTATACAGACGGAAGTAACGCTTACAAATGGTATAAAGGGGTCAGCGTCTGTCCCGTCTGGCGCGTCCACTGGGGCTTATGAGGCAGTTGAATTGCGTGATGGTGATAAAATGAGATATCAGGGCAAGGGCGTTTTAAAAGCAGTTGAAAATGTCAATACTAAAATTTGTAATGCCTTGAAGGGTGCTAATGCTTGTAATCAGATTGAAATTGACAACATTATGTTGGAACTTGATGGCACAGAAAATAAGAAAAAACTAGGTGCAAATGCAATTTTGTCCGTTTCTCTCGCGGCCGCGAAAGCCGCCGCCACAGCTCTTGATATACCACTCTATCGATATATTGGAGGCTGCGAAGCACGTATCATGCCGGTCCCAATGATGAATATCCTTAACGGAGGTGCTCACGCATCAAATAATGTTGATATTCAGGAGTTTCTAATTATGCCAGTAGGTGCACCCTCTTTCAGAGAAGGCATTCGGTGGTGTACAGAAGTGTTCCATAGTCTCAAAAAGATTCTGGCAGATCGTGGATTATCAACGGCTGTCGGTGATGAGGGTGGTTTTGCTCCAGATTTAGAAGATGAAGAAGAAGCCCTGAAGACAATTATGGAAGGAATTGAAAAAGCAGGCTATGCGCCTGGAAGTCAATTCAGGATTGCGATGGATCCAGCATCGAGTGAGTGGTATCAGAAGGACGGCACTTATCTTCTGACAAAAAAACAGATTAGGATGTCTGCTGGCGAACTGATTGATTTTTGGGAAAAATTAATTATAAAGTACCCAATCATTTCGCTAGAGGATGGCCTGGCGGAAGAGGATTGGAAGGGCTGGAAGGAACTTACAGAAAGGCTTGGACAAAAAGTGCAGCTTGTTGGTGATGATTTGTTTGTTACCAATACAAAGCGATTAACAAAGGGCATTGATCTTGGTGTTTCTAATTCCATTCTTATTAAACTTAACCAAATAGGCACCTTGACAGAAACATTAGATGCTATCCATACTGCACAAAAAGCAGGCTATACGGCTGTTATTTCTCATCGCTCAGGTGAAACGGAGGATACGACCATCGCTGACCTTGCTGTTGCCGTAAATGCAGGGCAAATAAAAACGGGGGCACCATCCAGAAGCGAGCGTGTTGCTAAGTACAACCGTCTTTTATATATCGAGCGTGAGCTAGGTAATTCTGCATTATACAAAGGAAGCTCATCATTTTATAATTTAAAATAAGCAAGTCTGTTTTATAGGATTTGCTGATAAAATTATTTGTAAATAGTGAGGAAAACAAACAATTTATTTAACACAAAATGAAGGAGGTTATGTACAATGATGAACAAAGAATTAGTATCACTTATAAATAATCAAATCAACATGGAATGGTATTCGGCATATTTGTATCTTTATATTTACACCTATTATACAGATAAGAATCTGAACGGTTTTGGAAACTGGTTTCAAATACAGACACAGGAAGAGCGCGACCATGCAATGCTTTTTATAAAGTATCTTCTTAACAATAGCGAAGAGGTTGTTTTGCAGGAGATACAAAAGCCAAATATAAGCTTTAATGATTTTAGGGAACCAGCAAATGCTGCCTTTGAACATGAGAAGAAAGTGACAGCATCCATTAACAATATTTATGCTGTTGCTTATGAGCAAAAAGATTTTCGGACAATGCAGTTCCTTGATTGGTTTGTTAAAGAGCAGGGAGAAGAAGAAAAAAACACCGAAGAAATCGTTAAAAGATATGATTTATTCGGGAATGACGCGCGAGGATTATATCTTCTTGATGCTGAACTTGCAACCAGAATTTATGCTCCAGCATCACTAATAATCTGAGTATAGAGAAAAAATAGTCTTTCTTTTTAAAATAGGACTTGATTGTTATTTTGCTTGGCATTAATAGGTAGAATATACTTGTTTTGCGCGCAATTATCTGCTATAATCTCCTTTGAACGCAATTTTGTGCTATGAAGCACCGACAATCATATATTATAATTAAAGGAGATGCAAAAATGAAAGGTAATATTATCGTAGGTCAGTCAGGCGGACCAACCGCAGTCATTAATTCAAGTCTGGCAGGTGTATTTTCTGCTGCAAAAGAACTTGGAGTAAACAAAATTTATGGTATGGTACATGGTATTCAAGGATTTCTTGATGAAAATTTCTGTGACATATCTGAGTACGTGAAGGACAAAGGTGACATTGAACTGTTAAAGAGAACACCATCAGCATTTCTTGGTTCTTGCAGATATAAACTTCCTAAGATTGAAGGAAATGAAGCAATCTATGACAAGATGTTTGAGATTATGGAAAAGTATGATATTGAATGCTTATTCTATATTGGTGGAAATGATTCCATGGATACCATCAAGATGTTATCTGATTATGCCGCTTCAAAAGGAAAAAAGCAAAGATTTATGGGTGTTCCTAAGACAATCGATAATGATCTTCCTATTACGGATCATTGTCCTGGATATGCAAGTGCAGCAAAATATATCGCAACATCATTAAAAGAAATCATTCGTGATAATGAAAGCTTTGGTATTGAAAAACCTACTGTAACGGTTGTAGAAATCATGGGACGTCATGCAGGCTGGTTAACAGCAGCAGCAGCTCTCGCAAAAGGAGAGGATTGTCATGGCGCAGATATGATTTGTCTTCCAGAAGTAGATTTCGATATGGATAAATTTATGGAAAGAGTGAAATACCTCGCAGCAACAAAAAGTTCAGTTGTTTTAGCAGTATCCGAAGGTGTTAAATTAGCAGATGGACGTTTTGTATGTGAATTAGGTGGTGGCGCTGATTTTGTAGATGCATTTGGTCACAAACAATTATCAGGCTGTGCAGTTGTACTTGCTGATAAAATTGCAGCAGAGACAGGTCTTAAAACCCGTGCAATAGAATTTTCGACATTACAGAGAGCAGCTACACATATTGCATCTCTTACAGATATTAACGAAGCATTTGAGTGCGGCTACAGAGCATGTATGGCAGCAGAAGCAGGTAAGACTGGTATGATGATTACGATTGATAGGGCAGAAGGAGCTGCATATCAGATTTCTTATGGTATTTATGATATTCATCAAATCGCGAATGTTGAGAGAGCGGTTCCGGCAGAGTGGATTACAGAAGATGGAACACAAATCGGACAAGGTTATCTTGATTATGCTAGACCAATGATATTAGGCGAATTGCAGCCACTTATGGTAGATGGACTTCCTAGACACTTGATTCGTAAATAAGAAATAGAATAGAGTATTTTAAAAGGGCGTGTCACACGTATGTGTGACACGCCCTTTTGGTATAAAATGCATTAAAATGTGCAAAGGGATAGCATAAATCAGAAAGACAAGGTAATAATATATAATTATAATATGAAGTTTCAATAATCAGTTTTATTGTTTGACGGAAATAAGGAAATCAAGTATATTTTTAGTATATCATATAAAAAGTGAGGTATCATAGAAGTGATTTCGATTACAGAGGTAGCAGAGCATGCAGGCGTAGCGATATCAACTGTTTCAAAGGTACTAAATAATTATCCACATGTTAGTGAAGTGACAAAGAAAAAGGTACGTGAATCTATTCATGCGCTTAATTATGTTCCCAATACGATAGCCGCGGCACTTTCTTCAAAACAAACGGGGCGTGCTGCTTTGATTATCAGTTTAAATACAAAAACACAGGCTATAGATGAAATCTCCATGCAATATCTTGCAGGAGCTATTAATCGTGCAATGGAATTAAATATAGAAGTTATTACTATCTTTTTTTCTATGATACAGCATATGACGCCAGAAGAAATTATCAGGTATCTACAATCGCAAGGGATTTCGGGGATAATTATATACGGGATGTCTAAGGAGGATACGAATCTGCGACAGCTTATTGCAGCTGAAGTTTTTAAATGTGTTGTAGTAGATGCACCATATAAAAATTTAAAGACGTCTTCTGTATGGATTGATAATGAAAAGGCGCAGTATGATGTCGCAAGGAAGACGATATTGGATAATACATGTGAGCGTGTCCTATATATTGCCGGAAAACGGAATGCTTATGTGACAGAGGAACGATTAAAGGGAATGAAACGACTCGTTGGCGAACTGAATCTTAAAATGTTGATTCGAGATGGAGATTTTAGTGAAAAAAAGGCACGCCAGATTGTTTTTCGTTATGCAGAGAATAAAGATGTTGTAGTATGTGCTTCGGATATCATGGCCATTGGTGCCATGAATGCATTAACAGAGATGGACATTTTCCGCCCAGTCTGTGGATTTGATGGAATCACCCTGATGGGTTATGTTGGAAAACAAATGAATACAATACGCCAGGATTTTTATAGTATAGCGGCACATACAGTAGAAGAGTTACAACGCCTACTGCGTGGAGATACAGGAAGAAATTTAATTGTAGAGCATAAAATTGTGCAGATGCATTATGAAGATATTATTTGCTGAAGCATAAAAAAGTGTTGCGGAAAACGTTTTCCTATGTTAAATTGAACTTGCATTTAATACATACAATATTAATTACAAACAATATTATTTATGTTGTTAGGGAGGGCACATTATGACATTAAGTGAAACATTGAGTACAGTACAAAGAAATGTAATACAAGATCAATTAGAGGAGAATTTAGAAAAAAAAGTTAATAAATTATATAACAAAAAGATAGCGGATTGTACAAGCGCAGAATTATATTATGCTATATTACAGTTAATTCAAGGTGCAATTGATATTACGCCTAGGATTAATGGTGATAAGAAGGTATACTATATTTCAGCAGAGTTTTTGATTGGAAAGCTTCTCTCGAATAATCTGATCAATTTAGGCATTTATGACAAAATCAACGAGATACTTGAGGCCAATGGGAAGCTACTTAGTGAAATAGAAGATGAAGAGCCAGAGCCATCCCTTGGTAACGGGGGTTTAGGAAGGCTTGCAGCATGCTTTTTGGATTCGATGGCAACCTTGGGACTTCCAGGAGATGGCATTGGTCTAAACTATCATTTTGGACTTTTCAAGCAGGTGTTCAAAAATGGAATGCAGATTGCAGAAAAGGATGAGTGGATAAAAGAACAATCATGGTTAAAGAAAACAGACACTTCATTTGAAGTATTTTTTGGTGACAGAAAAGTAAAGTCGGTACTTTATGAAATTGATGTTGTTGGATATGAAAATGGTATCAATACATTGCATTTATTTGATATTGCATCTATTGATGAGAATATCGTAAAGGAAGGCATTAATTTTGACAAAGAGCAGATTGAAAAAAACCTCACGCTATTCCTTTATCCCGATGATTCTGATGAGGCCGGTAATTTGCTTAGAATTTACCAGCAGTACTTTATGGTAAGCAATGCGGCACAACTAATACTAATGGAAATGAAGGAAAGACACTATGACCTTCGAAAAATGTATCAATATGCTGTAATCCAGATCAATGATACACATCCTACGTTAATCATACCAGAATTAATTCGTATTCTGACTGAGAATAAGGCAATGCCAATGGAAGAGGCAATCGAAGTCATTCGCAGAACCTGCGCTTATACAAATCATACGATTCTTTCAGAAGCGCTTGAGAAATGGCCACTTGCCTATTTAGAAAAAGTGGTTCCGCAATTAGTCCCGATTATAAAAGAGTTGGCCGAAAGAGTATCAGATCAGTTTGATGATCCCAAGGTACAGATTATTGATGAAAATCAAATAGTTCATATGGCACATATTGATATTCACTATGGATTTTCTGTTAATGGTGTGGCGGCACTCCATACAGAAATATTAAAAGAAACGGAACTGAAACACTTTTATGATATTTATCCTGAGAAGTTTAACAATAAGACGAATGGCATTACATTCAGAAGATGGCTTCTCTCTTGTAACGCTGATTTGGCTGATTGTATTAGTAAATTAATAGGGGATGGTTATAAAAAAAATGCAATGGAACTGGAGGGACTTTTACAATATAGGGATGATGTAGGAGTATTGGAGGAAATATATAATATTAAGCAGCGTAAGAAAGAAAAATTAGCTGCATATATTAAAAAAAAGGAAGGCATAGAGATAGATGCTAATTCCATATTTGATATTCAGATCAAGCGTTTGCATGAATATAAACGGCAGCAGATGAATGCACTATATATCATTCATAAATACTTGGAAATAAAAAGTGGAAAAAAGCCAAAGAGACCCATCACATTTATTTTTGGTGCTAAAGCTGCACCGGCATACACAATAGCACAGGATATTATTCATTTGCTACTGGTATTACAAAAGATTATTAATGGAGATCGCAGAGTTAATAAATATATGAAGGTGGTTATGGTTGAAAACTATAACGTGGCATATGCTGAGAAACTCATACCTGCATGTGATGTTTCGGAGCAAATCTCACTTGCTTCAAAAGAAGCTTCGGGAACTGGTAACATGAAATTTATGCTGAACGGTGCAGTAACACTTGGAACGAAGGATGGGGCCAATGTAGAAATAAGTGCTTTGGTCGGTAAAGATAATATTTATACATTTGGCAAAGACAGTGAGACTGTTATCAAGCATTATGAGAAGGGCGATTATATTGCAAAAGAGTATTATAAGCATAGTAAAACCATTAAGGAAGCGGTTAATTTTATCAAAAGCTTTAAAGCAAAAAGAAATGGTAATAAGAAAAATCTTATGCGTCTTTACAAGGAACTGATAAACAAAGATTGGTTTATGACATTTCTTGACTTAGAAGAGTATATAAAAGTCAAGGACAAGATGTTTGAGGATTATGAAGATACTGAAAAATGGAAAAAGATGATGCTTACCAATATTGCAAAGGCTGGTTATTTTTCATCAGACAGAACAATTGGGGAATATAATCGCGATATCTGGCATTTGCATAAGGATTGATTAAAATTTAAAAACACAGTTTTCTTGTGAAATTATCTGTTATTGGGGCTAAGAAGAGGATGTTTTTTTGATTAAGTTGTGTTATACTTTTTATTATGTATCAAATAAACATATGAGACGGAGAATTCATTAGGCGATGTATGTTTTTCATAATATTACCATAGCTGACAAGGAAGAGGTAGATAGAATACGAAGAGAAAATAAACATATATTGTCTTCGCATGCTTTTACCTCTCTATTTTTATGGAAATATAATTTACAGCTAAAAATATGTACGGAAGAAGATTTTTTTGTTGTAAAGAGAGGCGATGGATACTATTTTCCGTGTGGTAATGCAGATAAAAAGAGACTATTTATTGAAGAGATGATTATACCGAGCAAAAGCATGTTGTTACAAATGAGAAAAGAAGATGTTGATTTTGTTCAGTTGAATTATCCGGGTATTTTCAAGATAGAAGAAGACAGAGATGAGTCGGAATACATTTATCTGACATCACAACAGGCAGAACTAAAGGGTTCGAAATACTCCTCAATGCGCAAGAAAATAAGACATGCTACGGGAGCAGAAATTTATGCATTTGAAAAAATTTCAACGGTGCATTTTGATATACTAAAAAATATGACATATGAATGGAATGAAGTGCACAGTTCGCAGGAGGGAGTGCTATATGGAGATGCTTATCCTTCTTTACTTGCAATAGATTATTTTATGCAGCTAGATTTATCGGGTATTATTATGTTTGCCAATAAGAGTCCTGTAGCTTACATTATCGGGGCTGGCATCAGTGATGATACATATGATATTCATATTGCGAAATGTCTTGTTAAAGACAGCGGTGTGGACTTATATTGCAAACAAAAGTTTTATAGTCAAATCAAGGATGACTTCTTGTACATAAACAGAGAAGACGACATGGGTATAGAAGGACTTCGAGAAGCCAAGATGGAAGCACATCCTATTCATTTAAATAATGTAATGAAGGGGATTCCTTTATGAGTATCAATAAAAAAATAGTGTATTCTATGTTTTTTCGTACGTTCATGCCATCATTAGTGTCTACTGCAGGGCTTGCATTTGGAGGCATTGCTGATGCAGTGGTAATTGGAAACCGAATGGGTGTGGCTGGACTTGCTGCAATTGCATTTACATGGCCGATTTATATGATTTTTAATATTATTTCTGTTGGAATAGGCGTAGGTAGTTCTATTTATTACGCGAGATATTTAAGTGAAGGAAAAGTTAAAAAGGCATTATCACTGTTTAATGGTTGTATGATTTTTTGCATTATCAGCGGTGTTCTTATAGCATTAATAGGAATTGGATTTATGCCGCAGGTACTGACGCTTATTGGTGCAGGAGCAGCAAGCCCTGACGTGAGTGGCTTAACAGGAGAGTATCTTTATATTTTATTTTTAGCAACGCCAGTTTTCTTTATTAGGATGCTGTTTTATTATCTTGTACGTGCGGATGATAGTCAGATACTAGCAACTTCAGGAATGATTATCGGTAATATTGTAGACATTCTTTTGAGTTGCCTGTTTGTATTTGGGCTTGATATGGGGATAAGAGGTGTCGCTTATGCAACAGTAATGGGAACTGGACTTGTTACATTGATCTATCTAGTGAAAATGTTTAGAAAAACATCTATCTTGCATTTTACAAGACAAAGACCCGATATAAGAAGTGTATGGGCGGCCTATAAAGCGGGATTTGCATCTTCGTCACAATATTTGTTTCAGTTTATAGCAATTACTGTGATTAACCAATTGCTGATTAGAACAGGTGGACAGACTGATGTGGCGATTTATAATGTAATCACAAATGTTTCTTATGTTGTGATGGCAGTTGCAGATGCAGCAACCGCGACAATTTACCCTGTCATCAGCACTTTTTATGGCGAGCGCAACAATAGGGCGGTTATTGACACATTTAAGTTAGCGTGTCGTACAACTATATTACTTGGAGTACCTGTAAGCATAACGGTATTTTGTTTTGCAGATTATATAGCAATGTTTTTTGGGCTACAATCTCATGTGGGAGAGATGCCCATTCGTATTTTTATTTTTTCAATTTTGTTTGCTTATGGAAATCTTATAATGAGTAGTTTCTATCAGGCAACAGATAATGCACATAAAGGAGCACTTATTACTTTTTTACGTTCTTTTGTATTCAGCATTTTGTTTGCATTTTTATGTACCTTAATACCTGGCAGTACATTTTGGTGGTCATTTTTGGCTTTGGAGGCTATGACACTTATATGCTGGTGTAGTTATGGTGCATTTCAACACAACATGTATTGTTTACCGATACATAGTGAAGATGAAAGAATGGAGCTTATTATAACAGGCAAAGATGCAGGACTTAATTTGGAATTGATGAAGGTAAATGCGTTCTGTGAGAGACAGGGAGCAGATGCAAAACAGACTTACTATGTAATGCTTGTTCTGGAAGAAATATGTAGCGCTATTATTTTAAATGCATTTCAAGCAGGTGAAGATAAATATATAGTAGTTGTAATTTATGCTCGAGAAGAAGGAGGAAAAAGAAATTTTGTTTTTTCTGTAAGAGATAATTGTGCCAATTACAATCCATTTGCGGTAGATAGTAGACAATTGCGTGATTTGGAGGATGATGAAGCGGTTGGAAATATAGGCATTTTGATTGTGAAAAAAAAGGCAAAAGATTTCTTTTACAGGAGATATCAAGGGTTTAACACTCTTGTGATAACAGTATAGGGGGAAAAGGAAATGAACAACAGGAAAAAAGGAACACTTAACACAAAAACAACAATTGTTATTTTATTTATAACATTATTGATGATGGCTGTCAGCATCTTAATCAGCTATAGCGTTTACGCCGAGACAATGGATGACCATTACAAAATGTTGGTTGAGAAAATAGGTAGAACTACTGCAAAAATGATTGATGGAGATAAAATCGAGCAGTATCTTGCAACAAAAGAAAAGGATGAAGAGTATGATGTGATTCTGAACACATTATTTGACTTGAAAGAGAGTAATAATTGCAAGTTTCTGTACATCGAAGATTTAGATCCAGAACAAGGTATTGTTAATTATGTCATGGACGCTGATACACCCGATAATGCTTATCAGCTTGGCGATACAGCATTAATCAATGAAGTTTTTTATGACATCGTTTACAGTGGAGAATATAAAAACGGAGTTGCTTCAGAAATCAATTATACAAAGAGTAATGGCTGGCTATGTTCTGGATATCAGCCTATATTAAATTCAAAGGGCGAGTATGTTGCTTTAGTTGGCGTGGATATCTCTATGAATGAAATCATGAAGGATAGAGCGCGGTTTTTGGTAACACTGGCAAGCGTGCTAGGTACAATTACATTACTTTCGATTGCTTTGGCTTATTATTTAATCAGAAAGAGTATTATCGCGCCGCTGTTATCTTTAACTACTGCAACAACAGCATTTATAAGAGATAAGGATGAGGAAGAAAAAGGGATATCTAAAATTGCGCAACTTAATATCAAGACAAATGATGAGATAGAAATGCTGGCAGGTTCTGTAAAGCAAATGGAACAGGACATTAATCAATATATTGAAAACTTAAAGAAAGTAACTGCAGAGAAGGAGCGCATTGGTGCGGAGCTTAATGTTGCAAGAAGTATTCAGGCAAGTATGCTTCCGTGCATATTTCCACCATTTCCGGATCGAAAGGAATTTGATATTTATGCATCTATGAATCCAGCAAAGGAAGTTGGCGGAGATTTTTACGATTTCTTTTTAGTCGATGAAACACATCTTGCCATTGTTATGGCTGATGTATCCGGAAAAGGTGTTCCTGCGGCTCTTTTCATGGTAATTGCTAAGACATTAATCAAAAATTATGCACAACTAATCAAAGAGCCAGAGGCTGTATTCACAAAAACAAATCAACAATTGTGCGAAAATAATGACGAAGGCATGTTTGTTACGGCGTTTATGGGTATATTAGACCTAGATACAGGAATGCTTTCTTTTGTGAATGCAGGCCATAATGCACCATTAATCAGAAGAGCCGGCGGAGATTTCGAATGGCTTAAAATGCGTAGGGGTTTTGTATTGGCAGGTATGGAAACGACTGTTTTTAAAACGGAACAGATTCAGCTTGCCAAGGATGACATTCTTTTTGCCTATACAGATGGTGTTACTGAAGCAATGAATGCAAAACATGAGTTGTTTTCAGACCAAAGACTATTAGAGACAATAAATAGTTCAAAAGGAATGACAGTAGAAGAAATGCTTCGCTATGTTAAGACAGAAGTAGTGAATTTTGTAAATGGTGCAGAACAAGCAGATGATATTACAATGCTTGGATTTAGACTAAATCAATAGAGGGGTAATGCTATGGTGCAGTATGCCAAAACGGAAATGGTAGATGAGTTAAAGAAAATATGGTTATCTGGATTTCCAAAAGATGCTGAATATGTAGAACTCTTTTTCCAATACTATTTTACACCAAAGTGCTGTGCTATTTTTCGAAATAAAAAAGAAATTGAAACTGCGTTATATTATCTCACGGCTTATGTAACTATTAATGGGAAAGAAAAACCTGTGATGTATCTTTATGCAGCATCGACATTACCGCAATATGCTGGAAAAGGAAATACATCTGCACTTGTAAGATTTCTCATTAATGATGCGTTAATAAACGATTTTTGTGGAGTTGCGGCATATACATTACCAAGTACAAAGAATATTATGGCTAAGGAAAACACCTACCCATCAGTGTTTCTGCAGGAAATTCAATATAGTGTAAATGATGCGGCAGTAACGATACGTCAAGGCAACCTTCTGCAGCTAGAGGAATGTGAATTTGCACTTTTCAAACAATTGCGGAGCAAATATGTGGATGATAAGCCATATAGTATATATTGGAAGGACAGAGAACTCGAATTGATTTATAGAGACTGCAACGATTCCGGCAATGTGCTTATGGTAAGAGAAGAAGGATTATCAGGACAGATTTGTAAAGAATACTATGCAGTCATTGCCAAAAAAGAGGAGGGTCTGTTGATTCGTGAGACAGATTATCCAAAATCGGATTGTATGAGATTGGTATGTAGTGTGGCAGACTATTATAACTATAGAGGCCTGGTGAAGTTACATGCGAGAGAAGACGAAAAAGTCAATATGGAAGATGCAGTAAAGCAATCAAGAGTATATATGGCAAGTGTATCAATATTTGGAACGCAGGAAAAAGAAGATAGGTTTTATTTTAATCTCCTGGCAATATGACAAAAAGCCTCTTACTTATATGAAAAAAGTAAGGGGCTTTTATACAATTAATGCTTTTTGAAAATTAAAATAAATTTGCGTCCAATCATAAAATATAAATTGAATAGTCCAAAGCCACCTAATATGCCAGTAATCAACCGCCGTATATTTGTAGATTCTTTCATGTCGGCTTCCTGTATAGCCCAGTCGGTACCCATAATAGCGAGCATTAAGACGGAAATGAAAGCAGGAACCCTTGCGCCCATGAGATTACTGAGTACGGCTATGGTATGTCCGATGCCGACTCCAGTACATCTTGCACATACCGGAAATTGTTTTCCATGATAAAAAAAACTTCGCTCAGACATTTGATGACAACCACTATGATTACCTATAGTCCGTATCCATGTTAAAAATTCTTGTAAAAATATATTTTCTTTTTTGATGACAGTTACTTTTGGCATTCATAAATCCTCTCACTTAAAATCGTTTTCCACATGATTGGCAGTTATATATGGGATGTGTTCTTGTGGTAGTCTTAGACTTACCTTTTCCCATCCCGCAAAGTCCACATAAAATTCCTGGAATATTAAATAGCAGATATCCAAGGCAAGCTTTAATCCATCCAAACCCTTTTGTTTTGCTGTCGGTGGTCGTTTCTGTAGCAGTTTGTATTAAAATCTGATTACTTCCGCATCTTGGGCAAATCATTGTAGTATCCTCCTAAATTTTTTTATCATATACTGTGAATATAAATATCATATCAAATCAAGGGTACATATTCAATTTACATTTGTCACTTATAAAGTTGACAATTGATGTTTCAAATTGTTTTGGCTAATATTACTAAAATTAGCTGAAAAAATTAATGATATGTAACAAAATTGTTAGTTTTGTATTGCAGAATAAACATCCCTATGTTATTATATAAATATGATTACCGGAAACGTTACCGATAACGATACCGATAACGGTGCCGGAAATAGACAGAAGAGAAGTTGTGGAGAAAAACACAGTACTTCGTTCTGTGGAAACTCAGTCATATCAA